>Ga0179593_1518625_pt1 | contig 11810 bp, 17 predicted proteins | sample CZODoug2_1_08_16_FD_185931 | JGI IMG/M metagenome (GOLD analysis project Ga0179593, IMG submission 185931) | Vadose zone soil fungal communities from Angelo Coast Range Reserve, California, USA - CZODoug2_1_08_16fungal (PacBio error correction) | ecosystem: Environmental > Terrestrial > Soil >... | reverse complement strand
CTGACCCTTTCCCAAAAAACGATCTTTATACTCTTTTTTTCTCCGTCCCCTGCATTGCTTGTTTCACTGTCGCTGTTATTAGATGTGGACGATTTGAGCCCTTTTGGGCAAACGACCTCCCTCTGGACTTTTTCCATCTTGCGGCGCCTTCCTACTCAAGTAGTCGTTACTGGCGGGCGAGCGGTTTTCTCAGACTGGTTGTCCCTTTTTTTGGGCCTGCTTCCCCTGGGCTCAGGCTGATGTGGGCTTGTCAGTTGTCCACCACGCTTCCACCGCCTGACGGTGAAAGAGCACCGTTTCTGTTGCTTGTGTAGACTTTTGCCGATTCCTTTCCCCTGGCTGGCATCTGCGGGAGTGCGTCCGTGCAGATTCAGGAGCTTTCCAAAGCAACGGACTCGCCCCGGGTTGCGCGGTCGTTCATCCGCTGTTATTCTGCACCTGCTGTTTATTTTGCCCAATTCACGGCTATACATGCCTTTCTCCCGTGTTTTTTCTTTCGTCTCGGGACCGATAACAAGGCTAGAGCCAGTACCATCAAGACGCTGATTTGCATCCTGTTATTTCCCCCCCCCTTTTCTTCTTTTGTTTTCTCAGAGGAGCGATTATCCTTAAATCGGCGCGTTGAGGATCTCCTGGGCACTGATCACCGAGTAATCGATTGGACGCCCCGTTTCCTTGTTTACCTTTCTCCGTCCCGCCCTCTCACACTGCTTTCGCAAGCATTCAGATTTAGTGCTGTGTCCCCCAAAGGAATAGTAATCCTCCAGTTCCCCGGGGACTCCGGTCGCCTTGGAGGGGTGAGCTTCCTTATTGTTTTCTGGTCTGTCTTTTTTGACTTTCGTTCGTTTACGCACGGGGTTTCACTCCCGCTAAATCTGACTGGCTTCTTTTTCCGGAGCTATTGGAAACGGCTTTTTTGTGCTGTGCACGTTCGACTTCCATTTGCTTTCTAAGTCTGTCACCCCTCGTGGAGATGCAGTGAGCTGTACAGTTTCACGATTGTATCCCCCTTTTGATGCGTTTTGCATGGGCTTCTTTGGATGAGGCGGCGAGTTCGCGTATCCTCTCCTTTTTTCTATTTGAGACCGCGCAACGTCTTCCCCACTTCTCGCACATGGCCTTGGTCTGCCGGCCAGCGTCAGCAATTGGCTTTATGGCGCTAGTGGATTTTTTTTCAGTCTTCCACTTCTTTCAATCTCGAGGGTGAAACTGAGCAAAAATGTAGTCGAACGTGCACCTGCGCCCTTTCTGCCTCTTCCTCCCTTCGTGCCCCCCTTAGCGCCAGCGAACGCCCTGTCAGTTTTTGTCTTTTTTAAATTTTTTCTTCTCTTGCCATCGAGACTGGTCACGCCGCGCCCCAATGTGCAGCCTCCCTCTCAGACTCGCACCCCGCACCGTTAGATTCCCCCTGAGACCGATATACGTTTTTTTCTTAGCCGCATTTCATCATCAGCCTTGATGGACCTAACTAGATGCCAAACTCCTTTTCTTTCGCGCAGTCCCTACCCCCAGTATTCCACGCCGCTTTTTTCAATCGATTACTCTGTGCCCCCGTGCCACCCCGATCCCTCAACGCTCCTAGTTTTCGCGGCTACCGCGCCGTCTAACAAATGACCTTCTTTCGCCCGGTTGGGCAATTTGATCAGCTTCTTTTTTTCGGGTACTGACTCTCTTGATCCTTTCTTTTTCCTCGCCGTCTTTTTTTTTTTTTTTTTTTTTTTTTTTGGCGGCTAGTCTTGCCACCCTGCGATTTCTCCCTTAACCCAGCTTCCGCTACCCTAACCCTTCGATGACATGCCGCCGAACCCAACCTGTGCCCTATTCTTTTTCTTCATAGATGCCGCCGTTCGTATAAGCCGGCCGATTATCCGTAACACCTTCATCGGCTTTGAAAAAGCCGAATGAGTTCCGCCCCTTGATGTTCACCCTCCCGCCTTCGGTTTACGTGTGGAAACTTTACATAGTTCCTTCTAATTCCCCGCATTTAGCCAGGTCCTATTCCCCCCTCAGTCTCCGTCTTCCCTTGTTGCGAAGGCCGTCTTTGCTTAACGCGCCTCACTCCTTCCCTTCTCAGCACTGAGCGGGCCTTTTTCGGACCCATTCTTTTCGCTGCAATCCCCTTGGGGTGATATTCCTTTTTTGACCCCGATCTAATCGTATCCATCAAATTTGCTCGACCCACTCGATCCGCAGTGGCCGCTCGATTTCTTTCTGTTCCCAGACTCGCTTGGTCATTTACAATCCTACGACCCCCCCTCCCTTTTTGGCCCCTGCTTCCCCTCCCAAGCCACTCCCGAGCGCCCTTCTTTGTCACCCGCGTCAAAGCATTTTTCTTCCCCAAAACATTTTATGCTAGGATTGAAGTCAGGATTTTTTTCAAACTCCCCCTCTGCTATCATAGGCTTCCTTTTGACGTTTCCACGTCTTTTCACGATAGGCGTTTCTCAACCCCACTCGCCAGCTTCGCCCCCGATGTCACTCCTTATAGGCGGATCTTAGGTCTGCAGAAGCGCTGTTCTATCGGTCCCTTTATCCCGGTCATGAGGCGTCGCCGGGAAAAAGTCCCCCCCCCGTGCGTCTCACCTAAGGTGTACTAGGACCCGGCCGCGTTTGTCACTCTGTGTACGTTGGAATACGTTCGCCCTCGCTGATGTGATCGTGATCGGTGGCCGCCCAGGTGCTGTTCGCCCAAATTTGACGTGTTGCCATTTGGCCCGACCCTTTTTCCCCTTATCGCCTTATCAGTTGATTCTCCTATATTCTTTTACAGAAGATGCGCCGGCCAGCGCCTCATGTTGCCGGCCTCCCTTCAGGACATGGATCTCCCACATTTCTGCACAAATGGAGATGGGTCGCTTTTTCTTTGTGACTTCTGAAGGACCTCGGTCCGCTTCCTCCCCCCAGGCCTCCTCATCTTCGCCCCTCCCGCGATCATCTCTTTCTGTCATTGACTCGCCGCCTGACAATAGCGTTTTTCCCCCTTCGGTATTTGCTAACCACCGCCCTGCGCCCTGTCCTTTCCTTTTCATAATCAGAGCGCGTGACCTTTGGGTTCGTTCCACTCCTTTTTTCCCTTTCCCTGGTCATTAGCGAATTCATCGAATATAGTTCCCGATGCAATCATCACAAACTCACGGCGCGTTTTCTTTTCCCCTTCCCCTCTTTGTCGCCAACGAGTGCTCCGTCCGTTCTGCCCCAAGCATCAGCCCGCTGATGTCAATCCCCAGTTGCGCGACATTTAGCGCTTCTCCCCATTCTCATGTTTTGACGGCTCCTCTCCCTCTCCCTGGACGCTTGTAAGATCGGCAACCCACTCAGCTCATCATTTTCTCCATTGCTCCGGCATATAGGGACAGTGATTATTTTATATTCCCTCCCTCCCCGCTCCCCTTTCTTTCACAAATAAACCGCTGAGCAGACCTCTGATGACCCCCGCTCCGACCACCGCCCCATCATGTGGTCATTTTTCTTTGCCCAAGTCATTGGCCTTGCCGGGGTTCGACAGCTACCCCCGTCATCGAATCGATGGAATTGATGATTCTTAGCCCTTTTTCTCCCCTCCTTACCTTGCGGTTGGCCCCCCCCACTTGTCATCAGCACGCGCTCGCGCCTGAACTACCAAACGGCGTACGTTATACTCCTCCCTATCAGTACTCTTGCCAGCGTTTGCTCCGAATGATGAAAGAAGGCCTTTCTGCAACTTTTGAGAATTGACCCCCAGATCATTAACTCCATCTTTTTGCTTGTTGAGAGAGAATACCTTTCCCTTTCGCCGGACCATTGTCTCTTCTGGCCTGAGGATTGAGTGTTGCTTGTTTCATGCTCGTTTTACGGCTTGCTCCCCCCATTTTAATTATTCTTCTTGCATGATCTCTCCCTAGACGACCGCCTTGTATAGTTTGTAAGTTGCGCTGTCTCCTGTTAGCCGGATTGCTTGAAAGGTCGTTCCATTTTATTTCTTATCCTTGTGTTTACCGGGCCTAAAGCCGCAGGCCCCACATCGCTTCCTAGCGGCTCTTACCCACTCGGGCAGTACATGAGTCGCACGAACCTTCCCCCCCCCACACTCGTCGGTGGTTCTAAGCTGTGCCTCTAGGCTTGGCCGTTTTCTTTGGGAAGCCAGGTTGCGGCGCGGTGGTAGGTCCCCCTTCCTCACGCGGGTCCCCTGTAGGATGACGGCTCGCTTTTTCATTCGAGCCCCGTCGTAATGGTGGATGTATCTGAACCAAGCCTCCCCCTAGTCCCCTTTTCATGTTCAATGCCCATTCCAGATCGGCACTGGTAATTGTGCGTAAATGGGTATTTTCCTTGCACGGCGGCCGATGCTTGCAGAGACTTGTTGGTGCACCCCCTCCTTTTCAATTTCCGAGTGTCTCCGCGCCCGGAACACGGTCGTTTGATCGATCTCGCCTCTCTCTCCCTATTCTTCTTTGAAATTCGCTCGCAGTTTCTGTCGGTCCGACGGTCATCATGGAACCCCTCCCTCGCGTTTTGTATTTTGCAGGGGCCGTGTTTTTTTTTAAGTGGTGCACCGCGTTAACCCTGAATGGCACGATCTTTAGTATGGCTTCTTTTCCTTGGTCTTTTTTTCCCCTGCAGAGCTTTTTTCCTCGATGGAGCGTTTTTGGTCGTCCTGAGGCTGGGTCGTTAGCTTGTTCGTCCATCTTGGGTCTTCATGCTGTGTCACCCATTCGCACGTCGCACCTCTTTGGAAATGTGCTCTTTTTTTCTGGGTGCGTTGCCTTCACCCCTATTTTTATCTTCGGCGGCTGGCCGGCGCATCCTTCGATCGATAGGATCAGTCTGATGCGACTTTTTTAGAATGGCGATCTTAGAGCGTGGCGGTGGCCCCCCCCCACATACCGTCGTCACTTTGAGCGTGCCCGCAGAGAGAGGTTCACCGTCGTACGCTCCCGATCACCTGACATACTCGTTTCCTTTTTTTTTTCTTCTGCTCCCCGGCTTTCCTCGCGGCCAGGATGGCCTCGTTTACCTTGCGTTTCCACCGTACGACGTGACTTAGATTTTTCACACGGCGACTTCCCCCCCCTTCGCGGCTATATCATTCCTGCTTCCGTTCCCCGTACCTACGTCCCTCTAATGGCCCTTTCGAAACACTTCCGAACTAGGGCCCTTCCTCCTTTTTTTTTGCTGATCCCGTTGTTTTTGCGCCCACTATCGTGCCTATTAGGGGAGCACCTTTCTCCCTCCTCTTATTGGCGTTTTCCGCGAGCGCCCCGTCCCTCTAGTCCCCTTGGTTTGGCCCTTTATGGCCTCTGGTCCACATGCTTTTTTAATTAGTGGTGATATGGGTGGGCGCCTTTTCTGTTCGTGTGTCGTGCGCATGTCTAACCACCCCTGTGCTTTTTTTTCCTTTCCAGGGTTTCCCTCCCACTTCCCCCAAAACCCTGTTCTGGCCCCATTAGGACGGCCTGGCCGGCATGCTGGAGGCTTTTTTCCGCGCCGCTACAGAATTGTTTCTCTCGCCTTAGTTTTGGCAATATAGCGAAAGCCTCTCGATTTCTGTGCAACCTGTTTTTGTGCTTCGCCCTTTGCGAAGGGTAGCTCCCGGTCAGATGGTTTCTCGCTCCTCCCCCCCTCTTTTTTTTGTTCCATGCTTCAATCGTGGTCTTACGGCGGATTGGCGCACGATGTCCTTTAACCACGATGAAATGGACCGCTTAGCGTTTCACTTCGACACTTCCTCATTTGCGGGTACGAAGCTTGCTCGATGGCATCCTTCTTGGTCTTTTGATGGATCTGGCAATCTTTTCAGCCACCTTATCGCAGCGTTCACATTGTGTTTCTTGAGGGCCTTTCCCTCCGCTGTATGGCGGACCAGATTTGTTTTTTTTCCTCCCTCCGGCGATATGCATGGTAACCTCCACGCTCGGCGGTTCGGTCGGTCGTCCCCGATTAACCGCGAGCGTATTCTTCCCTCCCTTTCTTATTCCCTTTCTGTCCGGTTTCCTTACGGGCATGTGGATCCGCGGTAGACGCTAACGGCTTTTTGAGTTCTCTCTTTTTCACGGGGCCACGCAAGAGTTAATGCGATTGCGAAAGCGCCCTTCTTTTTCTTTTCTCGTTCCTTCCCTCCGAAGGTCTCCAAGCATTTTTTTCTCAGAGCCGAGGGGCTGTTAATTGCGATGTAACTGGCTCCATGCGTCCCTTGGCCTGTTCTTCCCGTTGAAACTGACGGCGGGTGGGATCTGCCCTTTTAGTTCCTCCTTCCCGCTTGAGTGGCGCGTCCTTGGGCGAGTCTCGATGGAGCAAGGACGTTGAAATTCGCAGTACAAAACAGATCTTTCTTTCTTCTTTTCGCGTATTGACGCGACCCGCGGGGATGTACCTTTTTTCTTGCTTTTTTTTCTTGCGTCAGATGTCACCCTCGGGGTCCTAGATACTGAGTGAGTTTTCATCCGGCCCATCAGAGGACCATATGCCATTTTTCTTGATTTCCTGCATGGTTTTTCCCCAAGGGGAATTGCTTTTCGACTCTTTTTTTCCCTTAAGTTTTTTCTTCTTTTCCCCTTGTCTCCGCTCGTCTCGCACATGCGCCTGCAAGAAGCCATGCGGCCCGCTTTCATCCGTACTGCCGCTCGCCTGTTTAGCTACTGCACTTCATCCGAGGGTGCCCGGTCAAAATGAGAACTGACCCCCCTTTTCCCTCCCGTTTGTTCGCCTTCGTGCAATCTAGCGACGGAACGCCCGCCCAGTCCGTTTTTTGCGCAATTGCCCGTCCTTCCATGAGACGCGGACCAAGTCCGCCTCCCTTAATAATTTTCCCCCGCCCTCAGCCTCCAGCAAGAAGTCAGCCTCCTCCTGATACCTGGCGCTGGAGGCATGTAATCCCATCACCTTGATGCCCCCGCCTTCTCACAACACCCTTTTTTTTTTTTTCCTTTGCAGGCAAAACCCGTAGCCAGACTGCGCGTAGAAATCCTCGCGGTTTTGCACCTCGCGTCCTTTTTTTCAACGTGAGGGCCCTTTTCCTTTCGAAACCATCTCTCACCGAGGAGTCGTGCACTGCGATCAGCGTCTTTGGTATTTTTCTTGCCCTGTCTATTCTTTTGTGCTTCGAACCACACCGGCGGCGGGGAGGTATTTCCGGCATTATCGCCTGCTTTTTCCTCCCCTGAACGCTGTTCCTCTACACCTACTCTTTCTTGCCCGGGACCAAAACGTTCCGGCCTCTGATCGTGGGCTTTTCAGACGCTCTCTTGAAGCGGATCAGACACGGTGCAGTGCTTCCGGCAAAGGACTTCCCGCTAACACCCGCAGCACGGGGAGTTTTAGCTTCATTCTTTTTTGGTAACGTGTTTGAACAGCCCCATCGTTGGACCTCCTAAGTCGGAGCCCTATTTTTGGAGCCTTCCACACCTCTGGCCTTTTTACGGCCGGTGTGCTAAGATAGCCAGTCAATTAAACTTATTAGGATGCCCGGACAACCACTTTCTCGCTCAAATACCAGATTGAGTAGATATCTTTCCCGAAGAGGTCTTTTGTGTATGGCTTGGCACAATCTCTTAAGGCGCGTTGACAATGCTAAGCTCTCCGGTCCGGCCTCGCCGGTGATTTTTTTCACGATCTTTTGTTTTTTCAATTCCACCATGACTCTGACCCACCGCCCCCGATTTTAGGTCGGACCTGAACGACCCCCGCCCAATCTTTAGCCCCCGATTCCACCACTTTAAAGAATGTGAAAGCGCCTATTCCACCGGCTTGATGTACTATCTCTTGGCCGATCTCCCCCGGCAGCTCTCCAAAGGCGTTCTGTTGAAGTTTACATAGGCATCGACCCTTTCTCCTACCTAAGTCGCAGCGCTCGCCCTTGTAGGTCGCGTGCATTCGAAGTCCTAGGGATCTTAGGTCGTTCAGGCACCTGTTATGTTCACTTCCGATCGTAATTGCTCTCCCTGTTGAAACTCCGGCCCTCTCCCTAGAGTACGTCTTCATAAAGTGAACTGAACCCTCTTTGCCCTTCTCCCTCTGCATGACGGGCTAGCTCATCTTACGGATTATTCATTGAATAGGGAGAGAGCCCAAGGGTCGTCTTCCCTGTAACGCTCACCTGTTTTCCCCTTTTTTTGTTGGTCTTAGTCTACTATAGTCCCTTGCATTTCGGAATCAGCTTCTAATTCTCCTGACTTTTTCAGCTCTTTGCAGCTCGCCAATAATATTTGCCTTTCTTTTTTTTGCGGACAGGCTTCTCCCCCACATTCCTCACCAAATTTCGGTGTTTTTTACCCCCTTGAGACCAACGGTCAAGGAACCGCCACCCCTCCCCCCCTTCCTAGCCATTCCTTCGACACGCTCCCCTTCTACCCGCTTGAACTTCCTTCCGCCTCTTAATCCCCAATCAACTCGTTTCCCATTCCTGTTACGCGTGCCCGCAAAACACCCGCCCCCTGCTTTGTTTCTAGTATACGCAGGCGCTAATTCTCTTTACCTCCCTCTTCTAGGAGCCCTTTAGACTTCATCCTGACCTATCTGGCTCTGACTCACCCTTCTCCTCTCCCAACACCCCCTTTGACCCGGGCGCGCGTTCCCCCTCGAAATTTGAACCCCCCCCCCTTCTTGTCCTCATCACAAGCATCCGGCCCCGTGAATTAAATCCCAGTTTTCGTGCACTTCTCTGCAGACGCCGCCCTCTTGATGGGTAAAATTGGTTCCTCTTTAGCCGCTTTGCTGTTGGTACACTTCCATCTCGGCTAGCTGCCCCCTATTGTTTTCATTACGTCCTCGGCGCCCTCGGATTTCCAATTTTGATCACAGATCTTTCCTTGGCCCTTTGTCCCCCCAAAATCTTGGCGTCATCGCTGGGCCCTCTCCGACCAGCGAACCTAGTGTTTTCCTTTTTTGGTTTCGTTTTTTGACCTTCTGGGTTTTCTTTCTCCTTTTTTTTTTTTTTTTATCGGAGAGATCTTTTCCTTTCTGCTTACTTCGACGGACCGACCCCCCAATCCCTGGCGGAACTTGCTGGCAACCCGGCTCCTCTTCCCGCGCCTTGCAACAACCAACCTAACACACCCACAGCCGCTTCTATATTCTCCTGAACTCAGGCAGCCCTCTTTTCACTCCAATTCTTTGCTCAGGAACTTCCCCTTCATTAACGAGCATACTACTTCACGGAACAATCCCTTCTCTCTTCCTCCCCGTGTTGTTGTTGATCTTTTCTGGGTACAGTGATAAGTTTCTCGTTTCTTTACTTTTTCCCTTTCTCGCCACAATTCATCGGCGTTCCCCACGTTTGTTGATCTCTGAGTCCGACTCGCACCCGCTTGGTTAGTTTCGTGGAGCGGGCCTTTGCGATGCGGGATTGCGTGGTTTCGGTCGATTGGTGGTATCCGGGCGAAAGAAGCAGGCTGCCTCCCTCCTTCGTCCTTCGCTCACAAAAGTTTCAGTTTACCAATGACTCCCAAGCCATCCCCCACACTTTTGCTTTTTTTCGGAGCTTTCCTTTTCCTCCTCTTTGTTATTGGGTCCCGTTTTGGTTTCCCTTTCTTTGATAACTTCTCCACGCCTGCGGCTCGGGCTCCTTTTTCTGCATTTTTTCAGACTCGCGCTACGATGGTGAAGTGTGTTTCTCCCCCAAGTATTATCCTAATGCTGATTCCGTACCTTTCCAAGCCATCCCTCTGGTTTTTTCTGGAGAGGAGAGTCGTTTAGTACTTTTTATTCTTGCGACTGGTGGATTCCCTTTCTTCGTTTGATGCTTGCATTCCCCCTCTCTTTTCCACTTGTTTGATGACGCTTTTCTACGGTGCGTTTGGCTTCTTTGATTTTCATTCTTTTCGCTCCCTATTTTTATGTATTCGTTTTTTTTCCTTTCGACGATTTCATGAACCCCCTTTCCCCCACCGCTTTTTCTTATGCCGCGGCCCGAAGGGCTAAGGGTTTGTTTCTCTGCCTTGTCGCCGCCATTCTTATTGAGTATGCGTCCCTGCGTTGTGCTGAACCTTATGCCCTCAGCTGTTATTTATGGGAGCTTTTTCGTACTTGAATTAGGTGTTGTGTGGCGGTTTCCCCTGTTTCGCTTTCTTATTTCCAAGAGCACCGCGTACTCATTCATTTGGTGCAGCATGGGGGGCGCATACCAATCGTCGATTTTAACCTATTGATTCGAGGCTAGTCATCCTAGAGGAATCTCTTCTTCCTAAGCACGAGATGGCTCTCCCATCTTTGAGGTGGTAACCCTACCGGTTTAAAGTCATTTGAGATGACCGCGTGTGAGCCGGCATTGCTTCCCGATAACACCACCCCAACCCCCCCTCCCAGCTTATCGCTACGATTCCCGCTAACGACTTTACATGCACCCGGCGGGTTTTCACTTTTTTCTCTAATGGTTGATTCTTTATAAAATGGTGGCCCTGACGGCCCTCTGACACGATACCCCAGACCCTTACATTTCCATGCCTTCCCCCTCCCGGGGCTTCAGGCTGACGATTCCCTGTTTTGATTGTTCCCCCTCTGCTCCTCTAAGGGGAGAAACTGTTTCCTCTAAATTATTTCGCCGTTCTCTCTCTGCAAGGTAGCTTCAGCCCCGCCCCTGTTCACCCCCTCTTCCCCTGGCATGTGACTTCGGTGTTTTAGTCGGCTCATTGGAGTCTCTTGCTCGCGCCTGCCATGTTTGCGGTTTTTTTGTCGGTCTGATGAATCAACCCCAAATTCTTCTTTTCCATCCATCGCCGGATTATGTGCTTCTCGCTTGTAGCGCTCCGTACGAGCGGTCTTCTTCTCGAGAGATCCCCCCTCTTATTGTGGTACACTCCAGACATAGGTCGCGTGCCCCCTCCTTTTTTTTCCCTGCGCCTACTGAGGGTAATTCGTTTTACTTTCGCCGGCCATTCCTGCTTTCACTTCTGCGGACTTTCTGGGCACTTCCATCGGGTCCTCTGATTGGTACGGGGATGCCGATGTACTTCCAAAACCTATGAATGGAAACCGCGCTTCTTGAACAAACGCGCGGACACCCTTGCGGTGTTTGAAGGCAGATCGTTTCCATATGCCGGGCGTGATTCAGTTCATCCAGACGATCTTGAACCACTATTGCTTTCAAAGTGTTTTTCGGAGGGCCGTCAGCCCTTTTGTTGTAGCGGAACTGTTTGGGAGTAACAGGCTGCATGGTTCCCTACCGGAAATGTATGGTGTTCCTTTCTTCGCTGACCACAATCAACCCGTCCGAAGCCTACTTACAATGCTGATATGCATTGCCCTTGTTCCCTTTTTCCCCCCCTTTTTTTTACGTTTTCCTTTTGGTCTCCGATTTCGCCTTTTGTTAGCCGCGAACTCGCGTTCTGCTTCGCGATGTGGAACCTTGGGAACCGCCCTTCTGCGTCATCCTTCTTAACGCGATAGGCTTCGGTTTTCCGTCGTCCGAATTTGCCCGCTACAATCTGGTCCTTTTTTGGAAGTTTAGTGAGAGTGTCCACCAAGGCTGTAGTACATGTTCCCTTTTTTTTTTTTTATACGGTTCCCGCCGGGGAACAACTGACGGGCGTGGCTGGTTTCTTTGATTTTTTGAGTTCGTTTCAAACTGATGGTTTGCTCTCTCTTTATTTCCCTCTTCTCGGGTTTTCAAAGGACGAGGCCCTTCAGCTACAAAAAGAATTTGGCTTGCGTTTTTTTTTTTCCTTCTTCCTGGACCTTTGGTACGCGGTGATCTGGGTCTTTTTCCCCCTTTTCGACCTTTATTGGGCGAAAGACTGTCACCTCGGGAATATCTTTTCTTCATGATCTTCCCCCCTTCATCCAGTTGCCCATTCTTCCCCCCAGGTTCTCTGGGCCTTGACTGGCCTTCTGCCAATTTC
>Ga0179593_1373672_pt1 | contig 11810 bp, 9 predicted proteins | sample CZODoug2_1_08_16_FD_185931 | JGI IMG/M metagenome (GOLD analysis project Ga0179593, IMG submission 185931) | Vadose zone soil fungal communities from Angelo Coast Range Reserve, California, USA - CZODoug2_1_08_16fungal (PacBio error correction) | ecosystem: Environmental > Terrestrial > Soil >... | reverse complement strand
CTCTCTCCGGATCGACACCTTTCTTGAGCATCCAGAAACCGATGGGTCCCTGCTGCTCCTGCGCCGTTTGAGGCTTTGGGGTCTTTTTTCAATCCCTTCCGCTTCCTCTCCGATTATGGGGTCTGAGAACACTCGAAGACTTATTTTTGTTTAGTTCGGCCCCATTGGTTCCTCTGACGACGAGTTTATTTTTCGGTTCGATTCCAGTTTTGTTGGGTTCTCGCGACGTTATCATTTCCCTTGGAATCGAAGCCTTAGGCGTTGAGCTCGCCCTCCGCGTTGGCCGCACGCACCGACTTTTTTTACCCTTCCAGCGCGGCGCAGTCTTATTTGTCAGATTTGCCTGAATTTAGATTAGACAGATGGGCCGGTCTCCTTTCGTCCTTATGTGCGGGGCCCTCTTAGCCCCTTTTTTTACGCTTCCTTTTTCAGGCGTCACCTGCCGATACGTAGGTTTGTGGTCCACCTCTAGGAGTTTCCCTTTTCACTGCGTTTTTTTGTCGGACTGTTTTTCTACTGCACGGTAGAGTCCGGCTGGCAGGAAGCCTCTTTGTCTTTCCCCTCTTCCTTGGGAAAGCCTTTCCCCTAGATCTATGACTCTCTCCAAGCTTTTTTCTTTTAGTTTGCTCTTTTTGAAAGATTTTTCCCTTCTTACTCTACGCTGCTGTACCGATGTCTCTCCCATTCTTTTTCGTTTCTTTTTTTCCCTACGGTTCTCTGCATATCTCGAATGAAAGCTCCCTTCTTGAGAGCCCCGTACTGTCTCGTTGTCTCTTGAGAGGGCCCTTCGAGTTTTGAACTGGTTTGGTTGAGGTTGTTTTCGTTGGAGGGAGTGAGTTTGAAGCGGTAGTTTTTTTTTTTATGATTTCTCACTCTCGATCCGGCTGTTCTCCAAGCTCCCTTCCCGGCTGATTTTCTGCGCTTCCCCGCCATCACCCCCATGCGAGGGGTTCTCTCTACGTGTTCTCGGCTTTGTTTGTGGTGGGGTCTTTCCCTTTAGTGGCTCGGAGGCGTACTCTTGAAGCTTTCAAGCTTATGTTCGCTAGAAGGTCTATGCTTCGTCTTTTTTTCCCTCCGAGGTTTCCTTTCCTTGCCGACCTTAGGGTTTATCGCATTTCGAATATGTCGAGGAGGGGATCTGGGTTTCTCTCCGGTTCGCTTCTTTGCTTTCGCATTCTAGACTCATGCCGCTAATGTGCAAGTTGCTTTTCAAGTTCTTCGATTTTGGGTCTGGCCTAATTTCTGGTCCCCGGAAGTTGTTTCTTGGATGTCAGGACGTGTTTTTGCTCCTGCTTGCTTTCCCTTTGACCTTTCACGGTTCCAAGAGCCTCTTCCACCATCCGGAGTCTCCTTGCCCCGGTACCCGCAACACGTCAACGCCGAGCCTTCTCTTTTTTTGGCGACTTCTTTTCTAATGAATTATTAGAGCGCCGATCTTTGACCTTGATGCTGAGATCACCCAGTTTTTTTGAGTCTGGCGTGGCCGTTTTGCGTGGCTGAAAGAGCGCGGGCTGAATTTCCTATCTCCCGGTTGTGAGGCCCGATCGAAATGCGTAGGACGAATTCCGGGAGCCTTTATTTTTGCTTGGTTTCGTCGCTTGGGAGATGCTCTTCTCAGTCCAATGATTTCCTATCCCTTCATCTTGGGGCTCTTTTCCTTCTCCCCGCCTGCGGTGAAAGCCGTTTCAGGCAGGTGCTTTTTTACGGTTTGTGTCAGTTATCCGTTGAACGCCTTCCCCTCGACAGCCAAGAATTTCTTTTTTCCTCGGATTGAAATTTTTTTTTTTACGAAACCGGCTGAGGTGGCGCAATGCGTTCTCTGCGAGGTCTTGGACGTGACGTAGTTTACTCTGCATTTTGCTCCTCCCGCGCAGACGGCTGGTACCCCCTCATCCACTCTCCTTCCTCCAGAAACCGGTGATTTGACATCCCTTCGGATTTTGTTTTTTTTCCGCCGGCATTTCGCTCCGACTTCACGTGCTTCCTAAATAATTAATGGATTCTCTTCTCCCTCCATGTTTTGCTTTGTTCAGCACTTTAATGCGGCGCTTTCCGGCGGCGGTCCGCCCAGGGAACGCGGGCTTCAGCCTGTTTTTGATTCTGTTCGGCTTTTTCCCATCGTCTTCTCCGGGTCTGAATCCGTGAAGATCGGTACTATTGCGTTTTCAAGCTTCCCTTCTTCTTCTTGTTTTATCTACTTCGAGTTTCGACATCATTATTTCTCGTACGCCGCTGATGAGGCCGCCCTTTCTTCTGCGTTGCGGCCGGTTCGCAGCTATGCCGCATGTCTTTTCCGGTTGCAACTTTTGGACGCGATCCGGCAGCGGTGCGACGTGAAAGAATCCCACCGCTAGGACGGGGCCTTTCTTAGTTAGATCCCAAGCCCAAATTGTCCTCCACATGCCACCACTTTAGGCCCTTTCGTCCTTTTTCTTCGCATCGCCCCAAAACAGTGGATGAGCGATAGATACCCCTCTCACCGGTTCCCGCTTGAACTCTCATTTTCTTGGGGCGGGCTCCCTCTCTAATTTCCCCCGCGTTGAATCGTTAATTTCATCTGTTATTTGACATCCTTTCCGCCTCATACCTCTCTTTTCTCTTTGTTTCCCGTGTTGTTTTTTTGTTTGCATGTTACGACGGGATAGTGTTCATTAGCTCTAGTTTGGTCTTTCACGAGTTTCCAAGCAGGCGTTCCTGCCCCGTCACCTTTCCGCGCACAGCCCTGTTCCCTGGCAATGTTGACGTCACATGAGCGAATTCCCCATTTTCCCACGTAGCTGGTTCCCTTGTGAACGAGAATGCGCTCTCTCCCTCAGGTCTTCCTTAGACCAAGTTTCCTTACTCTATCCTTTTTTCCCGAGCTGCTTTCAATCCCCCCGACGGACTATCGATTTTTCCCTCCCTGCGCGGCTCCCTTTCTTCTTGGAGTTATTTGCCGCTCACATTACTCCTTTCCCATCTCCCCCCGTGGACAAAATGATTTAGTTTTTCCCTGTCGATATACCCGCGCACACTGTGTTTTTCTGCTGGGTAGACTCCGTTTTTTTTCTTGGCTCTGCTTTTTTGCCTGATCGAGCTTGACATAAGGCCCCTGATTTTCTACCAATTTTGTCTGCTTTTCTAGCAGTTTATACAGAAACCCGCCCCACCCAGGTCCTCACTAATTTGGTAGGACTTTCTCCAGCAGGTTATTTTCCCAACCGTCGTGTTCTCTTCCGTTTCTATTTCCTTAGCTCTCTAGAGACTTATGTTTCTTCTCAGTTTTCTTTTTTTTTCCGAAGCGCGGTATTTCGCACCTCTTCAAATCGTCTTCTTTTTCAGGCTTTTTGCTTTTTTCCTTCTTAATTTTCACTTCTTCCCCGGCTCTGTGCCCGTCCCGCTGCGTGACTATTTCACTACAGTTTTTCTTAGCAAGCAGTTCCGTTTGCGCGCCCGCTCCTTTTCCCCCTGGACCGATCTGGCGAGGCCGTCTTGCCCCCCAAACGGTGGCGCCTTAGCGGCCACTTTACCTTTCGTCTTGTCATAAGGGCTCGCTTTGTTTCGACCTGGTTTTGAATGGTCCTTTTCCGGCACCGATTTTCTAATATCAACTGCAGTCTTTCATATGAAACCGAAGGCCTGCGCCTCTATTAATTAACTCTTCCCGCTTTGGATCACCCCCTTCACACTAAGTGCTGTCGTTTTCCAGCGTGCTCATGACCTGCGCTGATCACCCACCACGCTTGCATGACTGCCTCCACCCTGTACCCCCCTGTCTGGCTGAACCTTTTTCCCGGTCTTCTGGTGCCTAATTGGTTTTTCTCCCCCCGGAGATTATAGAGTGTCCTGATCGGGCCCCCCCCCTCCTGCGATTCCCTGTTTTCCCCTCATCGTTTTTCTTCTGAACCCTCCCGATCGTGTGTGAGGCGATCGCTCTTTTCTTTTTTGAATCTCCCCCCGTGTGTTTTTTTCCTCCAGATCTCTAAGCTTCGACGCAGTAACGATTGTGAGAAGTTTAAAACGACGGGGTCCCTATTTTATTTGGATGCTTGGGTTATACATTTCCTCGTGAATCTCCCTTTGGTTGTGCCTGACCCCATTCACCCAGGACAAACACCATGGGCCCTTGTCTGGGTGGTACGCTTTCTTATAAGCTTGTGAGCAGGTTCTCGAGTTCTTGGGTTCTCGCGCGTGGGTTGCATTTTTTCGTTTTTTTTTCTCGATCGCCCCCTTAGGCGTGGCGATTCGCCCTCTAGCTTTGTCAAATTTCCCTGCTTTAGCCGCGGCGCGGACGTTCTTTTTTTTAAGATTTGTATGCAGGTTAAGCCCGCTCTGGCGGTATCAGGTCTCACTTTCGACCGTGTCAGGAGAAGCCAGACCTACGGTGACTAGACCTTTTTCGCCTTTCGTAATTTCCGTTACTTCCTCGCGCGCTCTTTTCCCGGAACTCGTTGGTTAGCTGCCTAACGCTTCCTTTTTTTTGTTTACCCCCTCTTTGAAGAAGTCTTTCGGCCACCTCCCCCCGGTTGAAGGTCCCCGCGCCCCTTGGTGACAGAAGCCCCTCCCTTGCACGAAAGATCCCCAGACTGGGGATTTTGGAAGCTTTTTCTGTACTCCCCTCCCGCGTTAGTACTTTTGCGCCCCTTCTTTTTTGCCGCCCTGCGGTCTCGCAGATCTCTCCGGAAGCTCACCCGTTCTTGAAGTTCGTCGGTTTTCCCGTCCGCACCCTTTTGTCGATGGCTGAGTTCCCATTTCGAGTATTTGAACTGGGTGGGTTTTTGGCTGGAGAGACGGCTGCTGGTCTTCTCTCTCACGCATGTGACCCCAGCGGTCTCATGCATTAGGAGACGCGCCAGCCAGAATTCTTTTCCTTGCGTACAAGCCCTCACCAACATTTTTGGTTTCTATTGCGCCGGTGCTGACCGCTGGGTCAGTTCCTGTGTTTATGTTTGTTGAGGAGTAAGGCTTGAGCGGGCGCAGCGTGCTTTTCTATTCCATGGTTTACGTTGCTTGTTCTTTACTGTAATTCCCTTTTTACGTGAAGCAGCTCGTTTTTTTCAAGCATCCTTTTTCTCTTGCTGTTGTTTTGGCCTTGTAGTAGGTTTTTCGACCGCGGGTGATTCGTTATCCTCATTCACATTTCCCTTAAGGTGTTAAATTTTTTTTGTTCCTTTCGTCCTCTTTTTTTCGGCGGATAAGCCTTTCGCCGCGGACTAGGAAGGGCGCTTCTGTCTTTGAATTAAGTCATCGGGTTCTTAGGGATTCTTGAATGCCTTCCCCCCTCTCTCTTCCCCTACGTTCGTAGGAATTCCCCCTTCCCGGCCCAAAAACGTAAACCGCCGAGCCTTCCCCCGGCTGAGTTTCCGTGTGAGTGGCATTTATACAAAGTTGCGCTGAGTCAATTTGCTGTCACGGCTCCTTCTCTCCAGTCTCCGACCCGTGTTCTGATGGCCGAGCTTTCCCCTTGTTGAATTTGGAGTTTTTCCGTTTGAGATCACTGTTTAGTCAGACCGTTGACAATGATTTCCCTAAGTATCTTCGCTTTTGTTTTTATGACGGCTTACCGGATTTTGTGCTTTGGGAGTATGCGCCCTTCGGCTACGTTCCACTTTTCTCACTTTCGCACGTACTTTTTTTTTTGGTGTTATGGATCCGGCCGTGTGGACATACTTCACTTTACTTCGTCCTTTTGACCTATGTATTGCCTTGAGCCCAAACGCAGCAGCCTAAGAAGTTTTTTTCATCGATCTGCTTTTGCTATAAAGGCTCTGTTCGAAACGGCCGAGGTTTTCATGTACCGATAGTTTGACTTGCCGCTGGGAGGAACTTTTTCACGTCTGACTTGTCGAACGCGAGTTATTTTTCAAAAAAGCTTTTTCGCAGAAACTTTGCGAAGACCTCGGTCCTGGTCGTGTTGTGCGCCGGCATTGCTTCCTCCATTCTCAGAACTAAGCAGTTTTCTCCTCTTTGTTTGTTTGAGAGATCCTTTCCCTTTCTTGCGGCCAGAACGAAGTTCCTCTTGCGGCCGCGCAATCTCGATTTGGCTTCATCTCCTGTTTCTGGCGAAGCCGATGTCGGCTTTTTTGGGGACCATCCTTCTGCGTTTTCTGATTCTTTCTAGGTCATTACTTGTTGTAGCGTATGTCCTTTTCTTTAATATCATTACCTAGCCCGTGTTGTCAAAGATGACGTTACTAAAGTTCTGATTAGGGCTGCGGGTTTGCGTTCGGGTCTACCGGCCTCCTTCCTTTTGGTGGGTGCCGTGCCTTCACCTTAGGCCGGATCCTTTTGTGCTGCGAGTTGACTCTCCCTTCCGTGTTTCCACATAAGTAGTAAGTCTTTACCCAAGACGTCCCCACGGGCACCGGTCATCAAATTCCCTCGGTTCACGGATTCTTGTAGCAAAAACAGTGCTGCGACAGCTCAATTGTATTTTAACCAACGTTCATATTTAGGTGGGATCCGCTTACGTGCGCCGTTGTTTTTTTTTTTTTTTTTTTTTTTTTGTGTTTTTTTTTTTGTTTACGGAAGTCACTTTTCCGTTTCTCATTGTAGAGCTTCTTATGCCATCATTCGCTAACTCGCGTTTTCTAGGAGTTTGACGTGTGCCTTTCTGGTGCATGCGACCTCCGGTCAGTTAGAGTGCCAGTTAGGTTCCACGAGACACCTCAACCGGTTGCCCCCTCACTTACCCCGTCCGAGCCTCAGGTCCGCGCGCAAGGTCCAGCCCTGCCAAACTCGACCGAAATTCCCCCATGCCCCTTACTGTCGCGGGCCATTTTGTATATCCCTTTTGCTGCGAACCGAGGTCGCGCTACCCCACGCTTCCCCTCCTCCCACCCTCGTTTGTTGCACCGCTTACGTAACCCTATCCGCTGATGTCCGACACAACTCCCCCTTTACTCAAATTTCTCATGGTTTTTGCTGCCAATACTTATTGCCCCCTATCCCCACCAGCATCCCCGCCTTTCAGCACCGTCCCTTCCCATGGTGTGTTTTTGGGTATTTTCAGACTCTCGGGCTTGGTTTTTGGATTTTTCCTCCTTATCGTCTAGCTTTCACCTCGGTTTTGTTTGGTGTTTTTTTTTTTGGGTAGACCTTGTTGATCTCGATCGGACAGCCAGCCCCCACCCCAAATCCCCTTCCTGTTGCTTTCTCAGATTTAACCATGCTGTTCGGTCCGAAACCGTATTGTCTTCCTCCGTGTCTTTCCTTCGAGATTTCCCTACATTATGTCCTTTTCTGGCCGCTCTATGTCCGCGATTCCTTCTTTATTCTTACAGCATTAATGCTTTTAGTTTCCTTTAGAGATTTCGCGGCAGTTCTTCTTTCGAATGGGTTAACTCTCCCTTTTGAGCCCCCTTTCCAGTCATCGTTTGAATTTTCATTCTACGCTGGGGTCCGTAGCCCTCAGTTCGGAAGACTCACGTCGCAGTGAACCATGGAAATATTTGGGGTATCAATTCGCTCCGGTCGTTGCCCCCTTTTGCCTAGTCTTCGTGGATCTTCTAATTTTCTGCCACGTACTTGAACGGATACTCGCTGTCTCTCGTTTTTTTTGTATGAAAACACAACCCCCTATTTCGCGCCTCCATGGTACACCTTTTTTTTTTTCACTGCTGTCTTTGCGAATAGCCCAGCCTCAGTTGCTTTCCTTTCCAAGCTTCCTTTGAATACTCGATTCCAAATTGACACTTTTGCCTCGAACATGCGATCAGCGTCTTCCCCTCTACTTTTTAATTCATACTTTAAGTTTCTTTTTTACGTTTTTTCTCCTCCCCCACATTTAGCGCTTGAAGATCTTGTTCAACCAGTGCGTCGCTTACTGAGTTTCCCGCTCTTTTTTCTTTATCTTTTTTTCCCCCTGTTTTTTCGGCTAAGCTAGATCTTTTTCCTCCCCTCCGTTTTTGTTGTTGATCTCGATTTTCCTTTTCTTCGCCTCGCCCACTGATCTCATTTCTTAAAACCATGCGGTCTTTGCAATCTCTCTAGCCCTCCTTTTTCGCACAGATACTCGTCCATCACCTCTTGGGGGCCCTCAAACCCCCCCCTTCCCCGCACAATCGGTGTTCTTTGCGATTGCGTTTTTCTAGGGGTTCTTTTTTTTGTTCTTTTTTCGATCTCCGGTCTGGTTTTTTATCGTTGATTTTTCCCGTCAGTCAAGATGGTGACTCCTTAGGCTTTTTCATATTTTAGCATTTTTCTTGCATCCCTTTTTTCTAGCGGCTCATTGGTCCGGTTTTTGGTCTTTTCATGTACCCCTATTCTCCAGCCCCCCCCCCCCCCCGCTTTCCTGGCTTTATTTTTGTTTTTTCATTATGTCGATGGTTCCCGATTCCTATTCACGAGTTAAGCGGCCTCCTTGTGTGCAGCGGACCGGCGCTCTCGTTTCGGTAGTTAGCTCGTTACTGTTTCCATTTCTTTTGGTGATTTTGAGGAACTTTTACTCCCCCCAGCGTAGATTTAAGCGGCTTGCCTTTACTCCCCGGTGTTCGTCGTTTTTTGGTATGAATCCCACTTCCTCTTCTGTAACCCTTTTTTGCTTTGGAGTTTCTTATGGCTCAAGCCCCGCTTTTGCTCCTCTACCGCGGTTCGTACTTTTTTCTTTCCCACACTCCGTGATCTCTTGACGTTTTCTAGAATCTTCTCAGGAAATATTCGGAATCCTTCTCGACGGTTCGTTCAACTGCTTGTCACGCTTCTTGATGAGCGGCGTTGCCCTTCGTTTTCGCCATGGGGGCTGTTATTGTGTTTTTTGTTCTCGAGGACGGAGCGGATCGCGACCCTCTGCAGGGTATACCATCCGGTGCTTGATGATCCCCTGCGATTTCCGGCTTTTATCGGAAGCGCGGGATTAGCTTCTGATTTTACAGTTTGCGCACACTGTGGTCTACTGACTACTGCTGACCTCGGTTCCATTGCGGGTGGTGTGTATCCGGATTGTGCGTTGCGTACTCTTCGCAAGAAGTCCCGTTCCTTTACATGTTCTATTCTGGTTTTTTGTTGTATTGGAATAGCGTGGTCCGTCGATTTTACTTTACTCTTCTTTTCCCTGCCTCTTTTGCATGATTTTTTTCGTTTTTCGCTCAGGTAGACCGGTTGTTCTGATAGTCATTCATGAATCTTTTGCACGGTATTTTCTTTTTAGTGCTTTCCTCCTGCGCGCGGGGAAATTGTCAAGTTGCGTTTTTCTGTTAAGGTCTGGTCATTTCTCTAGGGCTATTTTTTCTGGTTCCCCTTACTTTTCGTTGTTGAGCTCCTTCCCCACCTCTTTAGTATCATGACCCCACTGTAAAAAACGTTTTCCAACCGTCCTGGAGACGCAGTCTCTGTGGGCGGGCCTTCCGCCTGTGGTTCGCTGACGTTTTGAATTGTTGAGATTCCCAGTCAGCCTTTATCTTGTGGTCCTGATGCCCGTGGACTTCTCTCGTTTTCGTGGGTGTCTTTTTTCCGATCTTCCTTCCCTTTTGAGTTTTTTTTGAAAACTCCGGGGTGTCTGGAGGCTTTTCCTTCCCTTCCTTGCACTTTTCTTTTGATCTTGCGACCTTCGGCTAGTCAATTGCTTACCCTTTTTTTCGCAGTAAGCGTTGGATCTTCGGCTCACTGGCTCCCCTGAGCCGGCCTCCAGGTCCGTTCATGCTTCTTTCGACCTGCCGTTCCTTCCCGACATCCTATAGGAATCATCGAGGGGACCTGATATACTTGCGTGTCTACACGGCTATTTCTCGGTGTCTGGACCGGCTGTTAGTGCCTTTTAGATACCCTCTTCTGCCTCAGTAGTCTGCAAAAAGGACCATTTGTTGAACCGGGTTTTTATTCTTTCCCTGTTCGTGCTTCTCGTCCTTCATTCGCGCCTCTCACCGTTTTCCCCAGTTTATTCTTCTATTTGTATTTCCTTTTTTTGTTTCCTCTGAATTATTTCTTTGGAAAACGGAATGGTCCGGCGAGTCTCAGTAACCTCCCAGGGGACCGAAGGTCTTCAGCAGCTTTTTTCTGTCTCCGCGCTTTGGCTTTTCTTTTTTTTCATTTTCATTTTACTTACTTTTGCCGGTTCACGTCTAGTCGGCTTTCCCTTGCTTTCTTTCGTAGACGTTTCTCACACGCTCATTTTCCACCTATCTCTCGCCTGCTTAGTGCTGCTGCTTTTTCGGCGTTTCCGTGCTCCGTCCCATTTCCCCCTTGCCCTGTGAACTTTAGTTTTTGCGGATACGGCCCCTCTCTTTTTTTGACCTAGCGCGTCCGTGTGCCAAATTGACGTAGCCTAATGTTCTTCCCAAGCACCGCAACGGTCAGCGCATGAAACAGATCCCGGCGGTCCCCAAGTCCTTTTAGCATCCCTTCCCCCCCCCCCCATTGATGCCTCTACCAACACTCCCCGGTAGCTCTTTTCATCCACGCTCGATTCTCGGAAACGTCCCAGTTTTTTGTTTACTCTTTTCTTTACCATTCTATATCTTCCCAGCTTGTTCTCAGTCGACGGTAGAGCGTAGGTTTCAGTTTTGGGGCTGTTGGCATGCGACTCCCTCTAGTGGAAGTGTCGATCTGTTGCGTCCGGTTCCTATTCCCCCTACGTCCTTTTATCAACTTGCCCTGTCACTGACGATCCCCTTCCTTTCATGGGCAAGTCCTTCCGCACGCCCAATCTGGCGAACTGACCAGGTCTTAGAGGTCTTGTGCCCCCGAGTTTAGATCCGAATCACGACGTTTCGATGGACAACCAGCTTTACTCCTCTCATTATCGCCATGCTTTTCTTGAACCGCTATGGCCTTCCACGTTAAAATTAACTTGATGATGTTCCCAAACGCACCGCTCCGCGTTCTTCCTACTTCAGTTCTTGCTTGCGTCTCCCTTTCCTCTCCAGCGCCCGACGTTTTGCACTTCACCCCCGGGCAGCCCAGTTGAATTCCCTTTCATTTTTTTTTTCTTGCCGAGCGCAGACCGCAGTTCCTTGATGTTGCGTTCTCCGTTCTCTTTGCCGTGTATTCTTCCACCCGTCTGTTCTGTTGTTTGATCGCTTTTTGACCCTCCTGCCTTCTCCCACCCCGTCGGCACCAAATCTTAATTTTAAAAACTCCCTCGCACTCTTTTCGCCGTTCCCTGATTTCCCCACCGTTTTCTTGTTTCACGTACGATCTTTTCCAGTTCTCCTTTTCATTTCTCTCTATGCTATCGCCGTTTCTTTCTTTCTTTCAGCGACTTCTTGTTCTGAGCCGAGCCTTTCGTCCCTTAGTTCTTTTAGTGAAGGCTGAGCGTCATTTCTCGGAGTTTTTTTCGTTCGTATCGTAATGGTTACCCTTTTCGGTCTCTCCTTTTTTTTCCATGTCCTCTATCTATTTTTGCAGTTCTGAAACGATTTACGGCCTCTCACTCCAGTGAAACAGTTAAACTAGCTGCGTGCGGGGTCCCTTCGGCCACTTGTATTTGGTAAACTATTCCCCTTTCAGCGTTACTTTCGTCAGCCGGGCTCGCCGCGTCATCTACTTTACATGGATACTCCCGCTTTTTGAAGTCTGCAGATTACTTGCCTCCTTCCAGGTTTTCGTTTCTCCATTTTAAACTTTAGGCAAAGCTTTTTTTTTCATCTACGCTACTGTGCCCCCCTATCTTGTCTTTTGTTTCAGGAGCGTCCCCAACCCATGGACTACCATATAACTCTTTTTCTCCCCTCGTTACCCGCTTTGCCCGAACAGTTTTCATTCTTTTTTTTCCTTGGTCGAGAGACCACAGTCGTAGATTTACGAGTGAAGTCTTCTTTTGCAGCCGTCTTCGTCGCGCATGTCTTGTTTCCCTGTTCTCTTCTATTCTTAATATAGTTGTTATGGTTCGAATA
>Ga0179593_1696040_pt1 | contig 11811 bp, 8 predicted proteins | sample CZODoug2_1_08_16_FD_185931 | JGI IMG/M metagenome (GOLD analysis project Ga0179593, IMG submission 185931) | Vadose zone soil fungal communities from Angelo Coast Range Reserve, California, USA - CZODoug2_1_08_16fungal (PacBio error correction) | ecosystem: Environmental > Terrestrial > Soil >... | reverse complement strand
TCTGTTAGTATTTTTATGGTCGCGATGCTTCTTTTCGGATAGTAGTAGGCGATCAAAGTTCTCGTCTAGCCCCTGAAAAATTTAATTCAACTTTACCCCCTACTTACCTGACCCTTTTGCGCCGGTCTATGGTTTTGAATTTTAGTGATATGATCATAGCTCAGGCCTATGTTTGCGGACCCCCCTTAGGTTACCTGTGAATCGAATCCTTCTTTGGGTTTTTTCTTCTCCGTCCCTCTATTAAGACGCACGATGTGGCTGACCCCCGGCGCGATGTTTTTTTACAGCTAAGGCCAATCGGCATCATAGGCGAGCCCCCCAGCCGAAGATTTTTCAAGTCTGAAATATTTCTTCGCGATTTAGTGGCTAATGGCTGCCCTAGGATCCCTTGACCCTCCTTCCCATACCGTGCGGGATAAGATCGTTCCTCCCCACCTTCTTGCGTGACTTTTGCTTAGAATTTACCTCCTTATCCTCCCTGCGACAAATTTTGAGCTAGAGGGACCATTCTGTTACCCCAGACTTCTCCGAAGAGTTGAGAGAGACTCCCCCCCCTCGGATTTGCTACAGTTCTTTCTTCACTTTCTAATCCATTCAAGACTTCCTTCAAACACAGCGATTCCGCGATGTTCAGAACTGCTCTAACCCTCTTGCGCCCTCCGTCTTTCTCCCCAGCTAGGCTCTTGCCAGCGGCTAATCCCCCTTAACCCCCCCCCTCTTAGTGACCTTTAGTAGCCGTTTTAAGACGGGAATCTCGACTCCTTCTTTCTCCCTTCTCTGAGACGATGATTTAGCTGGAAAGTGTTTCTCAGTTCGCCTGACACACATGTTCAACCCTTACCTCGTCTCGTCTGAGGAATTAAGAGCACGATAGTTCTTTCTCTTTCGTCCAGTTGCTCCCTTTATCTCTCTAACCCTTCGCCCCCTGGACGAATCCTGTATGTGATTTTCGATTCCTGACTTTCCTGCTTACGTCCCTTCCTCTCCCTATGGGAAGCCCCATCTTAGTCTCCTCCAGTGTGCCTAAATCAGCTTGAGTCTTTGATCGGCATGCTCGTCGCTGTCTCTGCAGTTTCTTTCGCCCTTTTTAGAAAGCGTTTTTTGAAGTTCTCACTTCCTCCTCTCCGTTTTTAGTCGACTGCGCAACAGCCCCCAAAGACGTCCTTTTCACCCTCCTAGGTTAACCCTGAACGAGTAGTCTTTCAGCTTCGCCTGATTCGTTTAGACCTCGTCCGTCACCTCTCGACGGGAATTTGGGCTGTATCGTGAGGTTAGAAAAGGCCGAAGCCCTCTAATCAGCGGAACCCCCCCTCCCCTTAACCCCCTGGATTAATGAATAGTTCGTTTTCTGTACTAGAGCTTTACCCAGGACTTCCCCTTTCCCCTTGGAAACGTATCTCACCTTTACCGAGTTCCCGGCGGATCTTCTCATAGCGGCTCATCGACGTTTCCGAGAGGGTTTCTATTCCTTTCCGCACGCCTTAGAGCTTGACCCGACTGGGCCACGACCTCTCTGCGTTATCCCGACAGGAATGTAGCGCGAGGGCCTCCCGGCTTCTCCCGGACGATTTTGGGGTTGAAAGGATTATATTTGTTTTTGTACTTTCCTGCCGAGTGAGCGGTTCGCCATCTTTCTGAACACGGAGCGGGGAATTAAATACTTCTAATCACCCCTTGATTTTCTGAGAAGATGGCTTAACCTGTTACTTCTCTCTTCGACCCCGAGCTCACCCCCCCTTCTCTGTTTTCCCCTAAGACCCTAAGGCGATCGATACCTCCGTTTCCCTCCTTCTGACTGCTCGCGGAGACACCGCGATAGTTTTCTTTCCGTCCTCCTCGGTCCGGAAATCGGGAGGCGCTTAAGACCCTCCTCGCTTTCCCCCCCCTGATGCACCTTCGCTACACCCGACTCTTCCTACTTCTCCCCGACGGTATGTTCTCATGATCCTTATGCGATCTAATTCGACCCCTCGCCGTTCCTCCACATGGCTTTGTTCCGTCTCCCCCCTCCTCTTAGATCAAAAGGTAACCTCCGCTCGTCCTCCATCCCACCGCCTCGAATTCGCTAGAAGATTTCCTCGCCTCGCCCCTCTCCTGCGAACGTTTAAGGGAAGCCCTTTTTCACGTTGGCTGATGTTTTTGTGTGTAAATGGTCTTCCGACCTTAAGTAGTAGAGGGCATTCTCCTTCCTCTCCTAACCGCCAGATTCAATCGAGTCCCCCCCCCCCCCTCCCTACTCTCCCCCCTATTTTTTCACCTACTCATTGTTTTTTTTGAGAGCAGTCTTTCCTGTTGTCGCGGCATGCAAGCGTTGAGGCTTCCTTCTCAACCCCTTCCCCTCGAATTCGCCCTCTTGAACTCCCCTTTAGCACCAGATTTCAAAAGCGGCCCTAAGTGTGCGCAGGGACAGATTTGTTTTATTTCTCCCGAGAGATAGTCTTCGGTGCTACTCCTGATCTTCTGTGGGGTCCCTCTTTCTTGGTTAAATGGTGCCGACCCTCTTTTCTTTTTTGAGCCCCGATCTTTCAAATACCGAGTGATCAACGTGGTCCGAAAAGTTCAGCTCACGCCCATAGCATACCGTTTTCCCGCCAGACTTATTTTTCAAGTAAATTCCCCTTCTCCTCCTCCCTTTTTCTTTCTGGACATTTCCCTCCCAGTTTGCTGGACATCGCATCAAAGACGTCCCGATTGAAGGGTAAGGGTTCCATCCCCCAACGTTTCTTCCTCCTTTCGTCCTCCTTCAGACCCCTCTGCTACTCTGGGATCCTCTAGCTGACAAATTCTCCGACCGTTGCTACGGTTTCGAGCGATCCGAGTCGAGGAGTTACGTTGGCGCAGCTTCTCTCTCAGCTTTACTTTGGATCACCCATTCAAGTTAGTTAGATTAATCTCCTCCCCAGACCTCCCCCTCCCTTTTAAAAGATGACCACCTTCGAGCGCTCCCTAGCTCTCTAACACAAATTTGAATAAGTAAACCGTCGACCCAGTTTTCTAGTGTTCTTTCTTTTGCTCTGCAGAAATCTGAGGATTATAAATAGCCCGGTCCCACGTTTTTACAGTGAGGGCAGAATAGACGGGCTCTCACTAATCGTGGTCCCTTCCCTCCTATATTTTCCCCCTGATGATATTCCGCATACGCCTCAGTGTGGCGATACGGGTTAGTACCGTGCGACCTATTTCCGACAATCGCCTTTCGGAGGATAAGGTTTGGATTTCATATGGTTTTCTTCTCCCTAAGTCCCCTTGGAGGTGATAAGATAAAGTAGTGAGAAATTTAGTCACGCCAGGCCAGTTAACTCCGAGTATTCAGCCCGTTGGGCGCGAAATGATTAAGGGGGCGCCTTAGTCGTCAGATACACGAGTCTTCCCCGCGCGCACCCCGGCTTGGATGTTGCCACTATTGTTTCCCCCCCCCTTTTGTTTAGCTTTGAGTTCGCCCCAAAAGCAGCCCTCGGAAAAAGAGTGGATTTACATCAGACCTACGTATCCTTCCTCTTTTTTACGCCCATTCCTATTTCAGAATTTGCTTATAATTGGGTTCCTCTAGTTCAGATTAGACCGGTCCCTAGGACAGCGAACCCCTGAAAGCGAACACCTTAGACCCTTGTCCACCCCTTTTGAGGGTTTGTAGATGCCCTAGGTAGGCAATGTCCGCCGTTCTCCCCCCTCTCTTTCTCCGATAATATCGACCTGAGCACCTGTTGGTTCTCATATTGCTGGCACTCCCTTTGAGATTCGACGACCTTCACCGCCCCCTTCGATTTTCCTTCCCCCTCTAAGAACTGTCGCGCGCGGACCTCCAGCCTCCTTCTTTGGTTTACTCGGGACGTTACGTTGGTTTTGAAGTTTTATGAGCGCTCCGATTGCTCGCTGGGCGTATAGGAATTTTTCCCGACTCAAAGATTAGATGAATCCCACCCTCCTTTAGTTTCAATTCCACACCAGTTGATTGATCTTCTTGAGACGGTCGAACGCATCAGATCTTCTAGCCTCCTCCCCAGTATGAAGGATGGTTAGTCCTATCCCCTTTTCTTATTACACAGACTGTCTTGGATAGATACTCTTCGAGCCCCCCCTAATCGTAGTAATGGCGTTCTGGCTAGTTCTCCCCTGAACCTTTCTTTGACCCTTCCTCGATGTAAAGTGTCGGATGTAAAGACCCTTCTCTCCCATTCCCCCCCCCCGATTTTTTCAGGGTCGTCCCCCCCCTCGGGCTTTTCAGCATTAGCAGGTCTCAAGGAGCGGCTTTCAGCCTCTTGTCCCCATTGGGTATGCTCTTTTTTTAGATAAAACCCCCGCCGCTTAGATCTAAAACCCCGTCCATCGGCGCTCTCACGTTGAACGATGGAGATACCTTCGCCCAGAAGCTTCTCATAGAATCCACCTTCCCCCTAGTTTAATCCCTTCCTTTTTTAAGCTTTCCGGTTGGTTTCCGACTCTCTTTGTAGACGGTCGTTTTCTATTGAATTTCCGGCCCTCTCCAAGCACGCGCCCGGGTAATCATTCCCTCCTCCTTTTTACCTCATTATGTTTTCTAATCTTTTCGGCTTTTTTTTTCTGTTTTCGGATTTTTTCCAAGCGGAGGTTCTGCCCTTCCCCTAGAGTTAAGGCTCCTCCGGACGCGTACCATAAGCCCCGTATTTCACACGCCCTTGAACTTTTCTTTTTTTCAGATCGCTTAGAGGGCCGGTTCGAGAGAGCTCCTTTTTTCATTCTCCCTTTCATGGGGTGACCTACGAAACTCTCTTTTTTTTTTTTTTTTTTTTTTTTCCTGCACAGAACCCGCTTGGAGACCAAACGTTGCTTTCCCCTTTCTTTTGAAAGTTAGATACGGTCCTCGGCCTTCTTTTCTCCTTTTTATGACCAGTCTCCCTTTGTTGGTTGGCCCTTTTCAATACCTTCTCTCCTAAGGGTTGCTCATTTGTGGAAATCCCTTTGGGGTTTTCCTCCACGTCAGAGGTGGAAGGGCATAAGCGTCCTTCCTACCCCTTCGTTCGCTAACCTTCTCATTTCGCGCGAAAATGAGTTTTTCTGCTCCCCCGACTTTTCCCCCTTTAGGGACTCCGGACGGAGAAGTCAGGTGGCCCTTCTCCCCGAGGCGTTATTGCGAGCGGTCTCCCTAAGCTTTCTTTTTAGATTACGCCCTATGTTTCCTACTGCGATAGTCAGTATGGTCCCTCCTCCTTTTCCTTCCTGGCGAGGCAGAGGATAATAAACCCCACCCCCCCTTCTTCCATACGTCCCGCCGTCGTCTCGTCCCCTTGTGCAGGTTTTCGTTGCGTTTCGGCTTTATCCCCGAGCAGAGGGCCGATTCGGGGCCCTACCCTTTCTTTTTGAGAAGGACATGATCCCCGACCCTTTTTTCCTTCTTTCGCGATGATTCATTAGACGTCCGTCCCTTTTTGAGTACTCCAGTTGTCCGCCTCATTAGATATAGCCCAACTCGCCTCGGTTTCTTCTTTTTTTCTGCTTTCAGTTTGGAGGGATGTTCTCTTCCGTCCTTCTGGGTCGGCCCTTGCGATCACGCTCGTATTTCCCTTCTAATATGCCCCGCGTGCCAAAAAATCAGCAAGTTGGTCATGGGGCTGACTTTTTTTTCTTTTCTTCCTTCTTAACCTCTTTAGCCCGTCTTTTTCTTTTTTAGCCTCTCATCTCTGTTCCTCCCCATTGGTTGTTGTGATTTTTGGGGGGTCCACAGGCACAATAGAGTTCATAGAGGGCGAATCCCGTCTGATTCTCTCCTTCATTTCCGACCTTGACCTTCGGTGAGTTTATCATATCTCCCCCTTTTAAGGTGGGCGGAACTATTCGCTTCGCCTACTCCGGCTTCCGAGGAATGACTCAAAACCTCCCCCTTCACGTCCCAAATTTTCTGAAGAGTGTTTTGGTGTCGTAGTCGAGACCTCCCTCCTTTTTCCTCCCCTTTACTCGAGAGTAGAGGAATCCTCATCTATTCGCTTTTATCTTTGACCCTTATCATTCTCCGATAGTCTCTTAAGACTTTCTCCCATCGAGAACCCGGGCTTGGATATAAAGCAATCCTCGTTTCTCCTCCTTACGAAGGTGACGCGCTTTCCCTTGGTAATTTCCGTGTGTTTTATGATCTTCCTCTCCAGAGGCTGATCTTTTCTCTTTCCCCCCCTCTTCCTGAAAATAGGTCGCTTATCCTCCCCTCCCCCCAATCCAAAGGAAGTTCTGATTTTAGCCGCGATGGAGGTATCTCCCCTTATAGCTTCGTTCTCCCGTATTCCTCCCCTGAGTAAATCTTTTTTATTCTCTACACGAATGAGATCTCATTCTGTCTGCGAGCCTTCTTTACCCCTTAGTCTGACTCGGTTAGAACCCCTCGGATCCTTTCTTTCTTTCCATCGGATGTCCGAATTATGAGCCTTACCCCAAGTTTTTCTGAAGGTACCCAACTTTCTTTCCTCTGCGAAGCTTAGAAAGGAGTTGTTCCATTTTCTCCCTCTCTTGTTCCAAACGGCCTTTTTTGAGAGCGTCGCCCCCCCCGGCAGAACTAATTAGATATTACCCGCCTTCCCTTGACAACTTCTCCCGGCTCTTATTTTCTTTCCCAAGCAGGGGCATCGATCACCCACTCTTCTAAAACCCTTTTCAGTTGGACCGCTCCAAGAAGGATTGGGAATTTTTTTTTCCTAGACTTTCTCGAGGGCAAGTTATCTCCTCCTCTTTTTTTCCACATTAAGCTGTTTCGCCGAACCCCTTCTTCTAATTTTATCCTCCTATAGTTGTGTTTCGATATGTTCCCTCTTGCGGGAATGCTCTATAATTCATCTTTTTAGCGTTCATAGTTTCGGCCCACCCCCTTTGAACTTTCTCTTTTTCCTCTTCAACTCCACATCATCTTGTCCATTTTAAAAGGTCGTTTTTCTCTCTTCTGATCTAGCGGATTCGGTTTTCTTGCCAGATTTTTCCATTCTCATATTATGTGGCGGAAATATACCTTACCTTCTTTACCCCCCCATGATTTAGGTGTTTTTGTCGCGTTAATCTTTTGCACATCCTCCTTTTTTGGAGGACCTGCGCCTGGTCGCTAATCTCCTTCTAATAAGAGTGAGCTTGAGGACAAGAAGTCCTTCTTTTCCCTTTGAACTCTTCGTGAGTTGAAGGGCGATCTTTTTTTTTAAACCCTCTGATAGCTTTTTGAAAGTGTGTGTTTTTTCTAAGAGAAGACCCCCTACTTGAACCCTTTTCCTATTTCTGGTTCGACGCTTTCGCCCGTCGCTTGCGTTCGTTTTTAGCGACTTCTTGATTTTTCCTCCCTCAGTCTAACTTTTTTTTGAGTCCCTAGATTTTACATATTTTCTGAGAAGGTGCAACACCCTTTCCCTCCCCCAGTTCTATTTTTCTTCTTCATCTACCGTTTTCGCCCCTCCCTAAAAGAGGGTCCCTATAAGAAAGTTTAGCCCTTCTCCTGGTCCCAAGAGGCCTCCCCCTTTTTCATCCCTTTCCCGCCCTCTCCTCCCCGCTTAAATTTTAAGTGGAGCATTTCACTTTTATTCTGCAGGACCCATCGCAAGCGATCCCTTTTTTTTGGGTCGAAGTCATCAGGATTATTCTTCCCTCTTTGTTTCCTATTCTGCTTAGCCTCTTCTATTATTTAGAAGTCGGCTTTGGCGTATCACCTTCCAGACATATCGATATAGACACCCTTTCTACATTCCTCTTCCATTTTTTGCGCTTCGGTTGAGTTGAGGATTTTTCTTTCTCCGTTTAACTTAGCTGTGTGCAGAAGCTTAAAGATCCAGAAACCTTTTAGGAATAGTGTCCCCTCAGCGTGCAGAAACTCCTCCCTTTTGTCTCTACTTTGTTTCTTCTCGCCTGCTCTCCCCCTGTTTCCCGACTAATTTCGCTCTGAATTCTTTTTCCCTTTTCAGAAATCTCCAGTTTTTTTTTTTTGAGTTATCGATTTCTGAAATAAGAGTAGGATTTTTTAATTCCCTTTACATCCTTCTTTTATCTCCAACGGATGACCGCGTCTCCTAAGACTTCGCATTTAGCTTTCAAAAGGCCTACGAACTAACTTCAGCTGACTCTCTTTTCCCCTTCTACACTCAGTACTTCCCACTTATGCTAGTGGCGAGTTTTATGACCCTTCTTGCCCTGCCCTTGAATTCCCCGTACTTCGTAGAGAGGAACTACATAGTTCTCCCCCCCTTTTTCCCTTTGTTACTTTGAAAGAGAGGATGTCTCTTCCCACGCGGTCTGAGACAATGTCCCCCCTTTCAATCTTTTCTTTTTCTTTTTCCCTCAGAAGATTTCAGTAGAGAGGCTGCCCCTCTAAGCTTCCTTCTTCTGTTTTTTGACGTTTGATTCTCCTTTTTTTTTAGAATGATAGAGTTTCTTAAGTTTCCCTCTATTAGAATTTTCCAGCCCCAGGAGAGTCTAATAAAATATCCTTGCTTTTACCCCCATTGCCGATTGTCTATGGAGCCGCTTGAGCTCATAGGTGGACTCCTCTTATTAGATCTTTTCCAAATTTTCTTACTCATTTACATTTTTATTAAGACTGTGCGAGAGATCTTAGAGTTTGGAGGAGTATAGAATCGCATTTTCATCGTCGCTCTTTTTGTCCCGGCTAGTTGAACTCGGGCTTCAGCACTTTCTTAACCCCCCCCCCACCCCACCCCCCCCCCCCCCCCCCCCACCCACCCCACCAACCCCCCCCCCCCCCCACCCCCCCCCACCAACCCCACAACACCCCCCCCCCCCCCCCCCCCCAACACACACCCCAACACACCCCCCCACCCCCCAACCCCCCCCCCCCCCCCCCCCCCCCCCCCCCCCCCCCCCCCCCCCCCCCCCCCCCCCCCCCTAGTGATTCGCACTTCCGCTTTCTCTCTCTAATGACAATGGGCGGATGGTACAAGATCTGCTATTCTCTTTTGCGCTTTCGGGACCATCGCGGTCTCCACCATCGGCGTTTTGCTTTTTCTACGACCCCCTGACCATAAACCTCTCCTCCTTAGCGTCCGCTGTCGCCGAGAGACGCCACTCTCGGACCTTTCGACGACGTAAAGACCACCTTTCCCCGGCGTCCACGTTCGGCCGCCTTGTTACGACGGATGCTGTTTGCAATGTTCTTCTGACCTCTCCCTCTGTACGCAAGTTAGATACTCCGAATTTTGAACCGGCCTTTCTATCATACCCCCTATATATATTTACTTCCTCCTTTGTGTTTTGAGTGCTCCTTCGCGGGCTATGGTCCTTATTTCCTTGCGGTTCGGGGTACCTTCGCGGTCCCCTTCCATTATACCAAAGTTTCCTGACGATTTTTTTCGCCTTCCCCAAATTTAATAATCCCCACGGTATTTAAAACGGCTCCAAACTGGCTGCCGTTGACCCTCGCGGAGTTCCGGAAGGTGGCGATGCTACTCCTGGCTTCCCTCGCGATGGTATGTGGTGATATCGTCCCGATTTCGGTTTTTTTCCTGATGTTGTGAGGACCCCACGTCTCGATTCCTCTCTTGCTCTTTTCCTTCATCTGGCGCTTGGACCCCCGCCCGGCTTTTGTCTCACGGAAGTCCCTTTTCTCTTTTTCCTCTCTTATGGAAATCTCGGGTTCAAATTCGTGTCTTTTTTACTTGGTTCATACGATCTCTCTCCTTCTTCCCCGACGCGTGGACCTGGTCGCCCTCCCGCCTTCTTTTTTTTTTTCTCCGTCCCAATGGAGTCTTGGAATCCCGGAGAACTTTTGTCTCGACTCGAAAGAGATCTTTTTTGTATACTTGTATGCCTCTCAGCGTTTCAATAAAGCTCCTTTCTTCCCCCCCCATTGTCCCGCTCGAGTGGTTTTTTACATGAGATAGAACTATGGTCCCCGGCGAGCAGCTAGGTTCTGCCCCTCCCTTTCTTTCATCCCCCCCCCTTACCCCCCCCCCAAAAAAAGTAGAAAGTACCCTCTCTTCTGGCTCAGTTTCACGAGCGCTGTTCTGCTGCTTTCCTACGCTCCGCCGCAGTTGAACCTTTTTTTTCCGCTTTCCCTTCCTCCTACAGGAACCATGATCACGGTCCCCCCTTTCCCTCTTTTTCTCTCCTTCCGGACCGGACGTGGCAGATACTTATCCTTCCGACCGCTCTCGACACCCCGCCCTTCCTAGGCGAAGGTTTTTCTGTTTTCCCACTTCTTTTCCTATCCGTTCCCTCTATTGGCAGTCGTTTTTTAATCGCAAGATCCTCGCCCCCTTCCCCTCAGGACTTCTAAAGGAGCTGAGTAAACTTCCCGTTTTTTCCCTTTGCGTCCTGTCATTTTTCAGAATCTCCTGCTTCTCGAGACCTTCCTCCCAATTATATATCTATAATCAGTTTTTGTTGAGAGATTTTTTCTTTCCAGGCAACTTTTTTATCTTGGCTTCATTTCTTGAAGAAGAGCATTCGTCTTCAGCTTTCTTTTCCCTGAGTTTTCGCACGTCGCACTGACTTCCTCCTTTTTTTCATTCTTCTTTTCCCCCTCCCGGTTTTCTCGCATTCTTGAATCCCAAACCCCTAAACTCAAAAACTCTCCCATGAATAGTGGAGAGGTTGTCTCGTCCTTCTTTCCTCGCCACCGATCGCCTCCGAGCTGTAGTTCTTTAAGACCTCGAGTCCCTTCTAGTTTCAAGTTTGTCACTTCCTTGATCGATTTAGACGCCAACTTTCCCCCCCCTCCCGGCGCGCGGCGGTCACCTAAGTCCGAATGTATGCTCTCTTTGCCCCCCTCCCGGATAGATTTTTCCGTTTAGTGATTTTCTCGTTGGTTCCTTTTTTTTCCATGTCAAGAAGAGGATGCAGGAATTTTTTCGTATATTCTTTTTTCTATCGCATTATACTAGGAGAGAACCTCTACCTATTTTTTTTGTTCCCCCCACCCCCGAAGATTATTTTTCTTCCCTTGCTGTACTAACACTGACCTCTCGCCGACAGCGAGCACTATTTTCTCCATCTCTACCTAGAATTTCCTCGTTTGTACAAATAAAAAGACCTTCCTGCGATCTAAAGTCACTTCTAATAGAATCGTTTAATGGGCGTCGCGCTCTTACCCTTAGAAAGCCCCGTTCTCCCAGAAGAGTCTCCCTATTTCGCGCTCACTTCCCCTTCTATTGAAAAAGAGTGCGTAAAGATAGCCCCCTGATTCGCTTTCAAAATCTACTCCGTTGTAATACACTCGGCCGAGCGTCCGACCCCGAAATCTATTCGATATCCAGCCCGCGAGGTGGTAAGCCAAACCCTCCCAGCCTCTACTATCCCCAGAATTAAACTTATATAGCCTCCCCTCCTTCCCCAGTTGCCGACCCGTTTTTTTTAACTCAGGATGCTTACTTTCCTATCGTGCAAGTTATTTTCAACTTGATAAAGCCAGCTCCCCCCTCTGAATTGAGACCGAATCCTTATCTCTTTCCTCCCCCTTCCTTTTTTTTTTTGGTTTTTTGGAACTTTTTGGCTTGGTTAGTTCTCGCGTCTTTTCCTTCTTCTCTTCTTGCTTATAAAACGCTCGGACGACGGACATAGGAACGTTCCCTCTTCACCAGTCTTTTCCTCCCTTCGGCATGACGTTGACCTCGAGTTTTTCCTTCCCCCCTCTTTTTTCGGACGGAGTCTTCACCCTCTACTCTTGGATTGTCAAGACGCGCGATTGTAACTGGGTGATATCTCATTTCCTTTTTTTCTGCCCACGGCAAGACGCCGAGTGTTTCCTTCTTATTTCTTTTTTAGACGACTCCCACAGATAATGGTCATCCTTTTGTACAAAGCAGGATTTGTCAGTCACGGAAATTGTCTCGCTCAGGGGACATCAGCCTAAGACCTGAC
>Ga0179593_1687713_pt1 | contig 11811 bp, 14 predicted proteins | sample CZODoug2_1_08_16_FD_185931 | JGI IMG/M metagenome (GOLD analysis project Ga0179593, IMG submission 185931) | Vadose zone soil fungal communities from Angelo Coast Range Reserve, California, USA - CZODoug2_1_08_16fungal (PacBio error correction) | ecosystem: Environmental > Terrestrial > Soil >... | reverse complement strand
AGCGCCCCAAACCTGGTCGATCGGTAAAGCCCCTTTACCCTCCCTTTGATTCCTTGGCCTTCTTCTACCCTCCCTTAAACCGTCATCTTATAGGGCACAGCTGTTAGGTTGCTTTAGTCTTTCCCAATCGGCGGCGGTTCAGTCTCTCAAGCGGTCTTTTCGCGCAAGAGGCTCTAACCTTTTTTTTTGGATTTTTTCTTCCGACGTGGAGGCGTTGATTTTGTTTCTCCCACTTTTCCCGAACGAAACCACCCAGCTGCGCCACACATTGTTGCGTTCCGCTTCATTGAATTCCAACCGGGTAAAGGGTGCTTTCCACGCTTAAACTTAATTCCTTTTTTCCCCCCCTACCCAGATCCTGGGAGATCATGCGAGATGCCAATGAAGGTCTACGGTGTTTATTGATGCTTCCCTTTCCCTATCCCCTTTGCCGTGCGTGCCGAATTTCAGTCTTTGATCCCTTTTTTCGTCAATAGGGGGGTGGCTTCGGCCTTCTCTGTGTCTTTTCTAGTCTATGCTTTCCCTTTGGATTTTTTCTTGTGATCATATACCTCCTGTGCCAGCACGGCGTCAGCGCTATTTGTCTGTGGTGGGGTCTTCGGTGGGCATTTTTTATCCGATTCAGATGAAGTGTTGCGGATTTACCTTCGAGAGTTAATAAGTTCTTGGCTGCACCGCGGATGGCTCTCTTCAGCTGGTTTTCTTTGGCGTTCCTACGGGTGGTATCCACCTTTTTGACGTTATGGCTATTTTTGCCGTTTCTCGTTGGTATGGAATTTTTACGGGCTGGCTGGTTTTTCCACACCTTTTTCTGCGGCTTCGTTCCAGTTTCAGATGTTTTCTTAATTTTTTTTTGTGCTTCAGTCATGCCCTCTTCTCCTGGCTTTACTTGAGAATCGTGAAATATCAAGATCGTTACTCTGGTCTTTTTCTCTTCCCAAAGGGTCTTCGGGTACAGGTAGCACTTTTTTTGCTGTTTCCAGCGTCGCGCTCTTAAGTTTTTGCTCTTTCCTCGACCTTTTCCTTTTTTTTCCATTTGTTCTGAGTTTTTTTGCCGGTTTGATTTGCCGGAATCGAGCCTTTACTTTTTTTGGGCTCTTCCCTTAAGTAGTCCCCTGGATAATTTGCCCTCTTTTTGACTACCTGCGCCTTTGGTCACCCCTGTTTTTTTCATCTTTCCTCCGACGTTCCCCAACATTCCCTGTTTTTTCAATTTGGGGCTTCCTCTCGCATTCCAGGTGCCCTTCCTATGGGATCTTCTTAGGAACAATGATGCGATGTGTTGTCTTTTCTAGTTAATTCTTGGTCGCAATGTTTTTTGCTTTTTCCCCAACCTTAAAACGATTTGTACCCTTTTCCCATGAAAGGCTTACTCTGCGGCCGTTTTGGCCGTTTTTTGGTTCCCCCTTTTCTTGTTCTCACGGTAAGACCAAGTTGAAGCCCCAAAGCTTTAACACGCATTTTTGCCGGCCAGTCCCCACATGGTAAGCCTTTGCAGGGGCGTTTTTTTCTAGTTTTTTCCCCAGCTCTGTTGTTGCGCTTCCCTCAACCCGGGGAGACCGATGAGTTCCTTTTTTTGCCTTGGAGAATTTCCTCAGGAGTTGATCCTGCTTCCGAAGAAGTTTCCGGAACAAGCGATGTTTTTGCGCCCGTTTAGTCCCGCGAGTGAATCTCTCTTTTCACTCTCTTTTTGTTTTGTCTGCTATCTTCTTTGACTAAGCCCGGTAATCGCGTATCTTTGGCAAAAATCGCTTTCCCCGCATTCTCATTAGATAAACTCTGTTATGTCCTCTTTTTCTTCTCTGAGTTACTTCTCCACCTTGAGCCACCTCTTATTTTGGTTTTGCTTTAATCGCCCGAGGGGGCCATATTTCACCCTGCTCTGTCAACTCCCCGCCCTTCGTATTACCCAGGTTTTTTTTTCTTTGTCCTCCGTTGTTCCGGATACTCACACTTTTTTCTCCCTTGAACCTGGTTGATGGGATCTTCGTCCCCCCCCGTAGCATCCGCCTTTACTTTCCCTTCTTTTCGTGTAAGATAAGCGCGTTTATTTGGGTTTATTTTCCTTTTTTCAAAATCTTGTTAAATAGGCGATTTTCCCCGAACCTTCCCCATGGTCATAACATCGGGGAAAGGTCCAACGGACCTTTTTTTAAGCTCACTTGCGACCTTAATGAAGACTGCGGCATTCCCTCAGCCCACCCGACCTTGAAGTTGTTGGTGATCCTGGATTCTCACAAACCAGGGGGAACCATGACGGGAATTCGGTAATCCGAGGCCAAAGATGGTCACCTCATTTTCGTTTTCACCCCAACAGTTCCCGCTTCCAGGCAGGAACGGTTTTGTATCAGCAACCCTCGTCCTTCCAAGAGCCGAAGAGAGAGAATCCAGCTCAACTGACCTGAATCGAACTAGCCCCCCCAAAGAATACTGTAACTCCCTCCATTTAATCTCCTCTTTCGAGATAGTTCACGATGTTTTTTATTTCTTTTTCCTTCAGTCCTCTGGAATGACGGAAAGTGTAGCTGCGACCCTTGAACGAATTAAGCCTCCAGATTTTTTGTTTTTGACATTACAATCAAGGAAAAGGACCATGTCCCGTACCCAGCTTCTCCCCCTTCCCATAGCGCCGATATCCACGTTTTTAACACTTTTTTTGTTTATACCAGCCCATGACTGCAGAGAGACAGTCGGTAAGCCAAATAGGTAGAACTATTTTTTGCGCCGTCCTCCTTGAAGCAACCCCCCCCATCCTATTCTGGCTAATAGGGACCCACCGATTCGGACCCCTCTGTCCTGCTGCTTGTTAGGCGTATTTGGAGGATTTTAACGCGGACCTAATTCTCCCCCCACGGCTCAATCTTTCTTCTCTCAATACCGACCCTCCCTCACGCAAGTATGCGGTAGCCGACCCTTCACCGTTTCACGATTTTGCTGCCAAATTGCCTTCGCTTCCTTCCAATCTGTTTGACCGTTCAGCTACACCCCAGAGCCCTTCCCTTGTTTCCAGATACTTCTTGGCGTTGAGGGAGTTTTCTTTCTTTCCTTGCCGGTTTAACATTGATCACTCGAGAGCTCGGAAAACTTTTTGTGTTGGTGTTTTTCGAAAATTTCGACCACCACCTACCATTTCGAGCCGGAAGCGGTCCCTATCCCTTTTCTTTCAACGCCGCAGTTTGATTTGACCATTTTTCAACGCATTTGACTTTGTTCCGGCTCTCTCTCAGTCTTTTCCCCCTCTTTGTTTCGTTCAACTCCGCGCGTTTCACGGATTTTTCCATCCGAACCCCTTGCTCCCCCCCCAAAGCTCTATTTTCTCTCTTCTTGGTTTTGCTTTTAGATATGACAAACGACTAGCTTTTAGTTTTTTTTCGACGGGTTCCCCTACACCTGAAATATGACATCTTTCCCCGGCCGGATACTTTTGCACGCCGTAACCCGAATTCGTATCGGTGCCTTTTTGCTCCTTTTTCCGAAAACAAAATCGCGACGGAGTAAGTCGTTTTTTTCTCAACTGTCCCGCAGCTGCAAGAGTCTTCCCAGTCGGCTCTCTCAAGTTTGGCGTTGATTGATCCGAACGTAAACCACACTTGCTTGTTTTGTTGCTTCAGCTGACCCCCTTTTTTCACTTTAGGCCGGGTGCAACGATTCCCATCGTTCTGTCGATCTTGGAGATCCTGGAGCTGCCCACTCCTTGTTTCTCGTGTTTCTTCGAGGACGTTTCCACATTTCTGCCTTTTTTTTTTATTACTCTGAGCTTGCTCCAAATTTTGGAGTGGGGTGTTTCGGATACATGCCTTTGATTCCTAATATTATGGCCCTCCTTCTCATTTTGATTTCCTGGTGGGATTGGTCTTCGTCCCTAAATTGTCTCCGTTTTTTCCGCGAATTTTCTGTTTTTTTCTCTGTCTGTCCCTCCTAGGGCTGGCCAATTCGGTCTCCCTTCCAACGACCATCTTTCCTTGCCACGGAGGACTTAAGGAAAGCATTTTACCCTTCTAACTTTTTGCACCAGACTGTTGCCAGTTTTCTTCTGATTCTCCGCCGTAATTCTTTTTTCAGTTTGGGTTCATTTTTTTTTTATGTTGGTTTTTCGCTTGGTTGGTGCATCGTTTCTTTTTTCGAATCCCCCACCCATTCTTAGCGAGACGTTTTTCTATAGTTGTAAGACTGCCTTCCTTTTTTGGTATTCTTCGGATACGCACGCGTAACTTTTCTTTTTATGACCGTGGATTTTCTCGCCGATCTTTGGTCGTTTTACAGTTGTCCAGTTCTTTTGTGATAGTCATCTTCCCGTCAACGCGTTTTTCTTTTTCTTCGTTTAGTCTATTTTGTAGTCTTTGGTTCTACCCTTTTGAGACACACCTGTTGTCCTTTCTTGAATTTTTTTTTTATGAATGGTTTTTTTTATAAACTTGACCATCGCCTCCCTACGAATACGCGTCCCCGTTTCTGGTTAAACCCCTGTTTTTTGGCGTCATGGCACCTCCTCCCCACAAACCTCCTGTCGTGTTGGGGCGCCCCGCTTGCCCTTCGCATTAATTTCCTACTTCGTGTCCCTTCCCTTCCGTTCCATGATGCGATTGGGGCTTTCCTTTTTTTTTCTCCTTCTGACGCATCTTGGTCGCTTCCTGTTTCTCCCCCACCAACACGTTATGGCTTACCCTGTTACACCCCTTGGTGTAAGCTTTTCTTTGCTTTTTTTCCTAGCACCATTCAAACCTCCCAATCCTTCTGACCAAGGTTTTATTTTCTTTTTGGACACTTTCACATATCGCTCTATAACCTTTTCCCTTTTACGGCCTTGGCGTGTTTTCGTTTTGGATCATCTGTCCCCTCGGGCGATTCCCTCAAAACCGTTTTGGAGATTTTTTTTTCCCAAGTGCTAAGTTCCTCAGGAGTTTTTAGTTCGCCATTCTCATTTTCCCTTTTGTCCAAGAAGTCTGGTCCGGAACAATCATTGCTTTCTCGAATTCGGCCTTGTTTATTGAACTTCTCCATTCCGAGAATCCCGGGCTCTGACAGCCCTTTTTTTGTTTTCCCCCCAACCTAGATTGTCGGACAGACGTCGTCGCCCAACTCAATTCCCCTTTTCACCTCTGAGGAAACTTCTCCACTTTTTTCACTTTCAGTGATTCCCCGGTTTGAGGGTAATCGCCGAGTTCCTTTCTCTGCTCACCAGCCCCCAACACCTCACGCCCATGCTCGTCCCCCGGTTTCTTTCCCTTTTCCGGAATCTTCGTGTCCAGCGTTGTTCGTATATTTTTTCATCCTTTTTTCGGTTACCTGGAAACCTTTTTGTGTTCTTCCCGGCAAACACTTTTCCTCTAAAGTTCAACCACCTTAGTTTGTTCAGGGAACAGGTACCATACTCTTTTCCTAAAGCCTGATCACAGTGCTGACAATTTAACTACTTTTAGAAGACCCCCAACCCAATCGTTTTCCTTCACTTCTTTTTTACTCTTGTAGGTCCAAAAGGGACCCTATGATGAAAAGAGTAAGGGCTAATGGTCGCCCTTTTTGCCCTTCCTCTCCCCCCAACCCCCCCACACGACAGGAAGTGGTGTCCTTTCTGAACGTTCTTTCTAACATGCGCAACTCGCACGCCTTCTATAGGACGTCTCTCGCGGAAAACTTTCATGCCTGAATTCCGTATCTTTTTCCCCCCCCCCCCCCTCTTTTAAGTTCAGGCAAATCAACCACTCAAACGGAGACCAAGAATATCACCCCCCCCCTTCTAACCAGCGCGGAATAATTTTCCCACTTGTTTCCGCTTGAATGGAAATAGTGCCCCCTGTACTCTCACTTTTCCCCATTGCGCCCAGACACCATCTCTCGATATGATCAGATTTTTTTTCCGTTCAGCTGTGCCGCTTTTTTTTCCCTCTGGGATCCTGAGAGCCAATGTCGACCTCATCTGCGTCAATGTTTAGTTCTTCCATGGGTCAATTAGAAGACATGCCAAGCGGATTTTCCCAGCGCCCTCCTTCCCCCCAAAGGCCCCCTTTTTTCTCCCACTTTATACCACCATGGGGCCGCCTGGCTGCGACAATGACTCGAGCCCATCAAGCGATGGTCCCTTGGTCAATGCACATAGTAGAAACTTAAGCTCTTTTTTTCTCCCCTTCTTTTTCGAAAAAGCTTCATTGCCATGATTAGCCGAATGTTTCCTCTCGGAACTTCTCGATGTCGGGTTCGGCGTAAACGGTGTATTTTTTGAGTTCTTCCCTTCCTGACCAAAACGCTTCTTCCCTCCAGAACTCCATAATATTAGGCCTACGCCTTATGTACCCCTGCACACAACTATTTGCACTGGCTCCCCAAGTCAATCCCTGAAATTGCTTTTCGGTTCCTCCCCCCAGTACTCACCGTTAGAACTGTCTGTTATAACCCCTTCTTCCTTGCGTGCCAGGGGACGACCGATCGGTTTAATACATTATCACGAACCGCGTTTTCAGTGACTTCCCTCGGAGCACAATGGGTTTCGCGCTTGGTGTTTTTTTTCTCCCAAATCCCCGCCCCAAACGTCAAGTCTGACATCGCTTTAGATCCTCTTGCCTTTTTTTTTAACCTTCCTTTGATTTCCCCACTAACTCCTCGATTTGTGAAGTTTTTTCGGGGCTCTTCCTAGCCCTTTTACATTTTTTCTTTTGACTGATGGCCAAAAGTAGGTCATCCGCCTTTTTGGCACGATTCCTAGTTCGGTGTCTTTCTTTCGTTTTGGCTCAACAGCTTTTGGCTTTTTCTTTCTTTCTTGTTGTTATTCTATAGACTTTTTTTAACCCCAAAGGTTTCGATTCGGTCAACGCGACGGACGGTTTGGCGGATGACATACTTTTTCCTTCATCCCTTCTTATTTCCCCACAGGTTAGGCTTTTTTTCCAGAGCCAGACGAACCTTCAACAAATCGCTCGGTCTCCCCCAGCCTCCTGTCGTTGCGCTGCCTCAACCGACCGGCTTTCAGGCGAGGACTCCCCTTTTTTTCTTAGTGAGTTCATGTTACGAGCCCCCAGTCCCCCATTGCTTCTCCGCTTATTCGCTGTTCCCCGTTCCCCTGTTAACAGTTCGGCCCCTCTCAGTCCATGCAATCCCGCTCTTTTGAGCCTTTCCCTTTTGTATGATCCAACTGAAGGTTAACGTTTTTTTATCTGATCGAGGGTTTTCAACCAGATTGCTCTTTTTCGTGTTTTTCTGGTGCTTTTGAGCAAAATCTTTCTCGGTTGGGTTTTTCCTTCTATTTTTTAGTTCTGTCCGGTACTTATTATGGCAGCTTCTTGGCTGCATTCGCTTTAAAGGTTTTCTTTTTTAGCATCCTCGATGGTGTCACCGTTTGTCGCAGATGATCCAGGATCGGTTTTAGATTTTGGGCCGGTTTACTTCAACGTTTGCTGCCCCTGATGAAGCCTTCTTTCCGCGCGAGCGTTAATCCTTGTTTCTCTTCATGGACCCATCGCTGATGGCTCGCGCTGTCATCTATTCAGTTGCAACCACTTTCGTTTTTTTCTCCCCCCCCCCACGCCCAATGGTGGTATCAACGTGATATCGGTATGTTCTTTTTTCTTTTTATGGCATCGTCTGGCTGGCAGGTCTCAATTCCACCCCATTTTAGGCCTCTTTCCCAGTTAGCAGTTCCCTTTATTCCTTTTTTTTTGACCCCCCATTACAATTTCTTTGGCATTCCGAACCTCTGAAATATTCAGATCGACGTTCTGGATCTTCTCTTTCCAGCTTTGTTTAAAGGTACATTTATTTCCTTACGCGTTCTTCCAGTTTCGTTGGCTTTTTCCTTTTGCGTTTTCTTGGTTCTGTTTTTTTTCTGACCACTTTTGATGCTGAATCTGCGACGGACTGTGGGGTCCCCTCAGAGTTTAAATTTGCCCTCTTTTCCGGCCGGTCCATATTTCCCTTAGATGTCTTTTTGTAATGGAATATCCTTCTCCTTCACCCCCTTGTGTGGAGCCTTTTTTCCTTCCCACCTCTTTTTTTTTCATCTGGCCCATTTCCCTTTATTGACCAAATTGAGCGATTGTTTTTATGATCTCCTTTTAACATTTCTCTTGTTTTTGCCATGATTCTCCCCCCAATCACCGGTTATGGCTACCCCCTTTTACCAAACTAAGTCGGGGTCAAGCTTCCCTTTTTTTTTTTGGCGGCTGAAGATCACCCAACCCCCCCTCAAGTTACCGGTTAGAACACGGTAGGACTAGTATTCCGGACAACTTTTCCCTTTTTTCCCTCTCCTCTCCCCTGGTTAAATACGATCATTTTTTTTTCTGTTGTTATCTGTCCGCCTAGTGCGCTTACCCTTGCTTCAAGGCCCCCGTTGGCGCAAGGTGGGAATTCCCTGATTTTTGATTTCTGTATCTGAGGCCTTTGCGACGAGTCGCGTTCACTGACTACGCCTCTTGCCGGGCTTAGTCGCGCCTTGTTCTTTTGTTAGAGTCTCTCGGACGCGGGAATAAGCCCTTTAGTCTTTCACATCGGTTAGGAAATTCCCTTCTTTCCTCCCGTTTGCTTTCATTGTCGATCTCACACTCCTGAGGAACCCCACATCTCTCTAAGTAATTTCCCGGGTTTGAGCGTAATCGCCTGACATCTTGCCACAAAACTAAGCCCAGCTCTTCTTAACCCTTTTGAGCTTTTTCCTTGTTCCCATCGCGTGACACGTTTTTTTCTTTTAATTCCCGGTGGAACCTTGAAAAAGTTTTGATCCTTCCAACCACGGTTCCAGATACCGCCTTCCCCCCCCTCCAGTTGGCCTTCACAGTGTAAGCCATAATGCTTTTTTTTCGACCCTGTTCAGTGCGGACCTCCCGCCACTAAATTCGAAGGCCCAATAAAACCCAATAGCTCAATTGTTTTGAATCTTTTCCCTCCCAAGGGACATGCATGAAGACAAACTTAAACCTTTTTCTGAAGGCTTAGAAGGAAGCCCCCCCCTGGTGGGTGGGGGGCCCAATTTCAATTTTTCTAATACTTCCAAAGGGATAGTGCCTTGGCCCCAGACTTAGCCGCGTAATCCTTCCTTATTATTCTTTTTTTCACTATGTCACAATATCGACGAAGCTTTTTTTGTTATCCAGTCCGGCTCAGATTCCGGCACATCCCAACGTGCCCCTGACCCCAAGAAGGACGCCCAACGACGAGGCTTTCCCCCAAAAACTTGAAGACGCGTTTCCTTTTTTTTTGACCACAAGCCAAACTGTAACGAAATCCTGGCTCTCTTTTCAAGCCATTGATCTGATATCCCTGTCTCTTCCTCCCTCCGAATTTTCGGAAGATGGTGGATGTTGAACCAATCGTCGAAATCATCTGCGAACTTGAACTTTATTAGAAGTTTTGGTTTTCCAGCCGCCAGTTTTGTCGACCCCAAGCAGCTTCGACTCCCTATCCACGTTGCGACCACCCTTTGAAACTTTTTGGACTTTAGCCATCAGCTTTCTTTTCTTTTTTTGTTTCAACCCAATTAGAACTTATGAACTTTTCGGGGTCTGAGAACAGATCCATCGGCCACCGGTTTTTTTTTTCCGACCCCTATTATCCCCCCCGACATGGATCATCGCCTCGGTTGTGGACACTCGGAGGATGATCACCTTTAACCCTATCCCCGAATAGCTTTTTGCCTTTTTGTGTACTATCTGCCCTATTAGGCCGACGCCGTCACGCTGTTCAGCCTTTTTTCGTGTCACCCTCAGGTCCCGATTTTGCCCATCCCCTTTTCTTGTCCTCTTTCGTATCTGTTTGAAAACGTCCTCTTTCCCCCCCTTAGCCCTGTCGTTCTAAAATCTCGCCCTCTTTTCTCTCCACTTTTCCAGGGGAAATCTATTCGTCCACTCGTTGGCCTCCCCGTCGTTTCAGCGAATGAAGCGGGGCAGTGCGCGCTTGCGTTTCGTCGTGTAACTTGACTCACGATCCAAAACTCTTCCGTTCCCTTTTGAACTCCCCTCTTGCAGCAACGACCGTTTGAGGTGACCCTTCCTTCCCCCCTCCCTTCTAGTTTCGTTCAGGGCTCTTCCGATTATTGTCACCTCAATTGGTTACGGATGGTCTGTTCACTTATTTCCCCCTGGCCGTGTCATAGTTTGTTCTGAATCGTTACCACTTCGTTGGTCATATCCTCTTTTTATTTTTTTTGTTAGAGAGAATTGACCACCCCGCAGCTGTGGTGAGCAAAAAGTTGTCCCTCCCTTTGACACCGACTAGAAATCGTTTCAGCCACCGGTGTGACCACTTTTGAACGCCTCTCCTTTCGTTTTCACAGCTGTTAGGCTTTTCCGAGCCACTCAACCTAGCGGCGAAGTAAGTTTGTCCCGCGTTTTGTCTGAAGCGGATCTAAACCTTTTTTCTTCTTTCTGATGAAGTTTGGATGCGTTGATTGTGGTCGTCCTTTTTCTCCTCCCCCCCCCCAGCGCGCAACACCTTTTTTTTTTCGTTGAAGAAAACGCGGTTCAAGATCATTCCTTGTTTCAAACGACCCTCTGACCCGACTCGATTTGCCATGCCAGGTGAAGATGGGAGACCTGATTTCCTCTTTAAACCTTTTTTATCTGAGCGAGGACGTTTGCCCCGAACTTTGCCGCCCTTTCATGCTGCTCTTTTTGAACTCGTTTTTGTTTTAAAGGTTTGCACCTCAAGTGAAGGGTAGTCCCTGCCTATAATAGGGATGCTATTCCTTCTTAATCTTGGTTTTTCTTGATCATCCTCCGATGGTGTCCTTTCTCCTTTAGTTACCGATTCCCTTCTTTGGTTTTTCTGGGGGACTTTTTACTAACCTTGATTTGCTCTTCTTCTCTCAAGGGACTTTAAGCCTCTCGTTACTAAGTCCGGCTTCCGCCTTTCTGGACACTCCTGCTTGCTGGGAGGCAACTGTTCGTCCAGCATTTTTGGTACCCCGTGGCTTTTTTTCTTGGGTCTTGCCCTTTTTCGTGTGGTAGCCTGGCTGGATGGTCTTCGTTCCAAATTGGCTGGATTCGTGACAGTTGATGCCTTCTGATGTCTATCGTTTCTCTCTTCATTTCCCCTCTTTACTTTCTCCCATCGTGAAATATTTCTTGAATGCCTCCTGGTTACAAAGGATGTCGTTTACAGGTATTTTTTTCTCATCTTCATTCCCTTCAAAAACGCGTTCCTCTCTTTCGTTTGTCGTTTTGGTCTCCATGTTTGATGAGACCGTTTTTTACTTTGCCTACTCTGAGGACGGAACTTTTGTGCCATTTCGTTGACTGAACTCCTCTTTTTCTCGGTTTTACCTTCCCTAAGGTCGCCGTCATGGTCAACGTTAGCAGTCCTCCCTTCATACTTCTTCTACCCACCTGTTTTTTTTTTTGCGACTTTTGTTCATGAAATTGAAGCTTCCCTTGTCGCTTTATCTTTTCCTCCTCTGGGTACGTGGACCTTTTTACCCCGTTATTCCCTTTTTTTTCTTTGTGGTCTTTTCTTCCTTCTCAAACGGCCCCCGTTAAGACCGGTTCGTTCGCACCCAACTCCTTTAGCTCTGGCCTACCCTGTTGGCACCTGGCACCCGTTTTTGAAAGTCTTTACGTTTTCCGGGCTGAAGATCCCCACCCCTTTTTTTTTTTCTTCAGAAAACGGTGACGAGCAGCCCTTTACCCTTTTTTTTCAATCTGCCGGCTCCCTCTTGCCGCTCCTTAACTGACGCTGGGAGTGAGCGTTGGGTGTTTTCTCCCGGCGATTACCACCCCTGGAGGACGGTTGCGAAAGGTGGAGTCATTTCTCAGGTAATGTGCTCCTATTTTTGTAATTGTTTCCTGATTTTTTTTTGCGCGGACTAGCGTTATTACCTTTTTAGTT
>Ga0179593_1656219_pt1 | contig 11811 bp, 15 predicted proteins | sample CZODoug2_1_08_16_FD_185931 | JGI IMG/M metagenome (GOLD analysis project Ga0179593, IMG submission 185931) | Vadose zone soil fungal communities from Angelo Coast Range Reserve, California, USA - CZODoug2_1_08_16fungal (PacBio error correction) | ecosystem: Environmental > Terrestrial > Soil >... | reverse complement strand
CCCCTTTCCTTTCTGGATCTTTCTGGCATGGAGCATAATTCTCCTCCCCACCGTGCTTATGAGGTTGGCGATTCCTTCCCTTCCTTTTGCGACCTGCGGCCTGCTCTTTCTCCCCCTTCCGGAAAGTTTGTTTTCCTTTTAGAACCAATCGTACCAACCCCCCAAAAAAATACAGCCCTTTCTTTCCCTCCTTTCCTCCAGAGACGGGATTCCTTTTCCCCCCCGACATTTCCTGAAAATTCATCCGTTCAAAAGCCCTGCAATTTCAACAACCTGGAAAAGCTGCAACGGCTCCCCCTTTTTTTTTAAGTTCTTCAAGAACAGAGGTCCTTCCCCTTTTTTCGCGGTGCCGGAGACCTTTCCTTTCTTTTTCAGAGGTTGACGCTTGACTTTTGCCCCCCCGTTGGAGAATTCCCTCTTTCTCCCTATCCGCCGACGCCCCTTCGTCCCTCTTCCCCCCCCTTTAAATCGCGGTCCTTTATTCGAAGGCGAAATTCGGAGACCATTCCTCTTGTGGAAGGCGGCTTTTAATTTCATTTGTTCATTGCACAGGATCCCCTAGGAAAGCTACTGTCTTTTTCCCTCAGTCGTCCGGAGACCACTTCCCTGACTTATGAAGGTGTTTTTCCCTGTGTTCAGAGGCGGCGTGGTCTCCTTGCATAGAGAGCGAGGGACTTCTGATCCCATATAAGGCAACTTAAAAGGGCGTCCCATTGGACCGGCCCCCCAAGTTTTTTCGTGGGCCCCCGTGCCAGGACCCCAAGCATTTGTTCATGAAAGCCCCCTCTCCTGTGGCCCGCGCCATCAAGTACCCCAGGACTGCTCTTTCGTTTAGTAAAGAAGGCGAACCTGACTTTCGTCCACTTTTCCCTGTCGGCAGGCCCTCTAGCGAAATTACTCTTCCTTTCTCGGTGAAGAGTTTTTCCCTTCCTAGTGATCGTTCCAGGCCCCCCCCCTTCTTCCAAGGCTGATGTTCAACCTCATCACACCTTCAGCTCCCCAAATAGGACAAGGCGGTTTCCATCTAGGCCAAGGTTTTCTTCCCTCTTTTTCTCGAGGGACCCAGGCACCCAATATCCCCCCCCCCATTACCCCGCCCTTTCCAAAGGCGCACTGACCCCACTGCTTTCGACCAAGTCCATATTGGAAAATTTGGATAGTGTTAGTGCTCGTGTGCTTGCCCGACCGGGAACCAGTGTGCTTTTCCCTCCCCCCCCTTTTTCCTTCCTTAAGAAGAAAAGCCCCTAACTTTTCCCTGCGGGTCTTGAAAGTTAACCTTTCTTTAGCACTGACTTGAGAACTGATCCGTTTGGCCTTCTGTCTCTCCTCTTTCATAATGATGTTGCCGCCGCTGTCTTTTCCTCGCGACTATACTTTCCGGGGAAGCCCTCGATCGACCTAACCTCATTTCTTCTTCCGACGAAGAGAACAACGTCCGAACCACGGTTTCCAGCAAAGGCCCCCTCTTTCCGCCGCTAGAAGTCCTCCTCCCGCTTCCTTTCCCCCATTTTTTTTGTTTTATTAGAGCTAGACACAACACCCCCCGAAGAGCTCCATATAGCTCGTGTACGTCTTTTTTTTTTGGCAAGACCTTGTCTTTCTTCCTTCTCGGAACATACTCCTCTTCTTCCGGCTACCTCCGGAAAGGAGCCCCCCTCCAGAATCACGCCAGATAACCCGGCGCCCGTCCCTTCCCCCTTCTCCTCTTCTGCGAGAAACGACAAAGCTCCCTGGGAATTTCTGCCGCCTACAAGACAAGGTCCCCCCTTGTACCCGGGCATTCCTTTTCCGGATTTGATGGAACTCCTTTTCTTCTACAATAATCTTCAGCCTATAAGTTCCCCTCCCCGCAGAATCTGGCTTGTCTTTGATGGTATATATCGGCGTCTCTTTCGTGGATTTCTTTTCGTGATAGAAAGCCTCCCCTCCTTGATATGGAGATCGGCTTTCGTAAGCGATAGGCCTTTTTTTTCTTTTGTGTTATTGTTGACTTTACCCCCATATTTTTCGAGCTTCCGGTAGGATGCGGTGTTTCTTTTTCTTTTTTCTCGGGCATTGTTAGATCCCTCCTTCCTTCTTCATCGAAAGGATGTAGATGACGTCTTCTTTTTTAGAGGTCTTACCCCTCTAGAACCAAGCTTTCCTCCCTTCTTTGATTCCGATCATTGTTTCCCCCCCCTTTTTTTCTTTTTTATCGAGGGGCATTTGAAGGGTAGACTTCACCAAAATTCTCGGCCAGAGATGTCTCTTCCTTTCCAGGTGCTTCTGCTGGATTGAGTTAGTGCTCTCCCTCCTGTGGCGGTCCAACACTTTTTCCTCCCCTTCAGGCGAGAGCCGGGCTTCGAGACCCCCCTGGAGGACATGATCTTTTGCTTGATGTATAGGCCGACCCCCCCCCCCCATCCAAGAGTACCTTTCCCGTTTATTTCCACGCGGAAAGTGGACGTTTTTCCCGCGAAATGTCTGGTCAGTGCTTCCCCCTCCTAAAAGGAACGTTTTTTCCTCCTCCTGAACTCTCCTCGAAAAGCAGCCCTCTGGTGCAATGTATCCTCCCCCGCAAGAAGATGGACACTTCCCCCTTTGTACGCCGAAACGTGGTAGATCTCCCCCCTCTCGGCGCGTGGTTGGCACTCTCACCCCTTCCCCTCCACAAAGAAAGAAGAGTAACCCCCTCTTGCTGCAACAGATTAGGTTGCCCTCTCTCACGCGTCTGAGAACCTTCAAACTCCCCCTCCTTTCCCCCTAATAAGTTGTTTGTTGTTTCTCTTTCTTATTACCACACCCAGAACGGTGAGATGTCCCCAATAGTGCAACATCGCCTCCTGTAGTTCGTGTTTCCCTTTTTTGTTTTTTCGCGTGAAAACACCCTCCTCGCAGCTTTTTTTTCTCTGTAGGAGCCGACCCCTTGTTTAACACATGACTTCACGTGAGTTCTTTCACTCCGGAAAAAGAACGGGTGCTCTTTAGATGGGATATCCCTTAGAGGGCCTGTCGCGGGCAAACTGGTGTCCTTTTTCTCTTCGTTAATTGACATCCCCCATTTTCTAGGAGGGGCCTTTCCCCTCCCTCGTGTCAAGCAGCATTTTCCCCTCGTTTTCTTTTTAAGGACTTTTTTTTTAGACATACCAGTGAAAAGATACGGTTTTCCCCGCGATGCCCGGGCTAGAAGATAGTTCTCTTTTGGTGGCAAAGCCACCTGGTCTTCCTTGGGGGTGGGCGTGATGCCCCCGTACATACAAATCCTCACTCACTCCCCCTTGCCGAAGAGACATTGTTTTCGTTGGTGACGGGCCCCCTTTTTCCCGGGCAGCAGATCACCCATTCCCCCCGTCCCCCCGGTAGGGATCAGCATCTCGATTTTTTCGGAGAGATAGCCTCCCCCCCCTCCCCCCCTTCTGGCGCGAACGCGATCATTCTCCCCCCATCCCTGGCGATGACCCGATGTGATCTCCTTGATCGAACAATGCCAAGCGCCACAGTTGCTTCCAACAGCAGCCTTCCTAATAACGCACCAGGAAAGTCCTTTTTCTCTCTCCTTTCAAACAAGACCCCCCTCCCCTCCCTGTGAGAGGTCCCGGGTTTTCGATTCAGACCTCGCTCGAAAGATCCTCCCCCGGCATTGTCTCGAGTATCCTTCCCCAGAAAGCCGACCTCGTCCCCCCTTTCTAATGACCACACCTCCCACCGATTTTAAATGATGATGACCTTCCCCCCCCCCCCTTGTTCATCCCCTGCACGGGCCCTCCTTCCTCCCGACACGATTGCGGTAAAAGTTCTTACATTGTCCCCTTTTAGGAGTGTGTCCTCCCCCCCCTCTGCTGAGGCAGCTTGTTCTTTTTTCGCAGTTCTATCCGGAGCCGGGCCCTTTTCTCTTCTGAAAGATGTAGGACGGGTTTCCTCTCTTTTCTTACGTCGCCGGTTCGTCCCGTCCCTTTCTGAGTACAGCGATGCGTCTAACATTTCCCCAGCCCCCGACGAGGAAACCCTCCCCTTCTCTCACGATCAGACGTAGAGCTGGTCGTCGGTTCTTTTCTTCTGACTGCGAGATAAAACACATCCGCCGCTTTCAGCGTCGGAATTAGATGAGGAGTACTCTCCGGCGGTGCCGGGGTGATTTTTCTCTTCCCCCTGGATGGCGGTCCTTTTTTTAGGAGCCCCCTGAGGTGAGGTAGTGACTTTCCGCGGACAGATGACTTCTTCTAATTTCTTTTCCTCCGGCAGTCCTTAGGCCCAGCGCGAAGTTTCCTTCACCTATCAGGCGAAATCAGTTCTTCCCTCCTCTTCCTTTCCTTTTGGAAAGTTGACAAGACCCGCGACTTCAGATCTCTTACGGTGTTTTTCTCCCTTCCATGTTCCAAGTGAGGGAAATCCCCCCCCCCGGTTTTCTAAAGGCAGGGATCCTTTTTTTCCCCCTTGCACTCCAAAGACCCCAACACTTGCCCCACCCCTGGTCTACCATGAAACCCCTTCCGGCGGCAATTTCTCCCCCCCTTGATGTCAATCAGGGTGTTTATGACGCGCAAAAGCTTCCACCTTGGAATCTATTTTCCTCGAAAATAGAAGAATTTTCCTATGGTTAAGTGTCTGTCAGAGTTCTCTTTTTTTTTCTGCAGTATCCACTTTTTAAAGGAAACATTTCCTTTTTCGGCCCGAGGAAAAGAGATCTGGACCCCCCCCCTTCCCCTCAGGGGTCCTTACCCTTAATTGAGCCCTCTCCTCCAAAATGCGAGATCCTTGACACGCCCCCCGGAGACACAGCGTCTTTAATTAAGGACCCCTGTATTTTAATTGATGGGGCCCCTTCTTAGAAGAGCCCTGCCCCTCTTAGGATTTTTCCCCATTCTTCGGTTTTTTTTCTAAGATAACATTGGAACCATCCCCCCTGGCAATCATTTTCCGACCCCCCTCCATGGATGAGAAGTTTCTCTCTTTTTTCCCTCTCCTCAGAGATTACGAAACCCTGGGTGCACCGTCATAATTTTTTTCCCTTTATAGGCGCGCTGATTCCTGCACCTCCCTTCCTCTGAAACGCCATCGCAGGTGGTCCGGGGCATTGCGAGTAGACAGAATCCGCTCCCCAGGGGCGACATAAACCCTTTCTCTTTTGACTGTTTTCCCGGACATGCCCCGCGATTTTAAGGCTTTTCCCCTTTCGGCGGAGGAGAGTTCTGCCTGCTCCGACGATTGGTATTTTCGCGGCAACCTGATAAGTTTTTTCTCCGGGGCGCCGGGAACCGGCTTTGGTCTCGGGAAAAAGCATTCTCCGGGCCCTTTCCCGGTCATTTGATTTTTTTTTTTCTTCTACATGTTTTTTCAATTGAGGGGCGTTTTTTTTCCTCTTCTTTTGCAATAGAACTTTTCAGCCTCCTTTCTTGGAATGTAGTTTTTCTTCCTTTCCTTTTCCTTATGCGAACGGATCGTCCCTTTTTGCTTTTTAGAGGGTGATTTTGGTACGTTTGTTCTAGAAGACCTTCTGCGCTATCAAGAGAAGGACATTTCCTTTCCTCCTTGCAGGATGGAACAGAAGGCCTCCTTGTCACAAAAAGCAATGAAGCACGTTTTCTCTGAGGTGCTCCCCCAGCACCGAGGGACAACCTCCCCCTTTAAATCCTTTCCTTTTTCCCCTTCTCCCCCCTCCTAATAAGTTGTTGTTGTTGCTCTTCACAAGGTCACGTCCTTTTTCCTATCTGTTTCGTTTGTAAGCCTTTCTTTTTCCTTCCTTCGGCTCTCTGGAAAACCTTGCTTTTTTTGCCCCCGATGAAGATTGCTGTCCTTTTCGTATTCCCTTTCGCATAAAGTGTCCTTTTTTCCCCTCGGACCCAATAGTACCAACCCCCCTTTCCCCCTCCAGCCATCTAGCGTTTTTCTGGATCTCTCCGGTATGACTTCCTCCACTTTTCGCCTGAAACATGCTCCTTTCCCTTTAAACGCCGCAAGTGCCCCACCCCCATGGTTACTCCAATGACCGTGAGACCCATCCCCTCTTCCAGGATTGTGACCATCCCCCCTTTTTTGGCGCACGGGCCGGGCGACCCCCCCTGATTACCGCTCAGGCGTCAACGTCCCCTCCGCCCCCTTACAGGCGGGGCCATCCTTTTCCCCTTCGCCAGCGACTTGCCCGTCCTTGAAAACCTCCAGTCTTTTCGGTCGGAGACGGCTCCCCCCCCCCCCTCTTTCCTAGGAAAATTCCGCAGGTGGAAGGACTTCTTTTTCGCAATATTGCATGCCTTTCTACCACAGGAGATGGAGGTGCCCTCGACGATGTGATCCCGGGCGCAATCCCTTTTTCCCCCCGATGACGTGGGGTTTTTTTTTTTCCTTTTTTTCTTCTTTTTTTTTTCTTTTTTTTTTTGTTTTCCTCTGTCTTTTTTTTTTTTTTTTTTCTTTTTGTTTTTTTTTTTTTTTCTTGTTTTGTTTTTTTTTTTTTTTTTTTTTTTTTTTTTTTTTTTTTTTTTTTTCTTTTTTTTTTTTTTTTTTTTTTTTTTTTTTTTTTTTCTTTTTTTTTTTTTTTTTTTTTTTTTTTTTTCTTTTTTTTTTTTTCTTTTTTTTTTTTTTTTTTTTTTTTTTTTTTTTTTTTTTTTTTTTCCGGCACAATGGGTTCGTCTTCTCTTTTGAAATAGAGAGGACCCCCTTCTGGGATCCTCCCCTTCATCAGGAATATTCCCCCCCCTTCTACAATGAGACAACTTCCCTTGTTTTCCAATGGTGATCGTCCCTTGTGACGTACCCCCGCCGACGGCTTCTCGGACGACGACCTGGCCCCCCCCACAAGAAGACCCCTTGAAGTTTTCCCTGAAGATTTGCTCAATGTCATTCTCACCTTTTTTTCCCTACGAGCGCACCCTATGCCTATTTACTCGCTTGCGTAAATCTCTCTTTCGGACCCAAGGAAATGTTTTCCGCCCTTTTTTTTTGGTTAAAAGATTCACTCGAAGATTCTCCCAATCCGGACAAGGTTCTCCGTTTCAGCCACTCGGTGTCCACTTGCCCCGTGTGTGTCTCTTCAAAAACCCTCAAAGACACTGCGTTGCCCGATGCCAACGTTTTTTTTTAGAACCATCTCAAAATTTTCCCCCCCCTTGTGTTAGTAGTTCGTTTTTACCCGGGCGGCTCTTTTTCCCCCTCTATTTAAAAAAGTTCATGGCATCTCCCCCGCAAGTAAGCCCTCTGTTCTTGAACTTTAAATTATTTCCTCGGAGAACTGACTTGAGACTGGGATCAGGTTTCCCCCTTCTTTTTCCCCTCCCTCTGGCCCTCAGGATTGTTGCCGCCTTTCCCTCCTGGAAGTCCCCCTTTGTTCCGAGGTGACGAGAAAGCGATCCGCCCTGCTTTTCCGCTCAATAAGCGCAGTTCCTCCCTCATACCGAAACGAAGGCCATCTGGTTCCTCCCTCTCCTCCCTCTCCCGCGAAGGAGGACATTTTTCTTTTTTTTTTCTCTCCCCCCCCAACCCCCGAAGACAGATAGATCGTCTGTCCTTTGCAACTCCTATCTTATTTTTTTTTATGTTGTGGCCGAACCTTTTCCTCGCGCCGAGAGGACCATCACTTCCTTTTCCCCCGGCGACCGTCCGTCTCTCCAGGACCTTTTTCATATTCCGAAGCCCTGTCCCCTCTGTCGCAGGGACCCCTTTTTCTCCTTTTTCCGTAAACCGATCAAGCTGCCGCTCTTGTGGGAGAACGACTCCTCCCCAAGGTCAAAATCGTTTCACCTTTTTCTTCTCTGGATAGAATTCGATTGCTGTCCCTTTGAGTGACCGGCCCGTTTTTCATCATGTCTTAACGGTCTCCGGCATTGGAGTGGGAGTTGCTGGTACCCCCCTGTCGATTAGGCTTGTCTTTCTTCTCGAATGTCCCTCCGAGCTATATTCGCCTCGGGCTCCCTGCCGATCATGCAGAGCACGTTGCTGGTTTTTGTTTGAATATATCAATTTTCTCCTTCCTTTTTTTTCGCATATAAACTGTTCGGCTGTGGTTTCTTTTCTTTTTTCTCTTGGAATTGTTAGATAAGAGGCTCCCCTCCCTCCCGTGATTCGTGTCTCGCGGGCTCGCGATGATCGTTCCCTTTATCTACCCACGTTTAGACCGCGCTCTTTTCTATACCAGACCTGGTTCTTTTGGTGTCTGGTTCGGCCTGACTTTTCTCTAGAGTAAACAACGCCTCTTGCAAAGAGCCTTCGGCGTGTTCTTATGCTGATGGTTCCCTTTTTTTCCACCCCCTTCGGCAGGTGGCTCCCCCTGGTGAGTAGTATCAGATTTCCCTGACGCACTTTTTTTTCGGCGACATGCTCTGGGTACTTTTCTCAGGCCGGACAATTTCCCCCAGACAATTCTCAACGAACCCCTCATTTGAAACGACGGCACACCCTTCCCGCAGCGACTCTGGAATTTCTGAATTCCTTTTTTTCTCAGTTTAACCCCCGCCTCCGAAGCCGTGGCTCTCAGCGCAGAGGAAGGCTGGCTGGATGCCCCCTACGGCCCGATGGACTTTTCCTTTTTTTTTTTTTTCTCCTGGAAAGGCGCGCCCTTTCTTCTAGAAGGGCGAAGTTCGCTCTGTTTTCTTTCACCGAAAACACTTTTTCCCTCTCTACCCTGAATGCACGATGTAGGTGAATTCAATTTTCCCCTTCCGTAAATTGTTTCCCTTTTTAAGAATAATACGTTGATTTCCCCCTCACAAGTTAAGGTTAGGCCCCGGTGTTTTTACTTTCATAGGAAGTGCCTTCTTTCCTCGGCGTGATTGTTGTTTTCCCTCCTTGAGAGTGCCCAGGCCTTGAGGACGACCCCTTTTTTTTCAATGTGGCCCCCCCTCAGTGGAAATCTGGCTTCCCTGGGAGTTTCCCCAGACAGGAAGATCCTCTTTGAGCACTTTTTCCCTCTTAGGAGAGGAACCCTTCCCTGGTCCGATTCTTTTCTCACTTCAAAGAAATTTATCTTCTTTCCATAGTGAAGAGTTTCCACTCTCCTTGCCTTGATTCGGGTTATTAGGTTTTTTTGGAAGATGCTTCCATTCTACATTTCCTTCTTGATAAGAGTTAAGAGCCATCCCCCCCTGCTAGTACGAAGCCTATTCCCCTTTCCCTGCGAAGGCGGCTTTCCCCCCCCTCCCCCTAAAAATCCTCCCCCTATCATCCAAATTTTTTCGAGGGCCTTTTCCCCCCTCGTTTGAAGATGACGGTACGTCTTTCCCCTCAGGAGAAAAGAGATTTTTTTACCCCCCGACCCGTTCCCCCTTTGATCAGCCCTCCCCCCCGCGTGCTGGTCGAACCGGTTTTCTGCGAGATTTGCTTCAGCCCGACCGACGCGGGCTCTTCCCGCCCTCCTGCGATGACCGAGGTCCTCATAGATAACGGGACGTTGGATAACACTCCCTTCCCCCCGAGCCGAGAAGGCACGACCGCCTCCCTTCCTCTTACCTAAAGAAATGCAGGCGTTCTATTAGGAACAACATCCCCCCCCCCAGAGAGCGCACTTCCTTTCCCTTACGCTCAGCCCGACCCCCGTCTCCTTCCCTCTTTCTCATTTGTTCGACGACTTTCTTTCCCTCAGATTGAAAAGACCCCTCCGTAGATAATCACTTCCTCCATCCCAGGAACACGCCGAATTTCTTTTGTGTTGAAGACATGGACTTTTTTCCCCCGAGAAAGCGAACCCTCCCTGAAGACTTCCCCTCAAGCGAGGAATTCCTATCCCGTCCCCCGACTCGAATGCTAGAGGGTACATGTTGACGGCTTATGTCCTTGTAATTGTATGCCGTCCTTTTCCTTTTCAAATAGAGCTGACGGCCTTCCCCCTGTTCGCAGCTCGGCCCCAAATGGTTTGTTTGTTTTTTTGTTGTTGGGTTTAGACAGTAGATGCGTGTTTTATTCCCCCTTTGTAAGCTTGTTTTTCTTTGTTTTTTTTTTTGTGTGCCTTTTTTTTACGGGTTCGCAGTTCTCTTTCGTCCCTTTTCCTGGATTTTTTTTTTGCGCGAATAATCCCTCCTGGCCCTACAAACTTCCCCCTTTTGAGTAATTCTTTTGTCTCCGACGATGAGATTTTTTGTGTGTGCCTGTTTTGGTGGTCTCCCCTTTGTTTGTTTTTTTGTTTTGGCTGAGGATGTGTGTGTTGTAACCCCTCCCCTTTCGCGGGCGAGGATTCTCTTTTTTTTTTTTTTCTATTTGACGTCGTTGCCGTTTTTTTTTACCCCCTTGATGAGGTAGGTTTGTTCGCTGAGCTGATGCTTTTTCTCCGGTGAGGGGGATTTTTTCCCGCGGACGGCTTGACTTCTTCCTTTTCTCCCTTCGCGCCGGCGGGCGGCTCAACAATCATGAGGCCCACCTTAAGGCTCGATGGCGCAAGTCCTTTTCCCTTTTTTCTTTTTCCGTTTGGGGAATAGTGCCAATGTACCTTTGCCCTTTTTCCTGCTCTTTCGGTAGTGTTTTGTTCTATATAGCCCCTTTTTGAGGGAATACGTTCCCGGTCCAGTTATTGTACTTTTCTTTTGTCCCCCCTTTTAGACACCCTCCTTTGGTTCCAATAGTGGTTGTGTCTCTTTTTTCAATGCGCACTCTTTTTCTATTTATGTTTGTTTTTTTTTGATGTCCCCATCGTTTTTCGTCAGGGTTTATGTTGTTGTCTATTTTTTTTTCCGCCCCACCACGCCCCCCTCTGGTACTCGATGGCTGCCCCACCGTCCGTATTGGTAAGGGAGTCGCATCGTAGAGCCGTTTTTTTTTTGCTGCAAGTCTTCTGCCTTTCCCGAAAATTAACAATTTTGTTTTTGGGCTCCGCGATGTCCCCCCTCGTTAAAACGCGCAATTTGGTTCGCATCTGTTTTTTTTGTCTTTTCTCTCTCGTAAGTGCTGCCTTTCTTTCTCACTGAAATTGACGCCCGCGCCCCCCCCCTTTTCCTTTAGCTGGTTGTGTTGTTTCTCTTTTTCCTTTCCCCTGTCGTGTAATGATTTCCTCTTTTTCTCCTTAGCTTGAGGCAGGCTTGTTCTTTCCCCCCTATCAACAACGGTGACTTCCCCCTTGACCTTTGTCCAATTGTATCTCCCCCTTCATTGCCGGATGAACGCCCTTTTCTTTAGAAGGGTACGTCTCCTCCCCACTCTCCTTTTCTTTCCCCCGCTCAAACACATTGCTTGTGAGTTTCCACCATCCTCGTTCCTGGTTTTTGGGTCTGGGTTTTTTTCGGCTTTCCTGGCATCGTCGCGTCGCGTTTTTTTTTCCCCGCCATCGCCTGTTTGGGGCAATTCCCCCTTTTCTGCCCTAAGCCAGGACACCCCTCCCTCCCGATTGTTGGCAATTGTGTTTTTTGTTGTTTGGGTTTCGAATTGGCGCCCTGATCCCTTTTTGGGGCTGTTTTATTCGTATTCTCAGCATGCTTGAGGTTGGGCCGTCCGCTCCGGTTTTCCCCCCTTTGGATATTGCTCCGGAAGACAGCTGCGCGATCGTGGGCCCCCTTCTTCGCCTGCCCAAAACCTTGTCCTTCCCGGCCCGGGTCGCCGCAACTGCCTCTTTTCCGCCCATTAAGGAAAGCCGGGATGCTGCTCTTTTTCACAGCCCCCTCCTTCAGTTTTTACTTGAGGTTTTTTTGAAAGGCTCTATTGTCCTCCGGCGAGACTTTCTCCGGCTTCTATTCTTCGAACCGTATTCATTGGATGGGCTTTTCGCGGTTCTTTTTGGTGATTCCCCCTTTTCCTGATGCGACCATCCATCCCTTTTTCTCCTACTTCAGGATGGAAACATCCCCTCCCCTTTTATTTGAAGCACGGTTTCCGCTCTTCCTGAATGCTTTTCTCCCATTCCCCCCACTCACGAGACACTTT
>Ga0179593_1586521_pt1 | contig 11811 bp, 21 predicted proteins | sample CZODoug2_1_08_16_FD_185931 | JGI IMG/M metagenome (GOLD analysis project Ga0179593, IMG submission 185931) | Vadose zone soil fungal communities from Angelo Coast Range Reserve, California, USA - CZODoug2_1_08_16fungal (PacBio error correction) | ecosystem: Environmental > Terrestrial > Soil >... | reverse complement strand
TTCTGCTTCAGGACAAAGGCCTGGCCCAAAAAAACAAAAATTTTTTTTGTTGGTTTTTTCCCGACTGGCTGGCGGCTCTTTTTTTTTTGAAAAGGGGTTTTCAGTGGTTTCTTGCCTGGGCCCCCCCCCTTTTTTTCACGCCCCGCCATTTAGGTCCCTGTTAAAATTCTCTCTCTTTTTTTTTTGGTTTGTGACGCCCTGAGTTTCCTTTGTTTTTTCAAGTGAGTTTCCCACATTTGAATAAGAGTAGACCCCAAAAACCTTTGGGTATTCCTTCTGCACGTGTCAAGGCTGCCTTTGTCCCCGATTTTTTTTTTCTTTTTCTGCTGCTTTAAGAGTTTTGTTCGCCCCATTGATGTGTCGCCAGGCCCCCACAGTCTAAGACTCCATTTTCCCTCCCTCCTTTGGAAATGTTTGCTTGCAGTCGGCCTTTAATTGCTTTGGACAGGGTTTGTATTCTTCAGTGATGTTCCCCAATGCTTGGCGGATTTTTCCGTTTTTTTCCCCAGGTTGTCCCACCCCTTGGCGCTCGCCCCCCTACTTATGTCTCTTTTGGCCCTCAACCCTATGAGGGCAATTTTCCGGCTTTGTGGCCCAATCTTCTCGGGCTCTTGCGTGTTCCCCCTGCTCATGGCCTGCCCTTGTCTATTCCTTTTTTTTTTCCCGCCGATCTTGAGAGCATTTTCGCGCCCCCCTCAAAGCCTTGACCCTTTTCGTGTTTAACACTTCCATGAGTTTACGACCCCTCAACCCTCCCCTGGTCCGGTTTGGTTTCCCCAGGGCTAGTCATGGCCACTGTTTTCATTCCCCTCCAGTTGTCTTCTGGTCTGCTTAAGGTCAACAGTTCCTTGAGCCCCACCCTACTTTGGACTGTGCCCCCCTCTAAGTCTGGTTGGTCCTCACTTCCGATTGTTTGGTTTTGTGGTTTTGGGTGTGGGGGGGGGGGGGGGGGTGTTGGGACTGGCCTGCAAGTGCCCTCTTAACCCCCCAATTCCCCGTGTGATGCAACATTTCACCTTTTTCAGAGTGTTTAGGTTCAACCTCCCAGGGGGACTTGGCGTGAAGACGTCGTGACTTTCGTCGACGATGATCTTTCCCACTTGCCAATGGCTGTTTTGCCGACAAACTTAAACCTTTTTTCGCTCTCTTCACCCAGTGAGCCCTTTTTTTTCCGCGCTTTTGGAAAACACCACTTTTACCTTTTCTCTTTTTTGCCAAAAAAGTTTGTCCCACCGTCAAACAAAAACCTCCCCCTCTATTTTCCACCCTTAGGTCTCGGGGGACTGTGAAACCCCCTCCTGGCTCTTTTTGTTTTCTGAGTTTTTTTTGTTTTTTACGGTTGTTGGGTTTCTTTTCACCCCTCGCTCTGTTTCGTCCCCCTGACCCGTTCCTGCATCCCCCAGCCCTAATCCCGGTAAGCTGCGTTTTGAGTTTATTTAGTCCTTTCCCCACCCCGAACACGGAAGGCAAATTTTGTTGTCCAATTTAATTGTGGCCTCGGTTCGTGGTCTGACCTGAATTTTCTGATCGTTTCGCTTTTTTGTGGAGGGGACGGTTTTCCAGCTCCCCCTACGGGACCACCCCGGCATCTTTACTTCCAGCTTTTTTTTTTGGTTCTCCTGAGGACTTTTATCCTCCCTTTTTTTATTCCTCCCGTTTGTTTTTTTTGTGATAGGCCTTAGAGAGCTGCCCCCCACCTTCCCGTTGGGTTTTTCATCCCTTTATGGTTTTCCCTTATGGGCGCTGGACCCTCTTCACCCAAAAGGTGTGTCCCGCCGTCCCAACACATACATCCCCCCTTTGCCTTGTTTTGACATTGGTGTTTTGCGTCAATGGAGTTCTGGGCAAAGCCATGTTTCTTTTTAGGTTCATCCGGTCTGCCAACCATCTTAAACTTCGTGGCCTCCTTCCTCTGGTTGTCCCCCCCCCCCCCCTCGTGGTGTTGTATGTATTCTCCGGCAGTTTTGCGTTCAGTAACCCCCCGGCAACCACCTACACAAGCGTGTTCCCATGCCCATCCCCACTTTCTCCCCCGTGTCTGGTCCCCGACGAACTTCGTTGTCGTCGTGATTTTCTTTGTTTTGTTTTTCTGTTTTTGTAGGTGATGACCGCCCGGGGTGTGTACCCATCGTGGTCGTATTTGTTTACCAACTCCGGCCTTCCTTAGAGACCTTGACAGAACGTTTTTTTAGTGAAACTTTTCCCTCCTTTTGCGGGCCCATGGCAGCGGTTTCGACACCAGGTCTTGTCTCTCTTTTTTTCCTAAACTGGCCTTCTCATTTGCCCCCCCTTGCGTTGGCCCGCCAAACCTTAAATGTTTTTTCCTCAACACGTCTTTCCCTTTCCTGACCATTTTTGGTTCCCCCTGATCCCCCATTTGGTTTTATTTTTCCTGGTGCCCCCCTTATAGTGTGAACTGCCTCCTACCGTGACAGTCTTTCCCCTTCCCTTGTTTTTTTCCAAACGAGAACACGTTGAACCTTTCTTCTCTCCCCCCCTGGTTTCAAGATAGCTTGGGACCGTTTTTCGCTTTTAATTTTTTGACCTCAGTGCCTTATGAGAGCCCTCCCAACTTTACTGGCACCGTTTGCGTTTTCCAGTATGTTTTGTGGAAGTGGCGCAACCCGTTCCTTTCGTCTTCTTCCCTGTGCGAGATGATTTGTTTCGTTCCCCCCGTGGACACTGACCTGACCCCTCTTACTTTCATTTGCGGCCCCTCTCCTTGAAAGCGTGCTCCTCCCCCCCCCCCCCCCCCCCCCCCCCCCCCTCCCCCCCCCACCTCCGGTTCCCCCCTACTTGTCTCCCACAACATTCGCATTCCTTCCCTGTTTGGGTGCCACCACCTTTTTTCGCTCCCCCCCTGTGGTTAAATCAGCTCGCCCCTTTCAGTCCACCAACCCCCCCCCTTCCAAGCCCCCTTCACCATGAACCCGTTTGCCATGCACAGGGTCCATGAAACGCTTTCGGTGGCGGTGCCTTTGTTTAACTTTTTTTTCAACTTTCGTTCTATCCCAAAATCGAAGAAGCCACCCCCGCTACCCAGACTCCCTTGGCACTTTACAAATGTCCCTTGGCCCCACCCCCCCTTTTTTAAGTTTCCTTTGCGGTTCCCCTGGGAGATCCTTTTTGCAGGTACTCTTTCTTTTATCGATTTCCGGACATCTGGGGGTTTTGTTGTTTCTTTATTTTTTAGTCGGGGCAGTTTTAAGTCTTTCCTGGCCTTTATTGGATGCCCGCTCCCGGAAGGTGCAATGGGCCTATGGTTTCCTGTTTCTCCCTTTATTTTTTTCCCCCCCTCCTTTGTGGTTTTGTTGGAGACAGAATTCTTTTCACCCGTCCAAAGGACCTTAGGGCAATGGTTCATTTTTCCCTTTTGGTTCTGTGATAGCCCAGGGTCCTTTTTCAGCTTTTTTTGGATTTTTCCCGCATTGCCCGCACCAGCCATTTTTAAGGGCCCCCTCTTCCTCTCTCCCCCTCCCAAACCCGCTTTGACCTGGGCTGTTGAGCCATCATTGGTTCCCTACCTGAGTCTTCCCCCCCCTGTTTTCCATGTTTTTTTTACCCAAGGGAATTTTCCCTTCAAGGGCCCCTAGAGTGGCCCTGGAGTATTTTGCTTTATTTTTGTCACGTACCCAGTTTGCTCCCCCCTTTTTCCCCGATTTGCGCCTCCCACCTTCCAAAACACAAGGTGCTTTCCTACACTTTGTACCCTTTTTCCCCCTGCTTTTTTCCCGTTCCTGTTTGTACTTGGACCATTTTTCGGTTGGATTTTTTTCCCCCCTTGTCGGGATTGAGCCACAGTTTTTCTCATCTTGAAAAACCACATTCGCAGGCCCCCCCTCCACCTGAGGCAACCCCCCTTCTGCTTGTGTGGCCAAAGTATTTTGGCTCTTTGTGTTTTTTTTCCTCCTTTTCGGGTTTTCCTTTGGCCTTCCATGAGATCTATTTCCTTTACGAATTCTGGGTCCTCAATGCTGCCCACCGCTTCAAACCCTTTTACCCCTTAAGTTCGTTGTTTTGGCTAGCCAACTTCCCTGATCTTCCACGACACAATCCGGCTTGTGTGTCTTGAAAGGGTGGAAACTTGCCCATATGGTAATTCACCTCGGAAAACCTAATGCGATCCCCTGTTCCTAGCCCGTCCGTGACAACTTTTCCCCCCCCGTTCCGGAACACAGTGTTTTGACTTTTTTCCCGCTCCCACTAGTCCGTTTCTAAGTTAACCAACATGTTGATTTGATGGGGTCCAAATGCAGTTACACCACCCCCCTTTCCTTCCCTTTTTTGCGGGAAAACCGACATTACGTTCCCCCCTCCGGTGGGACTTTTCGCCAATGGTCGAGCCCAGGTTGCCCATTGTTTCTTTTTCACCATAGTAGAGATTTCCTTTCGCACCTGTTTCTCTGTCCCCTTTCTGGCCCTTTTTTCCCAGAAACGGTATTTCCCCTTTCGCTCAACCGGTCTTTTCATAATCTGGTTGCTTACCTGTCGCACGGACGCTTGTGTCACCACCAAACTTTTCCTCTGGTTCCCGGGATTGGTACTTTTCCCAACCCCAAAGGGTGCCAACCCCTCCCTTCCCGACTCCCGTTTCGGAAACTTCCCCTCCAAGGGATAGGTGATTGGTTCTCTTGTAGCTTGTTGTTGTTTGTCATGTTGGTCTTCTTCCTCAATCTGTACTAAACCACGGTTCTTATGTTTTTTCTTTTTCCCACTGACTCCTGATTTTGGGCCCTGCGCGTTCTCTTTACTTTTTTTCCCCCCCCTTTTATTCCCACAACTGCCCTTGCAAATTTTTTGTCCCAATTCCCCACATTTCCGGTTCCCCCCACCCTTTTCCTCACTGCCTTGCCCCTTTTTGCTTTGTGTAGGTCCCGTTCTGTCCGCCCTTGCCCTCCCCTTTTAAAAAAACCCCGCCTTAATTCCCCCCCAAGATTCTCTCTTTGTTTTTTTCCGCTCTCGTCTTCTTTCTCTTTGTTTTTCGTGAGAATTTTAGTCTTTTTTCTTTCTGAAAACCACTTCGGTTCCTGATCATAACTCTTTTGTTTTTTTTTTTTTTTGTTGGCTGACGGGGGTCTTCCCCCCCCCAAACCCTCCACTTTTTTTCCCCCTGCCCAATGCGTATTTTTCCTGTTTTTTTTTTACTGATGGCCCCCCACTTGAGTGTTAGGACGTTCTTTGGTGTTTTTTCCTTTCCCATTTTGGAAGGGCTTCGTTTTTCCGTTGTGCCTGTCCCCCACTAACCTTTTTGGAAAACAATTCTCCAGTTTTGCTTGCTTCTTTGGTGTCTTCCCAAACCACGTTCTGTGGGTTGGCTGCAGACGTGCAATTACCCCCAACGGTACCCCAACGCCCACCTCATGCCAAATCATTGCTTTTCCCCCTTTTCTTGGGTCCCTGCCTCTACGTTTTTTTATATTGGGTTTTTGTTTCTTGTTTGGTCGTGAACACGGAACCCTGGTGGTACCCACCGTCCCCTTTCGCGTCGTATATTTCAGTACAGAGCGGGTTTCAGGATTTCGGTGTTCCCCATTTAGTCTTGGCCTTGTCTGAACGTTTTTTTTCTCCTCCCCTTGCTTTTTATTGACATAGTTCTTTTATTGAAACTTTCACAATTGTACTCCCCTTTCCTGCCTCCCCCTCGTGGACTTCCCCAACAGTCGTGTGGTTTTTGCCCCAAATGGTCTTTTTTTCGTTTACGTCCCCCCCCCCCCAACAAGGGCGTTTGTTTGTTTCACGGTCATTTGCCACCCTTTCTACCCCACTAGTTTTATTTGACCCTTCTCTGAACTTTTTTTCCTGATTGGTCCAGTCGTTCCACCATGTCTGTTGGCTAAATTTGAACTTTCTCGGAAGCTTCGGCTCTGACCTTTTTTTTCCTGCTGTTTCATGCTCCTTTGACCTCCTAATCTCCCATTCAAACCAATTTTCCTGTTTTTTTCAGTCGGTTTGGGTTTTCGTTCGATGAGATTAATTTTCACCAACCCCCCTTTCCTTTTTTTTGGTCTGTCGATATGTTCTACCCTTTTCAAGCTCTTGGCCCCCGCCCCTTTCTAATGGTTCGGCCCTACGTCACTTTTCCGATTTTTGAAACACTCGGCCTTTGCATATAATTTTCCCCCCACCCCATCCTGGCATGCTTTGTCCTAATATGGTTAGGTGACTTGCCCCAGGGGGTGTCTCTATTACCCTATTTTCCCTCTTAGTTACGCTTTCTCTGACAACCTTTTGTTCCTTGGGCTAGAATTTCCCCGCTCCACTCCCCCTACACCACCCCCCAGCATTCAACTGACGTTTTCTTCCCCTTGGCCCCCGCTTTTTCCTTGAATGGGATAGCTCCCTTCCAATTTCTTCGCACTCCTTCGGATCCTCAACTCCCCGTGTGACGGCCGTCATTTCTGTGCAGTGCAAAGCCTTTTTTCATTACCACCGATGACTGGAAAAAACAGTGTTGTTTCCTCAGTTTCCCCTCCTTTTGAAGGTTAGGGGATACTGATACCCCTACTGCGTCCTACAGTCCTTTTTTTTTCCAGTTAAATTTGCGGGGTGGCGTGACGACTGCCTCGTCTTTGGCAGACTATTGACAACAGACATTTAGGTTGGCCCTTTCCTCTTGGGTGATGGCCCCTGTGCTAGTTTGTCAATGTCTTCCCCCCCCCTGAGTTTCCCCTTCTCTCTCCTTCACTTTTTTTTGTAATGAGCACTGCGGTCCGATCCAGGACCCTCATTAGCATTGGGCCATTGAGCTGCTGCTTTTTTGTCTTTTCTGCGTTTGTCGAACCCCCCCTTTTTGTGCGGGCTCCCCCTCCATTAGGCCTGTACTCCTTTTCTAGTTCTACGAGTTCCTGGGCTCCCCCCGAGCCCCCTCCCCTCAACTTCTTTCGGCTTTGTCCCCATTTCCATTATATTGGTTCCGGACAGTGGGTGACCCAGGATTCCCCCCCACCTGTTTCCCTTACCTTTCTGGCTGTGGAGGTGATTTTTGTCTTTTTTTTAGAGCCGCCAGTTTTCCGTGGCGCCCCCCATTCCCACTTTTTCCCCCCCCACGGCGTGCAACTTCCCATTTGTCCCCGAGTTGATTTCCCTTGCCGAGCGCCTTTTTCCATGCATGCTTGCCCCTTTTTCTTTTCTTTTGGCGGGAAATGTTTTTGGCCCAAGTTTCAATCGTCTCTCACCAATATTTTAATTCCCCCCGACACGTAAAAAAGATGATTGGGTTCAAATTTCCTGTTTCTTCATGGTTTTTTTCCCCCATCTCTTCAGGCCAATCCTTCATTTCCTGTCTTCCCTTTGCTGGACAAGTTCATATGTGCCGCCATTGATCTTTTTTCCAGTATTTTTTCCGCTTTTTTTTCATTCGGGTGGGGCCGCCCACGGCCCCCCAAGTCAAAATTCGCGTTCTTTTGCCGGCCCCCGGCCGACAGACACTTTGGGTGCAACCCGTCTGCATGTTATTTCCCCCCTCCCGTTTTTCATACTTCCAATTTGTCATCACCTTTTCATCACTGCAGACCCCCCCCTTTTTCACTTTCTTCGGTTCTCGACAAAAGTCAGTCAGTGGCCCACCACACAATGGACTCCCCCTTTCCCACGCTCATTCTATAAAGTGTTCACCCCCTACTGGGGGTCGGGCCTTTTTTGCCCCCCTCCCAAAACACCCATTGAACGCCCCCTTTGTGTATTCAACCTTGAACCCATCTTTTCCCTTGTTCACACGTAAAGGTTTTTTTGACTTTTTTGCAGTCTGATGGTTGAGGTCTTCAGCCCCCGCCATTTTGTCTATCCCCGGCTGAAGCACGCCCCACCGGGGGCCTTTCAATTTTTTTTATGATTTGTCCCTTCCTCCCCCGTCCGGACCCCGCAAGCGATAGTGTCCCCACCCGTATTACGCGATGGTTCCGGGCCTTCACCCTGACCCCAACAAGGCCCCCCAAAAAAACACCTTCTCCCTGGACAACCTTTGTCTGTTCACAGGGTCCCATCTTGTTTCTCTGTTTTGCCGCTTGTTTTTATTGGTTTTCACGGTTTTGTTGGGTTCTTCTTTTCCCCCCTTTTTCTTTTCATCCCCACGACCGTGGCTAGGTTTGATTCCAATACTGGCTTCTTAGAGCCCCCCCCCCCTCCTGTCTCTTTTTTTCGGAGTTTTCAATGGCTGGTCCCCCGTCCTCCGCCATGCCAATTTGGTTGCCCCTCCCCTTTCCTAATTTCGTTTTCATGCCCATGTTTCCCTCCCTGCATTTCTTCCTGCGGAGTTTTTTGTGTCTTGAACGTCCGCGGTTCAGTCCCCCTGCCCACCCCCCTGGACCCTCATTATGATTCACTTCCTTTTTTTCCCTGATCTGAGATTTTCTTTTTTTTTTCCCTCTTGTGTGTTGGATTATAGGTCTTCTAGTCGCTGTTTAAACCCCCTCCGGTGTGCTTTATCTTTCTTCATAAGTAAGTTCGTTGTTTTCAGTCTGTTCTCCCCAAGTTTTTTTGATCTCTCCCCCCACTCACCGGGTCTTCCGTCCACATTTCAAAATGGGCCCAAGCGCCTTGGACCATGCCTTCTTTTGGGTTTTCTTTTTAATGGGGTTGCACGGCCTGTTGCCAGTTTTTTGTTTCTTTCCTCCCTTTTTTGGCGCAACGTACCCCTCGCGCGGTGCCCCCCTCCAAGATGGTCTTACTTTCCCCTGCTCTTTTTGGGGAATTACTTGTTTTTGATGCCTTGGTTTCGGACAAACCACCCCCCGTGCCATCACCCAAAAAGCGTCCCGAAAATACTTACATTGGCTTTTCCCTGTCCCTCTTCCTTCTTTCATTCTTTTGTCGGGGATTTTTCGGTTTGGTGGGGTGACCGACCTCTCTGACCGTTTCTCTTCACCCCCCATCGAGAACGCTTGTTTCCCCTTCTGCTTACTCCCACAAGAGCTACCCTGATCTTGCTGACCGTTTTGTCTTTTCCTTGAAGTCGGCGTGTCCCATTGCCTTTGTAGGCTCCCAAAGGGGTTTTCGTGAATTTGTTTTAGGTTGGACGGAGCCTACAGTTACTGCACCATTGCCTTCTCGCCCCCCCCCCCCCCCAACTTTATTTTTTCCTTGGAAACCAAAAGGTTAGGTCGAACCCCTTTTAACTGGGGTGGGGGTGCCCGGTTCCGTTGCCACTCCCGCTTTGAAGGTTTCTTCTGGGTATGGTTGTCACCCAACCTATAAATGGTTGCAGTCCCTCTTTTTTCTTTTAGTTCGGGTTAACCTTCCTGCATCCCTTTGCGGACCTTTCCCGCGCCTTGCTTCCCCTGATTGCTGACGATTGCGTTACTGACTTTTCCGCTCCTTTCTCACTTCCTTTTCCTTGCAAGCTTTTTTTTTTTTTGTCCTCTTCTGGGTTTCCCAAAGGGGCCCGAAACTTTAACCATTTTCTTTTGCCTTCGCCTCTTTCTTCGTCCCCCCCTTCTTTTGGCCCCCCAAACTAGGCCCCCCCTGGCAATCAGCCCCTTTTCAGCCTTGACCCCCCCCCCCCGAACAGAAAACTCCCCCTTGTGGGCTCTATGTTACCCGGTGAAGGCGTCAAAAGGTCCGTAGGTTTTGCGAAGCCCGGGCCCCCCCCAAATTTCAGGACTGCTTTCTTTGTTGCGGCGTCCATTTGCCCTTTTTTTACTTTTCGCCGAAGTCTCACACTTTTTTTTCTCACCAGCTTCGATCCTAGTTTCCCCCCCTTTTAAAACCAGGTAAATCTCAATCTCTGATTTTTCCTGCACATGCTGGGCCCATGTCATTTTTAGTTGTATTTTTTAGAATTGTTTCCAGGTTGGTTTTTCACCTTTGTGTGAGGCATTTGACACGTCTAAGTCCCCGCGACCCGTTCTTGGATTTTCCCCCTCCCATTTCCCCCGATAACTTGAAAAACAAAATCGTCTTCTACCTGTCCTCGTTTTATCTTCATTTTTTTTTTCTTGCGGCTGCGTTTTTTTATGGCGCCCTTTTCCTTTTTTTTATTGGGCGGGGTTCTTTGAATGGCGATCCCCTGGTTGACCTGGCCTTACCTCACTACCAGTCACTCTAGTGTTTTGGTTTTTACCATTTTTGGTCTTTTCTCATTGGTCGTAACATTCTCTCTCTTTCCTATTAGGTTTTTTTTTGTTTTTTGGAGCATCTGCGACTGATCCCTTTCCAACCGAATAGGGACCCGTTTTTTTACCCTAGCCTTTTTTCCTCGGACCAAGCGGTTTCTGTATGATCGACCTTTTTTCCTTTCTTCCGGTCACTCACCGCATAATCACCTGATTTTATATCCTCCCCCAGCCAAATCCTTTTACCCTGTTTCTTGCAGTTGCGCTCACCGAAAACTCCCTCTGGCAGTACCGTGCTTTGCTGACGTTTTTCCCTTTGTGGCTGTCCCCAAGTGAACAAAGGTGCGAGGTTTGACGTTCTTTTCCTCTTCCAGCACCATGATTGGTCATTGAACACCAGTTCTGCGTCCCCTTTCTTTAATTCTTTCCCCCTCTTTTCTTTTTCCCCTTTTTTCCCGCCCTGGTAAAGGCTGTTCCCCAGGTTGGTGTCACTCTCTTGGCGTGTTAAATGTTCTTTTTGATCCTTCTGTCCCACCTTTTTAATCTTATCTAAACTGCTAGCTGCCCGCCCTTTGCACCGGATATGTTCATGGCCGACTTTTTGCCCTGTCTGATGCTCCTCGGTCCTCCTATCCGCTCTCCATGGGTATTAGCTTTTCCTTGAGGATCTCCTTTTTCTTTCCAGGTTTGGGGAAGAAGTTTCACTCTAACGTCAGATTTTTCCCACCCCTTCTAACCATGTAAGCATTTTCAGTTTCACTTCCTACTCGCGACCTAACCGGCCAGGAAAGGGTTTTTTGCTTTTTTCATCCTTCCATGTTTCTTTAATTCCCCACCCTTCTGTTGTTGCCCCCAACCTCGATCATTTTTCGACGTGTATACCGAATTTTTTCACTTTGCTTTTTACCCAACCCCACGACCCCCCCTTCCCAACCCCTCGGCTTCCGTACATACATTGTCCCCCCCCCTACCTTCTGATCCCATGAAATGCAAAACCCTGGAGGCCGTTGTTGTTGCAACACCAATTCCCATTTCCCCATTTTTACAGCCCCTTGGTTGGGTCCCTCGCTAGTATGCATTGGTTCGTTTTCTTCTTACCTTACGAACTGTTTGTTTGTTTCTGAGAGAACTCTTGCCTTTGGATGAGCCCCCTCTAGTGACAGGGGAAAGTTACACTGCTTTTTCCCCTGTTTTTGCATTCCCCTTCCGGTCTCGTCGCCCCCCCGCCCGTGGGTGTTTTGTGCACCACCCACTATTTCCCTGATCGTTTTCGCCCCCAACCCCCGGTTCGGTTTTCTCCAACCACACCCCAGCCCCCACATCTTTTTTGGACCCTTGTCGTTTTTATGTGCCTACCCTCAAGGGGAGGGCATGTGATTTTTTTTTGAGTCTTTGTTGGGGAAGTTGTGCCAGGTTTTGCGGGTTTCCTGTTTTTTTTTTCCACCCACCCCGTGGTTTCTTTTCACCCAAATTTTTATCTTTTTTTTCCCCAAACCTTTCTCTCAGATTATGGAAGGTTTTTGTAGACGGTGTCTGCCCATTGCCGTCGGCTGGGGACAAAGAACCCCCCCACCTGCCCCTGCCTTGGCTTGCCAAGACAACTATTCCGTTCTTCAACAAAAAAACCCAATTTCACTGCCTTTTCGTTCCCCGTTTTTTGCAGGCTGGTCCGTTTTTTTGGGGTGAGTGGCGGTTCATTTTGTCCCTACCAGGAAAATACTTCCTCCCCCCTCTTTTGAGAGTTTTTTAAGTCTTCATTTTG
>Ga0179593_1579678_pt1 | contig 11811 bp, 16 predicted proteins | sample CZODoug2_1_08_16_FD_185931 | JGI IMG/M metagenome (GOLD analysis project Ga0179593, IMG submission 185931) | Vadose zone soil fungal communities from Angelo Coast Range Reserve, California, USA - CZODoug2_1_08_16fungal (PacBio error correction) | ecosystem: Environmental > Terrestrial > Soil >... | reverse complement strand
CCCTCGTCGGGTTGAATTTTGCCGGTCGTTATCTTTTTGCCGAGGGAAGAGACTCCCCCAGCTGGCTTCCCGCTTATGCACGGTGACGAAGATCGACCTAGCCCTTGCCCGACTTTTTAAGTAGAGAGAATGAGATGCCGGGACGGCCCCGGTACTCCTCGGAGTTCCCCTTTTTCGCGCGTAACGCCCGGCGACTCTTATGGGCCCTCAGCGCCCCTGGGACGAGCACGATTTTTTGTCAGACGGGCCATGAGAGATTTTCCATAGGCCTTTTTTTTTCTTTTCGCCGTCAAATTGACATTCATGAAACTTCGGTCGGGCTCGTTTTTGGAACATTTAGGGCTGCTCGGAGGTCCGTCGGGCGGAACGGCCGGCGCAATTTTCGTTCCGGCTTGGGGAAGGCGACGCTGCTCCTTTTGCATCTTCTCTTCGATATTGAGTACTCCGAATTTTTAGAGACGAGATTAGAGGCATGACGGTCAGCACCGGCAAGGTTCTTTCCCCCAGAAGCCTCCCACTTTTCCCCCCTTTTTTCCCCGACGAAGACCCCGCCGCACCAACTCGGTCTTTACGACGCGTTTCAGGAACAACGGCCCCCTTGTTTTTTCCCATCCTTCCCCTCTTTGCGAGAGTATAGACCAGCGTCAGCTTTTCTCTCCTCCTAGGCAAGGTTTTTTTCCTTTTTAGGGAACTCTTGTATCTCGAGAAGCAAGGGTCTTTCCCCTTGCCGGCGCCGCATGCCAGGTGATTCCAGGCTTTTTTGTCGATCATTTCCTTTTTTGAGGCGCTTTCCGTGGGATTTCACCAAAAACCCCCCTGGTCTCCGTCATTCCTTCCCTCGTGCAGTGCCCGCCCCTCCAGTGCTCAAACGCGGGACCCCTAAATTGACGTCTTTCGGCTCGTTTGTCTCTCTCTCTTTTCCTCCCCCTTTGGGGGGTGAGAGATTCTTTCGACGTCTTCTCGGTGTTGGCCCCTTTTTTGCTCCCTGCTTTCTGGGCCTCTCCGGCCGGCCTGGGGAGGACGCCCTGTTTGACGAATTTTTTTCCAGCCCTTTGGAAAAGTCCTCTCGACAGAGTCTACACACCCCCTTTTGGGCGGGCAAATGCTTCTTCTCATGCCTTCTTCCCTCTTTCGGAGTAGCCCGGGCTCCCTAATTCTATCCTCGATGCAGCTTTTCCTTGCCTCCCCGATAGGGTTCACGATTGTTTTCTCCTCTTCCCTGAATTAATGATGCGTATCTGCCTTTGACGTGGTGAGTCTGCCCCAGCATCGCCTTTCCCTGAGGTTTTTGCCGAGTTTCGTAGGAGTTTCGAGATCCTTCCCCATTTGGAAGGTGCTGCCTTGCCGTTGCTCCCTTCGGCTCTCTCCTCTAGAGCAATCTCCTCAAGATTGCCTTTTTTTTAATTCCCTTGGCAACGCCGTCTCCCCCTCGTTCGTGCCGCCTCCGCTCAAGCCGCACGAAAGCCCCTCCGATTCACAGTATCCCTCCCTCCTTGAAATTCTTCCTCCCTCGGCCGCCCACCATCCGGCCCCCTTGCCACGGAACGCCGTCGACAAGACCCGATCTCGTCACCAGGGATTCCTTTCCCCCTCCACGAAGCTCGTTGGTGCCCCTTCTTCTCCCCCCCCCGCCGATTCCTCCTTTCCCCGCTGGCCGTACCCCTTGATCGACGTCCTCTCTGATTTTTAACCTTCTGGAAGGAGGTTTTGAGGTCGATCGTGAGTAATTTTCCCGGTTATGGTCAATGCCGTTTCGCGTTTCTCCTCGCAGTTTTCTTTCCTAACGCGACCCCGCAGTGTCTCAAGTACTCTTCTCCCTCGGCTTCCCTCCTCCTTCCTCTTTTCTTGAGAAAAGCAGAGGCTGGGCGGGCTTTTTTCCACCTTCCAGCATGTTCGGGTATACTGCTTTCCCCTTTTGAGGGAGGGCTTTCAACCAACTCTTGTCCCTCTACACTCAGCGCGGCTCGGGCCTTTCCCGGTGCGCTGAACTCTCCATAAAGAAGGTTCCCCTTGAGCTGCGATTCCTCTTTTTCCCCTGATCGACCAGATTGCGGTTAGAAGGAGCCCCCCCCCGGATCCTTTCCAGAAAGACCGCAGAGAGATGCTAACCCTCGAAAGCGAATTTCAAGAGAGAAACTTTTCTTTTTTTGAGTCCTTTTCATTTCCTCAGAGAGCTTAGGTATCCTGACGCACAGAACCAGAACCCCCCTTTTGTCGGTTATCCACCGCGCTCTGTGAAGTTTATGATCCTACAGATTGTATTTCTCAAAAGGTTCTAGTTGAGTGGAATTTATTGAAGGAGCGGGAGGGAATGCATAAGGCTTTTCCCTACTTCGCGTCATGAGACCCGCGGGATGGCCTTCATCCGGAGGGGTGACTTTCTCGGCAAGAGATTAACTGAGAGAGCGCCAAAGAACCATTTGTTGCTTTATGTTCGGAAACGCGACCCCTGGAGACAGCAGTTCTTTTCGGTGAGGAGAGTTTCGGTAGTTCCCGTCCATCGAGTCTTTTTTGCGGTCCCTCTACTTAGAAACCTTGCAGTGCCTTCCCAGCCATTGTCACCTTGATGTTTTTCCCTCTTGATTCCTTAGGACAGGTCCGCCTCCCCTCCCGTTTTCGAGAATCCTCAAGGGATCATTGAGGACCTATTTTTTTCCCTAGTCTTCACAAGGATGTTCCCCCTCCTTTCCCCTTGCGAGTCCTCTTTTTACCACCGCTATCCCCTCGGTTTCGACACCACTATCCTCCCAGGGACCCTTTCTCTACACCCTGGCTGAAACAAGAACATACTTCTTCCTTTCATGAAACTCTGCTGCTGGATGTCCCCACTACTTTTACCTGCTCCGCAGAACCCAGCTGGCCTTTTTTATTTTCTCCTTTTCAGGAGAGGATCTAGACGTATTTGAAGAGATCTCCCCCTCACCTTCTCCTTTTCACGAGGAGACCCAGACTTTCGCCTTTTCTCTCCCGGATTGTCCCTCCTTTTAACCTCACATTTCGGCCACTCCTCCTTCGCTACAAAGACCTTTCTTGAAAGGCGGCTTGAGATGTTAGTTGGTTCCGGACGGTCCTCCATGATATAGTCTCGGCATTCCCTCCCTTTTTATGAACGGAGTTGTCCCCCCCCCTGCGGCCTTTCCTCCCCCTTTCCGCCACCTGGCTTGTTTTTCCCCTGTTTCTTTCAGAAAGAAACCTTGGTACTCCTGTAAGAAGAGTCCCGACAATTTGGAGCTCGACTTAACAGATAAATCAAGCCCTTTTCTCTCCCCCGAACCAGAGCCCTTCCCTTGAAGCCCGAGAAGACCCGTTGCAGTTGATCTGAAGGCTGTCCACGCGCTTTTCGCGTATTTGGGTAAGAGATTCGAGGAAAAGACTGTCAGTGTTTCCCCCTGTTCCCTTTTTTGCGCACAGTGATGCCTTTTCGACCAGAGCGATGAAAGAAGTCCTATACTTCATATCCCTCCCTTCCTTTTTCCAGCGAGGTAGTGTTTCTTCTACTTCGTGCAGCACAAAGCTGCCCCAGGGAGTGGACGATTCCCCCGGTCAGGCGCCGGTGTTGACTCTTCCTTTCTTTTTTTTGTTAAGGGGACATGCTCTTTTCTTTCGTTTCGGCAAACTGATGATCCCAGGGCAAAACTAAGGAATGAAGTTTTTCTTTCTTTTCTGGGATCGTTTTCGTCTCCATGGGCTTTTGCAAGCTGGCCGGCACGAAGTTTCGCGGCTCGGCGGCTTCAATGTCCCCCTCTTCCCGGCCTTTTTTCTGACCCCGATAGGATTGGATCGCTGCCTAAGGGGCTTTTGAGCCCCTTCGACGGTCCTCCTTCAGGGCTAGGTTAAGCAGAGCCCAGAAAAAGACCTCCGAACCCTAGCACCCTTGTGAGCCCTCTCTTTTGTAGGAAAACAAACCCAGACGCCTCTCCCCCGGAAGGAGATGGCCTGGGTCCCTTAGAGACCAGCTTGAGTGATAGAGGGTGGTCAAGCCTTTCGCTGTTTCAATCTCTTTTGGAGACTTTGATCCTGTCACGAGACGGACAGGCGCCGGCCTTTCCGAAGTTGAACTTTTCTTCCTTTTGTTCATTCCCCGATCATGGACGGTTTTCCTCTTCCGGTCCCTTCCGCTGAGAGGCAACCCCCCATTGCGGTGGCCTTCTTTTCCCAGAAATTACGGATTCCCCCTTGTTGTTCAAAACCCCCCCGTCGGCGATTTTTCTTTTCCTCTTTCTCTCCTCCGTTGTGGTTTCCGAGCTCATCTAAGAATTACGTCCCCCCCCCGCTTCTTCTTTCTGAACTGCACGAGATTTCCTTTCCCGGTCTAGGATCTGGGTTTTTTTCCGATCACGGAATTTTCTGGCGCCTTCCTTTTCCATCATTCTCCGACCCCCCAACAAGCAGAGGCGACATTACTAACTCCTTCTCCGGAAGGTTTTTTGTGATGATTTCCTCCCCCTTTTCTACCTTTCCTATGAATCCCCCGATCTCTCCCAGGAGATGGTTGCTCCCTCTCCTTTCGCCTTCATGTACCCCTCTTTTTTCCTTTTTCTTGCAAAAACGCGTTCCCACTCGGATCGTTTGGTGATGATTATGAGTACTGCTGCTTTTTTCTCCTATCCCTTGTGTCTGAACGTCGTCCTTCTCTTCTCGAGCATTCCTCCTTTCTCTCCAGGAGTATATGAGAAAGGTGGCCTGAAGAGGCTCTAAGGCCCTTCCCCTTTTCTACCCCTCCTCGCAGGAAGTGAACTTCCTTTTTCGCCAGATTCTAAATGGATCTCCACGCCTCTCTCTGAACTGAATTTCATTACTTCTGACTTCGTCTCCATCCTTTTTTCTCTTTCGCCCAACGGCCGCATTCGAGGAGAAAAGCCTCCTCTCTTTTCAAAGGCGATGCGTTTCCCCCATTCGGACCCCCCCGCGTGCTTTAACGAGACCTTGCACGCAGAACCGACTAGCGGGCCTCTTTTCTCTCTCATGGCTTGATTTCTGGCTTAGGGGGCTGGACTCTTCCCGTTGTCTTTCCCGCTTTGGTCAATGCAGCGGTTATCTAATTCACTCCCGTTATGGCACGCCCCACCGACTTTCGGCGCCGCGTTCTAGCCCCCCGTACCTTTTTTTTTTTTTTCCTTTTTTTCAAGAACGCGATCGCTTTCTGTTTCAGCAAATCATAGGAGGTCTCCCCCTGTTCTTGATCTACGGGCTTCGTGTGATCGACTTTCTTCCCCTCCGGTACAAGGGTTTTCTTCTGCTTCACCCCGATCTTTTCCATTTTGAGCTCCGCTAAGGAGAAGGTGCTGAGGTAAAAATAAGTTCTGGTACCTTCCTTTCTTCCCCTACGAACCCCCTGGAATTCCCCCTCCCATCTGGAGAGGACCTCTCGAATTCGATAGGGAGTTTCCCTTTTTGTGGGGGAAAGAAATTTTTTTTTTCTCTGGTGTCAAGACCCTCAACCGTGCCATTCGTTTTTTTGCTCTTGAGGAATGAAGGCGACCTTTTTTCTTTCGGTCTGCGCCTTATACGGACCTATAAGGCCTCGTCACCCTTTTTTTCCCGATACCCTTTCCCTTTAGTTGTTATTTACAGCCCGGTCCTTCCCTTTTCCCTGGACGAGCCCCTTTTTTATTTTTTCCCTCCTTTTGTCTCAGCCTTCTTCTTTTTTCTATCCGAGCTGAGAAAATCGAGATATCCCGGCGTCGCTCGCCCCAGCATGCACTTTGCTTGTCCGACTCTTTCCCTCTTCTGTCCCTTGAGGAAGGATCTCTCTCCTTTTTGTTGTTGATCTTGGTTCCTCCCCCGTGTTAAAAAATCGACTCCCAACAGCGTATGGGACCACGGTTTTCAACTTCCCCTCTATCAGATGGTCGCCTATCTCCTCTCCTCCCCACATCTCTTTGCCCACCTTCAAAACGGGCTTGGATAGATCGACATTTTTAGCTTTCCTTCTGTGAAGCACCAATTTCCTTCCATCGCTGATCGGTGAGATCACTTCGTCGTGCGATCGAATCCTTTCTCTGAAGGTTCAGCCACATCACTCCTCAGTCGGCCTTCCCTTTGACTTTTCCCAGCGCCTTTCCCTGGATCTGGGTACAAGATGAAACGTCCATTTCTGAAAATAAGAATCTTCCAGACTCCCTTTTTTCCTTCTAGCGTGAGCTGACGGAGAGAGATCTTGGTCCTTCGTATGGCTTTTCTAACGGGCCAGTACCTTGGCTGGAGGACTGAACGTTTTTTTCTCCGTTCTTTCCCCTCAGGCCCCCCAATGGAGCGCTGGACAGATTGCAGCACGCACAGCCTTTTTCGTAAGAAGCGTCTATTTTTTCAAACCCCCGCGTGAGCTCCCTCCCAGGTTCACGTCCTCCTCCCCTCCTAGGCTTTCTCCCTGAGTGATTGAAAGCACCCCAATGCTTTAAGTTCTCCTCCCTTGCGACAGTGTTTTTGTCGGTGGCCCCCCTTCTTTCCCTTTTCACCTCCCCCGATGCAGGAATTGACCCTGGTGGGGGGTTTTTCCAGCCCCTTTCCTCCCCTCTCGACCTCTGCCCACCGCCTCGCAGTACTCAGATTTACTCGAGCGCATGATTTTTCCGCGCTGGTATATCGGTAGTCGATCTCCCCACCTCTTTTCGAAGGAGTTCCTATTTCCAGGTCCCCTTTGCCCAGCACTTGTCGTTCATCTCGCCGGCGTTCTTTTTGGCAATCGTGCCGATGGAGGCCGCCGTCATAATTATCTTCAATTCAGTTCAGGCTGGGTTTTTTCCGGGATCTTTTTAGATTCCGGGCTGATGCGGCGGGCCCCCCTCTCTTCCTTTCCGGCACTTTTTAGATTCTTCCCCCTTGTGCCCTGCATGCGCTTGCTGCCGAAGGAGATTTTTCTTATTCTCGCGACAGAAGGGGTAGGCCTCCCTCTATCTGCACCGTGCCTGCCATTATCTGGGAAAAGCATTCAAAGCCACGACGCCGTCCCTTTCCCTCCGGCAGCACCCACTTTCTCCTCCCTTCCGATTAACACAGGAAGCCGCGTCCCCCCCATTCAGGAGATGGTGTTCCTCCAGCGTTTCCCCTTTTCTTTCCAACGCGCATTTTCCGAGTGACTTTTTCAGTCCCCTTTTCCCTGCGTCCGGAGAATGCCTTAAGAAGTGCATTTTGTTATCGCCTCTCCTCTTTGCGCGCAAAGGCTCAGCCCTCGCAACCCCATGCTGCACTTCCAGCCGGTCCGTAGTCGTCCAGTTTTTCCCCCCCCCCCTCTCCCACACCGAAAATTGGACTTCTTCTTTCTTTCTCTTTCTCTTTTTCCTCTGTCGAGTCTGCCTCCAAGACTTAGTCAATTTCTTTTGTTTCCCCCTTGATCCTGTATTTTGGCACATGCCTTGTGAACTTCTTTCTTTCTGAGAAATTGGTGTTCTTTTGTCTCATACTTGGAACTCTTAAACGTCCTCTATCTAAAAACAAGCCAGGCGCGGCCCCCTTCCCCCGCCAGTTCCCGAATTAAGGCAGAGATTCCCAGTGCTGATGGCTCCCCCATTACTATCCCTCCTTCGGCTTGATCTCCCCCCTCTCCTTTACCGAGTATATTACTTCTTCATGCCCCTTTTTATGGTATAGAGTTCCTTTTGTTCACCCGGTCGGAAAGCTCTTCTTGTTGTTGCTGCAGAGTCTAGGTTTCTGTTATTTTTTCTTCTTTTCCTCTAATCCCTGGCAGGTGCTTTCTTCCTTCACGGTTATATTCTCTAGCCATTTAGCAGCGATTCCCTTCTCTAGATTTCCGCGGCCTCCTTTTTTCAACGCAGGCCGCACGATCCCTTTTCTCCTTCCTTTTCCTTTTTCTTGAACTCCCGACTCCAGCACATGGATTCTCCCAGTCCCTTTTGAAGACATTCCTTCATTGATTCCAGATACTTCCGGCTTTCTCTCCCCGATTGAAAAACTTACTCAGTGCCACCCAGGATCGTGATTCGTCCCCGTCCCCCTCTCTTTTCGGGCCAAAAATTTTTCCCCCCGCCTTTCCCGGGCCCGGGAAGCGAGGGAGGTTTCTTCGCGTACCTCCTCCTCCGTAAACGGCCTTCTCCTTGAGTCCTTCAAGTCTCGACGTTATTGCTGTTAGCATTTTCTTCCTCTGTTCAGCTCCTTGCGCCCTTCTGCCCGTTATGGTCAATTGCAGCGTCTCCCCCCGGTTTCTCGTTAGAACCCCCGTCTAGGACACGAAACTCTCACCGTTGCGCGTGTACAACTCTCTTCCCTTTTTTTGCAAGCACGCGCTCGCTTTGCGAAGCCCCCTCAGATTCTTTTTCGGGGATCTTTTCCCTTTTTCCTTTCATTTTTTTCTTTGTCAAATCTCGCGGCTGACCCTTTTCCGGTCCTTGTCTTGCTTACTCAACCACCTTTTTTTAATGGCGCGAGTCAAGTGACTGTCTCTGCAAACTTCCTTTTTTCCGCTTTTCTCATTTCCTTCATGCAAGAAGGCCCGACATCCCCTTTCCCTCCAGCTCACGCCTTTCGGGCCCTTTTTCTCGACCGTTATTGTTCCTATCTGCTTCACCTGGATAGCACTTCTTATTTTTACGTGATAGACGCGTTCTTTGCGATCCTTTCCTACTTGACTTTCCCGCCGAGTCATGAGATAACAGATCCCTCTTTTGGGCACTTTTTTCCGTTTTCCCCTTATTTCCGTGATAGAAAAGAAGAGATGTTCTTGTTCTTCCCTCTTTGTTTTTGGGCGTCTCTCTCTTATTTCCCCCCCTTCCAGCGATGGTTAGGCGCTCTCCCTTTAAGAATGGTTTCTCCTATTTGGGCTGTTGAAGTTAGATGCGTCACCCCTTTTAATTCTCTCTCTTTTTTCCTACTAAGCATCGAGGGATCCTTTTCTTTTTCCCTTACGCACGAAGGGCCCTCCATCTTTCTTCCCGGGCCCCCCATGTTCCTTGACGCAAGAACATCGCCGAAACTATTTTCGTCCTCTCTTACTATTCCTTTCGTCCATAGCGGGGCACACCATACTCGGAATTGGCCTCGATCGACATTTTTCCCTCCCGTCCTTTGCCCTTCTTAAAGAAACCCCTCCCTAATTTTGCTTGAGCTCCCTTTCAGGCGGATCGCGAATCCTTGGAGTTCTTTTCTTCCAGGCCTCCCCCTTTCTTTTCCCCCTCTTCCCCCTTTTCCGTTTTCCAGAAAAGCCGTTCCTGTGGACAGAAGATAACGTCACCCTCCCCCCTCCGACGGCTCCTTAGCCGGCCCTCTCTTACCTTTGAGGATGGACGATTTCCCCCCCTCTATTCTCTTCCCTTCCGGTATGACGACCCTTCATATCAGACCCCAGAGAGGATGCACGGTCTTCTTTTCCCCGCGGCCTGCCTTGAGGGGAGACCCCCCTATGTTTCTCCGCAAGACGACCGGGGACGAACCCCTCCTCTGATTGCCTATTAGCCGAGACAGGTTCTATAAAGCCGCTCTCTTTCACTGCCCCGAGAGAGTGATTCCCTCTCTAAACTTTGCTGTAGCCCTTTCTTTTTCCGACACTCTTCCCTTCCAACCGGCTAGTAGTAGGGTGTAATCCCCCCTTCCTATTAACGCCTATAAAGAGTTCTCTTTCGAGTCTCCCTTCCCCCTTTTCGGCAAGAGACTCTCCCATGCACCGAATGCCCCACTGTTTATGTGCATGTATTTCCTGGTAAGACCTCCCTCTTCTTTTCCCCCTAGAGAGTAACCTTTTTAGTGAGTGTAAGACCGGACCTCTCCTTCAGAGCAATTTCTTTTCGTTAATCTCTTTTGCTCTTTTCCCTTGGGCACCCCGGAGGCCGATGTCAACTCGGACTTTACCTTCTAAGTAAGGCGGTCGGTCCCTTTCCTTCTAGAGTGCCTCCTCTCCGGCTTCCTGCATTGCAGAAGCGTATACCCTTTTTCATTTCTCACGAAGGAGGACCGTTCCCCTTCTTCTCAGGCGTTTTTCCTTCCCCTTGCGCACATCCTATTCGACGCGCCGAAGGGGAGTTGCTAGATAGATCCGTTTCCTCCCCCCCGGGATAGGAGACCCTCTCCCCGCAAAGTCCCCCTCCGAATCTTAGCCCCAACTAGGGAGAGATCCGTTCCTCCTCTTTTTTTTCGGAAAACCCCCCTCCAGCGCCAGGAAGCGTGTCGAGCGTTATCTGCCGTCATTCAGCGGCATGCCGGTAGGCTCCTCCCGGCAGCAGCCCTGGTCCTTGCCTTCCTTACTAAGTTGCCCGCCCAGGCCGGTTTTTTCTCTCATGGACGTTTTCCCTTTCCTCACCCTTTGCACCCACCAAGGCGGACTCTTCTTTCGAGACCCAATACATGTATCCTTTTTTTTGCAACACCGAAATTGACTCTTCTTCCTTTTTCTCTCTCTTGATCTCTCTAATTCGTCAATAAGGTGTTGCCACCTTTTCTATTTATGGCCCCTTTGCTCGGACCTCTTCCTATTTCCCGCATGGTGTTTGCGATCCTCTTTTTTTTCCGCATTGATCCCCCTAACTCTTCAACCCTACGACTGGAGGGAAAACCACCCTTCTGCAGGCGAAGTCCCTTCCTCGATGGATCCCAAATTTTTTCTTTCCCGCGGTCTGCCCAGATACGATCCGCTCCCTGGCTCCATCGCCATTATCTCTTTTCCCCCCTCAGACAAAAGGTAGGCCCATCCCTATCCCCGAGTTGTTGTCTTGTACTTTTCTTTCTTCAGTTGTTAGTGGCGCGCTTTACCTCCCTTGGCAGGTGTGCCTTGACGGTGTCTTCTCCCTTTCCCTTTCCTCCCCTTTTCGGCGCGTCCTCTCGCGATGTCAGTCTGGCGGGCGAAGGCCCCCGTCTTCCTCCCCTGCCGCCTTTTCCGGCCTTTCCCTCCTCGCGCAGCCGCAGCCCCCCCCTTTCGATCCCCTCCTTCCCCGACCGCCAGACCCTATTTTTCCCCTGAATTCATTCCTCCCGTGGATTCAATCGGCTTTTTCCCCACCAGGACGCCCCCTTTCTGTCCATACTCTCTTTCCACAGGCAGCTTCCTTGGGGCCCCTGACTCTATTTGTAAGATTGCCCCTCGCTCAAGGACCTTTTTTCATCAAGATCGTACCTTCCTTGGGGGACGGTTTTTGATTTAGTCAGGTGCTTTTCCCGGTCGCTCTTTCTACCTCTCACGGTCAATGGACGCTTTTCTTTTCCCCCCCCTTCTTCTTTCCCTTAGTCTCCCTTCCGGACTTGATAGCACGTCAACCCATCCGTCACGTTTTTCTATCGTAAAGGCGTCTCGTTTTCTCTCAAGAAGAGGCGGGGTTTTTCTTCTTGTGAACCTTCTCCCATTGTAGGGCCCCCCACTTAAGAGGCAGCTTCATCTTTTCCCCCATAGGTTTAGAGCCTCCCTTTTTTTTTGGGGTCCCCTTTTCTTTTAATCTCTGTGTCAATCGTGAATCACGACTACCTTTCGATGGTAGATTGGCGCATACCTTCCGTGCCCCATAGAGATTTCCCTCTCCATTTTTTCTTTTGGCTTTTTTTTAGGAGGGGTGCTTTTCTGCTGTCGACGCCTTGCTCTCACGGCGATGTTACTTTTTTTTTTTTCCCTTGACGGCGGCATTCTTTTTTTTTCCCTGACTCTTTTCCGTCTTCGCGATTTCTCTACGGATCCCCCCCCGGCATTCATGGTTTCTTTTCTTGGTGACTCCAGCACTCCCTCCTCTTTCTTTGCGATCGAGCCCCTTTTTTTTATCCCCCCCTTGTAGAAGCCGACCCCCCTTAAGTAGAGATACCCCTATGTTCCTTTCCTCCCTCCTCTGAAGGCCTGGTCGCCAGCCCCTTCTCCTTTTCTGGCGAGGTTGTTTTTCCCCT
>Ga0179593_1515795_pt1 | contig 11811 bp, 12 predicted proteins | sample CZODoug2_1_08_16_FD_185931 | JGI IMG/M metagenome (GOLD analysis project Ga0179593, IMG submission 185931) | Vadose zone soil fungal communities from Angelo Coast Range Reserve, California, USA - CZODoug2_1_08_16fungal (PacBio error correction) | ecosystem: Environmental > Terrestrial > Soil >... | reverse complement strand
ACCATTTCCCCCCGACGCACATGACGCGGTGCAGTCAGAAGAAAGTTTGCATTGGACCGCTTAGGGGAAGTCTTCCCCCTCTCTCGAGGAAAGAATCTCAGAACTCGTTTCTGGTCTCCTCCTGTGAACTTCCTGGATTTCCTTCCGAAGCCAAGCAAAGATTCCGCCTATTCCTTAAGGGCTTTGATAAGACTTTTTTTGACTTCCGGGCTCGATTGATGTTTTTTCTCCCCTCCCCACTTTGGTTGGAAAAGAGGTTTTCTCCACTCCCTTCTTCTCGACTCCTCCCGCAGTTTTCCCCTTCCCATCTTTCCTTTGATTAAAAGCGACCCCTCTTTCCGCGTCGTGTGTGGAGCTTAGGCCCGAAAGCTCATGCGAGTTGGACGGTTTTTACGGTCGCCCTTCCCTCCCGACTTCGGAAAGGATCGCAAGTAGGAAGGGGTGCGTCTCCCCTGATTTCGTGTTGTAGTGCCCAGACCCCCCGTACGAGAGCTCCCCCCCCCCCTACAACCATGCCGCAGAAGCACTCGGAGCGTTTTGGCAATTCTTTCCTTCCCGTTGTCTTGTTTCAGAGCGTTCATCTAAAGTCTTCCGCCCCAAGAAGTGGGTTGGCGGGCGGAGCTCTCAGTTCCCCATGGCTTTTCCGGATGTTGGTAGTCTAAATATAGAATCTCTGACCCGCGTAGGACTTGCTCTCTCTAACTTCCGGAACCTTCCCCCCCCTTGTAATTCTTCCCCGGATGTCGGTGGATTTCTAGGGGTACGGACTATCGGTTTGTGAGTTTGGGCTAGTCACTTCCTGATAGCTATACGGCAGGAACTTTCTGACTTCGTCTCCTCGGAGGTGGTTCTCCCTGAGGTGAACGGACCGGCTGAAGAGGGGAGTGGGTCTTTTCGACTTTTGGCCCCTTTTGTACCTTTGTTCACCTCTTTTCCCCCTCCGAGGTGAGCAGCGCTGTCGGTAGTCGGCAGGTCAGTTCCCCACCGTCCGTCTCGGGATCGAATTTTTCCCCGGTCCTCGGGACTCTTTTTTTCGTTTTCCAGGAGCTTTTTTTTCTAGAGGTAAGCGCGTCCCCCTTCAGATCGACTCGAGAGCGGGAGAGTCTCCTCATAGGCTCCCCGTTTTTTTGCCCTCTCATGGGACTCTTGTTTTTGTAAACATGGGTAATTTTCTTTTTCGACGTGGTACCGGACTTCCGGCTAGTTTCGAAAGTTTCTCAGAGATGAGACAGCCTTCCCCCGTTTTACAACTGAAGAGCCCCTCATTAGCGCTGACCTTTTTCCTGCTGATTTCCCCTATTTTAGAGCCTTCCTCCTTCTGGAGAAGGCCAAGAACAAAAGCGTCCCCCCGCCTCTTTAGATCCTCCCGTTCCTTCCTCCCCGCATTCGACCGCTCCCACGGGTTTTCTTCTCCGAGAGCAGGGAATGTATTGGAACGGCACCTTCCTACTTTTTCTGCCCGCGAGTTTTTTCCACCCTCCCTCTTGGCAAGTATCAGGTCAGGCCCCCCGCACGGTATCTAACTTCCTGCCTGCGGTGCACCCGTCCGCTTTTTTTCATGCTTCCAATTTATTCTCTTTTCCCCGGAGACGCCCCTTTTGCAGGAGTTTCTTTCAACTTCGTTAGTCCAAACAGGGCACGCTTTTTTCTCCCTCGTAAGGATTTCAGGAGGTTTTCCGTTCCCCCCCCCCCATCCCAGACCCCAGTTTCTTTTCTCTTTGGCCCCGAGTAGGACCCCCCCTCATACATTGATGTTCCGATGATCTTTTTTTTTCCCCTCAACGTTTTAGGAAGGATGTCCGTTCCCCCTCAGGGGGAGACCTTCCAGTTTTTTCTTAAATTTCGACGTTTCGGTAGAGCTAGAGATACTTCCACAGGCCATCCTTTTTTAGCCGAAAAACTTCCTCCCAAGATGTCTACAACCCGAGGATATTCTCCCTCCTCCTATCGCCCGGTCCATTCTTTCCCGAGTAAGTTGTTTTTCTTTAGGTTCCCTTTTGTTTCTATTCTTCCCGACCCTGCACCCCCTTCCTCCTCTCCTTTTTCGCGGCGAGTGGAGGGGCGTGTTTTTCGCCCGAGCCGTTGAAGGCAGTAATAGTCCCCCTTTTTTTTTTCAAAAGGATCGGCCTTTTGTGGCGCTTTTCTTCAGCACTCTCCCCCGCATTTTCTGACTTTTTGGTCCCCGGTAAGTTCTTCCCCTCGGTGGCCGGTGGAAATTCTTTCGCGCACGCGGAAGTTTTCTCCCTCCCCCGGTTGATAAGCCGTTCTCTCCACTGCTTTCGTTTCTTCGACACTTTTTCCCCTCGGATTGCCCCCCCTTTGAGCAGCCAAGACTCACCGCTAGTCGAAGCGCTCTTGAAGAGCTTTTTCCGTGATCTTTTTTTCTTCCCTCATGCCGCCCCTTCTCCTAGTCCCCTTCTTTCAAAATCATGGGGCCCTTGTTTTTACGTCGGCTTGGACCTCCTTGTACCCTTGCACAGTCGTCTCTCCTTGTGACTGCTCTCGTTCCTCTTTTAGCCGCCAGGCAGGTAGTTTCCCTTTTTTTTTTTGATCATTGACCTCCCGATTGCGTATGCAAACGACGCTTTCTTCTGTAGAAGGCCCCTGGACAGGGCCTGCTTCCTCTGACAGCTTCCCCTCTTAAGACCTCCCCTTTTCGAGTCGAGTCCTTCGAGACGTGTCACTCTTAAAAGGACCGTTCTTCCCTTCTTCTTTTTTTTTGGGTTTCTCTCCCTTCTTTTTAGTTTCTTCGAACCGATTCATGGAATCTTTTCCAACGCTTTTGCTTTTGAAAGCCCCCTGTGCTCTTCGTTTTTTGCTGAAGGGGCATTCCCAAAAGACTTCCTTCCTTGGACCTCTGATCCTTATCCGGAACCTCCCCTTTTCTTTTCAAAGAGGGCAATTGATCGTGATAAACGCATCACCAAACCCTTTGCCCCTTCTGATTATGTTTTTTCTTCTTATGCCGGGTCGTTCGCGCGATACCTCCCTTCCCCACAAGCCTCCCTATACCCCCTTTAAACTTTTTCTTCTTTTTGTTGAGCCCTCCGTGGATTCCTGTTTCCGGGTAAGCTGACAGAAGGGGTCTGGAGTTCTCCACTCCCCCGCTTTAAAATCCCCTATCTTCTTTTTTTGCGACAAACGGGTTTCCCGCAGCCCGCGCAGCCATCAGTTTTAAGAGAGGCAAAATAAGGGCCCTCTTCCTTTCTCTAGACTCCTTTCAACTCCTAATCCCCCGGCTTTGCTTCCGTCTCCCTTTTCAAGTTGAGTACTCGAGAAGGCCTTTGACTATAACGCTCCCCCCCCCCCCCCCCCACCCCTTTCTACCCGGTAGATTTCCCGTAGATTCCTTGTCGACGCTGCACAACGAGAAAGCAACCCTCCCCCCTTTTTCCTCTAGACTTTCTTCCAGCTCTTTTCCTCCGGTTCTTATCTGCGCCAAGACGCCTGATGCCGAGCTTTCGACCTTCCACAGAAGTATCCTGATTCCGCCTGATCTTCGACCTTTTTTTTTTTTCACCACGCTTCAGCTGGCGATATTCCCTTTCCTTTGGACCTTCCTAGTACCCCCCCTTTTTTCCCCCCCTTGCCTTCCGCCTCGAATTTTCGACAACCGAAGTGATGCTGGTTCCCTTCCTTCTTTTTGGCAGAATTTCTCCGTAGTTTTCCTTTCTTTTCCCCCCCCTTTCTTGCCCACACTCTCCCGGCCGTCCCTTTGAACGGGTCTTCCTGGGACGCGACATCATTCTCGCTCTCCCCCCCTTCCGTTGTCGCTCTTCGCCTTTCTTGCCTCCACGCTTTTTTTGGTTTCCTGTTTACGGCAACTAACTTTTCAGAAAATTTCGATCCTAAGTTCCTCTGTCTCCCGATTTTTGTTTTTGTTTGAAGCACTCCCAATAAAGAGGGCCCTCCTCCCCTGGCAAGGAACGGTCTTCCCTTGACCTTCCATCTGTGCGAGGAGACCCTTCCGCGAGAAGTCCCTCACGCGACAGGCTTTCCCTCTTTCTGCGACCCCTCGAGTTTCTCTTTGCCCTCGTGGACCCCCGTTTCGTGACTCGTCTTTTTTTTTTTTTTGGGGGCGTCTTGTGACACAACCGGCTTTGTGCCGTAACAGGCTTTTTTAGGACTTCCCTTCTTCCTAGACCCTTTGTTCCTTTTTTTTCCCCCTTATCCTTCCGAGCGAGTCGCAGGAGGAGCTGATGCTCGAACCTTTGGGTTCCCTCGCCAATTTTGTGAAAGAGACCACGGAGGTCCTCCTTCGGACTTCTTTATTCTTCCCCTTCTTGTCCCTTTAACCTTCCTGAGGGCCCGTATACAGACCTCTTCCTCTCGAAGGAGACCCCCACGCAAGGTCCCCTTTCTTAAACCCCCCACCGTTAGCTAAGTTGCTGGGGTTTTCTTCGCTCCTCGAAGACAAGTATTTTGTCTTCCTACAGTACGCTCCCCCTTCCAAAAACCTCCCCCCACCCCTTGGTGTGAGAGTGTGAAGAGTCTCTTTTTCCTGTTACTGAGAAGTAACCCATGGCAGATAGGTTGGGTTCCCGGTACTTTTCTAATTCCTTTCGGGCTCTTCCTTCTAAAAGATGTTTCCTTCTGGTTTTTTTTTTTAGTAGAAAGGGAACTCGTCTCGTCCCCCGGTTGAAAAGGAGGACATGTCGACTTGAATAGAACCAAAGGCCCCCGGTCCCACATTACCCCCGAATATCGATAGAGGGCACTTCCCCTTGGCCGCAGCGGTCCCCCTTACATGTCCCGTCTAGACAGCCCCGAGAAGGCCCTCCCTCTCATGAGGATTTTCATCCCTTTTCGTGGGGGTTGGTCGCGCCCTGGGGAACCAGGCCATTTCCCGAGAACATGCGGTTTGCCTTGCTTGTGTTTTGCACAGGAGCCGCCCCGCTCGCGGCCCTGCAGATACTCTTTCGATTCCCCGTCGATGGAAGCATGAGAAAGACTTCTCCACGGGCGTTCCCCCCTCCCTTTGACCGAACTTCCTTTGGACGCTTCTTTAATTTTTCCACTTCTCGCGCGATCTCTCCCCTGGACCGGTGCTTCTCCGAAGATGATGAACTTGTTGCCGTCTTTTCCGGAATCTTAGTCCTTCTGCCCCATCGCAGGGTTGGCGAGTGCAAGGATCGAAGAACGATTCCTCGAGTTAGGCTGTTGAAGTACCCCTTTTTTCCCACCTTTCGATTGTTGTAGGGCTCCTGGCGAAGCGCTTTTCCATCACCGCGACTTCCTGGCGAAACATCTTCTAACCCTCTTTTACACCCTAGCACCCAAGGCTCGACGTAATTGCCTGGTGGTTTTTCCTCCGAAATTGACCTCCCAAACCCCCCTCCCCCCCCTCAGTCCTTATGCCCCCATGACTCCCCCCTTCGGAGGTTTTTGGAGCACTTCCCCAACTGTCACAATTTGATTCTCGATGATCCTTCCCCCCCTAGATCTCCAGCTCTTAGTGGGGAGGCCCTTGTTAGAGAATGATCTCTCTTTTCTTCTTCCGCTTACTGGTAGGCGAGACTATAGGGCCCCTCGGAACCTATTCCCAACCGTCGTCACGGAGACGCTTAGGTAACCTGATAGGTAAACGGCTCTCTCAAAAGTTTGTTTATATCTTTTGGACACGGTAGACGGACTTTCCTCCTAGAATTTTAGCTCCTCTGCGAGATCGACACACTATTGGTTCTCCTGAAGGAAGGAACTTCAAAATCCTTTTTTTTTTTTAATTTTGGTGATTTCATCTACCTTGATTCCAGGAGGGGGCGATGGAGGGATGCTGCCAGAGCTAATTCCTCCCCTTTACTTCCGGATAGATGTTCATTTTGACCAAGCACTTGATGCTCCTTTCGAAAGCCCCCCTACTTTCCATTTTTGATCCCGTGATAGGCAGAATCAACCAGACGAGTGAAGAGAAGAGTTTTCTGCAGATAGCTCCTTTGATCCTTTTCCAGCTAGGTTCTTATCCCGAGAAGACAAGGTTCCTAACTTTTTTCGTTCTTGCCGCAAACGTTCTTGATCTGGATAAAGGATTCCTTGGCACTCCCCTGTTCCTTGCCCGCTCGAGCCGCTTGGTCCCTTAAGAAGACTTTCTTTCTTTGTTGTTCCCCCTCCCCTTTCGACTCGCACCTTCTCCGTTGCAAACACGCACGGGCCACCTTTCTCGTGGGAACCGCTTTTTCTCTTTTCCCCGTTTTCTTTATCGCATAGGCCTCTTCCCAGCCCACCGGCAGACCCCCACACCGCCCCTCTTACGAATCTTTTTTGGGACCCCCTTCCCACGGCTAGCCCCTTCCCCTCGCGTAAGGTCGTTTATAGCCGGGGGAACTCTCCTCCCCCAGGTTTTCTATCCTTTCCTCCTTTTTTTTGCACGCCTCGCAGGAAAGTATCAGGTCCGGATCACACCGCCTTTCCCCCCCCTACTTTTGCCCCCCCGTTCGGGATAAGTGCCATAGTGTCGATGTGCAAGGAGACGAACCTCAATTTCCCGGATGTTCTGTCCCCTTCAGTCTCCCCCCAGTTTCTTTGATTTGGTATCTTCCGGGGGCGGCTTTCTTACACAGGATCAACCTACCCTCTCAGAAGATCTCCTGCCCTTTGGATAGATCTTTTTTTCGTACTTCGTCTTCTGTCTGTCTCTATCCCTAACGAAGTTCAGAGAAGATTCCTTTTTCCTTCCCCTCCTTGAGGAGTTTTTCCGCGACCCTTTTTCTCCCCCTTGCCTGGGGGAGACCGGTTCGCTCCCTTCGAGAACATCCCTGACACCTCATTGTTAGCCCCCACCGGGGCCTCCACATTCCCTTTTCCCCGTTTTCCTTTCAAGGTTCTCTTCTCAGTTGGAGAAAACCCCTTAGCCCCCTTTTCTGCCCAGGCACTCGGCTTTCCTTTCCCTCGACCTTCCCCCCACCCTCTTTTTGTTGTTTTTGAGAGATGGTTTTTGTCTTCTCATAATCCCTTTTTAGTTAGTTTTATCGTCCCTGGTCTCAAGGGGGGTTCCTGCTCGGCCCCCTCGAACTTTTTTTTTTGTGATTAGGACCCCTTTTCCTCGTTGCTCTCTCCTTCTTCGGTACCACTGAGTTTTCTTCTTCTACTCCCTGTTAAGCGACTCCTCCCCCCCCCCTGTGATCCGCCGGTTTTTTTCCTTCCTGCCCGCGGATGTTTGGATTTTGTTTATTAGCCGAATCCTCATAGAGCACGACCAGCCCCCTTTCTTTCGAAGGTCGACGCAGTTCTTCGAGGAGCCCCTCCCCGATAATTTCTTTCAGCCACGTCCCAGACGCCGAGTACGGATGTTCACCTCATGAGGTACACTAGTCCCGCAGGGAACAGTTTAATTGAAAAATCGCTGACTGGAAGGTTCCCCCTTTTCTCCCTCTGATAAGGTGAACTTTTTGTAGGTTAGACCTAGGGGAATAATTGACCTTTTTTCACTTCTTTTTCTCTTATGACCCCCCTCGCCTGATATTACCACATGAGCACGTTCCCGGGAGTAATTCCTTTCCAGGTGCCTAGATAGCCTTCCTCCTTTTTACTACCGTATGGCCGTTTCAGCGTCTTCGGCTGGGGCAAGTGAAAAGGATATACTGCTTTTTCCCGCCCCTTTTTTTTCTTTCTTATAATACGGCGTCCCCTTGGGTTATACCCGTCCAGGAATCATGGATAGTTTCCCAACGAAGACAGGAGGGGTTGCCGTGTTCTTTCCTGCTTACCCTTCGTTCGCGTCTGATCGCTGCACATTTTGAACTTTCTTCTTTTCCGCGGCTTCTCTTCGAGAAAGGCCTGGACCCTTCCACCTCGGGTTTTCCAGAACCAAGTGACTTCAGTGGAAAGTGAGTTCGACTCTCCGCCCGAGCTCGACTTTTTGTCGTCGCGCTCCAACGGCTCCCTGCCCCCAACGGACTACCTTTTTATGACCTCCCCCCCCCTTCTCTTTTGGAGGAAATGGACAGGTAAGTCTCCGTAGGGTATCGGCTTCTTCATAGGGAGTTGGCACCTTTGGTTTCGACTGTTCTGCCCCCTGATTGAATATGCATCTTCCCCACGAGAAGGCCACCTCCCCCGAAGAATCCGGTAGGCAGCCTCCGGCGTTGAAGAGGAGCAGGCTTTCGGTGTCCGACCCTTTCGAGCATTCCCTGTGACGGACATCCTTACACTGCGACGAGAAGTTTGGCAAGTAGTTTTCGCCACCGCCTTCTCAGCCTCGTGTTTTTTACTGAGCACGTTCCGTTAGCAGGTGATTCTTTTGGTGGCCGATGCGAGAGGTCTTTGACCCCCTCCGTACCTCGGACCTGGGATGATCTCTCTGGACTCGGCCTCTATTCCGACAGCCGCCCCGGCCGCGCTGGCGATTTTTAGCGCTTTTCCCTTTCTCTCCGCAGTTTCCCCTTTAAGGCGACCGACAACCTCTCCGTGCTGTTTTGGGGGTCTTTGTCGTCGCCGTCTGGGGACTGTTCCCACCTAGTAGCACACACCTTTTCCTACGTAGAGCTTTCCAGTTTTTGTTGCGATTCTGAATCTCATCTCGATGGGTCCCCCCTCCTTTGCTTTACCGTGAGCCTTACGGCATGCTCCCCGGCCCGACAAACTCTTCTTCCCCTTTCGTGGTCGACGGCACGGCAACCTCCTAACATTCTGCTCGCTTTCCTAGCTACCCCTCTCCCTCTGGTCAAACGAGGGGGGTGTGTAATGTGCGTAGGGTCCTTCCCTATACATCAAGCTCGAACGGAAACCCTTCCCCTTCAGACGGCTTCTTCTTCTTGCGAAATCGGTGTCTTCAGGAGAAATTAGACGAGAAGTTTCCTCCCCACCGCTGACCGGAGCGTCATTTTTACATTCATCTTGCTGCCTCGCTTCCGCAACGCTTTTGTAGTTCCTTCCCTTTCTGAAGGCGTATAATTTTTTCCCCACCACCGAGATTTTGGCGGCTTTCCCCGGCGGCATGGTTTCCTTTCCCCTCTGATTCCTTTATTATATCCCCTGCCGTATTCTTTTATTTCTTCTTTTCTTTTTCCCGGTAGATCCCGCCCCCAAATTCCTCCCACCCCCCCCCCCCACTTTTTTCTTTTTTGCGAAAGTGGGGACGTTCCCCGATCGGAGAGTCCTCCTTCTGCCGCATGTTTCGCGAGGTCCGACATCCTCTCCTCCGAAGTCGGGGCCTCTACCGGAACTCCGAGCCGCCTCTCCCCTTTTTTTCTACAGTCGGTGACACTTCGCCCCCCCCCATTCCCCTCCACACGCCTGCGAGATCGCATTCCCCCGTGCTGTGCTGGCCGTCTCACCCATCGCCCCTTTAGAGCTGGGGCCCGTGCCCCTAGACACGTCTTACTCGGAAACATCTCTCCCTCTTTTTGTACATCAGTTCTCTTTCAGATTAGACTTTTTTTCTCTTTAATAGCCAAGTCACCCATGTTCCGAGTTGCGAGCACGGACCCACCCGAAAGGGTTTTTCGCTTTTTCGGCCGGTCAGGGGGGTATTTTGTTCCAAACGAAGAGAGACAGGTCGTCCGAGGTGGCTAGAAAGGGCCCCACCCTCGGTTAGGTCGGCGGAATGTAGCCGATCGCCGCTTCCGTCACCGTTCGGTGAAACATCGTGGGCGCGGGCCATCCCCCCTTGGCGCTAATCCCTTGTAAGGAGAAACCCCCCCCCATAGCTTCTTTCATGATGTCTCCTCAGGAAGAAGCTTGTCGCGAATGAAACCCCTACGACCCCCTCCCCTGTGCCGGCCGCCCCCTGTTCCGAGAGAAGGCCAGAAGGTCTTAATGCCGACTTCTGAAACCTTATTTCTATGAAGCGTTCTTCCCAGCCCGCACACCCGGACCGGCCGTTTTCTTTCGAGGAATTCTAGTCGGTTTCGAAGACGCAAGACATCTTTCTCCCAGCAGCCCGTTTTCTTCTCAGAAAGCTCCCATTTTGTTTTCTCAGGCTCGCTTGATTGTTTCGTGTCTTAATGAAACCTGTTGACATCTTTTTTTATTGCAACGGTCGAGATTGCCAGAGTTTGGTGCCCAGGGAGTTGGACCGTCCCCCCCCTCCTCCTCCCCCCTGAGCACAAGCCTCCGTTCGTGTGTCGTTCTCCTTCTTTTCCGAAAGCGCAGCTCTCCGGCCTGGCTACATCGATCTTTTTGAACGATTCCTTTTTATCCCTTTCTTCTCACCATGGAATTAGAAGTGTTTTTTTTTCCTCCCCCTTGAAGGTGCTCCTTCCCCTAGTCCCCTACCCAGAGTGTATCCCCTTGCCGACCAGAGCCCTTCCCGGTTTTTTTGGACTTATCCTCTGCCCAGGACCCCCTTTTTGCTAGTGTAAGAGCACCTCTCTTCCACATGACCCATCTCCGGCCTCCTTGCAGTCCTCCGGACTCTCCTGTACTCCTGGTTTTTTTTCCCTAGTAAGGGGGTCTTTGAGAATTTTTTCTGACCTTTCCCTTTTTCCGCGATTCACATTCCTTTCAGTTAAAGCTTGTCCAGAAGATGATTGGAGGTTTGACTCTTTTCTCTTTTCCTTCCTGGCCTCGTCCGAACGTTGGTCGTACCAAGGGCCTCTTCCCCTAAGGACAGTCTCCAGGTTAAAAGACGGTTTTTTTTTTTTCCCTAGGCCGGTTTTTTTTGATCTCTTTATGAACGGATGGGTGCCTGCTTTTTTGAGAAGGGGGGAAGGCAGGGCCCCTTCTGAACCGTCAGACGGATCGTTTCCCTTCCCCCCTTCCTGAGGATATGCTTCCCTCCTCCCTGGAGCACTTTCTCAGGGTCAGTGACTCAATTCTGCTTTTTCTCCCCAATCACACGACGAAGTTCCAGGTCCTTTTGGATTGCGGCGATGTAGTTCAGGGAGCAGTTTTCTTCTTTCCCGCGCGCCGACCCACTCTCCTCGATGAGGTTTTCTTAGCTATACGGCCCTTCCCCAAATTCTTGATCGGGATCCACGTCTCCTGGAACTCGGTGTACCGTAGTCGGTGCCGGCTTGACGCAGAAGCCGTCTTTTTTTCCCGGCCTCCGAAGTGAAGGATCTCCCCCTTCCCAGCAGAAGAGCGACTCGAACAGGATCCCCTCCGTTGCCCGCCGAGCACGTGTCCCCCCTTAGCGGGAGTTCTTTTCCATGAGCAGGTTTTTTTCGATCGTCTCCCTTAGAGTCGCAGTTTCTTTTTTAGCCCCCCGGCAGAACTTTTCCCTCAGACTTTGTACGAGTGCCCCGGCGACCGGCTCTCCGCCTCCTTTCTCTCTCCCGGTCGTCGAGCTCCTTTTTTCAATGTGATGACGCCCGTTGTCTCATTCACTTGCCTCCTGTCCTTTTCGGGTTTCCTCCGCAATCGCCCTTTGGTCAAGTCCCGCATCGGTATACCCTACCTCCGCTTTCGTCCCTTCCGTGCCTCGTCCTCCAGTTCGCATTGATGCCAGCCCCCCCTGGTGGCCCCGGCCCTTGATTGCCCAAAGACGACGTCGTACACCGTTTTCCTCCAGTTCTTCTTCCTTTTTTTTTTTGAACGTCCCGGCCTCCTTGATCGACGATCCCTCCCCCTCCCGTTGCTCCCTGAACGGTCTCCCTTCCATCCCATGAGTCTGGGCGTTTTTTTTTTGCACGCCTCCTTCGCCCCCCGCTCATTCTTCTCCCACTCCTGGTCGCCCAGACCGCTTCCCTTTCCAGTGCTGCGGATCCCCGGGCTTCGCTTCAAGCTTTTTAGCGCTACCCCCCTGCAACTCCTTTTTTCGTTTTCCGATCTCGGTCATACACTGCTAAGGCTTCCCCTTTCCCCCCCCTTTTCCTCTAACCAAGGGTCCCTCTGAGGCGAGCGTTGGCGCACCCCTTTCCACTTTGCCCCCGC
>Ga0179593_1376804_pt1 | contig 11811 bp, 17 predicted proteins | sample CZODoug2_1_08_16_FD_185931 | JGI IMG/M metagenome (GOLD analysis project Ga0179593, IMG submission 185931) | Vadose zone soil fungal communities from Angelo Coast Range Reserve, California, USA - CZODoug2_1_08_16fungal (PacBio error correction) | ecosystem: Environmental > Terrestrial > Soil >... | reverse complement strand
AACTTCCCTGTCACCCGGTGACTTTTTTTTTCCTTTTCAGCAGTCAACCTCGGGGAGGGGGGATAGAGATTGTTCCCTTTTTTTTTTTTAAAAGGGGTGAGGCGCCCGCCCGCTGATTTGACACGCCGCCCGATTTTTTTGGGGTCTCTTTAGTTTTTCACACGGCGATTGAGGGCCCGGCCTTTTTGATTCATGGAATCAGAAGCGATTGAAGATGTTTTTTAAAAGGTTTCCTTCATCCCACGCGGCCTTCTCGCTTTGGATACCATTTTCCTTCTTTTCACACCGCTCCAGCCAAGAAAATAACTGTTTTTTCAGTTTCTTTTGTCGGGTGTTCATTTTACCTCCAGACTGGGTCCGTTTCCCAACCCCTTTTCCCTTGATTGTCGTTTCACAACGGTTTCCCAAATTCTCCAGGTCTGATATTCCCATTCTGTCTCTTTTTTTTCTTCTGTAGCGTCCCGTTCCGCCACCTGCGAGGACGCCATCCCCTCCTATTTTGCCCCCCCTTTCCACTTCTGAGGAATGTTAGGTCCTTTTCGTCCCCGCAAACCATTTTTTCCCCCCCTTGGATGTTCCCAATGGCGCAAACCACCCCGTGGAAGCATCCTTTTTGGGGGTTTTTTTTTTTTCCCGGGTTTTAGGTCGGTTGCATCAAATTAATTGGTTACGTTCCGCGTTTTCGCGGCCCTACTTCTTGTTTGATACAAAAAACCCCCCCCCGTCATTCCTTTTGTTGTTCTCTGAACCGAAGAAAAGACAAATTTCTGACATTTTTTTCTGAGAGTCCATTTCCTCTACCAAATTTTTTTGCGAGCTCTCCACTTTTTTCTTTTTTCCCAACCCCTTCCCCTTTTCCCCTAATCCGGGTTTTTCAGTTGTTTAAAGTAATCTGGGGCGATTGGGGGGGCGCTCTCACGCTTTTCCCCCTTTTCTTCCCGTCCCCAAACCGGATTCTTGGTTTTCTGGCGGATGCTTTCCGTATTTCCCCCCGTTTCATTTCCCATCTTCTGCCCCCCCTTTTTTTCCCTTTACCCCCTGGCGCGGTCCCAACCCTTTCGTCTTTATTCTATAGCCGATCGGCAGCCGCGGCCCCCTCAATGGGTACCGTAGTACACGGACTATTGCCCTTGTTTCCCCTCCCGATCCTCCCACTGGGCCCGTCATGACCCCTTCAGGGTAATGAAAGCCCCTTCCTCTCCACAACACCCCTTTTCGCCTGGATGTTTACTTTTTTCCCCCCCCCGATAGGATCTTCGTCGGTTGTCTTAGACACCCCGTTTTTAATAGACTTGTTCCCTCCGAGTGCCTGGTCTTCTACTTTTCTTCCGCTGACTGGTGGACCAGTCCCGGCTCCTTGTCTGTTTCCTACTTTATTCCTCTCCCCCCTTTCTTGCTTTATAAACCTTAGATGCGTTTGCGTGTCCACAGGATTGTTGACTTCTTCCCAATCTCTGTCGTTCCAATTGCACAGTTTTTTTTCAAGCGTTCTAGTGGTTTTTTTCTTTTCGTGTTGCCCCCCCCCTTACCTCAGTAAGGTTTCCCTTTTTTAATTAGGGGTTATTCCGTTTTTCCCCCCATCTTACACTAGTTATGAAAGGGATGCCACTCGCATTATCAATTTTTGGTCCTTTTTTTCTCCTCCTCTTGGTTTCCTTTTTTTTTATTTCCTTTCCCCCCCAGTTGACCTCCGGTTTAGTTATAGGGCATACTGACTCTAAAATGATCCGGCATTTAGGTCCATTTCCGCATTTTTTTTGCCAGGCCCCTCCCAAACCCCCTGTTTCCCCCTCCCCTTAGCTCTAGGTTGGTCGCGCGGTCATTTTTTTTTTCCAATGACGTGCGGTGACTTCCCCTTTCCTGCGTTCTGATGGTTCTCCTGAAGAACGCGATTTTTTTTCCCCCTCTTTTCCACTCTGCACCCAGAAAAAAAATGGGAACGGGCTGCCCCGGGCCATGTTTGAGATCCAAGACCACCGCTTACCAGAGCCCCCTAAGAAAGATCACTCAGAACCCCCGGTTTTGCAAATCTTAAATTCCCCCCCACGCTCTTTCTCACCCTTTGTTGGTCCCCCCCCCTCTTTTTAGTGAACAATTTGGCACTGATTTTATTTCCCTCTCCATTTTGGTCACGCGTCGTTCACCTGACCCCCTCCAATCTTTTTCGTTCCTGGGACTTCGTTTTGCTTTTTTTTTGATTCCCTCCTCTCTCAGTTTCCTGGCCCGCCGTCCTCTGTTTTTTTCCCCCAAAACTTTGTCACGTCTTTTTTGACTGCATTTTTTCAAACGCTTCGGGCGTCGCTTTTGGTCTTGTTAGAATTTCTATGCCACAATCTAAAACTGCTTTTTCCGTCATTTTCCCCCCCTTTTCCTCTGACCCTGGCCCTCGGGTTTCGTGTTGTTCAGTCAGGCCCGTGCGCATTTTTTTGTAGAGGGCCTGCCTGTCCCCCTGTATCCCCCCTGGTCTCTTCAGGAGTCATATGCGTTCTTTGTCCAATTGTGGAAGGAGTGCCCGTTATTTACCATGCGCAAAATTTGGGGCCTTTGTTGAGCCCCACAACCCCTTGTTTTGTCTTTCTTTTTTTTTTTCCCCCTCCATTTTTTTTTTTTCATGGATCGTGCTCTGGCTGTGTCAGACCTGTTCCCCCTCTGACCCCTTTCCTTCCAAACCTCTTTAGATTCTTTTATTTTCCTTGCTCTGAGACAGGAATTTTCTGGCGGCTTACCCTTCTCTTTTCCCAGCCTCGAGCTTTCCTGGTTGGTACTAGGACCTGGGCAGGCGGCGAGTCCCCATTCTCCCTGTCTTCCCCAAATTATATCTTTCCTCTCCCCCCCCTTGTTTGTTGTTGTTTGGTAGAGCCTTTCAAATCGCGATTCTTTCGTTTAATGCCTTCCAATGCCCACTTTGACTCTTTTTTTTTTTCCTTCCTTTCTCCTTTTCTCTTCTTTTTTTTTTTCCTCGGAATCTTTTCTTGGTTTTGTTAGTTCTGACCGTTTTTTAATTTGACTTTCTATGTTCGATTTAAAGCTTTCTTCTGTGAAGACTTACCCGTTTTACAACCAACGCTCGTTTTTTTTTTTTCCGCCTTTTTGCCTTTTTTGGTCCCTTTGTTAACGAAGACGTGGGTTTTTACGGTTCACATTTTTTTTACGTTTTTTCAAATCATGCACGATCCGCTCAAGCCAAAACGGTGTGTTAATCATCGTGGCTTCCCCCCTCCCCCCCCTCCCCCTCACGTCTTTTTTTCCTTCACCTGGTTTTACCAGTCTTTTTGTTTACATCTTCTGAGATTTTTTCTCTTTCCTTGATCCAGCCGCAGTTTAAAAGCGAGGGGCGTGTGCCCCCTCCTTAAAAGGTTCTTCCTCTCCGTCTGCCCAAATTTTTCCCCCTTCTTTCTTTTAAGATTCTTAATTTGACTGCCTGGTGGACCATCCACACCCAAACCTCCAATCCGAGATTACGTTTTGACCGCGTTTTGACCACCCCCTGCCCTCGTCTTATTTTTTCTGCTCCCCCCCGGTTTTTTCCTCTTGGTGGTTTCTTTTTGCATTCCGATAGTTGATTTTCCCTGATACCACCTCTCTCTTTCGGCACTTTCCCCCCCTGTCCGTTCCCATTTTTTTGCAGGCTTTCCTCCGCGGTCACTCCTTCCTCCTGTGTTTACCCGCTCCCTTCTCCTTTCCCCGGGTTTTTGCAGGTCCATGCACCCTTCGGATGCGAGTCGCGCCGTAAGGCGTACTAGCAGCTGGTTAAAGACCTGTGCACTGTGGGTTTTTTTTTTCTGTCCTTTTCACCTCTTTTCCCCTTCTTGCTTTCCCTTGCCCGATTATCTTATGCCTATCGGTCCAGCCGGGATTCCGGGCTTCTTCGACCAATTCCCCCAGCAGGCGGCACCTCCCAGCCAGGGTTTTTTGTCCTTCTCTTGTTCACTTTCCTTTTCTTTTCTTTACGCGGTTCTGGCCTGAAACCCGTATGGGTCCTCTTTGCGATTTGGCCAGACTACTTGCCTAAAAACGCCCGTGGTACGCCGAGCTGTTGTTCCTCTTTTTTTTTTTTTTTTTCCAACCCATCCTTGACCCCCCCGCACCGCTCCTTTCGTATGTTCTCAGCAATTTTCCTTCTTGAGGTCGATTAAATGCAGCTAACTGGTCGCCTTAAGAGGCAAGGTCTTTCCTCCTCCTTTTTCCCTTTCTTTGACTCCCCCGACTTATTCGGCTCTTAATCTGAGTGGTCAGGGGTGGGGGTTGGGGGGTCTACGCCTCCCTCGCTTCTTTGCCCCCCGTTTCCTTTTCTTTTACCCTCCCAGGCGATGGAGTTTTTTTTTTTTAAATTTAGGAACCTTGCGCCGGCTTTCAGCGTCATGGGTCTGTGATTTCCCTTCCCTTTTTTTTCACCACCCATCCTTTTTCCGATCCCGTTTCTGTTCGGGCTCCGCAGATCGCATCCATTTGGTGTTCTCAGATAGATTTTACACATTTCAGTGCAGCAATTTTCCCTAACCCCTTTTTGGTCCCCTCTCCTCATATCCGCCAGCTATTTTTTGACTTGGAGAAGGTTTCCTCTTTTGGGGGTACATCGGGCTCCAGCGGTTACAGAGCGTTGGGCGTATTTGCCGTCTTTTTCTCCCCAGCCAGCTCTTTCTTCCTTGTGTCCTCAAAGCCAAGGAGTCCGGGGAAAAAAACTCCATGGGTCCCATTTTAGCGCCCCAAAGTCTAGTGGATTTTGATGCCCAAAGCGCGGTCTGCTCGACCCTTTTTCCCGCCGCAACCACCTCCTTTCTTGGCCCTCCCTATCTGGGCTTCCATCCCAACGTCGTTTGGAAAATTGCTGCCCCACGAGGGTGTGTTAAGCTTTTATATAGTCGCATTTTTTCCTGTTTTTTTCTTTTTTCTTTTTCCCCCTCCCTCCCCCTGTTTTCTCCCATCTGATGTGATTTGGACCCGTTGTTCCGTCCTGTTTGCGCGAAGCTACACCCTTTTTTCACGAAGCAGCGTTGGTTTTTTTTTTGTCCCTTCCCTTCCTTCTATTGCAAAAGTTTTTGTGAAAACGATGTGTTTTATGCCACAGGGCTCTTTTTCCCGCGGTGCAAACCACGGCTTCTTTTTCACCTCTTTTTTTTTTTTTTCCTTCGTCTGACTTTTTTTCGTTGACATCCCCTCTGGGACCCTGCGGAATGTTGGGACGCTTCACGCTAATCATCTCTTTCGTTTTCCCCTTTTCATAACATCCCACCCTTCCCTTTTTCTCTTTCCCCCCCTTTTTTCTTTTAAGACCGCCTAGAGGAGTTAGGTTTCGAGGGCAATGACCCAAGTCCCGGTGCAATTTATCTCTTCCCTGGTGGCCCGCGGGCGTTTGATTCCCCCTGCCAAAAGAAAAAATCAGGTTCGGGAGATACCTGTTTCCATAGACCCCTTTTTACGTGTTGTGATCATCTCTCCCTTCCCCCCCCTCCCCTTTCATTTTTTTTCTTTAACTACCTTCGGTTCGAATCTCTAATGTGCCTTGGTTTTTTTCCTTTTTTTCGCGGCGCTCAGCGGCGTTGTTCTTATAAGACCCCTTCTCTTTTGTCTGTCCGCCCCTCTGGGCGGATTACTGCGTTTTTTTGCCTCGTCCCCTTTGACCGGGTTCGACAATCAGGTTTTGACCCTCTTTTTTTGTAAGCCTTTTCAAACGTCCGCGCTGGCCAAAACCCCTTTTACTCACACGTCCACCTCACAAAGCTTTTTTTCCCGCCTGGTTTTGTCTATTAATATCAAGTTATTTTGAGGCAAAAGAAAATGTCCATGTGCACATTTTCCCCCCCCCTCTCGGGTTTTTTTTCCCGCAACCCAACGTTTGTCTCTTTCCCCCCTCAATCAGGTTTTTTCCGAGATACAACTTATGTAGGATGGTCACGTTGCAGTTCAGCCCACCCCTTTCGCCTCCTTCCTTCTTTTGCTTCCCTTCATTGTCGGAAATGGTCTTTTAATGTCCATCGCAGAGTACACAAATCGATTCCCTTTCCATTTGTGGCTGCACCAACCCCACCCCCGGGGGGTTCCTTCCAAAGGGCCACGTCCTTTTTTATCCTCTCCATCCGCTTTTTCCCTATTTTTTTTCGATCCCCCGTCGGCGTCGGAAACTGCTTTGTGGCCACCCACCAAAATTCCCTTTGCTCCCCACAGAACCCTGCCGGTCCCTTCTGAGCGCTGCTTTTTGTGCTCCCCCCAAAGGATTGATTCTGCGTTTAGCCAGGCGGTTAACCAAATAGCCTCCCGTTTAGGGGCGCTTTTTTCCCCCTTCCTGCTCCCCGCCTTTTTTTGGGGGCGTTTCCCGCTTTTTTCCTCTTTTCCCGTCCAAACCGGATTCTGTGTTCCGGAACGAGGTTACGGGCTTGAAACGCTTTTCTTCCCCTTTTCCCCCCCTGGACAAATTCTGCACCTGTTGCTTTCCAATTGATTGATTGTCATCGTGCGTGCTACGATGAACGCTTGTCGTGCTGCCAACTTGTGTAGTTTTTCCCTTGAATGGGCCGGTGTTCCTTTCATTCCTTCGGGCGCACACTGAGCCTATTGAAGGGTAATAAGTCCACAAAACCTGTGTGTCCCTTCTTTGATGATCTTGACCCATTTCTGGCCCCCATCCTCGGGGTTTTGCTTGGGTTCGTTTCTGTTTGACCAACACCTTGTCGTGTTTCAACTCCGAGCTTAAGAAGAGTGAAAGTTTTCCCCCTTTGACACCCCCTCTGTTTGCCCCCCTCTTTCCTGGCCTTTTCCTGCGCATGCGCTAAACACTTAGGTTCCTTTTTGGCGGTACCTTTACGGGTGCTGCGTTTGTTGGGACTTGCCCCTTTCCGGTTTTTGACCTTCTTTTCCCAAAATCGCGGTCCACATTTTCCCCCTTTTTGCCTGATGCGTAGGTGCGTTTTGTTTGCGCCACTCTCAGTTCTTCTCGGGTTCTTTTCTTTTAACCCCCCCCCCTTTTTCCATTAGTGGATCGAAAAATAGAGTCCTCTATATTTCAGGGGCTTTTCCTCTGTTTCACTATTTCTCCCATTTCCCTCTTTTTTTTGAATCTTCCTCCTCCTTCAACTTTTAATCGGCGTCGTGGCGCGTTTTCAGCGTGCCCCCAGACCCAGGGGTGGTCCGCTGCTCGTCCCTGCCTCGATGATTTTTCCTCCCCACTGACGGCGGGAGCCCCCGGGTTTTTTCTTGCGTTAGGATTTTTTCGTCCGTTAGACAGCAGAGCTTTGATCCGTCACGATCAACCTGGCCGAAAACAATTCCCTCACTTGCCCCCCCCTCCACGGTCCCCTTCCCTTGTGATTAAGGAACTCTTTAAATACAACTCTCTTTTTGGCAAAGCCCAGTTTTGCCAGCCGGTTTGCCATCCATGCTTCTTCATGCGCCCTTTGTGTTTTTCCTCGCTCTTTTTCCTCCTGTATCCTTCGTCCCCTGGATTTAGTTGTTTGGGTGTGTTGATGGTTCCCATTGGTCCTACAGTAACATTCTTCAATTTCACCCTCTGGTACTTGGCTACTCTTCCTTCCCTCCTTAACCTTTTCTCCCCGCGGCCGTTGGCTTTGTTGCGCTGGAAGTTTAGTTCTCCACAGCAACAATTCTCCGTCCCAGATGTAAACACCGTTTTGGCCTTCATTCGTATCTGGTTAGTTCGCGTTGCGGTCAAGGGAGAGTCGGGATCCGAGTGATTTCATAGTGTGCGGCTGCCCCTTTTTGCCCGCTCTTTTTTTTTCCCACATGTGGAGGCGTTCTTCCGTCTTTCCCCCATTATCACAAAAACGCCAGGGAGGCGCCCCAAACTCATCGCGTTGTTTTCATCCATCTTCAGGGCATTTTTTGCGGCCCCCTCCCTTTCATCTTAAAAACTTACTACTTCCCCCCCTGAGTATTTCAGTCTGCCCCCTTTGATTGAAAATACGAGAATTTTTGCTCTCTCTCCTCGCTTTTTTCTTCTTTCCTTTTTCTTTCCCTTACGGTTTTTCCTTTAGCGTTTTTGGCTGCCCCACTTTTCTATCTTCCTCCTACTAAGTGGTGGGTGTTGGCCATAGGTCTTGTTCCCAGTACAAATGGAATATCGACGCCTCCTTCCCAAGGTCGGCGCGTCCTTGTTTGATTTGACTTCCCTTTTTCTTTCCCCTTCTGGATTCTCCCCCCTTTTTTCCCCCATATCTTTTTTCCTTTTCTGACTTTTTTCGTGAAGTACCTCTGTTCCAGATTTTTCCCTTTGCTTTGCTACAAAACTGTGATGGGTTTTGGCCTCCATCCCTTTGTCCTTTTGAATCTTCCTTTTTTTCAGGGAAGCTCCCTTTCTCAACCCCTTTCGGCCACCTTTGAATCACAGCAACAACTGGTCTCCTACCTATTGTAACTTACCGCTCTGACAATACAATGTCTACCTCTTTTTCCGGCTTTCCCCGCACTTTTCCTCTAGAGTTCTTCGATTTCATTTATCAAGCCCCTCGCACCTTAGCAAACCGAACCAGGCGCGTTTGGCGTTTCCTCTTCGTCTCCCCCCCCACTCGTCTCACCTTTAACCCAGGAGGCGGTTCTGTGAGTTCGCCTGTTTTTGAACTGGAATCTGTCCTGTTTTGAACTTCACAACAAGTCTACAAAACCTGCCCTTCCCCCCCGGGTCACGCCTTTTTTTTGTTTTCTGCCACCTCTATTGAGAAACAATGTCGTCTTCTGCGGTATGGCGAAAAGTTTCCCTTCGTGTTTATTCAGACATAGTGTTCTTTTTTTCAACCGTCCCGTTTTTCCCTTTATCAGCTCTTTTTTTTTTTGCCAGCTTTGCCTTCGGCGGTCAAAATTCTTCCGGGCTGGTCGTTCCTTATCCTTGCAGTTGGGGGCGTCCCTCCTTTTGAACATCCTATCGCTTATCCCTCTTTCCTTTTCACTTTCTTTCTCCCTGCATGTTTTTCTGGGCCGGGCCAACGTTTCCTCCACGCAGAAGCTTTTATTTTATTTGCCATAATTCCGCCCTGCTTGGTTTTTCGTTCTGTGAAAATTCAGATTTGCGGTTTACTCCCCCTCCTCCCTTTCCTTGCGTCGTATTTTCCTCCTTATCTTTTGTACTGCCTGACTACCCCCGATGAAACTTCGATTTGGCCCCAGCGTCCTTTCTTTCAAAACGGCCCGTTGGGACCCCTCGATTCTTTTTTCCTCAGTCACCCTCTGCATTCCACCCCACGTTTGGCCTGTCTCGTCAGTTCGGGTTGCCTGGTCTCATGATGGCTTTTTCATTTTGAGGCAAGCGCTTCACCGGGTTTGGCCCCCCCCCTTATGGCGTTCCTTTTCGTTCTCATTCGCTCGTCTATGCTTAAGCATCGTTGGCACCACGGACTTTCCAAGACAGTTTCAGGGGCTCTTATGGGCGCTTTCACTCTCTCGTGTTGTTCGACCACCCCATTCCGTAGGCTGCGGGTTCAGGCGCAATATTCATTCCATCCCCCCCGTTTTGGTCACCCTCCAGCACGTCACGTTTGCCGGTTTGGTCGGACTGCCGCCCCTTGATTCATCATCTTGTTGAGCGAATTTTCTGGTGGAAAAACCCACAGCACTATGTTGCAGACAGGTGCCCCCTTCTGTCGTTCTCCCCTCAGTTTTTTTTTCGTGCCGACCTGGGAAAAGCAGGACGCTGTTCGCCCGATTTTTTTTCAAAACAGCGCGGCGTCTCGATTCTGAAGGTCCAACAGCTTGTTTTTCCCCCCTCATGCCGCGCTAGTTCCCCCCATTCCCTGCCGCTCGACCCACTTACTCTACTTTTCGTCCTACGTGACTTTTTTTTACTTCGGTACAAAACGGATAGGCATCCTCCTTATGTGGGACTTCACCCCACAACCCTTCCCATTGTTTTTTTTGGCCACCGATTCCTTTCATCCACGCCTCTTGAAATGCTCTGACATGTTTTCCTGACCCTTTTTGGAGTCGCCTTTTCTCTGCGACTATTTTTTCTCACATTCCTTTTCAACCCTGATTTAAATCTTTTCTTATGAACGGGGTCTTAAACTGTTGGGCGTACACTCCAAAGACACTCCCTTCTGCCAGAAGGTTGTTTTTCATCTCCGCGTGTTAACTTTTGCCCCCCACCAGCTTCTTGCGAACACAGTTTTGGGCTGCCCATTTTTTCATCCTACCCATTTTTGCTTTCTTGATCGTTTGAAGCGTGTCACTCTGCTTGTCGGTGAAGTGGCGGTCACTCCCTGAGCCGCGAGACTCTGTCTTGAACCCTTTTTTTTTCCTTTTCCCCCTCGCCTTTTTTTCGACTTGCCTTTTCCGCCCCCCCCGTCTTTTGCGCTTTTCAGCGACGTTCCTCTCACGCCCCTGCGGTTTTTTTCGGCAGCCCTTTTCAACCAAGTTTTTTCCTCTCTCCCTTTTTGCCCCTTTTTTTTTTTCCTGAAATCACCCCAAAACAATCCGGTTCGGGGTAGCTTCCTCTCTCCCCTTTTTTTCCTCCGGTGTGTGTTTGATATTTACTCCGCCTTTTCTTTTTCTCAGGGTACCCCTTCTCGGGGGCTTTGTTAGACTTATGATTTCCACCGCCTTTGTTTTCAAGGGACCAATGCGTCCTGAGGAACGACCCCGCGCTGCCTGGAATTAAAAGGGGCTTTCCTGGTTTGTTAGTTTTCTTTCATGATTTTTACGGAAACGGGCCCCAGATCCCCTCGACCTCGATTTTTTTTCCCCACTTCTGTCGGCTCTTGTACTTTCGCTTTCCCCTTCCCTGCCGCTTAACCAGTCACCAGTAGAATCACTTTTCTGGTTTGGGACTTTTTCTTCCCTTCGGATACCACTTTTAACTCAAATGGTTTTTCAAGTTCTCAAACGTTTCTCCCCTGCATCGGTTTCTTCAACCCTTTCTGTCGCTGGCTTCCCCTTTCCCCTGTTTTGTTATCTTTTTTCCGGTCCGTCAAAAGTTACGTTTTTGTCCCTCCACGTTAACATCTTGTTGGGTGGTGTTTTTTTTTTTTTTTAAGGTTTCAGTCATTCTTTTTTGCTTACAAAAACAAACCTTAGGACTCATCTTCCCCCGTCTCAACCCCCCCAACCCTTAGTGGAATTTCGGATTCGAACCTTACCGAGGGCCAGGCAATTTTTGGTTCAGCCCTTTTTCGTCGTCTCCGAACGGCTTTCTTGTTGCATACCCCACCCGGCTTCTGGCGCTTCGAAAAGGTCTTTCAGTGATTCTCGTCTTTTATACCCCCTTCGCTTCTTCCCCCAAGGGGTGTTCAGGCCAACCCCTCCCCCTTCCGCCCGCGGTCTTTTTGCCTTTGAAACCGTTCGGTGTTTTTTTGGCGATTTTCAAGCGGCCTGCTTCCCCAACCAAAGTTTGATTTTTTTGGATCTTACTCTCGTTCCGCTATTCTGCCCCCCCACCTTTTGCTTCTGGACCTTGTCACTAACGTTTTTTTTTTTTCTTTTGTTTCCCCCACCCTTGCTGCATTCCTTTTTCTTTCGTCTCGCTCTGGGCCCTGGACCCTAGTAGTACCGGTCCATGCCTTGTAAAGCTCCTTTCCTTCCTTCGCCCTGACTTTTCTGCCGTGTTCCTTTTTTTTTTTTCTCTTTCAAAACCATTGTGCTGCTTGCTTTGTGACAGGCCCCAATTTTCTTTAGCGTAGTCCCGTTTGACTATTCCACTCTTCTTCTTTTTCCTCGAGCGATCGAATCTTCTTTTCATTCTCCGAACGGGTACCTCAGTTGCGTTAGCCGTCTTTTCCCATTCCTTCGCTCAAGGCGAACCTGGTTTTCGTTTGGGATGACATATTTTTGACTTCTTCCAGCCCGCGGTTTTCCCCCCCCCCCCCCACCTGG
>Ga0179593_1288121_pt1 | contig 11811 bp, 13 predicted proteins | sample CZODoug2_1_08_16_FD_185931 | JGI IMG/M metagenome (GOLD analysis project Ga0179593, IMG submission 185931) | Vadose zone soil fungal communities from Angelo Coast Range Reserve, California, USA - CZODoug2_1_08_16fungal (PacBio error correction) | ecosystem: Environmental > Terrestrial > Soil >... | reverse complement strand
GTTCCCATGCGGATCCCCATGTCTTTGATAGACCCCGATTCATTACCCGTTCCTTTCTTTTTTTTCTCCTTGCCCCTTGTGGACGCACATTCGCACTCCTGCCTCTGCCTCGCCGGCGCCAGGAACCTATGAGATCGCCGCACCGAGAGGCCGCGAATCCTTTCCCGATTACCCGCTCTCGCACTAAGAATTTGTTCCGTTCGGAGTGTTTGACTGTCTGACAACTCTATTTTGATGGTTGATGACCCTCGTGACCCTCAGAAATCCGCCACTGTCCTACCTGTTTCATTTACTAAAGCCTTCGTCCTAGGAAAATTCTCCCTTTTCCCTATTTCCCTCGTAGCTTCTTCAGACTCCGCGAGATATAGCCCGAGCGACGAACCATTTTTCCATTCACTTACCGAGCCCGTTTCCTCTAGTTCTTAAGAAGATGACCCCCCCCTGCGGATAGTAGTGCAGTCACACAAAAAAAATCTCTCTGACTGGAGCAGGAGAATTGCAGAGTGACTGTCTTGGTTCTAGAGCACCTTCCCCCCTACCGCCCCCCCCCCCCACCTCACAGATCGTCATTTTAGCCTTTCTCAAACTTCAGACACTCACAGTATCAAAGAATCCTTCTTTCCCCTCTTTTTATAGTTCTTATCCCCCTCTCCAGACGATTCCACCCGGTGCAGAGAATTCCCTCCGGAATAAGTAAAGTGTCGCAGAAATTGCCTGCGGTCGGTAAGTATATAGCCCCTCCATCTGCACCCCCCCTTCCCTCACACCCCCCTACATCTCAGCCCCTCCCGAGCGCCGCCAGCTATTTGCAATGAACCCATCCCCGCTCTTTCATCATCTCCTAATTGGAATCCCCGCTGCCGAGCATGTACCTTTTCTTTAAGAGCCGCCCCCACCCCGAGCAGCCCTAGATGATTCTTACATTGAGCCTGCCGCTCGCCAAGAACGTCTGTTTTGCCCCCCCCCCCCATATTTTCACTGAGTCCAACCGTTATTCGCCGTGCCACGTTTATCAGCTCATCCTTTTTTCCTACAGATTCCGTAGTAACGGACGTAGCCCGCTAAGCGTACTCCTGTCCAAGATTTCGCGCGGAATCTCCGTTCAAGGTTTTGAGGTCCCTCATTCGCTTTCAGATTTGACGCTATTGCACCCCCTACCGTAACCCCCCCAAAGACCTTGGGCGATATCGTCCCGAACATCTGGCCTTTTGGTGTGAACTGCCCGGTCGACCAGTAAAGCCGTCTAGGAAACTCCTCTTCGTTATTAATAAAAAGAGGGAGCAGGCTCATCTGCTTTTCCCCGACTCCTTTTCGCAAACCCCGATCAGGAGATTACCTGGCCCCCGCTAATAGCGGCCAGGAAGCAACCCAAAAAGACTTGCTGTTCTAGCATTTCCTCGTTCGTGACTCCCCCGGCTAGAACGAGAATTTTCGTCTCTGAAACCCCCGTGAGCAGGGTCAGCTTTGCATCACTAAATACTCCGGTAAAGACCGCGAGAAAGAAGACTTGTGCTTCAAATGCTGAGCGGGCTGTCAGCGAAATAACAGAGGCTCACCCCAAATTCCTCAGATTGGGCTCGGGGGTTGTAACCTAGACAAAATCGCACAGTTTAAAAGATTCACCTTGAGCCTAAGAAGAGTTGCCTCCTTTGAAACGAAGATTAAAGTCCCAAGAAGCCAATGGCGTAGGATCAGGGCGCAAGGGATGTTTTTTTCGAAAAGTCCACGCTCGTCCCCGGAGTTACACATAAGACGGCAACATTTCTCCTAGGTTGAGTTTCCAAACTATGTCCTACCTCCGCCAGATCCCCCCCGATCGCTCGATGTGGCGGCATTTCCCTTTCCTCCTTACTCCCAGATGCTGAGTTAACCCCCCGACATCGAAAATTTGTCCACTCCACCTTCCCGCCCGCCTTCCTATGATAGTTGTCAGTCTTTTCTGGTTCGACGATAGCCGGAGAGCGCTAGCACTCAGAGACGCCGGCAAGATCGTGATTGATCTTCTTCCCCCCCTCATGCACTTTCCTGGGCGCTCCCCCCCATCCCCTCCTCTGAATTTGCGTATGAACGTCTTCTCAGAGCCGAAACCTAAGTGGCTACCTGCAGACAGGTCGGTAGGTTTGGTCGGCGTTTTTGAGCGAGCCAGCTCGTATTCAGTTATTGGTGTTCTTTTTTAGTTCACTCTTCTATGACGGGGCTTTACTGATACTACGCCCGCATATACTCCGCAGTAGAAACCGACATGGAACTTTTGGAGGTATCCTCCGCCAGGTCAGTTGCCCTCTGAGCTGCTCCCTCCAAATCTTCTTCCTCTTTCCTAACGAGAATGCTCCTTCGGTTCCCAGCAGATAGCTGTCCCCCCTCGCTGTTCGTCCTTTTGTCCCTGCAGATAGACTCCTTCATTCTTTTCCTCAAGCATTTTTTGCAGAGAGATTCCCGATCCTTGCCATCTGGACAACAATCCGGAACCATCCGTGCCGCCTCCTCTCGATTATTTTTTTTCACCTTTTTCCAGAAGGATAATTTTGGTCTCCGCGACGTCCGCGATACACGACGTCGGCATGATGGCGTTTTGGCTCTCCCCGGTAAAGTCTACGGCGAGCGATATTGTGAGGTAAAGAGTATAATTACTCCCGCATGGCTCTGAATCAAACAGACGTTTTAAATGAAACCCTTGCCGCACGACTGACGCGAGCGGGACCACTTCGCTTTCTTAGAGGGAGACAAGATTTAGCCTCTTGCGAAAGCCCTTCAGCAGAAAACTCCGCGAAGTTTTGTGCTCCCCGAAGGTAACGTGAGGCCCCTATATCCGCTATTCGCCTGCTGGACGTAGGGATTTGCTAATAGACCGTCGTGAAATAACGATATCATCCCTTAATAATTATTCGTTTTCAGGGGTTCTTTTTCGAACTCCCAGGTGTTAGAGGTTGTAACTTTTGTTCTCGCCCTATAGTTTAGATTCTCTGTTGTCTCTTACCTCCCTCTCTAATCGCCCGGAGATATTCAGTCTGGGTAGGCCTCTTGACCGGACCGTAGGCCTTTTTTTTTTTTTTCGAGTTATTTGATTCGCCCGCGCGGCCATTTTTTTTGCCGAAAGCATTAGCTCTCTCGCAATCGATCGAGGAGTCTTTTTATAGTTCCCGCGCGGTGTCTCGGAATTTTTCGGTTTCTGCGATGTGTTTCCCCTTTTTTTTTTCACCACCCCCACCCAACTCCTCATGGCCAGTTATGCCGCCTCCACGACAGTTCCCTCTTCAAGCGACCCGGTCTTTCCTTATGGGATTTCTTGTTCCCGCTGCTCTGGCCGCCAAATTGTGTATAAGAACAGCTCTTGCTAGCCGTGGTCGGCGACGGTCCCAGTGCTTCTCATGAGCTGTAGATTTTCCCATGATCCGCTGATCTCTCTCTTTCTTCTTGAATTTAGCCTGGTCCTCTCCTCTGTGAGTTGAAAGAAGCGTTTTTCTTACTGGATTTACGCCCGCCCCCCTTTTTCAGCTACTGCCCAAGGCTCTTTGGCAGGACATTCTCTTTCACCAGTTTCTCTGACAGCCCACCATGCGAAGTTTTTTTCGCTATTGAAAGCTTCCCATTTACGCTCGACGTCACGATGTTATATCGCGAATCCCTCGTTCCTGACCCCTGTCAGAGAATTGATCTTGCCTGGCGTGTGCTTTACTTCTCACCTCGTCCTTGCTCAACCATGGCTTTCGATCGCTCTGTCTCGTGTGCGTTACCTCTTCCCAAGTCATTGTGTGCTCCCGGGGATGCAAGTATAGATGAGACGATCGCGTTGGCCGAATTCAAAGACTGCGTTAAGGACTTTTTTTCTGCGGTTTTAACGTTTTGTGTTGAGTCTTATCTCCCCCTACCACTCGGTCCGATCGGAGCCTTTTCCACGTCCCCACTAGTCGAGAAACCATCTCCTCCTTTTGAAAGCGCTTCGTTTTGAAAACCCTATATTTCCCCTGTGAAAGCATCTTTGTACGTTAGTTGCTGTGCTAGGTGACGACTTAAAACCACCCCGCTTTCTGACTGTGTTGTGCTGCGTAGTGACTACTACACCAGACAGCTCCCATCGCTCGCTCTCATGCCGTTCCGACTATTTTTTTATTGGCCCTCACCCGACCTTCCGTCAAAATTTCCAATAGACTTCTCGTCAACCTGAAACCCAAACGGGTTCTTAAAGCCTCGGACCCGCGTCGGGAGACTTTTCATCTAAGCTAGCCGTGTGAGTGCCCTGGGCGCGATTCTCTGGGGGCGCGCAGATTTCTAGGTTGAACAGGAGTGACTTTCGGCTTTATTTAAGCATCCCTTCTTCAAACGAATCCCCCATCTTATTGATCCCCCGCACAATCCAACGAAAAGAAGATGTCCCTTAATCGAGGGGCGGTAATCGGTGTGAGACCGCTTCGCGTGGCGTCTCTTTATGATTATTCTCGTTTCTGTGCCGCCCGCCCCCTCCCTCGTACAGCAAACCTGCTCCCAAATGTTTCTTCTCAATATCTGGCAGGCTTATGCGCACCTCTAATTCTCCGTGTTATTTATCCCCCCTTCCTGTTACATTGCTTTTCGTTTTCCCGGGCGCACGAGCTCCTCGTTCGTTCTCCTTCACGGAGGCCCGTGTTTAGATTCATTTGCTTCCTCTCTTCGTCGAACCTATCTTCCTTCCCTTACTGCACTGAACGGAAGTTCACACACTGCGAATCTTTTTTATTGCTTTGAAGAGATATGTTTTTCTGGCTTAGTATTGCCCGTTTTTTCGCGTTCTAACGGGCATCTTGCAGGTTTAAATTTAGCCTTTTCCAATCGGCCTTTTACGGTTCTTTAAAGTCTACGGTAAGGTAACGTAGGCAACACAGTATTGGGATAAACCAACCAGAGGAACTATTCTTCCTTCCCCCAATTCTCGAATGAGGTTTTATCGTGAAGGCGTGCTTTATCTGGCTCGAATGGCGACAGCTTCGTCAGGGTTAATATGACCTCCCCTCTGGCGGCTTCCTTTGTCCGCGGCCAACAACGTTGCTCAGTGCCACTTCGGACAGCGTTTAAGACCCCGTACCAAATAGCAAGCTTAATTAGTCATTTTCTTCTTCCTCCGGGTTGACATTTTCTTTCCTGCATTCAACCCCCCCCCCCCCGACGCCTTCTACCGACGAATTTCCCCAGGACCGACGTTCCTTCTTTTCCATATATGTTTGTTGTGAGAGATTCTCCCCCAGTCGCTCTTCCTTGTTTTTTTTTTTTCGCGCCGGTGATTCTCTGTCGGGTTTGTTATACATCCAAAATGTCCCCCGGCGGTCCTTTACCTGCCGAATCCCTTTTCGTAGTGAGTCCTTTTTCGGCTAGCTCCACCTCGTTCCTCAGGGTCCGCTGATTTCAGTTGTTTACGCGGCCACAAACTTCTCGCCAAATCGAGCCCCACAGACGCCCCCGCCTTTGGTCTTCCCCCGCCATTCTCTCCCCCTAATAATCATGTCCCGCTCAGATACCCGCGCTTATGTTTAACCCGATGAATTCTCTTGATGTTTGATCCCACAATTTTTTTTCGGCGTACCGTACCTTCCCGACTTAAGACTTTCCTTCTTGTCCCCCTGCATAAATTCCGCAAATACCCTTTTTCTGGTACCCCTTGGAAGCCATAAACAACCATCTTTTGCAATCTTTTCTGCTCCTGTGCCTTGCTATCCTCTTGGTTCATGGTAGAAGCTGCTACGAACTCCAGATATCTCCCCCCCAGGTCTACGTGATTAGACCTCTTCCGGCGCTCCTTCTCGCCACCTTGCCGCTTTCCACCTCAATGTCGGCCCGGGCTGGATCCTCAAACATCGAGCTCTTCCATAGCTGGTCACGAGTCGCATGTCTTGCTCTGCTTTCTTCTCTCGGCTGTTTTACGCATTCGCATCCGGTCTCCGAGCCCAGAGACACGAATCAGATCCCTCCACGCGATCCCCTGTCTCCCTTAAGTTCCCACGATTTACCGTCCTCTCCTCCAGTCACATTCCCTTTTCCTTTCGATTGTGCGGTGATAAATCTTTTCTTTGTTTGAATGGTTTGTTTTGTGAATACTTACGTGTTCAGATCCGAAAATTTTCCTCTGTCTTTTCCATCCGTACTAAACTTTCTTGCGCCCGACAGATAAAAGCGCCCTTAGATTAACGTCTCGATGAGTACTAACGCGATATCCTCTTCCCGTTAATTCCCCCCCAAACCTTTCTACACTGCAAGCGTGTTTCCTGTTGCATTGGCATACGTTTCGGATTCCCCCGTGATCCCCCCAAATATTGTCTTGAAACGGAATGCAGTTGCCGAAGAGAAGGTCTGTCTGTTGATAGAATCCCGCCCTACTCGCCCCACACCTATATCGACGCGTTGTTTGAAGTATCCCTCCTTGCATTCCAATCAAACGTTAAAGAACTATAGTCATCTCAATTCTTTTCTTTTTTTTCCCCTTCATTCCTTTCCCCAAAAGTCGAGATTTTATTCCCTTTATCACTTCCGTGTTTTTCCTCCCTAGTTCGAGGTGGTTTAAGTATGATAGATAAAGCACCCCGTTTCACCCCAAAGATAAAACCGACACCGTTTCTTACTCCTCTTGGTTTTTCCTTTGCACTCCCCCCACTGCCCCCCCCTCTCGTCCCCTTCATCCCCGTCAGGATCTTGGCATCACCCGGTGAGTAGAACCATGGCTTGAAGAGCGCCTAACCAAGAGCCGCGTGCCCCTCTGTTTTTCCCCATGTTCTCGCGCCGCGCTAATTTTCATTTATTCCGGCGACAATGTGCAGCCCGCTTATCAGTTTTTCAGAAAAAGAAGTAGCGCGTATAGCGCTCGGTACGTTTTCTCTTACTGAAGGGGTCCCCCTCTTTGCTGTCTAGAATGGGGGGTTGGGATGGGGGGGGGGTAGCTCGCTCCTTTTTTGGCTTTTTTCTTCCCCCCCATTTGCCTTTTTTCTCCCGTCAGGCCCCTGGGTCACCACATCCTCGGGATAGAACTGTTTAAGAGGTTGAACTTCCCTGTACCCCCCCCCCGTAAGCGGAAATCTACGTTCGTTCCTTCACCCTGGATGAGGCTCAGGCGGAGGAGCATAAAGAGAAGAGTTCAGGCGAGCTCCGCTGCTTCCTGACCAGATCGTCCTCCTTTTTTTTCCTTGATCTTCCCCCCCATTCCGCGCCTCCAAAGCGCCAAAAAAGCGTTTTGGCATGAACAACAATTGCGTCCGCGATCAGCGGAACTGCCGAAACCCCCCCTTCGGTCATTGTTCCCCCCTTTCCTCATCTAATGTTCCGTCGGAGAGCCCACAATGGACCTTCATTGATGGTAGGAGCACATCTCATACATACGCTTTCCCTTCCGCGCCTGTAATATCGACCCATCCCTCCTTCCCTTCTATCTCAGCCGTAGCGAAGGGAGGCGGCCTTTCGGAATCCTCTCTTCGGCAGCTTCCCCATCACTCTCCTTGAATATAGGAGTGTATTACCCAGATTTTTCCCCAAGATGCCAAAGTCGTATCTCTTTTCTTTTTTTTTTTTTTGCTTTCCCGGTAGAAGCCCCCACGCCCATTCGCGAATCGAGCGTCCCACTTCTGAACCTACAGCTCCCCATGTATTGTTCTCCCTCCACTTCCTCATCCGACCGCGATGATGACACAGTATGTCTTGTTGAAGACTCGGTTTCTCTCGCCATTCCCTCCGCTACGCCTTCCCTCATAGCGGGCTGATCTACGATGCCTTAGCTTGGCAGTTTTTTTCATGCGTCAATTTGTAGATGATTTTTTTCTCTACAGGCCCGCACACTTCCGTCTTTCATCCGACGAGGTCTTTTTTTAGCTGGCATTCCTAGGCGACGAATGAGGCTGAAAGTTAGGGGAGCTGGGGAGTTACTATATTATGTTGGCATTCTGTGATACCTGGACCGCCATTCTCTCTCTTAGCGAACTTCCCTGCGTTTCTTCGAAGCTCCAGGTATGCCTAGATGAGCGCGACCTTCTGGAGTGAGACGAACGAGCCTTCCATTTAGGACAGCAAATGCAAAATCGATCGATGCCTCTTTTTCTTCATTGTGTCGATTTGCCTCTCTCGTTTACTTCTCCCCCCCCTATTCCCTCCCCCCTACTTTGTTGTGTTGAGATGATTAAGAAGAGATTTCGAACATTTCCTCACCTCGCTTAGCTATATAGCTTTCCGGTCACGTTTTCAGTCCATTCGCGTCGTCGGCTGATTTACCGGTGTTTTCCATTGCAATGATTCCCTGTATGTGCCGTTTCTCTCGAAACCGGCCTCCTCTTTCGCGCCGCGATTCTGTTTTTTGAGTATCATGCAGCCCCCTCCCAGTCTGCTATTCCACAACCAACCTACTCTAACTTATCTTCATTCGTTCGAGGCCGTTCTTTTTTTCCACTCTCCTAGTAGGCCGGAGACCTCTTTGCGGCTTTTGCTCTACCCTACTCCTCCAACTGACCCAGAGAAGTAGGAGTTATCTGGAACAAAGGCTAAGGTCATCTTCGCGAAGGCATTATCCGCATTCCATGAGGATTGGGGAATTAGAGGACTCTATATTCTTTCCAGCACACTACAAGATTGCCGATCCTCCCCCCCGGCTCGGAATATCCCCCCCCCCTTTGGTCGGCCCGAAAAGACTTTGCTCCCGTGTCGTGCCCTCGGTTCCGCTAGATCTTATCCCCCCCTGATGGCGTTTTTACTTTTTCTCAGATAAGAGTATCCTCTCGATCGGCCAGTCTGTTAGCTCTTGAATCGCCGCTTATTTTCCCCTGTAGAGTGATTTTGAGCTCTAACCTCGTTCCATTCGACGCAAAGCCGGAATAAGCGGCTTTTCCAATGTGTCTTCCGAGTGAGCTTCGTTATATTTTTTTCCCTCGTGGAAAATACGATTCTTCTGTTTGTCTCCTCCCCACCCCATAGTTATGGGCCTTTTCTGGCGCTCCTAGCAGGAACCGTATATTTCGAACACCTTTCGGAATGTGTTCCGGCCTTTTCCCTCTCCATTATCGTCTGGCATTTTGTTTCCCGGAAGAGAGGGCTTTAGGGGGAGTAAGGTGGCACTGATTATTCTATTCCCTTTTCCTTGTCCCCGCTTTCTCCGGACTGTCTCTCTTCGTGCTCTCTTTTCCCCGACATAGCTTTCATCGGTTTTTTTAGGAAAGACGCTGGGCTTCGTGTCGATTCCCTCCTTACGATGTTCCCCTATATCTCCAGTCTTTTTTCCGCCTGTATTAAACCGATTTTTTGAAGCCAAAACTTCGCTCTCCCCTTATCACCGCCCACGCTCCCTTGTCTCGAGTAGATGGATGTGATCTAACCCCTCTGGCTGACCAATCCCGCATTCAAGCTGGTTGCTCATGCAGTTGGCTGTAATAGTGCAACTAGCTCGTCAGCCCCCTCTTTCCTGCGCTTCTCTTGGATTGGTTAGATCTTAAGTCATTGGGGCTACTCATGATGCCCCATACCCCTTAATTTGATTTGTTCGTCCCGAGCTGTGCATTGTTGCGAAGTCAACTCCCTTTTTTTTTTTTTTTTTTTGCGGGAACGATTCCGGTTTCGTCCGCCCTCCCTGTAGTTTCTCTTGGGACCCTTTGCTGATTCCCCCCCCCCCACCAGCAGCTTCCTTCCTCTCTCACACGTCGCTCCTAATAAACAATTTCATCTGCAATACTGTGCCCTTTGACAGAAACTCTTAAAGCTGACAGCGTTTCCTCTGTGTTGTTTTTTCGTATTCTTGGACGCAACGCTTCCCTTTTGGTGGGCAGTCTCGGTGTTTATAACAAGACGTCTCCTCACTTCTTTCCTTTTTTTTTTTGTTTTTTTTTTCCTTTTTTTTTGTTTTTATTCTGAAGCCTTCCGACCTATTTTTTTTATTTGGACTCCTAGTCTTTCTTTCATCCTTCCCACTTCCCCCCGCTTTCTCCCCAGCATGAAAAACCATTTTTCAAGGGGCACCCGCCTCGTGCCGATCTCCCGTCTTCATCGATCGATGTGTAAATTAGCTAGGTTTCCGAGTTGCGATTTTTCGGGGGAGATTTTATTCCTTCTCCCCGTCGTGACATTTTCGTCATTTCTGAGTCACTTCCCAAAAAACCCCCCTCGTCGTTTCTCACCGCACCCTGAACTTCCCCGGTCACTTTTCTTCGGCCGATACGTCTGCCTTAAGTATTCGTGGTAGCAGTTGGCTTTTGCGTATGACAAGAGCAGGTATCTTTTAAGCCGCCACATCGGTAAGCGCCACCAGCCCGGGCCCGATCACGCCGCAGCCCATCTTGTTGCGGAATGTATACTTTCTCTATAGCCGACTTTTGAGGTACCCTGTAGTTCACACGCGTTTTTCGCTAGTGTTTTTTTTAGGAGCGCCCTGATGTTCCCCCCCAAGGAGTTTTATCTCCCGCCCTGTCGAGATGCTTCCTCGTTGTGACCCTCCGTTCCCCGCCCAGGCAGTCTAAGACTCGCCACGGACTTCTCTATAGTTTTTTTTTTCTTGTTTATGAAACGTTCTCCTTTCGACCCAAGGGTTTTTGGGGAGTAACCTTTCTTTCTTTTCCCCCCCCACTTCCTGGCTATCTTTCTTAAAGTTGTCCCTATCCTTTATCAAGACCCCTTGGGATCCCACCCCAGTAGCTTCTCCCGTTCTCATCTTTCCCACCTATCGACGCGTTGTGGTACTTGACTTAGTGCTTGTATGGTCCTCTCATGCTGACCCCCCACGTTTTGCTTATCCCCCCTTGTCCCACTACCCCTCCTTCCCGCAAGCCAGTTGGACACTTGATCCTCAGTACCCTTTCCAGGTGCGGACCCCCCCTATGAAACGTGCCCCCTTATTACCCCCCCCTCACTTTTAATCCCCCCTCCGGGCTTTTGGAAAAACCCTCATAGACTATCTAGGAAGAAGAATTGATACTGGTGATTTCCTCTCATACCGTTTTTTTGAGTATCACTCGTCTCATGCTTTTTTTTTCTCTTACGGCCTACCTTCTCGGTATTTTTTATTTTTTCAACAGAAACCCCCTGTCGAGTCCCCTGAATGCTGAATTCGTTTGAGCGGCGGCGAGTTTCACTGTTCCGCCGGGTCGCTTATCCTTTTTCCGCCCTTCACAAACTTTTCTTCCTCCCCCGAGGTGAGCTACATTACGACATTAGACTTTTTGAGCAGAAAGAAGTCCCGCTCCCTGAACCCTCGGTCTTTTTCAAAAGTTGATCCCTTTTTCCCTTCGAACTTTTTTTTTCTCCCATAAGTGTCACTTTTTTTCTATTCCGCCCTTCCATGTAAATGTTTGAACTTTGCCTTACGATGGGCAACTGATAACCCTAAACCCTTGAGCTTTGACTACCTTAGCAATACACCAAAACCGATTTTTCTGGCAATCGTATGTCATTTCTGGCTCTTCCTCCTGAGTCATTTTTCCCCTTAAGCGTTCAATAATGACCTACCCCGTAACCATTTCGTCTGCTTTACGTCTTCTCTGCTTCAAGACCCCCTTCCCAATTTGTTATAAAACGCCAGAGCCACCCTCCCTTACCCCTGAGATTCCTGTAGGTGGTGTCGTTCTGACTGTCCTTTCCCTCTTAGAGTTTTTTCCAGAGACCCCGGATTTTAGACCGACAGTCTGCTCCCCCCATCCTTTCATCCCTCCTTTCAACCTATCTATCGACCTCAGTATCTAGTCGTATGGCTTGTTCCCCCCTCCTATTGTTAACTCCTCCTTTGCTTTTTTCCTCCCTCGCCCCTGTCATGCTTTTTCCCCCCAGACTAACTCCAGAAATTCCCAACGGAATTCTCTTCCAGGTCTCTGATGAATTTCAATCCCG
>Ga0179593_1522201_pt1 | contig 11812 bp, 18 predicted proteins | sample CZODoug2_1_08_16_FD_185931 | JGI IMG/M metagenome (GOLD analysis project Ga0179593, IMG submission 185931) | Vadose zone soil fungal communities from Angelo Coast Range Reserve, California, USA - CZODoug2_1_08_16fungal (PacBio error correction) | ecosystem: Environmental > Terrestrial > Soil >... | reverse complement strand
GCTTACCATTTGCTTGCTTCTTTTTCTCGCGCGCCCGCAATTTTTTCCCCTTTCACCACCGATGCGGGTATCTTCTCCTTTTCAGTCTTGAGAAGCTTCGCCCACGACCTGGCCTGCTTGATTGCTCCGTCAGGCTTTCCCTCCCCGGCGCAACCTTTAATCCCGCCTTTCGACCATGATAGACCAGAAAGAATTTGGGTTTGCAATCCCTTCGTTGTGCCGGTAGGCTAACAAGTTCTTTTTCAAGAAGGGCCGTCTCCTCCCCTGCAGTGTAAACCTTTCCTTGCCCTTTTTCCCCCCGGCTGCCTGAGTTTTCTTTGTTTTTTTGCTTATTTGGGCGAAAGTCCCTCCCCCAGCCCGCGGCTAAAAGGTCAAGACCACTTTTTCCATTTTTTTCCTTTTGCATTTTTCTCCTTTTTGAACTGTTTCCTTTTTTCCTTACCAGTTATTTTTCTTCTCTTTTTTACATCGGTATCCTGACCTTCTCTGAGGGCCATTCTTCTCCACTGTGGAACCCCCTCTCCCCCCCCCCCCCTATCTGCAGAGAGGGGTCGTACCCCGATACCCCTTCCCCCCCCCCCCCCCCAGCGTCATCCTGTTTATCTCCAAGAACCCCATCATTTCGGGACTCTCTTTCCTCCAAGAGGTGTTTTCTCTCCTTAAATTCTGTGCTTGCTCTGCGGACCTTTTTCTCGCAGCTTTCTGGCTTGTTTCCAAAATCTGCTTCATGAGACCCTTTTTTGCCTTTGGGGTGGAAATAACAGTGCTCAATAGAACCTTCCCCCTTCCGGAACAGTCCCCTTTTCAATCTTCTCGATACTCCCCTTTTCCTGTTTCCCCCATTTCCCCCGACCCTTGCCCCCCCCCCTCTCAAACTGGAAAGAGTGGTCTGCTTTTGTCTCCTCATTAACGGCTGCCTTTTTGGTATCTTCTTACGCGTCGCAAGCCCCCCCTCCCTTTTTGAGATGACCCTTTTTTTTTTTTTTTTTTTTTTTTTTTTTCTTTCCCTTCCTCCTTTTTCCCGCTTCCTCCCCTTTTTCACACTTCCTTTTGTTCCCCGTCTCACGAAGAGCTTTTAGACGCTCCTTTTCAGCAGGTTTTTTCTTTTCCCCATCGGGTCGATTTAAGTCCTTCCTTCCTCTCTTATGAATTTCCGGTTTCCCGACGCCGGAGGAACATTCCAATCCCCGCTTTTTTTTGCTCGCAGTCAACGGCTTGATTGAATGCTTCTCTACCAGCAATTCTTGCCCTCCTCCCAATAGACAAGTACGCCTTTTTCCTAAGGACCTTTCTTTTTTTCCGGTCAACACTCGGAATCTCCGACTGCCCCTTTGTTTGGTCCACTCTTTCGCATTTCCAGTCCAGTCCGCTCACTGCTGCTCCTTTTCCTTTGTGCGATGGACTCCTTCCCCTCAGTGCTTTCCCCCCCTGGAGAACTCGTTTTTTCCTTTTTTTTTTTTCTCTCCCAGCCCCTGGGGCAATGGCTTCCTCTTTTTGGCCCCTTTTCACGTCCACGACTCTCCTCGACCGTCTCCTTCCGCCCTTTTCCTTTTCCTCCTTTTTTCTTTGAGGCTATCAAGGCGAATCCAGCCCTTCTGTTTTCTTGCCGCATCGCTGGGACCCCTTCCTGAAGGTCTTGCTCCTAGATCCGCCGCTCGTCCCTTTTTTTGATCTCCTACTGGTGGTACCCAGTCCCAATCCTTGACATCCTGTTTCTCTCCCCGGGGGAAGGGCTAAGTTTCCCCCCTCGACTTTCCCCTCTCTTGAGCGGTTTTCTTCCCTTTTCCCTTGGTTCGCTAACCCGCAAGACTGGTCTGCCCCGAGCTCTCATGTTCATCGCGTACGGAATTCCCCACGGAGCCCTACCTTATGATACAAATCCCCCTTTTGTATTACAGAGTTCCCCTTTTCGCTTACTCGAGAAGATTTTTTGTTCTTCCTCCACTTCCCTTCACGAGAGTTCACATACTATTCTGGCTTTACTGTCACTTCGATTCTAAATCCTTTCTTCCCAAAGAGTTTTGCCTTTCTTCTTGAAGGTACCATTGCGGGAAAGGCCCGACTTTTTCAGTTTTTGGTCCCACCCCGGATCGGATAATTGTTGTTTCCCTACGTTAACTCACTTCCCATTCGACGCGTTTCTTTCTTCTTGCATTTTCGATACGAACTCTTTCCCCGAGTCCGGAAGTTCCGCTTTTTTCCCCTCCATTTGAACTCCCCCCCAATCCTTCCCCGTCCCTAGGAGGGCGTTCCCCCTTTGGTCTCCCGACGCACAGTTGTCGACGCCTCATGTGTCCCTGCGGGTCCCGGGGAACCCCCCTCTTTCTCCGGAGCCGCACCACTCCTTTGCTCCTTCCCTTCACCACATACTCCCACCCATGATTCCTTTTCTTTCAACTTCCCGAAATTTTCCCTTCTTGTTTTGTCGGAGTAATTGGCCACATGGCTTTTCCTTCTCATGCCTCGTCTTACCCCTGTCCCCCCCCCCATCAAAGGAAGACTTTCTAGGCGCAAAAAAGAACTTTTTTCTGCGATCGCGCAATTGCTGAGATGCCCCTTCCGCCGGCAGTTCTCCGCTTTCATCCTCGACGCCGTTTTACGGTTTTGTTTTTTTGTTGTTCCCAACATAACACGGGCCTACATTCACCCCCCTCCCCGACGGAAACCACCCTGGTTTTCTTCGCGCCTGGATTAACTCTCTAGTAGTCTCCTTTCTCTTCCCCAACGCAGCCCTTCCGGATCACCCTCCGTCGGTTTTTTGATTCCCCTCCCTTAGTGACCTCTACTTCTGCGTCAAAACATGATCTGAAGTCATTCAGAAAGTACCTCCTTACACAGACTGCGACCGCTTTCGTGAATTCCCCCTCCCCCCTTTCCCGATACTTTTCCTTAGCTGAGAAGACGGTCTTTGTTCATTTCCCTTTTGACCTCCGCCTCTTTGTACATCATGCCTCCCTTTTCCTTTGTGAGCGAAAGATTGACCCTTTTACCCCCTCCTTCTCCCATGTCACAACCCCTTTTTTGACGCTCCCGAGGGAAGTATCTTCCTTGCATTTTTCGCTTCACCGACCCCGTGAACACAAAGGAATGACGGCTTGTTCCCTTGGCCAGAACTTGTCGCTTCCCCTCTTCTCGCTCCTTTTTATCGTTCCTTTCTTAGCACCCCTTCGTCCGGCTTGGTTTTCTTCTGGTTGACTCCGGCCCTTTTTTTCGCATCCGGATCAGAACTTCCACCCTTCATATCTTCTATTTTTAAATATACTCAGTGTGGTTTTTTTGATGCGACGGAATGACTGGTTTCCGATCCGATTTGCGCTTTTTTGCCGTGATGCCACCGTCTGTCCTCCCCCTCCTTCCGAGGTTGTCGAATCCGACCTCTTAAATGCTTTTTCTTCCTATTCAGCGGTAAGCCGGCTGCGCTGCTCCGACAAGCCGGAATTACTTTTTTTTCATCCCTGGGTGGCTTCCTCGATCTGAGTGCTCATCTTTCTGCCGCCTCTTTCCTCCCCTCAAGGTGAAGTTAGTGGCCCTTTGGTTTTCCGTTTTCCTCTTTAGACCTCCCTTACACTGACGTTTGACCCCTCTTCCAAGCGGAGTTGGCACTTGAGCTGCGATTTTGCCCTTCTTCTTTTTTGTTTTCCACTCAAACCTCCCCCATGTCAATCGGACCTGCGTCTACTTCACATTCCCTCCCTTAGCCCTTTCTTACGCGCGTTGACTTTTTCTAGGTGACTTCTCTTCTGTCTTGTGCCCCGCAGACTCTCCGAGATTTATTGCCCTTTTTGTTATACAGCCGATGGTTCGTTCCCCGTCGGTGCGGGTAGAGAAGACCCATCCTCCGCGGCGAGAGGCTTTGCTCGCCCCCCCCAGGTGATGTGGCCGTCCGCGGTCTTCTTTCTTAGGGCGTTGTAGTTACCTCTATTTCGAGGACTTGGTTGTGTGAGGTGTTTTTTTTTTTTTTTCGCAGTGCGGAAGGTTGCGCGAGACGATTTTGTTTGCATCGTCATTCCACTCCGACACGCGCGATTTTGCGAATTTACCAGACCATATAGCTGACTAGGCGTACCCTTTTCTTTTTTTCGGTCTTGAATTTAACCATTTTTTTTCCTCTGCTCTTAACTCACGCCCCTGTGGGCATTTTTTTCCGCCTACCACCACGCCATTTCCTTCCTTGGGTGACGCCCCAAGTCCCCTCCTTTTTTTTTATGTGGTGATTCCGGATCCGCTGTTTTTTTTTTTTTCCTTCGGGCGTCTTTTTTCCCTGACTCTTCCCCCAGTTCTCACGGAACCCTTCTGCTGAAGCAGACGCCCTTCGTGCTTGTCGGGCTGGGGTTTCTTGTGAGGTCCAGTCGGGCAGCCCCCCTCTATCGGTTTTTTTTTTCCCTTAGTCGGATCTGCCCCCAGAAAGCTGCCTCTTGTTTTTGAATTTTCATGCTATCTTTCGCGACTCTTTCTGTCCCCTCAAGTAGAAGTAGGCATTCCATCCCCACTTTTCTCTTTATGGAGTCTTGACTAACCTCTCCTTTTCTAGGTGATATGCACGTCGTGTTAAGGTTTTATTTTCAGCGTCCATCGTAGCGATTCGAGACTTCATCTTTAGACTAATTCACTCTTCCATGTAATTTATGCCCTTGCTCTATTTTTTCTGGAATTAGCGACCGGTTCATTTGCTCGTCGGGGTCTTATGCCATTCGGTCACCCCCTTTCTAGCAGATCGTGTGAGTCCTTTCTCCCCCCGTTTATAGGAAAAGCGATGCATCTTTGTGCCCTTTCCGGTACCCCAGACCTTTTTGCCCCCTTCCTAAGGTCGAGAGACCTCTGAGCCGGTGTTTATTTCTCTATGCGTTTCCCCCGGCCAATCATTCTTCTGGATGACCCCCTTTTAGGCAATTCTTTTTCTGAAGCGAGGCAAACTTTCCCCTCTTCCCTTTTTTTTAGAATTCGCGGTTTAGGCTCAAGTTAGGACTTCAATTGCACCTTTGGGCGGACACCCTAGTTCCCGGTCCAACCCTTTTGTTTATCTTCAACTGTTCCGGTCGTCACTCTTCTTTTTTCGATCTGACATTTTTTTGAGCGTTTTGTGACCCCTTTGCGCTGCGACGAATCGTTTGAAAGCCTTTTACTTTTCCGCAGGCTTTCACGACGATGACCACGATCCCGATACGTCTTCGATAACCTTTTTTCCCCCCCCCCGATGCAGTTTCTTTCAGTACTCTTCCACTTCTCCCTTCTTGAGCCAACTCAGCGGTTCTGTCTACGGCGGATGTTAAGGCAAGTTCCCCCCTCCGCTGGATCGCCAGGACTGAGATCCCGAATTTTTGGCAATCACACATGGTTTCCCCTTACTTTCTTCGACACCAGCTCTTTCTTTTCCCCTGAACCTGGGCAGACACCTTTCCTTCCCAAGGTTGTGAGGCCGCGTTCACGGTTGGTATTTTTTTTATCTCTTGGGAGGACGTAAAGAAACTCTGCATCCCCCGCAGCTCTTTTTTCCTTTTTGTCAAATCAAGACCCCTCTTTTCAATTTTTCCTCATGTTTCGTTTTTTTTCCCTTTCTATCTCATGTAGTCTTGATTCCGCGCTGATCTTACGATTTTTGTATTGATTTCGCACTGTTGATTCACTACGTCTCCCCCCCACTTCAGCAGGTGGAGAACACACGTACTTCCATGACCCCCCCCTCGTTGTCGCCGGCGTTTCTTTTTTTCTTCAAGCCACGAATTGGTTCATATATTTTTCTTGTTTGTGCGAGCAGATCCCGCTTGATCTGCTAAACAGAAATTTCCCTCCGCGGGTTTCATGTAAGGTTCCCCCCCCCTGTTTATTCTACACTTGTTTTCTATTTATGTGATCACCAGTTCTCTTTAGAGCCCCGGGCACTCACTTTTTCTCCGCTTCAGTTTCTCGGCTCCCCGGCTTTGGCCCCCCTTCCCCCGGCGAACAATTCCCTCCTCCTCCCACTTGGGAAAAGATTTTGAGTTTTTCTCGGCCGACCTCTTTTAGCTCTTACTGTCTCCCCCCCACCACCTGATGACTTTCTCCGGACGCCTTTTTTTCCCTTAGCACCTTTCTCCAGAATCTTCCCGGCCCGTTCTTGAATCTGATTGCGACATCCTTCTCCGACCTTTGATGACACCCAAATTCGTTTTCGACCCTTCCTGGATTCGAGAGGTCTCCGGGGGGCTGAACAGGCCGGAGAACCCTCTTCCTGCAGGCCGCTGAGGGCTACGCCTCAAAGCGGTCCTGACTTTCCCATGTCGTAGCTACCAGCATCGGTTGACCCTGATCCACGTGCCACTCGAGACGTTTCCTCTTTGGGACCTAACTTCTTTCCTGGTCCACTGGACCCTCTCGGCACTCGAAGAAGGCGTGCCATCTTGTTTTTTTCGCCGCTGGATCCGTCATGCGATGACCCTTGTGACGAGGACTCCTTGTCCACGTCATCTACACACACTGGTGCGGCCCTCTCCCCAGGTTTCTTTTCCTCCCCCCCCTGGGCCAAGGTTTCTCCTGGGAAATCGACGAAACCCTTTGAGTGTTCCGTGTACGTCTTCCGCAGTCACGTGTCTTTTCCCTTTGCTTGCTCTTCAGGCGAAGTCACCTCCTCCTTCTTTTCCGGCCGGCGAGTTTTTCTTTTACTCCCCTTTCGACACGGCTCAGATCGCGTTCGTTGCTTAAAAGCTGAGAGAAACTTTTACCACCAAGCATGGCGTCCTTTTCCTTTCCATCGGGGTCCTTACTTCACTGGAACCCTTCCCCTCCCTCCGATCTCTCAACCTTTGTCCGGCCTCGAGCTACCCTTTTCAAGTTTTTTTCTCTAACCGAAAGTACGGAGACCAGGGCGCATGTTCCATCGCGGGGGCAGTAAGGTGAATAAATTTTTGCAGAAAGTTTAATGTACAACTCCAAATTCCTTTTCTTGTCCCCTTTTTTTGTCTGCATCGCCGCTATCCCTCCCCTAGTCTTTTTCGTCCCCCCCCTGAAAACGATGTTTTTCCATCCTTTTTAGGATCTGTCACTTCCTCCCCAATCAAGGCCAACGAGTGGAAGTCTTCCCCTTTTTTTTTAGCATTGATCCTTCAATGAGACTATTCTCTCCACAGTTATGAATTTTTGTGTCCGAAGTTAAAGTCCCAGCCACTCCCTCCAGGTCGGCTGCTCCGCAAGCACTGAACCCCTCTTTCCTTGCATAGAAGCGTTTCTCCTAACACCCCCCCCTCCCCGGAACCAATTTTTTTCCCTTTTTTTTCCCCCCCGGGGGGTTTGGGTGCCCCCTTCCAGCTCGTTGCCTCTTCCATTGTTTTCCCCTCTCCTCGCCGGAGCAGGAACTCTTTTTCTTCCGCAGGTCAACCCCAAATTTTCCTCCCCCCCATGAGGTTGCGTTCTACAACGGAACCTAAATGTTTTCTTTCCTGTTCCACTTTGCGTGAAGGTCTCCCTCTCTGATCCACGTTTTTCTCACGAAATCCACCCCCAAGTTCAGAGCTTCTCCCTTCCCCTCTCGAAAAATAATTCGTCTTCCGCGAAATTAAGTGAGATGTCCCCAACCAACCCTGGAGCCTCCCCCTAGACGCCGTTGCCGCATCTCCCCTACATCCCAACGCCTCCTGCAACTACTCCCTCCCCGCTCTAGTCAAATCACGATTTTTGTTGACATTCCTTGTCCCGCCTCTCGCCAGCTTTTTCTTTGGTATTCTGGAAAAAGTCCCGTTCAGGCTTCACCATCCGGGTTTATACTCCCTTCAGAGAGGCTTAAAATCTTTTTCCTTTGGCTAACATCCCCTCCCCTTATTCTCCTTTTAACGAAATCCCTTCCCAGCCCTGTACAGAAAGGACTTCGCCCTTTTCTTCGTGCAAGTACGCTTTTCATTTCCCTGCGCTCTTCTTAGTTACTTCGCACGCGTCTTCTTTCCTTCTCGCTGAGTCCACCCCCTCGCTTTGTACCCACCACCAACCACACCCACCCCCAACAATGTCCTCGTTGACCTTTCCCTTTTTTAACGGTTCCCCCCCCCCATCTCTTTTCCTTTCCATAACTTACTGTTTTTTTTCCCCCCGACCCCCCCCCGCGGAAGAAGCTTCTCCCCCCTTTTTCACGAAGGGAACAGGTGTCGAACAAGGTAGGTTTTTTTTCCCCTGCGCTCAGAAGGCTGAACTCTTGCCTTCCTTCTTACAGCATACCCCCCTCTTTCTTTTACTCGCCGACCCCAAAGAGGAAGGGAGGGGGACCATTCGCCCGCCCACACCACCCCACTTTCTCCCCGGCTCGGAATAAAAAGGAAGGCCCCAGCCCTTTCACCCTCCCTCAAAAAGTAACCCCTCGCTCTTCCTCCTTTCTCCCTTCTCTACCCTTCCCTCCCCATATCCTCTCCCTTATTACTACATGACTCCCCTCCTTCTATTTTTTTCCATCCCACACCACCCCCCGATTCCTCTCCCTCTTACATGCAACTTCTCCCCCCCCCGTCCCCCACCCTTATAATCTACCCACCTATTCTGCCCCTTCCCGCCCCTACGTTCTCAATCCCCCCTTCTACCTTCCTCCTCATCAACCCGCGCCCTTCTCCCACCACCCCGCACGCTCACCATACTCATTAGCACCCTTTCCGTCTTGTCACCACCTCCCCCCCCCCCCCCCACCCTCCCGCTGTCTTGCTGTGCTTGCTCCTTCCCCCCTCATGCACCTTTTCCACTCACTTCAGACCCCCCTCCTCTACAAAAAGTCGTGAATCACTCCCACCGCGCCTGCCCCAGCCTGTCCCCCCCATAACTTATCATTTCCCACCCCCCCCTCCCCCCCCATCGCCCCCCCACCCACCCCTCCTCCAACCCTACCTTCTCTACTTATCTAACATTATGCGGTTCTAAACCACGTCTTACCCACCCTCAGATCCGCCTCATCTATGTACCCTCCCCCCCTCCCTCCCCCCTCCCCTACCCCCTACACCTTCATCTCGCCTATCCCCCCCTTTTCTCTCTCCCCTCCCTTTCCCCCTACAACCCGGATCCCCATCCTCACCCCCTCCACATACAGCCCCCTTCCACCCGACCCCCTTTTTACCCCCTTCACCAACACCCCTACGCCCTTCCTCCCGTCCCACTACCCCCCCTAACATTCCCGCCGACCTCCACCTCGCTACTACTCCCCACATCCCCACTCCGTCAACTACCTACCCTTCACCCCACATCCACTCCTCTACTTCTCGCTCCCCTGCCCGCCCGTCCGATCACACCACCCGTCCCTATCCCCCCCCCCGCCCGATGCCAAACACTTTGAACCCCACCCCCTCCCTCCACCTTTCTCTGCTCTACGGTTCGCCACCCATCCCCTAGCCCCTCAGTCCCCCTTCGCTCTGTCAACACCGGACGTTTCTCAGCTCTGTAGCCTCCTGCGCCCCTGAACTTATCACCTAAAGACACCAGCAGCCCGCCCGATCCATTCTAAACCGCCCCTGCGCCCCTTATTACAGCTTTTCCGCCCAATCCCCGTCTTCCCCTTTCTCTAAGTTTGCCCGCTTCTTTCCCCCCCAGCCCCCACATACCCGGTCCCCTCCTCTCCCCCAGATTCCCTACGCTTCCCATCTCCCTCTACTACAGTCGTGCGTTACTTCTCTTCCCCACACCCCCTCTCCTTTATTCTCTCCATCTCGAACCACCCACTACTCTAGCTCGCACAGATCCTCACGCCCCTCTCCCTTACCCCAACTCCCCTTCCTCGTCCCCCCCCAAGCCCCCGACCCTACCGAGGAAGCCCAACCTGCCTACGTCTTCGACTGACACTGTCAACTATACCCTTATCACCTGCCTCCCCCTTTCCACCTCGCGGCCCCCGACCGCTCCCTTCTCTTTTTACGGCTTTTTTGCCTCCCTTCCCCCTATGCTCTTTTAATTCTCTCCAAGCCCTCCCCCCCCCTGCGTGCTTCTCTCGCCCCGCCGCTCCCAACGCTTGTCCTGCTTCCCCTCCGCTCTCCCCCTCCCCCCTCACCCTCACCTTATCTTTGCTCCACGCCTCCTTTTTTTTCATCCTACTCAATCAACCGAAACGACACCCCACCCGTCCCCACGTCATGAGTTTCACACTTCGGTCGCTGCACGCTCCCTCCATGCCCTCGCGCCTCCCCTCCCCCCTACAACCGAGGCTGCACTCCAGATCAGACAGCCACGCTTTAATTAGCTACGCCCCAATGGCTTCCGTGAATCACCCCCCCAGAAGAGGATACCATCTTCGGATCTATACGTCTGCAGAAGCCCTGTTAAATTACTCCGAGGCTGTTGCTTCTGTTCCACCGTCCCAGACCTTCAATGTTGTGTGCGCATGGGAACCCGTTTTCTGGTTGGATTCCGGAGACACGGTGTTGCTAAGCCCCCTTTTTTTCTTCCTGGGGAGCCGAGCCCCTTTTTTCTTTCTCTTTGACATTTACGCTGGTTTGCCCCCTTTCTTCCTCCCCCCCTTCTTCGGAATATGTAAAAATTCCGCTTTACTGCGCGCGAAGGGCATCGTTCTCTGCTTCCTTCCGCGTTCAGAGACGCCTAATTTCCGTCGGTACATCCTCCCTCTTCCTTCTGTATTACGCGTCGTTGATTTTCGGCTCGGTTCCTTCGACATATGTTATCGCCGCCCAATTCTGGGTACCGCGTGTTTTGCAGGAAAGGCTGCTTTCCTGCGAGACACCAACCAGAGGAGAGAGGTTTTGGCCGCCCCACCAGCGTGTTCCCGCTTTTTTAGGCTGTAGGACTTTTTTTTTTTCTGTCGTGATAGTGCTTGTCCTTCTCGGTCTGAGCGACCTCTTCCGTTCTTTCTTTGATCTACACTCATTTTAGGCACATCCCTCGTGCGACGAGTTCTTCTCGCTTTTTTTTTATTGGGTTGAGTTCAGACCCCCCCCCTTTTTTCGTGGAATGTGCAGAAATTACTCCCCCCCTGGCACCACGTTTTCTTGTCTACACAACGACCGACTTCCCTTTCCCCTTGGTGTAAGCAAACATTGTTGATGGTTATGTGGTCATTCCGGGCACAGGGCTTGATCTTCTTGATCGAGAGTTTCTCTCTTCACAGACTCATAGAAAACTATTCGTTCCTTTTTTCAGCCAGCATGTGATTGTAGTAGGTTGATCGAGATCTCAGTCAACTCTCGATTGACAGGAATGCTCTTTTCATTTTTTCTCTCGCCCTTCAGACAGACCGCTAGTTTTTCCTTCTTCCAATTTCGAAACCTTCGCCGATAATTTTCAGCGCTACGCAGCTATAGGGGAGAGTTCATTCCTTTCTTCCCCCCCGTTTCTGCAAATGAGTTATCTCCCCGGATCCTCTCCTCCCTCAAGCGTAGTGACATTCCCTTCTTAGTTGTGATCTAGGACAGTCTAAAATTATCGGAGAGAGCGACGCTGCCCACTCGTAGCCCTCCTACTTTTTAGTTGTAAATGAATCACTTTTTTCTTTCCCGTTCGCGATACCTTTCTCCCTACAGCTTCCCCTGATCCGTATTCGTGGTAATCTATCCAATCATCTCTTGGCTGCTCCCCCCGGCGCCTCGGGTTGCTCCATTTTGAGACTGCAAATTTTAGATGCTTGGTGGGATGGTATCTACCAACCCCCCTTCTTTTTTTGGAAGAAAGGCTCTTGATGTGTAACGCCGTTAATTTAGTTCACGAGTGCGGCCTCGCCAATCATGAGGAATTTTCTCTTTATTCCCCTTCCTTCGTTTAAGCCTATGCAAAGTTGCGTTCCCTTCTGAACTGGAAATTTCCTTTTGTTTCGTCGATTTCAATTTATCTCACATTGGTGGCTGCAAACACAGCTCTCCATTGTGGT
>Ga0179593_1482179_pt1 | contig 11812 bp, 8 predicted proteins | sample CZODoug2_1_08_16_FD_185931 | JGI IMG/M metagenome (GOLD analysis project Ga0179593, IMG submission 185931) | Vadose zone soil fungal communities from Angelo Coast Range Reserve, California, USA - CZODoug2_1_08_16fungal (PacBio error correction) | ecosystem: Environmental > Terrestrial > Soil >... | reverse complement strand
TGTTCGAATTTGAAGCATCCGTCTCCTCGATATCTTCTATCCCTGAGCCGAGGTATCTTTGCGGTGAAGCGAATTTTGACCCTTCCCTAAGGCACGATTAAAGATGTCTCCCCCGATCGTCTGTTAGGGCGAATCTCCTAGGAAAGAGGTTTTAGGCGTCTATACTAGGGCTAGCTTCCTCAGTTGTGTATCTCTGCTATCTTGTTGAGCAACTTCCCGAAAGACACCTCATAGGACTCGATTTTCCTTTTCTGGGCTACCCGCCTTATTTTCCTCTGCATTCTGTAGCGAAGAAGTTAGTTTTTTTATTTGCTCGGTAGTGGTCTTCCTATAATGCTTCGAAGCCATTCTCCGCTCTAACCACTCCACGTATAAAGTCTTTTGGCTTTTCGGTGCGTGATGTCCAGCAGCCTGTCAATTTTCTGATAGTCTCTAGGAGGTTTTCTTCACTTCGCGTCCGAGTGGTTTGTATTCCTCTCGACCCCCCCACCCCCCCCCCCCCCCCCCCCCCCCCCCCCCCCCCCCCCTCTTTCCTGATCGTTAGTTAGTTTATATTTGGCGATCATTTTGCATCCCTCTGATTAGTAGCTCAGTTCCGCTTTGAAAAGCGGGATCCCTTTCGCAGGCGGTGTAGAGAACGGAGGATGCCTCCGGTGTGTACGGTATTCTCCCTCCGCCCGCACTAGTCGACAGTTTCCCCACCATCTGAATTTTGATTTTATCCAGGTGTCTTTCCTCCGTTGTCCCTCCAGTTGGGTGAAGCTCTCTCGAAGCGCTCATTAGTGACGAGCACTTGCCAGGGTTCTCTCCGTAAGTTCTCTATTTTTTTGAATTAACCGCCAGCTTCCTCTCCTCGCGTTTTGCTCCTTCTTGTTCCATAGTTGGGCCTGAGCTCCCTAGTCCGCGCGTCCCCCCGATAGCCCGTCGGTAGCACCAGGCCTTTTGCTTCTTCTTCCGAGTCCTTCGATCTGTACTTTGTACCCCTCTTCTTTGATAACGCCCTACTTGAGATCTGCCCTCGGGCTTCTTTTGCTCAACGCATTTCCCTAAGACGTCCTTCTTTAATGTATTTCTTTCTCTCGAACTGAGTACAGACCGTTCGAGCTGCGTTCTTTCCTGCCCAACAGCCAAGATCTCACTTTTTTATGAAAGCCTCTTAGTTCCCCCCCCCCCGTCGAGAGCAAATCTCGCCCCCTACCCCTTGCTCTAACTCGAGCCCGGTCCCGTCCCTCTTTTTTTCACCGGGGTTTATCCCTCTCCCTTGCTTGGACTCCTATTTTTGCACTGTAAAACACGATCACCCCCCTCAGCCGTTAATACCTCTCCCAGACATCGTTACGGATATAGTTTTCGCGCGTGATAGCGTCCCTCGGAGTCCCCGCCTGCCCGACGCGCGGCCAGTGACGTTTTGCCGATTAACCCCTTTGACTAGCGGCCACTTCGCCTCGACCTCGCTAGCAGCGGAAGGAGATATTTTAGAGCCTGATGAATTGATCTCCCTCGCAACTGTCTCTTGTTTCCGAAGCGTCCTTGTGAGAGGATCTCGGACCGGCCTATGCCATATGCTCTCCCCTGTTTTGCATAGACCTATGGCGCACGCCGACGCTTATCCTCCCTATGTTCACCTTACTGGCCAATTTTGCTTTTGCCCCCCCGTCTTAGATGATCTTCGTGCCTTTCTCTGGTAGGGGAGTTGCGTTCGAGGACGTTTCCCCCTGAGGCCTTCACCCTATAGCGCCCTAGGGAAGGCGCATTGCCTTCTCTGGATCTTCCCCTCGGACGTATGCTCTATGGCTCCCGCGGATTTTTTCGATTCGTCCATTTCTTAACGCTGAAGGTTTCGCGTCGGGCTTCGGCTTTATGCCGAGACGGATACGCGAAGAGTCTTTGGTCTTTCTCCCCCCGATGACTGACTCAGAGAGACCTGCCCTGGTCTCATTATCGTTTCCTACATCTGCGTTCGTCCCTGAGGTAGAGTCTCTCTAATATGATTTTCTTGTGAAGAATCGTTTGTCTCTTGTCTCCAGTCTCCATTTACTGGTTTTGCCCTTTTTGGGTGATTTATCCCGCTCTCTAGAATTTAGCGGAAGTTCCTTTCCCCTTTCCCTAGATCTCCTTGCAGGGGAAATAAAGGAGCTGAGACGTCTCTTTGACCTCGTCTCTTCGTTTTAATCCCCCCCTGCTTACTCCCAGACCGTCCCTCTCGTCCTTTCGCGAACTTCAGTCCCCTTCTGTGCTTCTTATTGATCACGAGCATGCCTACCAGTCCTTCCCTCGGACCCTGCTATCGACCTCGCTGCTCCTAACCTTTTTCTAGAGAGCTAGGAGACCTCGCGCGTTTTTTTGGTTTTTTTTTTTTTTTTTTTTTTTTTCCTGAGCCACCTTGGCGCTGTTTAAGTCGGCCCATCGAGTACATCACCTGCTCGATCTCACCTTTCATAGGCGAGCGCCCGCCCACACGCCAAGTTCTCACAATCGCTGCGGCGATCAGATATTCGGCTCCCGATCGCCTGACGCTACTCTACTATTCCGACGAACCTCCCGGTCCTGCTTATCGTTCATAACACAAACGCCCAAGCCGCATTCCTAGTCATCCCGGGACTTCTCCGTACCAAGCGCGCTCATTAAGTTTGGAAATTATTACCCCATCCTTAGCTCTCCCGTTGAGCAGTGTTCGTTTTTCCCCATCTCTTGCCTCGGCTAATCCTTACCACTAGTCGGTAGGAGCCAGCCAGCATAGATTTTCTTAGGGGCATCTACCCCGCTGACTCAACCCGCGCTCCCTTCCAAAGACGCTCTCCAGACACAAATAATAATATCTATCGTTCCCTTGATCCCAGAAAACGGCTATAATTTTCTCCCCAATCCCCCTCCTTACTCTATCACTTCGCTCGAGATATATTTCATCTGATCCTCGACCTTTAAGATTCCCGCGTAAGAGCAGCTGTCGAACTCAGTAAAAAGGATAGTAGTGCTTCTCGACAGCAGTTCCCCCCCGAAAGAGGCCAGTTCGATCCCCTCTATTTCAAGGAACCTTTTCTCTACCTCTCAGAGGTATCTCTTATTCGACCCTGTCTTCTTCCTTCCTGATCCCTGAAGTTTTCCGAGAAAACTTATGTATTTTCGCATTCCGCCCCCCTTTTGACCATGCTCACCCACTTTTCCTTTCAGTACCTTCCCATGAGAAGGGTTTGCTCCTGCTTTCTTTTTTTCCCCTCAGGGTCCTTCCAGCGCCTTTTGCATCACTCTTTTCACTCTTTTATCGCATCTCGAGCGTCATGCGCTTGCTCAAAAACAACCACCACTGGCATTTTACTTCAAGAGAAGAGCAGATTGTAAGGGGACGTTGTTCCCTCCATGGTCGACGTGTGCCGCCTTCGCTCAGCTTTCATTCTTGTTTTGCCGTGTGATTTAAGAGGGCGAGTGCGGTCCGTTTGGTCGAAGAGCTACCATCACAATGATAGCTGATCGAGCTTTCAAGTGTTCCTAGCAACCTCGTTTTTTGATCCTCTTTTTCTAGCCTCTCCTCAGACTCCTCGACCCGAGCCTGACGGTAGCCGTCCTCTCCTATTTCCCCCCTATGTCAGAGAATGAACCCCGCCCGGCCGTCTTTATCACTTGCTGATTTGTCACCCGTAAGGCGCCTGGCCTTTCCTCCATCCGATACCGTGAGTCCAAAGTAGACTCCTTTCTCATAATAAGTTGGGGTTGTATTTTACTGCTAATCCTCCGACGTTTTTCGAGGTCTGTCGTGTACGGATTTCCAGACCCTTTTCCCGCTTTTCCACTGCTTCTCGTTTTTTTCGTTCTCAGATGAAGGTTTTCCCCCCTTGTACTCAGGTTTTTCGAGTCACATCTTGACATACGAGTGCATTCTTCCCCGGTGACGGAGTTTTCACGAAGGTTTCCCCTTGGGTCGAGTGTCTTATGATAGTTTCTTTTTCTCCGGCTCCGAGGGTGATAGCTCCCTGCGTGAGGCAAGGCCCCCGCTCAGTTCCTTTGAGACCTCGTTACCCTTTTTTCCTTCACGCGACCTCGTTCCCCACACCCGGAACCCCCATATGCAGTCCCGTCTCTGCTTTTTTTTCTCCTCTGCGGACACGTTAGCCGGCGGGCTCATAGTCTTTTCATCGGCGTCTTATTTCCCCCTTTTCCAGTTTTTTGATGCTTACTTCGAGATACTCTGGGAAGATTCCAACGGATTGTCTGCGCGTTCGACCCTTTTCTTGGCCGATCAATCCTCAATCGAGTGCCTCGTGAGTCACCTCGCGGTCTTCTTGCGTTGTTTCTTTGGAAACTTCGGCCCGTGGTTCTGCCTTTTGGGCTTTTGTACGTCGGTACTCGCTTCCAGAGGTGATGCGACGCCTCAAGTAGCCCTCCGCGGATAGTTTCCCATTTCATATCAACCTAAGCGATAAATAGAAGATCCCTGATGCACTTTGAAGAAAATCGATCCGCCCTGGCCCTGGTCCCTAGATGTGCTGACTCCGACTTTTTTTTCGTGAGATGAGCTCGCTGCCCCACGCCTTTGATGTTGCCTTCTGTTCACCTTACGAGTCCGTCCCTCTCTCAGTGATCTCCTTCTTCCTTTTTTTTGTGAAGAATCTCGGGCTTTTTTCCGTCCCTCCCTCTCTCTCTGATGATGTTGCTAGATGTTTTTAACCGTCAGCTGTCGAGAGTGTTGAGGGCTCCTTCTAGGTCACGAGAGACTGCTTGTAGAAGTCTCCCTCCGGGACTTTCGATGTGAGCGATAGTGACCCTTCCGGCGGGTCCCCTAATGGTCTTCGCTCTTTATTATTCGTAAATTTTTAGTTTGTCCACAAATTACGAGATAGCTAGTGGTCCCTGGGCTGAGTTGCAGGGTGTCAGGAGAAGAGAGGCTTTGAGTTGTCTTCGGTTTTGAGTTCGTTTGGAGTGACCCTGATCGAAGGATTCCCTTTTTTTTTTTTTTTTGGTACGTTTAAGGAGTCCTCCTTCTACTCTAAGGCCTGATTAGACGTTCCCTCTCTAGAGGCGATCGTCTCCTTAGCTCGAGCCGTTTGCCAATACCCCTTTATGGGTGTTTTGGCCTGATATTTGCGATTCCCTTTCTACGAGGTTGCGCATACGTATCACCTCTTTTCCCAGCGATCCTGCAAGGTTTTTCAGCAAGCAACAAGAGTCGGGCTGCACCCCAGTTGCTGCAGTTTTTCATTTTTCCCTAGGTCGCTCGCGTTGTCGTTTTGCTTGCTGTCTCGGGAAGAACTTCCCTCGAAGACTAGACGCTCCCGATCTCGCGTCTGATTCTCGGTTCTGGGCTGCTTGCATTTTTTTGAGATTCAGACGAGCGTTCACTACGAAGTCTCTCCCAGCGCCTGGATGTCCCCTTCCTCCTTTTGCTAGAGAGGAATAGCGCTGCAGCTACATTTGCTCTCTAGCCTTGCTCACGGCCAACCTCCTTCCCGTTCTGGTTTTTTTCGCGCAATTCCTTGCACTCTTGCGCACTCAACGCACCGCTTGTAAGAGATGAGAGAACCGCAGGAAGCTCAAAAGCAAATCTGATGGGACTCTAGTGATGAAGATACGGTCTCTGAGTCTATCCTGTCACGCCCCACGTTTTAGCGCGATCCTCTCAGATTTCGTTTTGGTCATTGAAGCACCCCGCTCTCATCTTTTAGCTGTCCTATCTGTAGTCCGCCGGATCACGCCGTCTCGTGGTTAAATTTCCGCCCCGTCCTATTTGAAGCCCCCCTCCCCCAGGAAGCGCGTTCCGCTTCTCTTTTCCATATGCTGCTTCGTATGAATTTCCCAGGTGTCCAACCGTCGCGGTGCCCCCACCTCACGACCTTGACTCCCTTCCTAATTTTTTGCCGAGCCTTTTTCTCAACTTCTGGCATATCAGGGTGGAATTGCTTGAGATGCTGGCTGCCTTCCTCTATGAAGGCTTCTTCCCCCTCTGGCCTAGGAGAAGTCTTCTTTGGAGATGAAGTCGATCTTCCCCGGATCCACATAGTAGGCTGCTGGAGGAGCCACTTCTCCCGGATGCATATCCCTCTACTACGTCCGTACATTCTTTTTTATTCTCTATGTTTGCGTGGCGGGGAGCTGTTCCTACCCCTGAGGCCAGTTGGCTCCGCGTGCCGAGGGAAAGCCCGGCGTGCTCGTGATCAGAGCGAACCCTTTTTCTTTTTTGATCCCGCTCTGCTTTCGGAGGGCGCAGTTTGTTTTTTAATGATATCTATCTAATGAAGTGAGAGTCTACCCGGCAGTCTGGGCCGGTTTTATCGTCGTTGTTCCGGTGGATCGAGTCGTTAGCAAGGTCGGTCCTTGCGATCGAATTTTTTCGTGGTATTTCCCCTAGGGCTTCCTTTCTACACCGTTTCCTGATTGTTCGAAGTTACTCCGCATAGTCTTCCCCCCCTAGGGAAGCTTTCTCGCTACCAGCACCTACATGAGCTACCGTCTTTAGTTGAGTCACGCAGCTCCGCTTCGTATTTCGCGCGGTCAGTTGATCCCCGGGTGTACCCAGAGTTCGCCAGAGCAGAGCCTTTTTCCCCCACCCCCGCTTTTTTTTTTCTTTATGGACTACACCCCCCTCTGATTCCTCTTAGTCTCTAGGCGCTGATGGAACGGAACGATTCGAGCGCCGCAGCGCCCTTCAGCTATATAGACCTTTCTTTTTAGAGAAAGCGTCCCGTGATGAGCAAAGTGGCACGGCTTTCAACCCTGGATCGTATAGCGCGCTTCTTTCCACTGTTCCGAGGCTTCAGCTCTCCCCCCTTCCAATTTTGCCTCCTCCAGTGTTTTATTATTTCGAGCGCGCTGCCGCATCCCCTCTCTTCCCGCCAGGACAGTCCGTCTCTACCCCCACTTCTTCGGGATCCTTTCGGTGCATCCTATCACTTTTGACCTCCTCGTTTTTGGGGTGGCTCTTGCCAGGGACGTAACCGGCGACACCTTTACCCTCGCAGTAATGAGTCCCCTATTCCGTCCCCACCACTACCTGGACAAATTTCCCTATAAGCCGCTTTTCTACACAGTTCCCAGGAGTTAGATTCGAAGCATTGAGACAAATAAAAGACCACGTAACTGTACCTTGGTGGTCGGCATAGCTCTCTAGCCATACGCCTCCTCCTAGACGCCGCGGCCGACTCTTTATTTCTCCCCAATATTTTTTTTGCCATTCATAAGAGTTGTCCACTTCCAATTTATGCGGCTCATCCGGTGTTTCTGGTTTTTTGAGCCCAAGCCGCTTTCCCTCCGCGATCCACATTGCGATGTCGGCCCTCGTGTTTTCCTGGCCTTAAAAGAGAGGCGGTGCCCCCCGAGAGGTTCGCCGCGCGACTTGCTTTGTCTTAGGCCCTTTGCTTCGCGGAAATGCTCATATCCCCCCCCACAGAGCTCCTCGCTCGAGCTCCATTTAGAGATTATCTCTGAGGCCTGACCTCTTTGCGCTCTTGCGGCCCGGCTATCTTTTTCAGTTTTTTTGTTGAGAGAGATTGTTCGCCCCCCTCTAGATGAAATCGACGCATAGGTTCTTCTCCCCTTCCTCGATCTGATTCCTGGCGAGTTACTTAAGTTCTCCTGGCACTCCGAATTCTCTTCCCTCTCCTTCTTCGTTTAGGCCCCACCCGATCCTTCTGACAACGGCAGGCTTGTTGTGAGATCCCCCCCCCTCTTTCCTCCAGCCCTCTTTTGTGGATTGGCGAGAGGATGTGAACCCTCCCCCGTAAGCCTAGCACTCCGTCTTTTTGCGTCGCTCCAAATTCTCCCTTCGGTTCTCTTTTTCTTTTGACCTCCTCTTTAGGCCCGTTTATTTGTCCTTTCTTCGTCTTGTGTAGAGTCTCCCTTTGGCTTCGCCGCATCCCGTTTTTTTTACGTATTCTCCGCACGCGTCCCCTGATACGTTCCTTGGTCTTTTTGCGTTGCTGCTTCGCCTAGACGCATGGCAATTTTTTATCGGCTTCGGGGTCTCCTTTGCGTTAAGCGGTTTTTGTACGGCTCAATAGATTCAGATGCACAGTATTTTTTCATTGAGCCCCCAGGGTATGTGGCGCTCCCCTTCTGCAGCTACCACTTTTTTTTTTCTAGATTTTCTCCTCCTATGAACAAGTTTTTGTTTATCACCTTCGCTACTTCTGTTTGTATTTCGGAAGGCCCCATAGATCCTTTTCCGGCGTTGCTTGCTGACTCTAGCTTTTCCATTCGACTGCGACGGACCCATCTTTAGGACGTTACTGCCCAAGTGCGCCGCGCTCACATCCTTGTTTGATCAGCTCCCCCGCTGTCACGCCGATCCTTCCGTTTCCTGCTACGGGTGCGCCCCCCTAGCTCGTAGTTCGCCGGTCAGCCAGCCTCGAGTACGAGCGTTCTCTCCGTTTGTCCCATAGTTGGTCCAGAAGCCTCCTCAGCTTTTTTTTCTTTTTTATCCTCGCGTTATTCACCCGAGCTCTTAGCACTATAGTCTATCTTGCTCCGGCACCTAGTCGTTTTTCACGTTTCCCTTGACTTCCCCCTACCTTTCGGACGGTTTGCTCAACGACCGATCTCCTGACAAATGTAGGATTAGCTGCCTGAACTCTTTTCAGTTGACGTCTAGTCTAAGGACAACCTCTGCCCGTTTCCCTCGCGCCCGATGAGCCCCCTCTTTGTTAGCGAAAGGCTCCCGATCTGACTTCGACCTCCGAGCCCCCCCTCAGGCTCGACTATCAAATCCTCTGAAGGTATCCCCTTTTTTTTTAAGAGGGAGGCTCTAACAAACCTCTCCCCCCTCCGTCCGACCGCCAGGAAAGCCGCGTGTGTGAGTTTTATACCCGCGTCCCCCTCCGGGCGACCGTTTCCGTCCGCTCGCAGTTCTGAAGGTTTACGGCCACTATAAAAGAACGCGTCTTCCTCGCCCTCTGCTCTGCATCCGGCCGGCTCGAGCTTTGGGATCCCAATCAAGCAGCACTCTGGGGATGTTCATGCCCGAGCTTTTTTACCTCTGATAGAAGTCGGGCTAATAGACATCGTTCATTTGCCCTTCATTTCACGCTTTCCATCAGCGCCTCTTTCCCTTATCAAAGGTCTGGTTACCGTCCTTGCGCCCCAACGCTCTTCGTTAGCGTGCCTTCTCGGTTTTCGGGGTCGCGCGTCTGACTGTTTTTTCACCCGAGGCCTCACTCCCCCTCTCCAGTCCGTCAACTGGACGTGCTCCGTCCCCCGGGAGCTCCCTTTGACTGGATGATAGAGTTTTTCCCACTGATTCTTTTTGATCCCTGTGATCTGGAAGTTCCCTTCTGGGCTTAGGGCTTGTGACCGTGTTAAATTCGCTGCCGGCCCTTAGCATCGGCCTTGGAGTGAATCCTCTTTTACTCATCGAGATTTATCCCCTTTTCCCTTCTCTTTCCCCTTTAATTTTGCTTTAATACTGGACGGTCCTCATATAGATCTTTGCATTTATTTTGCTGCCTGGCGTTATCTTGCCGCGAGACCAGTTGATGGAACATTATTTGAGGAGGGCATTGAGTCCCAGCTATCGTCCTGTGTCTCATGCAATCTGTTTTTCCTTGATCGCTATCGAGGGCAAAAGTCGATGCGCGCGGTGAGTTACCGAGATCGCCTATCACTGAAGTATATCCCTCCTCAGGAGTTCGGTCTCTCCCTCGAGTGTGTCGCCGAGTCTGCGTCCTTTATTCTCTGAAGCTCCTCTTCAGGGCCCGTATACGCTCCCCCGGGCGACCACTCTTTGCGCTAGCGAGTGAACCCTTAAGACTCTTTTCGGGATGTCTCCCCCAGGGCAGGAGTTGAGATCTTGTCGATCCTGCCCGCTCAGAAGACAAGTGCATCGACGAAATGCCTATCCTTCTTGCAGCACCCCCACTAATATCGAAGAACACGCGCTGGCGGCGACTTATTGCGATTCCGCCGATTAATGATTCATCCTAATCGAGAATCCTTCATTGCATATTGTAGGCAAAAACTCCCTCAGAAGACTGCCTTGCGGGACGGACCCCCTTAAAGCCTCGTAAACTCCTGACACAAAGTTTGAGCTAAGCCCCCTGTTCCCGATGACCAGAGCTGCGCGAACGTCTCAACACTTTCCTTTCCTATTCCACCAGGATCTAGGCCCTTTGAGCCGACACAATCTTCTTTTCTACTTCTATCAAGCGCTTGCTCCTGGTACTCCGTTCTTTTTTCGATCGGAGTCGACCTTAAATTCGCGAGCAGCCAATATCAAAGTATAGTTCGGCTCAGATTGATCCAAGGTCTTAGTTCCCTCCCACTTTTTCTCTCTCTCCCTGGGCCCCGCGCTCGTTAATTCCCTGATGCCATTCCCCTTTTGAGACTCAATTCCCCCTTCGCATTGCATGGTTCGACCCCGTACATTCTCGGAGAGAGACATGAAATGCTGCCCTCCCAGCTTGACCGGAGTTCCGATTTGAGCGCAAGTCTTCCGAGCTTAGTCTAGTCTTCCGGAGGGCTATAGTTTTCACCGAGGAAGTGGAGTCCCTCGGCCCCACAGCTCGTCCTGAGTTCTACTTCCCCTAAATGAGCACTTTCCGTCGCAAATGTTCCCGAACTCGAAAGAGCGCCAGTAGATTTTGAATAGTTCGTCGTCGTGACGCACTGTACGCGTACCCCCGCTGTAACTCCGCCGGTCCAATATGTCTCGTGTATACCCTTCGCGATGAAACCCCTTCCGTTTTCTGCCGTCTCATCTCTCTTGAAATTTTCCTTCCCGCCTGCTGGAACCTAGGCGATACCTTCCCCTCGCCGCCCTGCCTTCTTTTTTGTTGTTTTCTTTCCCTCCCCTTTCTAGTGATCGAGGTGGTTCTGACGCGCTCAATTTCACTTATCCCTCGGTTGACGTGCCCCACCTCGGGCTCCCCCGCCGATAATCACGAATCTTACCCCGAGCATCATTTTCGTCCTAGCACTCAGTCCCTGACTCATGCCTGACCCCACCAATCTCGAATGCGACTCCTCCTGTGCTGGCCCAGCCTATTGGTCTTAACGCCGAAGCCCGTCCCCCTTCGAATCTCCTCAGATTTTACCCTATTTGTTGTTTGTTGTTGAGCTCTCTTTCTCCGGTGAAGTTTTTCGTCGTGAGGATCTTCAATTCATTTAGACTCTGGTAAATCTTCGAGGTATTGTTTTCTCGGTCCGTTGGCTAGTCTTATGGACCCCTCTTTTTCCTATTTGTCGAGGAGGAGACTCCTGTGTGAGTGGCCTTTTCTTTATCTCCGGGACAAGCGTGTGCTCCCCTAGGGCACGCCCCCTCTCCCGGATCTCAGGTTTGAGAGCTCTACCCCCTTTCCTAACTTTAAGTTTTTGCCCCCTCAAACCCTTTGCCCCCCCCAAATTCCTGCTTTTAGCTTCTCTTCGCCTCGTCTGACAAGTGCCGGGTTGCTATAAGAGGCAAGTTACCCCAGTTTCGCTTCCTACTGCCCGGACCCTTTCTTTTTATCAGTGGATCTGGAGTATGAGGAGGACCGGCTAACGTAGACCCCTAGTTAGGAACGACCTTGCTTTCTACTTAGATGCTCAGAGTTCTTTTCCACGCGCAGAGGCGCGCTTTCCGTTTGTTGAAAGTATGAAGTGGTGGGGCATTTTTCTATTTCATTGGTCCAGCGCATCAATTCGCGAGCATGTCCCGGACGACGGTCCTCCCTCGAAAGATGAGATCTCCATGTCCAGTGATAATCAGCCTGCTACCTCTCTCTCGGACCGCGGATCTAGGGCTTCTATAACTGGAAGTTTTCTCCTCTCCTGCTTCTTCGTACTCACTCTGTTGACGGAGTCCCGCTTCTCTGAGAGGGTCTTTCTCAGTCTTTCCCCCCTGGACGTCGCG
>Ga0179593_1429844_pt1 | contig 11812 bp, 11 predicted proteins | sample CZODoug2_1_08_16_FD_185931 | JGI IMG/M metagenome (GOLD analysis project Ga0179593, IMG submission 185931) | Vadose zone soil fungal communities from Angelo Coast Range Reserve, California, USA - CZODoug2_1_08_16fungal (PacBio error correction) | ecosystem: Environmental > Terrestrial > Soil >... | reverse complement strand
GCTGGTTCCGAGGATCCTCGTTTTTGCTTTGGAGATACCCCTTTTTTTTCGGCTTATTCCTCCCAAGTACACCCCCCCCGCAGACGTTTTTGAGACGCACCCTTTTGAGTCCCCCGTCAACGATGGCCAACTATCCATAGTTTTTTTAGCCACGCCTTGCCTTCCCATACGTGTGTGAACCCTTGTGCTCACGTCGATGATTTTCGTGTCGCGGCCTGCGGCCGCCCACCAAGGGTTTTTTGGTTGTACCCCCTCTTCGGCCACGTATCCTGTTTGCCGTGTCACTCGGGGAGGGGATTCTTTAACTCCGTCCTTCCCTATGCCCTGGGTCCGACGTTTTCACTTGCAGTCGGCTACTTGGGTTTTTTTCTGGATGTTTTTTCTGGGGTACAGACAATTCCGGCAGACCCGTTTTTTCCTTGTGTCTTTTTTTTATAGGGTTTGACCTTTAGCGCATTTTTTGTTTGGGCTTTGGTGGACGTTTTTCAACCCGGTTATTGGTCTGTGCGGCGCCGGCTGGCCTGAGATTTACGCACCCCCCCCCCCGACTTTTTTCCGTCTTTTTGTGCAGCTTTTACGGTCCGGGGCTGGGGAACGGTCCTACCCCCCCCCTTTGGCCGCTGTTGCTTCGTCCCCCTCCCGAACGTGGGCGCGAGCATCTCCTTTTTACTGACCCTGGGCTCGAACGGTTCTATGTTCCCAGCCGCCCTAACCCTCGCTTTGTTTTGGCATGGTCTCGATTAACGGTCCCAACCTTTTTTTTTTGCCCGATGGCATAGAGTGATTGTACTTTCGAGTGATGGCCGCCGACGTGGGAACGGTCCTTTTTCCTCTCCTTTTGTCGGCTTGTTTTTAAGCAGTGAAACCGGTACCGGGCCAGCCGCACTCCCCCCATTTCACGCTTTTGGGCGGGCCTGTGTTCCTCAATCCCGTGTTTTGTTTCCTAACTGACGCCAGGACACCCCCCTCCCTCCCGGGCCTTCCTTGACGCGCAAGCGCGTTGGAATCTCACTTTTACCTATCCTCAGGCGTTTTTGGCATTGAGCAAACCGCAGTTGAACACTTGGCAGTCACGAACACCGCTTCCACTGAACTGGGTCCCACCCTTTAGGAATGTGGACCGTGGATTGGTCACTCCTCAACTTGCTTGGCTTGTGTATGGGCCCGTTATGTCCGTACAATTTCCACCTTTCTTGGTAGGTTTCGGCTTGGTGGAAGTCTCTCGGTGTCCCATGCCCTTGTTATTAGCTCGCGATGGTCGGTGGCTTCAGCCGGCAGCAGACCTTCGGCCAGGTGTCGTTTTATCTGACGCCCTGTCAATGCCGGTTCGGGATGCGGCGCATTCGTCTCTTTCTTTCGTGACCCTCTGTTTTTTTTTTTTCCGGCATCGGTGTGGTTTCGGAACCGATGCATGGGTCCCGTGTCCCCCCTCCCTCTAAACCATCGGCACTTTTCCCCCGTAGTTTCCCTGTTACCTTGGTGTGGGTGCATTCCCCGTTGAGAGGACCGATCTTTTTCCTGGTTTTTGTCCTGTTCGTTTCGCGTCGGACCGTTTTGAATCGTGTTTTTCCGTTGCTGCCGACCGGAAGGGCACTCAAACGTGTAAGTCGTAATCGGGGGCTTGATTGTATGCCACTTCGTGCATTTGGTTCCGCACAGGGTGGGTGGTGGCCTTGTTAGGCGAATCGCGGTCTCTGGTTTGAATGGGCAAACTCTGTGTCTGCATTTCCCCTCTAGGGCCCTAAGTCGACCGAAGATCTGGAACTTCACCCCAATCGACTGAAGCCCCCCTTTTTACAACATACGGGAGGGTGAGTTCCGCTCCTTGCGCCCTGGAACTTTACAGTGTTCCACCGTTTCTTGATCTCCGCCCGTCCCTGGATTTTTTCGTGGTCCACGGTTGGTTTACCCCCTCCACTGCCTTACCCCCTTCATTGACCCTGTCCTCTGCATTGGACCCGTTTTTTTTTTACCCCGGAATGTAACCTTTTTTGTGTCCCTCACCAGTCCCTGGGGGTTCGTTGGATGCTTATCAAAGAGGCTGTATCTTTTTCCCCATTACGCCGGTAGCGACAAACAGGAACCATAGCCCTTGTTCGACCCTTTTTTTTGTGTTGCCCTTTTTTTTTGGCCTACAAGGCGTGGTCAACCCCTGAGGGCTGGTCCACCAACGCCACGGGAGTTTCAGTCTTTTCCCTTGATTCTGTGTTTTGTTTAATGCCCCGTGGGACTTTCCCCCGAGGTAGAGGTTTCTATTTTGGTATTAATCTTCTTGGTTTTTAAGGCTCCCTTTTTTTTTTTTTTGTTCATAAAACTGCCCCTGCATGGTTATTTTTTGGCGTTGCCACGTTGTTTTCTTTTTTTTTCTGTTTCTCCCCCCCTTTTTTGGATGATGGGGATTACATCCGTTCCTTCCCGTAAGTGGAACTATGCGTGGCGGGACGGTCACTCTTCTACAATGTTGATATTTTCCCCGGACGCCGAAACCGTCCCGCCTTGTACCTTGACTTTTGCCCTTCTGCTGCTACAAGTTTTTTTCCCCTCACCACAAGTTTGGTTTGCCCTTCAGTTTGGGGGTCCCCCCTTCGTGTCACACCCCCTCGGCGGGAGTTAAAAAACAGTTCTTTATGTCGTGTTTTTACAGGTGATTTACCCGTTCACCCCCTCTAGCTTTTTTCATACTTTTGGGCCACCCATGATTGTTCCGAAAGCGGCGGTTTTTTTCGCCCCCCTTTTAGTGTGGTTTAAAGTCGTCAACCCGCTCTGTACAGTTACTGTTGAGCGCGATGTTGCAGTCAGGTGATACCACTTTCCCGTTTTTTCCCCTACAGAATGCTCATTTTTTCCCCCAAGCGGGGACCCTACTAGTCTCACTTCCCCCCCCCCACCCAAAGGACTTCCTGTGCCGCTTTGGCGGACGAGTTATATCCCCTCCCTCCATGTGTCCCCTACCGTCAGGAGAAAAACCGCCCAGGGTTTGAAATTATTATGGGTAGTGAATCGTCCGTTCGGTGGGTATTTTATTTTTTTTGTTTGTAGTGCTTGGGCCCCCACTGCGACACCCACAGTTGCGGTTGGCAGTTCCCCTTTTCGGAATGTCGCTTTTTCGTTTTTTCAGCCGTGCTTCAGTCTACCATCCCCCCCCAAACCGAGACCCTACGCGGAGGGATGCTATCCCCACTTTGTACAGGGTTTGACCTGCCCTGCCCCGTTTTTTTTGACTGACCTTTTCTGTTTTTGCGTTCAGTCACCGGGAGCACCTCGCGGGCGCCGTCCTTTTCTTCCTTGCGTGTTGTCACCCCCACTTTGCTCACCACCTTAGGCGATGCCCCTAGGTTTTTTTTCCCTGCCATTCTTTGCTTGCTTCGGGGGAACATTGTGCCCCCCTTCCTTTTTCCGCGCCTGGTGGTTTCCACCCTGTATGCAGGGTTTTCCGTTAGGCCAGGCTGTTTTGAGAGTGACGGCGTATCCCTGGACAACCAGCCATCCCTTTTCTTTTGGCTTTTTCGGCAGTTCGTAGCACCTTTTCACAGTTTTCCGCGGTTCGCCACCTCTTGCAATTCACACGGCGCGCTTATACCCCGTTTTTCCTTTTGGATGGAGTGTTGGGGAAACAGTGTCCCGTCTCCCCCCCCCCCCCACCCACGTTGGTTTCCTCGGACAACGCCTGTATTTTTTTGATCGACTTGTCACGCGTTTAACGTGGTGGAGCCCATTCCCTTTTTCCGGATCCTCGCCGATTATGAGTGGGCATCATGTTGGCCCCCCCCCCTTCCTCCTAGTGTCGTCTTGGCCCCCCCCCCCAACATTCAATCCTTTCGTTTTTTTACTTCACCGGGGCGTCTTTTGAGCTTCCGTGATTCTCCAGTCCTTCCGGACTTCACCCCCGTGAACCAACTGTTACTGGGACGCTTCAGTATACGCCCCCCCCTTGTAAGCTTATATGAAGCTAACCTTTTCACTGTAGAACCAAAACCCACGCGACTCTTTGTCCCGGTCTTTCCCCCCTTTTCTATGTGCTCCCCCCCCCTCCCGCGACTACTCAACCTCAAAATTTATCGTATCCGTACGCGGTATGGGGTTTATTATCCCTTCCACCCTCCTCTCCCTGGTTCCCTCAGAAACACTGCCTTTTCTGGGAAGCTATTTTCCTTCATCCCCTTCGCTTTTTGTTTTTTTTCCCCTAAGTAGTTGGTGCGGCCCCCCTCTGCGGGAACACCCTGTTTCCTTTCCCTTTTGGTGAGTTCCTGTGCTGCGACTCTGGTGGTCGTTTCCCCCTAGTTAAGTTTCGGCGCGTCGCCTCCCCTTTTTTTTGCCCCTGATCACACCCGTGGTTTGAGTTACCCTCTCCCATTTGCGGGTCGCTGGGGGCCACCCACCCCCCTGTACTATGGTGTCACCCGCCGTCGGACAGGCGATAGGTGGACTGGACTGTACCCTCCCATTCTTTCCAGTCTGTTCTTTCATACAGAGAGGGTCGATTCCTTGTCTCCTTTTTTCAAACGCTATTTAAGCAGAGTCTTCCCCCCCCTTGTCTATTTTAAACCTCCTGCTTCGCGACTCGCCTGGCTTTCTTTTTTTTGACCTCACCGCCGTGTACTTTTTCCTGCGGGCATGTTTTTTTTTTTCCTGTTTTTTGTGCATTTGGTTCCCACCGGCTCATTTCCCCGTTTCGTGACTCTTTCCCCCTCTTTTGTGCGGGCGAGGGCATGTTTTTGGGTTTTCGATTTTCGCTTGACGACAGCTCCCCGTTCCTTGTATCTTTCGCTTTTGCACCATTTTTCCTTCCTTTGAATGGGCGGGAGGGCGATTGGATTTCCTATTGAGTTCCTGTCTGTAACTTGGTTTCTCTTTAACAAAATGGACGGTTCCTTCATGGACCCCCCTTGCCTTAGACGACCTGTCGGGTGCAGCTCAGGGTTTTGTGTGGGGGGGGCAGTACACCCCCCCCCCTCCCCCGTGTCTTTTTTCAGTCTAAACGTTCGGATGCTCACCTGTAAGCCGTCGGGGCTTTTTGCGTTACTTCACTTCCTTGCCCTATTTTTTTTTTTTGCCCAAATTAGGTCATCGCAGGATCAACCATTTTTTATTCCTCCGACTTTTTGTCCTGTGAGGCCCCGTGTTGCTTTTTTGACGATTTTTGGCGCTATTTTATGGAGTTCTGTCCTTACGACTTTTTACCTGTTGGGCGTTTCAGGCACGTTTTCAGGCCCAGTCATGCCTGGTTTCCCCTTTTCCCTCCCTTACCCCAATCTTTCCACGGCGCACTTTTTTGTGGGGGCCTTGGGTTCACCTTCCCTTTCTCTGGATATTGTACTTGCGGCGCGGTTGGATGGTGATTTGCCCAATTTTTCGTGCTTTTTCCTGGTCACTCCCAAAGCGCATGCCTCGATGCGCTTCGCCGGTCCCTTCCCCGTTTGTGTCTTGCACCCACCCCAATGTCTTGCGCGTCAGTACCTTTCCGTTTGCTTCCCAATCCCCTTTTTAAATCCATTGAGCGCGTCCGGCTGAATTAGTTTGTCTGGATTCCCTTTCCGTCTGACCTGCTACGAAATCCCCCCTGCGCCACGAGTGCGGGGCTTTGGTCGACGCACCACCACGAACGAGTTTTGTACTAGACTCGCGCAGCCGTGGGCGCATTCCCCCCGCCCGCCCCCTTCTAGCCTGTTTCCGTCTCCCATTTGTTATCGCACCACTCCTTTCCGTAGGTGCCTGCCATATTCTTCGTCTATTCAGTAATCTGGTCCCCCCCCCCTGGTTACCACAGTGTTCCTTATCTCCGTCGGCTCCCGGCCGCGTTTAGATTTTCGCGCATGATCCCTATGACACTTTCCCTTCTACCAACAAGTGACGTCGTTCGGGTTAACTGACACGACGACCCGGTGTCCGTTGCCCCTCTTTGGCTTTGTCCTTTTTTTTGCTTCGACCCAGCGGCGTTTTTCACCTCGGCGATTTCCCCCTCTTTCCTCCCCTTTTGGGTCGTTGTTGAGTCCCAGACTGAATTTTCCTTCGTGCGCCGCTGGGTCGTTGCATTGGGAGTCAAAAGCCCCCCCTTAGGCAGTTCCTTTTGGTCTCACCTTCCGGGGAACGCGCAATACGTCTGGTTCGCCTTCCAAACAGTTTTTTCATTTGGTACTATTTTCCGTTTATGCGCTTCACGGGTTGGCATCCTACCCGGTAGTTGAGGGGAGGGTCCGCCTCTTGTCTTGTAGGGGAGAGGGGACGAAGATGTCCCTTTGGGAATTGTATCCGTTATTTCGTTTTTTGCGTAGCATGGATGACATGCCGTTGTGATGCTTTTTCGCGGGAGGCGCTACCCCCGTCTTCGCCAGTGCTGTTTCAGGGAGGATGCTAATACTTCATCTGTGTTTTTCTTTGGTGCTTGGCGTGGAGCTTCGTTCCGTAGGAGTTCAAGTACTCTTTCTCATTCGGTCAATGACCTCCTTTTCTCCCGGGCAACAAGGCCTTTTGCTTGCGCCAAAGTTTTTAGCTGCTCCCCCTAGCCTGGGTTTTCAACCTAGCAAGCTCCCTCTGAGCTGAGCGTTCGTCCCCAATGCCACGTTCCCATACTGATTTTTGCATCCATCACACCTTTAAAGAACTGTGCCGTGTGTCCCAACGGCCCCACTGGCCGCCGTTTTAATCTTTTTAAGTTGGGGGTGGTTGGATTTTGCCAGTCAGTGGTTACGGGATACGCCCTCCCCCCCTGAGGAGCCACGAGACTATTAGCTCGCTCTCAGCGTTCAAAACGACGGTCACTCCACCCACACAAGCCGCATTAGACGCAACTAGAGCTTCTTTGCGCGTCCTTTTTTTCGAAAAAAAGGTTTGGCGGTGGACAGCCCCGTCCCTCTTTGCCCTGCTCTGGCCCCATATTGGGCAGCCAAACCTTATTTCCGCTGTGATACTGAGCCCTTTGCCCATTTGGGGCGCCTTTCCCCTGGAGTGCCCCTCCCCCTTTTTCTCCTTCGACGACGGTTTTTGATGGTTTTAGTTTTGGCGTCTCAACCCCCCTGGGTCTTTTTATGCGAGGGTTTCACCCAGGCCCCAAGTCATTTTTCTCTCTTTGATGATTGGGACACGCTTTTGTTACGAGAGTAGCACTTCAGCAGAGGGCACCTTTTTCTCCGTCTCTGGGGCTGTAAAGGCGTCGTCAACCCCAAACCCTTTGCGGCACTTCCGCCCTCAGTTTTTTTCATAGTCCGACGTCCGCTCTTTCGGTGGCCCCGCAAACACCCTCGAACTCCTTTAGTAGCCCTTTTTGGTGACCCGTTCCCCCCACGTCCGCCGTTTTATCTGATGATCCCAGTGATTTCAGTAGCGTGTTGATTGGTTTGTGCTTTGTGTACTGCGGAGCGTGTACCGTTCTTGACCTAGCTGCTTATGTCTACGAGGCTGCCTTTTTCCTTCCTTAAGTCTTGCTGTCTGCGCTTTTCGTTTTCACACCCTAGGCCGTTTTAACCCCCCCTCTATCTCCCGGTCACAGGTGTTTGCTTTTGCGCAAGGCATGATTGTCCACATTGGGCTGCGCGGCCGACAAGCCCGACGACCAACCTATTTTTCTCCGCCCTCCCAAACGGCCCTCTTTTTACCCCAGCGGTTTTTCGTGCCCCGTGTCCGACAATCGTGCTCAAGCTCTTGCCCGCTTACCCATTCCGAACGAGCTTTCCGAGTTGCTGGAGTTTGTAAAGAGGTGACCTGATTCTCTTTTCCGCTTCGGACTAACCCAAAAGAGCTTGTAGTTACTGGTATGATCACTTGTCCGGGCGCTTTTTTCTCCAGCCTCTGTCCCACAAAGTTGTTCTGTACCCGCGAAAAATCGTAGGCTCGAGTATTTTGTCTTAGCAAATTTTTACGCTCAATAGGCTTCATGTGGCTTCGTCCCGCCTTGGGATGTTTCAACGGGGTTTTTCCAATTTTTTCGAAGGGGTGGACAGTCCTTCCTGTCTTCGTGCGTCCTCCTTGCATGGCGGACTCACCAGCTACAGTCTGGTACTGTTGGCTTTGTCAATGGCCGGCCTTTTCCCTCGATGGACGCCTCGTGTCCAGGAGATAGGCGCTTTTTTACTGTGGACAAGACGTTCCACTTCCCTCACAAGGCACGTTTTTTGCAGTCATTTGTTTTTTTTTTTTTTTTTTTTTTGTCATTCTCGGGCACAAGTTTCCCCCCTTTTATGTAGTTTTTTTGGCCCTTTCAAGTCCAAGCATATGTACGTACGAGCTTCTTTTTATTCCTCGTTAGAATGGGTTTTTTTTTTACCCCTTCCCCTTTTTTGCTGATTTCTGTTTCCCAGTTGGGATTGGCTGGTTCCCGACGTCCCGACGACTAGTCCTCGCTTTAACCTACGTTCCAATTTCCCTCTCATATCCCCTGAAGGCCGTTAAACTTTCGCCCCACATAGGGTGTCTTTTTCCCCCCTCTCCCCTACCTTTTTTCACCTCTTCCTATTTCCTTTCGTTTCGTTCGGTCCTCACGGAAGGTCACATTCTTTTTGCCTCCAAACCATTCCATGGGGTTTCTCCCTTCCCTCTCGCGGTAGTGCAGGTTTTTCCTTGTGATGTCAGCTCTGCCTTGGATAACAATCCGCCTACCGTCGGTTCATGAGGCCGCCCTGTGTATCGGTTTTTTTTTTCTTCCCTTTTTTCTCCCCCCCTTCCCCTTTCTGCAGTCATTCTATCCCTGCGGTTTTTCTTTGCCGGTATTCAGGGGGCGACCGAGTTTCTATTCCCCTCTTCAAACCCCTTCCTGGCTGTGGGGAGGTGCTGATTAGGGTCATCGGTTTCTATGCGTTCACTAAGGTTGTGGCAAAACTAGTGCTGCTGCAATGCTGCCCGCCGCCGGCATTGTTTTTTTCACCCCCTTTTCGAACGCTTGATTTCCCTTTTTTCTTCCGGCGCATTTTTTTGTCAATTCTTTTCGCTTAGGGGTACCCCCTACCAATTCCCCTTCCCCCCCCCCCCGAAGGGGGACGTTTCCCTTGCGCCAGGGGCCTCCCACTTCCCCCCCACTTTCCGTCCCCCCTCGGCGAGGTGATGGGTTGCACCATACGGGCTGACCCGGCTTACCCCTTCCCCCACCGTTTTTTTTTTACCCCCCGTTTATTACGTGCAGGCGTCGTTTGCGCGGGCACTGTCCCCCCCCCCTTGCTGTACTCCTGCCCTCCGTCCCGCCAGACGCTTTTTTTAGTAGCCACTAGTGGTAACTCGTCCATTCTCAAAAGGTTATCAGAACTCACTCCCGCAGATCGTACCCTTCCCCCCCGAGGTGGTCTGTTGGATTTTAGCTAGGATTTACACCCTACTCAGACCGTGCCCACCCCCCCGTTTTTAGTCACCATTTTTCCTTGCTTTCACCCGACGCCCCAGAAAATTTTCCCTGACAGTTCCCTGCCCCCCTAGCGTTGGCGTTGTTCCAGGGGGGTCTTCGTAGTTTTTCCCCCCAAATCTGTCTCCCCCCCCCAGCGTCGATAGATCCTTTTTGTCGGGGGTTCACCTTCCCCCGGCACCTTTTTTTACTGTGCCCCCCGAGTTTCTTATGTACGCCGCCACGAACCTCCGGAACTACCTTATCCCCACCCACCGTTGGTACCTTTCAGTAACGTGGTCCCCGAGGGACCCCCGAACGGTCCCCTAGGCAACCCTATGTTTCTCCGTATGTAGGGCCTTGTCCCCTTGGTCCAGCCCCGGTTTTGCTGTTTCCCACCTACCATCGTATGCCCGACGTGTCTTTCTACAAAGTTTCCTACCCGTTTTTTTACCAGAGGTTCCTTAGGTCGTACAGCAATCCTTCATCCCGCCCTTTTTTTGTAAAAAGGTCTTCTCTTCGAATTTCCTCTGCTTCCCCGTGCCTTTACCTTTGGGCCCTTTTGAGCCCTTGAAGCCTCCATCTTTGCCACCGACCCCAACCACACCCCCCCCGTTTTTTTCAAACGTTACCAGGGAGGGGCTCGCACATAAACCGCGATTTCTTGTTTTTCCCCCCTTCGTTTAGTCCAAGCCAGGTCACCCCCCCCAGCCTTCTCCGTCTCCTCCCGTACCCCGGCTTCCGCCGTCTTTGGCCAACCACACACCCCCGGCGTTCCCCAGCGTTAAGTGCGGCGTGGGTCTCCTGCTCCAATTTTTTGGGTCAGCATGAGCTTTTCGAACCACGATGCCGTCCACCCTTGTCCCGGCCCAGCTCCGCGCCTTCTGCTAGGGGTTTCCCCCGAACCGGCTAGTCAGACCTCAAATTTCCCTTGCCGTTCTGAGCCGCCAGCGTGATTGAATCTCAGATGCTTTTCCCTTTGAGGACATTCCCCTCCCGTCTCCCCGTCTTCACGTTGGCGGGGTTGCTAGGTACCCCCCCCCTCCGACACGTCATATTCTTTGCAGTTTGCCCATAAAGGTTGGCGTCATTGAGAGGTTTTTATTTTTTCTCTCTGGTTGCTCATTCGCTTTTTTTGAACGTTGATTAAACTGAGCCTTTTCGTGCCCTTCTGACCCTTAGAGTTTCCTGCGTTCAGTTTTGTTTTTGAGCCGCCTGCTATACCTTTCCGCCCAATTTTGCTTTCCTTTTGGGGATCTGCCTCCCCTCCTTTCTCTCAGCAGCTGCCGGAACCGCGACGAGGCATCCCTTGTAGGCCCTGTTTTACACGCGGCTTCCCGTTGGCCGGCGACTGTTTTCAGAAGCTGTTTTCCCCCGGCCCCCCTTTCTGCCTCATCCCGGGTGCTCGTTCGCGAGCCAGTTTCTCTGTCTTTTTTTCTGGGGTAGACTTGTTTTGCCGCCCTTTCCGTTTTGCTTGGCATAAGTTTGTGACTTCTATTGATAGTCCCGTACAGTTCGTCCAGCTGAATTGCGGGCCCCCGGCCACCACCCTTTGTTTTTGTCTGGCACGTGTCCCTTTTCCGCGCCACCTTCAACGGGGACAAAGGTACCTTTCCCACCACCCGATTTTCCTTAGCTCAAGGCCCAAGTGCCGGGAACTCCCCACCCCCCCCAACCCCCCCCCCCGTGGTCACGCCCCAACCCCCCCCGGGAATGTTCTCTCTTTCACAGTATTATGTGACAGAGGAGCGCTCGTAGGCCGCCGGCCCCCACGCTTCCCCCCAGTCTTTATTTGGCTCGCCCTTCCTCGTTCTTTTTTTTTTTGACCAAAGTGGCCGCCCTGAACGGACTTTCAGACCCCGACAGAAAATTTCCCCAAGTCTCTTTTTGTGGTACCGCCCTTCCTGTACACCGAACCCCTCTTCGAGTATTGTCCCGAGCGGGCGAATGCTGTCTCCAGATCCCCCTGCTTGGGGCGCGGACCCAGGTTTTTTGCCCCGCACCCTGTCCTTGATCTGGTCTGACTTCCATGCGTCCGGACTGAGTTGTCTGGGTTTTCTCCTGCTCTCCTTCCCGGACCCTTTTTTCCCTTTTCAGTGTGCGAAGTCGGATTTTTGCGCCAAGAGGTTCAAATATGTTTTCCCGCTGCGTTTGCTCCTCGTTGTCCCCTTTTTTTTTTTGCCTGAGCATCGGCGCTTCTTTTCTTCTCGAGAGGTGGTTCCTCCCCCCTTTTTGTTAATGTTCACATCGTCTGTGCCTTTCCCGCCAGTTCGTACCCTTACGGTTCCCCTTCCTTTCGGAGCCGCGAGTACCCCACGTACCTTTCGTTCCTTCACCTCCTGGCCCTTTTCCGGGCGTGGGCGCTTGTGGTGCCGGTGGCGAAGTCTGTTTTCTTTCTTTCGGCTGCATACCGCCGGGGCGTGCACCCCTCCCCCTGCCTTGAGGACAAATTTTCCCCCCGTCAAGTTAAAGCAGGGCGGTAGTGTCCCCGTTTCCTTTTAAGTTTTT
>Ga0179593_1676321_pt1 | contig 11813 bp, 15 predicted proteins | sample CZODoug2_1_08_16_FD_185931 | JGI IMG/M metagenome (GOLD analysis project Ga0179593, IMG submission 185931) | Vadose zone soil fungal communities from Angelo Coast Range Reserve, California, USA - CZODoug2_1_08_16fungal (PacBio error correction) | ecosystem: Environmental > Terrestrial > Soil >... | reverse complement strand
CAAGGCGCGAACTTTAAGGCCCTGCGTCCCCCCCCTCCCCCCCCCCCTCCTTCCTCGCCATACCCTCCCCACCTCTCCCCCTACCCCCCCATTGCCTCCAATTTACTCCCCCATCTTTTCCCTCCCTCTCCATTCCTTTCATCCTCCACTCCCCCCCACCCTCTCCCACATCACCCGCTAACCCACATTCCGACTTCCCGTTCGCCTCCCCCCCCTCCTGGCATTTATCCACTCTCCCCCTCTCACGCTTCTTTCATTCATCTCTTCCTCACTTTCTTCTTACCCCCCCTCCCTCCCCCCCCTCCGCCTCCCCACTCCTTTTCTCACCCCCCACCCCCCCTCTCCTTCTTTTTCTCTCTCTTCCCCCCATCCTCCCCTTCTTTCGCCTACCTATCCCTCTCTCTCTCTCTCCTCCCTCCCTGTTCATTCCTACCTTCTCCTACCCCCCCCCCTCCCCATTCCCTTGCCATCCCCCCCCTCCTCCCCCGCCCCTCCCCTACTTCTTCCCCCCGCCTTCCTCTCGTTAATTCCACCTTTCAACCCAACCCATACTCCCTCCTCCTTACCCTCACCCCACTCCCTTCTCCTCATCCCCCCCACCTTACGAATACTCCTCTTAATTTTCCTCTACCCCCTTTCTCACCCCCCCCACGACCAAGCCTTTGCCCCCCCCTCTTATGCTCACTCCTCTCTCCCACTTTCACACCTCCCCCTCTATTTCCACCGCCTCCCCCCCTTTCCCCTCCCCTCCTCCCCCCCCCTCCCTGCCTCTCCCCCGATCCGCCCTCTCTATCTCTCATTTTCATCTCACTTTCCCCCTCCCTCCCTCCTTTTTCCTCTCCCCACCTTTCACTCCTCTCTCTTTCACTCCTCTTTCCCATCCAAACCCCCTCCCTTCCTCTTTTCCTCGCCCTCTCCTTTCCCTCCTTACACCCTTACACATCCCCCGCACTCTACTTCATCTTGTTCCTTCACCCCCCCTCCCCTCAATAACCCTCTCTCTTCCCCTCCACCACTCCACTTCTCCTTCTCTCAATCTTTCCCTTCCTACATAGACGATATTTTCATTCTCCTCGCTACCATCTATTCCCCGGGACCGTCAAAGGATTCCTTTCCACTCATCAAACCAGCGCCCTCCGACCAAGTTCTTTCATCCAGCTCCCCCCCCCCTTCTGCGCGACTTCGTCCTCACACGGCCGCGCGTTTATTGAGACCCTCCTTTTCTATTTTGAGTATCTTTCCTCCCTGGCGAAACTTTTTCTTTTTCCCTGAGTGATGTCCGAGAATTTTCTCGAGCTGGGCGAACAGCCCTCTTTTTTTTTTTTGCTGAGATCTTTTTCCAGCTCGAGAAACGGCGACATCACTTTCCCCCTTGCTCCACGGTCCTTCCCCGCCAAATCACTTAATTGGCTACCTGGCCCCTGTTTTTTTCCGCGGTTCTTCCCTTTTTCAATTGCTTCTAGGCGGCGCTGGTTTTATGTTGGGGGCGTTTTCCGTTGTCCTCTCCTTTCTCTCCTCATGGTTTCTCATTTTCCTCTCAAGACCCTATTAGGCCGCGGCCCGTCAGGATCCCGTCCCATGCTTCTGTTACCCCTCCGACGAAGAGAATAAATGATGCGAGGAGGGTTTTTCCTTGCCTCCTTCCCTCAAGCTTTAATTTCTCCGGCACGCCCGCTCCCCCCCCCCGGTTTCCCTTTCGCCTTTTGATGGTAGACAGGCATTTGCTGCAAGCTCTCGCGGGCTGCTGACGGCTGTCTGGCGGCTCGCCCCCTGTTCGTTCAACCGCTGGGGGATTTTCCCTCCTTTCGTTTGCATTGGGCCGAAATGACTCCTTCTTTTCTCCCCCTGGAATACTTTGGTGAGGAGGGCTTGAAACCCGCACTTTTTATACTCTCTCTTTTTTGAGTTTTCCCCTATATCTTTCTGACCTCTGCCCTTCCTATTAATCCGGTCGGTAAAAACCCCCGTCTGCGGAGCCTGACCCACGTCCCCTTTCCGATCGATGTTAAGAATTCTTAGAGGAGGATCTGCTCCCATCTCCCACTCTTTTAATTCCGAGCCTCTCTGATCTGCACGCAGGCCCTTTTACCACAGGCCCATTTCCCCATTTCTCTCCCTTCTCTGACTTCATGAGTTCTCTCAAGTTCTGGTAGGCGGCAGGTTTGAACTCTCACCCCCGGAGAACTTTCCTCAGCTGCTCTGGTCGGCGATGCGCGCACGATGGTCATCTTAAAGTTGCAGACGATAGCCGTTGACCCTTCATCCTTTTCGGCGTGTTCCTTCTGATCAAAGCATCCCCCCGAGAATCGACGCTGATCGCTTGCCCCTGACCTCTTTTACAGGATTCTTTTACGTTTGGTAGACGCCCTTTTTAATCGCTTACTCATTTCCCCCTCTCTGCTGTACTGACCCACCATCTTTTTTTCTGTTCCTGGTTACAGGAACGTATCAGGCAATGATCCTGTCCCTTTCCTTTTAAAGCTCGGCTGGATGTGTATTCTCCTCCCCCTGACTTTCTCCGCGCTTTGTCTTCATCCGAATTACATTGCCCTCAACCCCCTTCCCCTTTGAGGCAAGAGGGCCTGATTTTTTCCCCCAGGTGAATCTGTGCGGTGCGTTTTGAACCCTCCCAATTCTTTCAGTACCAGGTGTGCCACCTGTCCTTCCTCCGTGTCTCCGGACAGCACAACCAGCCATGGCACCTTCCCGGTCCCCTCAGAGCAGGGTAACCGACCCCCACCGTCAACGTCGATGTCCAGGTCATCTCCACACTCTGCGGATGAGGCCCCGGGAGCCCATTCCCCTTTCGAATCCCAACGCAAACCGTCTCTCTTGCGGGTCTCTACTCCGCAAAGGAAACCCTTATTTTCCGGCCGAAAAAGGCGCCAGAAAGCGCTTAGTCTCTAACCCCCTCCGTCGTAACTCTCTGCCTGCAACCGATAGCCAGCCCGCCGGTGCGGAACAATTTTTCTCCCGCCCCTCCGATGACGCCGAAAAGGATATCTCCGCCCACCTTGACGAGAACAAGACCCCGAATGACAGATCATGTTGGGTTTGGAGAGAGAAGAGAAGATACTCCATCCTTCGAAGACTTGAAACCTGCAGGGATCCGAAACCGTTCTAGAGAAACCGTACTGAAAGTCATCGCAATAGTCCTTGAAGAAGAGTGGGAGTAGAAGTGGTCTTCCTGTTAGTTGACGAAATCTATATGAGTTTCCACCCCTTTAAGAGTTCCCCCTTCCCACCGAGATCTTCTTGGTTAGAGATCCAGTCTCTTTGCTTCCCTCTTCTGTCCATCCTATATCATTTAGATGGTATTGCCCTCCCTAGGGAGAAAAAGAGCATCAGGAGAGCTGCTCCCCACCTTTCAATCCCTATCTCCACCCCCCCACCCCGCCACTCTTTTCTTCTCCTCCACCTTCGCCCCCTTCTCACCTTTTGCATTCCTCCTCTCCTTCTCCCCCCCCCCCCTCCTCTCTCTTCCCCCACCACCCCCCCACTCTCACCCCCTTTTCACCCTTTTTTTCTTGCCTCCCCCACCTCCCCACTCCCCTCTCTTCACCCCCCCTCCCTTGTCTAACCCCTTACCTCTTCCTTCTCTTCCCTTCCGGCCCCAGCTATCATTCCCCTTTTTCTTATTGTCCCGTCCCTCGCGCCCCAGCCCTCTCCTCCCCTCCCTTACCCCCCCTTCCTTCCCCAGCCCCACCCCCCCCCCTCCTTCCCCCACTTGCGCTCATACCCATTTCTCCCCCCCCCTTATCCCCACTTCCCCCCACACCCCACAGCCACCCCCCTCCCTTCCTTCCCTACCCCCACCCATACTCTCCCTTCCTTCCTGCCACTCTCCTCCCTCCCTCTTTTCATATCCCACTATTTATCTTTTCTTTGAGTTCCCCCCTCCCCGTCTATACCCTTCCCTCCCTCCCCCATCCCCCACCCACCACCTCTTTTTTCATCTTCCCCATCCCCTTGTTTTTTCACTTCTTCAAGCCCATCTCCTCTCTTCCTCCGTTTCCCCCTCTTCCGCTCCTCCTTTCCCCCTACCTTTTCACCCCCTCCTTTCCCCCTCCCTTCCCCCCTCTCTTCATTTTCTCTTCTTCCCCCCTCCCACCACCATCATCCTCCTTCTCCTATGCGAGACAGACCTCATCCCGGCCGGCACGTTGCAGATCGCGTTTTCTCGCTTTCCCGCCGGGCCAATAGTGAAGTGGAGTCCCCTCCCCCCCCTATCCTCTGTCGAAATACGTTCCCTTGCCTATGTGGGAGAAGTTGGCGGATTTCCCCCCCGTCCAATTTGCCCCTGCCTGCCCGCGTTATATCTCCCCTGCTTTCGCGACGCGCCCGTCTCACGCTACCCCGCGAAGCCCGCCCTAGCCCTCCCCTTTTGTTTCCGCTGGTCGCAATACGAGGACTTCCTCCAATTTCTCCCCCAAACCTTTCCCACGCGCCCCCTGTACAGCCCCCTTATCAGGTCCCCGGCGCGTTCCGCCCCGGGTGGACATTTTTAAAGCGATCCCCCCTTCCCTTCTATTTTCCCTCACGGCTCGGCCGCCCCCCTTTCCTTCCGGAGCGCGGCCTCCTCGAACGTTCCCCCTCCTCCCTTTCTTTATGGTCCCTCCTCAAGAGGTGTTTCCCCCTCTTTTTCCTCCTTCCTGACGCGCTGTGCGGCTGTTCGCCGCGTTCCCTTTTTCACTCTTTCTTGCTTTGGGAACCTCTTTCGGACAGCAAGGTTTCTTCCCCATGACCAGGGTGGTCGCGAGAGGAGGTCCTCCCGTTTTGTCCTACCTGGAAAGAGAAATGATCTTCCCCTTTCTCTCTAGAGTGCTTGTGTCCGAATCTCATCTTTCATCCCTCCTTTCCCCATGACTGGTGGGCCGGGAGAGGAACGCTTGTTTTTCCGCCCCCCCCGCAGAGCTCAATGAGGACTTTTCTCCCCATACGGCCCTTGATCGAGACTCCCCTATAATATTTTCCCCTCCCCCGTTGTTGTTTTTGAGTCCCTTTCTCGCGGGTGACGGAGACTTGGTGCCCCCTTTTTTTTGTTTTTTCGACGTTCGGCCTCCGAACAATCGGTCGTTGCCTTTTACCCTTTTCTCTCCGTAAGGAGCCCCATGCATCTTGCCGCCTGACCAGCTTTTTTCCCACGGGCATTTCTCAGCTCCCCCTCTCGCATGCGGAGCCTTGATCTGTTGTTTGCCCGGACGGCGCGACCCCCTTTCGCCCACCATTGGTCCATGTTTCAGCACCTGGTCGGTTTCTCCCAAGCACGCCTTATTAGAACAGTTCCTCCCCCCGCGCGCACACGCGTACGGAAAGCAGGCTGGATGGTCTTCTTTCTCCCCCCCCCCCAGCGATGTTTTTTTGAAGAGCTTAGAACCTCCGTCCTCTTTTGTTTTCGATGTCGCCCGCATCTCCCCCCTGGCGAGCCTGCGCGTTAACTTAGTCCCCCGGCTAACACTTGATGTTTACCGCTCTTTATGGGGCAAAGACCTTTCGCTCATCTGTTTGCGGAACCGAGCGCTTCCCTTCCAGGGCTCTGTTGAAGAGTTTTTACTGCGTTTTTATTTTAGAATTCTCCGAGCGCCGCAGCGGTTCGGGCGAGGAGCGGGCTGTTCGATTTTTCCTCCTTTTGAGGCGCTGCGGAACGGGCCCGCTAATTTTTCTCTCCAAAGCTGTCCTTATCAGGGTGCAATTGTGATTTGTTGTCTAGCACGCCCCCTACCTCCCCCCTCATACGCCGCCGGTCGTTACCCGAACCCCCTTTCATCCTGTTTAACCTCCCTTCGGATTCAGGCGTGAACACGAGATAAGAACCCTTTTAACCGGCAGTCGTCCTCGCGGTGGTCGCTTGTAGTGTGTAGTGCTTTGCGCGCCGCTATTTGACTAAAATTTCCTTGTATCGAGGAATGCCATCTGTTGCTTCTTCGCTAATTAAACATCGCCCCCCTCTCCCGGACGCGCCTTACGCACGTTCTCCCTCCCGTAGCTTTGGACCCCTTTGACACCCTTTGCCTCGACTCGGACTGGTGCTTTGGGCCCCCGATCAATATGGCTCGTCTGGTACTATTCATTAATCATCGGCACGCACATTTCATCAAGGCTCGTCTGATCCCAACGTCAAGACCGACACTATGGCTCTTAAAGTGAGGTCCCCTCCCCCTCCTCCCTTTTGACGGTGCGAGAGCGACCTTTGGGTCGGATAAGATTGATGTCCCCTTTTCTCTCTCTCTTAAGCTCCGCTAAGAGCATTTGATCATGCTTTCTTTCACATTCGTTAGAAGGCACACGGATCCCGGCGCAATAGCAGAGCTGGCTCTTGATGCTATCGTAAAGTCCCACCACCATTACTGAGGAGAAGTAATGCGTTCCCTGCCGAGGAGACCTTTACGTATGTGCCCAGCAGGTCCATGGATCTCCGGGGGAATTCCTTTGCGATTTTTCTTTTCTGGACGTAAGATGTTTCGAGTCTCTAAACGATTATAAGTATTGAGGGGGGCCTGTGTGCCTTTAGTAGTCCATTCTCTTCCCATGTGACTCCCATTCTAAAGTCGATCTTCGTCCCCACTCCTCAACACGGCTCCTTCTATCCGGGGGAAGTCATCCCCTCTTAAGGCCTCCTTGTTTTTATGAGTAGATGGTCAGTGATGTTACTAATAGAGTCCGTCTCCATTCTTCGGCTCTGCACATATCGCCCCCTATATGTAAATGTTCTCGTGTGTCGGGGGATCCTTCCACGCTCTTCCCCCCTTTCTTCTTCTTCTGGCTTCTCCCCTGAGATGAGCGGCTTCTGCTGGGTCGTGTTCGGACGCCGGCTTTTATTACGACGGCACCTACAACAACGGGTTAGAGGCTGGCGACTCTTTTCTTCCTTTGTTTGTCACTCCAGCGATCCACGAGGGGGTTGCTGCCTGTATGTCCCCGTACAACCCACCTTCTTTTAATGGCACCTGAATATCACGATGCGTCCTGTAAGTCGCAGCCAGATTTTTGTTACCGACCTTTTCTTCTCAAGTCTTAATCTCCTCACTGTCTCTTTTGCAATCACCCTGTTCCCCGTAAATGAACTTATCAGACCCCTCTCTGTGTTATTTTTCAAATTACTTCCCTTTCCGCCGTAACCCCAAACAGTCACTTCCCCCCCTTCTTTTCTGACGGACTGTTTCCTCTTCTGTATTGCTTCCCTGCATCGACTTCTTTTAAGCCGCGATCCCTCCCCTTTCTCTTCCCTACACTTGAGCTCGTCCAACGGGCTTGTCCCACTCACTTTTTTGCCTTAGGAGCCTTGTGCCTGATGTCCAATCGACGAGGCCCCTGACCCCCCTCCCGGCTCGACACTTCCCGTCCCCTCCGTTTTAGCTGAGTAATGCGCCCTCTCATTCAAACCGGCTGCCCCAAAGGACGCCGATCCTATTGCTGTTCGCCGATTTGTGGTTTCTAGGCCGTCAGCGATGGCACTGACTCGGCGACCATTCACAGAAACTGTCTCACAGGCTTCCTGCGATGTTTCACGGACGCATGCTCGCGTTATTGCTTTGAAGCTCCTTTTCCCCCTTTGCGCTTAGTGACCGGGGGCCGTTACACTCAGTCAGGCTTTTTCTCGAGCTCTCTGCTCGACAAGTTTTCCCCTTCCCGCGTCTCTCAGCAGGTCGCCTTCTTTGTGATTCCTCCAGCTCCGGTCGAACCTTGCTTCCCCCCGACGGTGAGATCTGGTGAGCCCTTGGCCGGCACTCCTCCCTCCGTGCCGTTCTTGCTTGCTCTTCATCTCGATCGGCGTCCCGTCAGTCGTTGCAGCGTCTCCGGAATCCGCCGATCTTATCCTCCGGCTCTTCTGGTTCAGCGCAGTGCAGGTCGGGTTTACCCTACTTTTTTGCGCATTTAGTTGATCCTCTTTTTCAGCCTCCTACCCCCATCGGTTTCATTCCGGGATATATAATGGTTTCGCCGCTTCCCATATCCGTGTCCTCGTTCGATCTATCATTTACTGTTCTCCGAATCGGCGCCGAGAGCTTTTTCTAGGCGCTTTGGCCTTTAAGAGAGACCGGTCCTATCTCAGTACGGTTCCTCGTCCCCTGAGACCCTTCCCGGTTTCTTGCAGTCATTCTCTCCATACCACACAGAAGGGGACCATTTCGTGCCTCAAGACCTCCGATGGAGGAGACTTTTTCGTCCCTTTTCCTCTCCCCACGCCGCGTCCTCCGCGCTTAGCGGCGCAGGTTTTTAGGCATCGAGCTTCCACTGTTTCCCCTGTCAGTGGCCTTATAGGAATGGAGATTGACGGAAGGCTCGCCCCCCTCTGCTCCTTTCGGAACGGATTACCGCAGTCCATCCCCCATCCGCCCTGCCTAGAAAGGCTTTCCCGGCCTCTCTTCCCTTCTTCGATCACGAGCGCGTTTGACCTTTCGTTGATTGGTGTCCTTTTCTTGGCCATTCATGGAAGTGATAGCCTCTCTTTTTTCTCGGAGCGGGGCTCCTCGATCTATATCTTTTCTCTCCTCCGGGTTTTGAGTCGTCCAGCTCGTATTCCCATTCTTCGACATCACTTTCTAATTGCAATACGGGTCTCCGCCCCCTTAGCTTCCTCCCTTTTTTTAAGTTGGCTCATCGCGAAGTGTGGTACCTTGGGAAGTAGACTCTTTGCTGCCGGGAATTGTCCCTCCCTTGCTCGGCTGTATTTGAAGGGTTTTTCTCCTCTATCTCCGATTCTAGAGAATCGGGGCGCTTGATCTTCTTCAACCCCTGACCCGGCGGCACCGTATCCTGGATCGGCTCCTATGCCCCTTTCACTGCGCGAAGCTGTATGTGTTTTCGCGTTTTTTCTTTTCATAACGTTTTCTCCCCTCGTCTGTCTTTCCCGACGTCTGCGAACTTTTGTGACGCTTACAGGTTTTTGCAAGCGGCATCACTCTGGAGCGGCTCGCGGGCGATCCTGATAGTCCCTCTTTCTTCGCTCAGCCCCCAATCTGTTAGCTTTCCCTAGCAGGAGGATCATCCTCTCTTGCGTTTTCCCCCAACGGTCGTGCAGATCGTCCGTTCGATCGAGACCCGACTATTTCGTGTCCTCTTTTGCGGCGAAACCGCCCTGCCGTTATGAAACCGATTTTTTTTTCTTCTTTCCCCCAACGACGCGGCTTGCCCGAGCCTTTCATAAATGGAGCTTTTTTTTTAAGACCCCTGATGCGCCGGACAACCCTCCCGCGCCTTCAGGCCGTGCGGATGCTCCCGTATTTCCCTGCTTCAATCTATGCCCGACGGACTTGATTCCCGATTCATAGCACGGAACTTCGAAAGACCCCATGGCGGCATTGACTTGCCTTATCTTTATCCATGAGTCTTCTCACGGTCTGGCAGGTGTCTCCTTTCTTATCCCTCGGATACGGCGTATCGAGCTTCAGGAAACCCTTGTTCGCGACGTTTTCTCGGGACAGGTTCGCCTCGCCCTTCGGCCCCTTCCCCACACGGCGATTTCTTTTGTCCACAGGATCCTTCACAGCCATCCGCGCCCCCTCTTTTATAAGTCGTTCCCAACCTCGCCCTGTGTCCAGGTCTTTTTTTTGTCCGTTCATGTAGCATCCCTTGCCCACTGACGGCCCCAATTTTCTCTTTTATTCCTCGTTGGATTGCGTCTTTGTTTCCCGGCCGGGTTTTTCCCAGCATTCATACTTGTTTTGTGGTCCATGGCTCCGATGACGGCCGGGTCTCCTTATTGGAGTACGACCTTCTTTCGGCCCTTACTTCCACATCGGTGCTGGCGGAATTTCTCGTCGCCGTCCATTTTATCTTGATTTGTTTTTGCACACCTTTCGGACACGTTTGCGCTAAACCGGGCCGGGCGTTCCCCCTGCCATTTACTCAAAAAAGCTCTGCGCTGACCCAGTTTAGGGTCTGCGGGTCCCCTTCCACGCTTATGGGCCCGACGTATTCGGACTGCAACCGCGCCCTTTCCTGCTAAGCCGCGATATGCGCTTTTTCCCCCGCCTTGCTCGATACCGGCTTAGACTCCGGCCCAGACCACAATGCCTCTTCCGCGTCCCCGCGACTGAGCGACGTCGCGCCCTCCCGTTTTTTCCCCCCGGTCCCCGATAATGTACTGTGTCGGATCCTGCTGAGCTGCCCGCCTCTTTTCCCCCCGACAACGTCTCGTTCTGAACCTTTAGACGCCGTCTGACGCGCTCTTTCCTTCGAACGTTGGAGAGATACCTTCTCAGGTTAGTGACTGATTTAGCTCTGACTACCTCTCTGCCGAACTTTCGCCCGCCGCCTCCTAAATGCAAGCTGCCCAGCTGGACTTATTGCCGAAATCATTCGTCGCCTGGCTTACTTGTCCCTAAGGTCCCTATATAGTTTTTTACCCCCCCCTCAAGTTTCCCCTTCCACCGCGATCTGCGTTTGTCTCTTTCCTTGGATGAAGCGGATTAAGTCCCAACTATCTCTCCTCGTCGTGGGTCAAATAGCTTCGCGCGGCTCTCCTCTGGCATCCAAGCACAGCGATGACGGCGTCTACGTTTTTCTTTTGTCACCGGGCACATAGGGCGTTGGACAACGAAAGATCTTTTCTACCCCTCGGCGGACAAGCCGAGAGGGTTTAGTCTCCGTCTGTCGTTAAACCCGTCTCAATGCCTCGTCCTCCGCTGTTCGCGACTTTTCACCACCCGGCCCGTTCCGACAGTCAGCGAACCTTGCGATTTCTCCCGCAAGCGGCCTGCAGCTCTTGGCGCGCGATTTTTTCCGAGGCATACAGCCCGGAAAAATTTGCCCTTAAATGTCTATTTCTTGCGGCTCCCAAGATTTGAGACAGGGTCCGGTCCTGCTCCCCTGTTTTCCAGTCAAATGGTTTTTATTTTGGCCGTCCCCCTGCTGGTCAGCCGGTGCGGAGCGCGTTTTGCACCCTTTCACCTTTCCCCCTACTTCATTTTTCTCGCTTTCGCTTAGGCTTCACATGGTCCGGATTGAAGGTCGCTTTTTTTTAGGCAGACTCCGGGGCCAGTTTTGTGGTCCTTTCTGACCGCAAGGTGCGACGCGATCCCCCAGGGTTGTTGCCGACCCCGTCCCTCGGCGCTTTTCTTCCGTGATAGATTTGGATTCCTCTGCCTGCTGCTTTACTCGCGGCAAGATGTCGAATTTCCGGTTGATGGTATCCTCCCTATTGGGCCCGTCGCCGAACACTGTCGCGACGCCCCGGGAACCATCTCCCTCTCGTCTTTTTCCCCTCCTCTCTCCTCTTTTTTTTTTTTCTCGAGATCTCGATCGATTAGATGGACTCTAATTTTGCTTTTCTCTCCTCCTTGTTCTTGCGCTTCCCAATAGGGCCGTCTCCCGGAGCATTTTTCATTTGCCTTTTGCCTTCTTCCTCTCGGACTGAATCCCTCTCCTCCTCCTCTATCACTTTTCCTGGAGCATTGTTTTTTTGCGCGCGCACGGCTCTCTTCTTCTACAACTTTGTTTTTTTTTCTTGCGCAGCACGTGAGCTATCTGGTCCCACAGTTCCTTCGCCCTTTTGCCTTTTTCCCTTGCACACTCTCTTTCCCGGCAGACGGCCGGATGGTCGCCTCGGTTCGCGCTTTTTCCAGTTTATGGGTTAAGGGGCTTGGTTAGATGTTTTTTCGCTCTCCGGGCGAGGTTTCGCGCCGTTTCCCTTCCCTCAACCATTTCCTCTCTTTTTATGGGACCCCGCCTTTCTCTTACCCGGCCTTTTTATTTCTGGGGCGCGTTTCCAAGCGTTTTTAATGAGGTGCTCTCGGAGATTCTCCTCGCCGTCCGGTGTCTGTCTTTTTTCTTCGAGTTCCGTCGCGGAGAGTGGTTTCGATACCCGATTC
>Ga0179593_1570733_pt1 | contig 11813 bp, 10 predicted proteins | sample CZODoug2_1_08_16_FD_185931 | JGI IMG/M metagenome (GOLD analysis project Ga0179593, IMG submission 185931) | Vadose zone soil fungal communities from Angelo Coast Range Reserve, California, USA - CZODoug2_1_08_16fungal (PacBio error correction) | ecosystem: Environmental > Terrestrial > Soil >... | reverse complement strand
GGTGTGACTCTCTCAAAGAGACTACCTCGACTACTGCCATAGGAGGCTTGTCTCAGGCTTCCTTCTCATTATTACCTCATTTCTGGCGGTGACTCCAGAAATTTACCCCTTTATGCAGAATTTTTTTGTCACAGCAGGGTGATTGACACGGGTAAGCCTTTACAAAACTCACAGACAACAGAGGCCTGGGTCCCCCTTCAAAAGGGTCTTCATATGACTTTGTGATATGATCCAGTGGACGAAGGGTTGAGCGGCTCAAAGGTTTTTCTTTCGGGTTAGCTTTTCGGTGTAGACCATCTTGAGGCCATCCCTTACACCTTGGTCCCAGGCTTGCCGTTTTAATGGCTTTCCTGAAGGGTGACGGATTGCAATGTGTCTCTTTCAATTGTCTGCGCCGTGGTTTTACCTCCGTTAGGAAAGGAACGAAACAGATTCCCCCCCGGCCCCTTTCGCTTCATGCGCCGGGGTTGTTTAGTAGAAGCTCCCCTCTTATCGGGCACGTGGGTGCCCTCCATTTCCCCCCCTCAAGTCTTGGCTTCCGATTACTTTGGGCCCCCCCAAACTTCACCGGGCGAGTTTTCCATATTTTCATCATGCCTTTTTTATGACCCTCTTCCCCCCCCCCCCCCCCCCTCATTGCGAAAAAATGATGCTTCCCCGATTGATCCTTAGGGGCGACCTATCCTTTTCGAACCCTTTCTTGTTGCCACTCTTTCCCGTTAAAAAGCCGTTGGGCCTTTCCGAAATCTTCCGGCTGAGTGCCGCTTGATTGGCCCGCGAAGATTGGGAACGGTTCCCCCTACTGGGTCGGCTCCTGTGCAGTGTTGTTGACTTGGGAGCAGTCCCCAGAGGAACTCCCCCCAACAGCCGAATGTGCCTAGGAGGTTTTTCGTAAAGTTGTCCCCGCTAGAACTGCCTTTCAGATGCCAGGTAGGCATGGCAGCCAACCCATGAGGAATCTTTTTCCGCCCGAGGGAAAGTTTTTCGCTTTGGAAGGTGTAGTAGTAATACCTCCCCCCAGGCGGATTTAACCCTAAATTCAATTACTTTTGGCCCCTTTTACCGGGTTCCCCAAAATAGCCCTCCCCCCCCGACTTTTTTTAGGCCCTCGTGGTTTTTCTGGGTTTCGGGGAGGTTTCCCGGTCTCCGGAAGGCGTGGTTTCCGATACGATGGCGTCAAATTCCGTTGCTAAATAGATTCATTCTTTGCTCCCATTTCAATGTTCCTTTTTCCGTTTTCCCACTCATTTGGGTAAAGCTCCATGCTGTTCCGATTAGGTAAGGTCAATTTTTACAAACAAGTTGGGGCGGTAATCCCCCCCCCATTGCGCCGTGTCAACTCAGACCCAGTAAAGGGAAACTGGTGAATGTTTGGTCCCCTCTGTTGTTGTGGCACGGTCCTGATTGATTTTTTTGGCCGCCGAAACTTCTATGTACTTCGACCCCCTGGTGGTTAGGCTTCGCCTTTGACAGCAGGTCGGACCTTCTTTGGCCTTCCTTTCGTTTTAGGGGGATGGGGATTTTTTGCCAAATATTTTGGTTCTCCTGGTCCTCCAGGCTTTATGAAAAATGCGGGGGAGTTTGCAGTCCCGACCCAAAATCCAACCTCCTGTCTGTGAACTAAAGGTAAAGGCAGAGTTGTCAGAGCCCAAGTTTTACCCCAGACAAACGCATACCATACCTGCTATATTCCGGGTACCACCGTACAATGTCGGGAACCCCATCCCTCAGGACCTATCCAAAGCGATTTTAACATCCACAAGAGCCTAACCCGACGAATAAGAAGGAAGATCCCGGCCCCCCCCTCCCAGTCTTGGCCCTGGAACCCCATAGGGAGATTTACATTTCACGTGTCGATACTCCCCCCACACTCCCCCCTTTGCCTTTTTGCGGCGCTATGGCGTTCTCTTGGTTTTCGATTCTTTTGCCAAAATCGTTTCCCCCCGACATGCTTTACCCGCCCCCCAAACCCCATTCCGTCGAGTCGGGCGGCTTGAACACGTGACCGGAAGGAGAGACCCTCGGCCGTTTCCCCCTTCCGACAAAAGAAGTTCCTCTTGGCAATTACGTACTCTTACAAGCGGGGTTGGCATTCCAAACGGTCGCCAAGTAGCAGGCCCTTTTCTGGGAGCTTTGAGCACAAGAAACCAACGTTGTTTTGCTCTCTCCCCACCAGATCTGAAGTCCCCTCCTTGACCGACACTTAAACCCTAAGTTCCCCTAATTCTTCTAAGGAAAGGAAGGTCCGTCCTTGCTGCCAACCGCTTTGACTTCGGCCTAAGGGGGCACTTTTTCTTCCTTCAAAATCCGGTGCGCCCAACCCGTGCCAACGTCTTCCTGACGGAAAAGAAAGTCCCCTTGAAGGTGCTACCCCCAGGTTTTTGACGCCCCCCCCGACCTGTGGCCCCCCCAAAACTTTTTTCCTGTGTAAAGTGGAGTACCAAGTTTTTTAAGCTCGCCAAAAAAATCCTCCCTGTTCATTCGGTCTGGGTGTTAACCGGAATTCTTTAATCACCACAGAGGGCGGGAACGTTGGGGCGCGCGGGACCTGGGTTCGCTTTTCCCCCCCCGGAACTTCCCAAATACTTCCTCCATTGTTAAAAAATTGCCCCTAGAAACCCCACCCCCTTTACTCGTTATTTTTAACTTTCGGTCCCCGGGGCCCGGATCCCACCAAAAGGGTGTGTTGTCCTCAACTGGATTTCCCCCACTCATTTTTTTTTTTGAATCCCATTAGCCGATTGAACCTGGTTTTTTCCCCTAGTTCAGGTCTTTTTCCGGAAGTGTTGTTAATTCCTTGGGAAAACTGAGGCTTTTGGTGAGGGCTGTTTAGGATCCATTTAGCCCCCCTTTCCGTGGAATGATGTTCTCCCTGATCTGTGGTAATAGTTCCCTGGCCGGGCCCCCCCAATCCCCCTTTAAACAGTCCCCGGAGGGCGCTTGAAATTCTTCTATTTTTCCTCCTTTTTATGCGTGAAGGAGACTTTTGGGGCAATTCCTGTTTAGTGGGACTGAAAAGACGCCATACCCACCATACAGCAATCATGACTAGTTCGGGACAAATGGTTCTAACTTCAACCAAGGGGTGACTACCTGTCCACAACCCCCCCTCCTTACGGAACCCATCCGTGTCCGTACGTTTCATCGGTCGGTTGGAAGGCCCGACCAAAAAGTTGCCGGTGATTGGGTCTTCCCAGGAGGTGATAAGATTTCCTGAATTAGAGAGGCCTTTTAGCCAGGGTTGGAGTCTGAGGTTTAGTTGGCGAGCGGGACCCCCGACTCCTTTTTTTACCTTTTTTCCATCGTTGCAATGCTGCCTTTTGCCCCGCGCCCCAGTACGAACTACGGCTTCCCAGCCAAGCCTGTTCTCCTTACAAAAATTCCCTCTAGGTCTTTGACCTGTCTCCTCCGGGGGTGAATCTATGCAAGGCCACACGTCCGAAACAAGTTGTTTTGTTTCGCGATCGTGGGGTGTATTTTGCCCACCCTACGCACCATTTGAAGCACGTTCCTGGGGCCGAATGTTTCCTCCATGGTTTAAGTGGAAGCGCACCTGATATGCTTTCTCAACGAACAGTAACAAATCCCATGACGGATTCAGAAGTCAAGATGCTTTGAACCTACTCTTCCCACGGGACCAGGTGGGGGAACATTCCTTCTTTTCCTCGAATTGTTCAGGCGAGGGGCGGTTTGACACAACCGTGACTTGTGCAAGCTTGACAACACAGCTTTCTGAGCTCTGTAGCCCCTAAGTCCTCACGTTAGATTTTTTGGGCCCTTTCAAAGTTCCATTCTGCCACGTTCGTTTTGGTCCTGCAGGATAATTACCGTTTCATGTGTTAATCGGGTCCGTCTTTGATCCGATTGGGAGGTAAAAACCCAAACCTTGGCTGGAGATAGTGTTAAAGCGGAGAACCTTATTCACCAGGCATTTGTAGGATTGGCCGCACGAGATTCACTTACAGGCCCTTGGGTTGATTGGCACTTTCCTTTCACGGACTGGTTTTTTTTGCTTTTGCCCGATTGGAGGATCGTCTTAGTTTCGCCGGCGCTGACGGGCTTGTTGGCTAATCACTTCCTATGGCCTTGCAAATATTAGTGGATACACCCCCCGCATTTGCCTGGGGTCCCCCTTTTGGCCGCAAACTATCCGCAACCATTGGCACTTCTTTTTGGCGGTCGGGTTTGGGGGCGCCTCTGTACAAAGGAATTCTCCTTTTCTTTGATGGACCCCCTTCCCCCCCTTTAGACATCTAGAAGTGCAAGACAGGCTTGAACTCGGGAGGCCCTGGAGAACCTAAATTCCTTTCCTCATCCAAAGCAGAGGTCCCGCTACATCCATCTGACCTGGTTACCGTACATGTTCCAGAATTTTAGCCCTGGAACCAAAGCTGGCTTTTGCCCCCAACAGCCTGTACCCACCCCGTTGGACTGTACCCCTTGTTTTATGCCAGCTAGTATGGGACAGTACCGCACGTTACGTCACCTTCCCCCCTCCATTTGGCTGGTCAAAACCCTGGTTGTTCCCAAACCCCCACTGGCTTTCCCGGGGGACTGTGCTCTTGGTCACAGAAAATGGCTTCAGGCCGATGGTCAGGTCCACTCTGGTTCCTCCCAAGGCCGCGACCCTGGACCAAAAAGAACTTCGAGCCTTATATTCACCCGGCCGACGCGCAACCCCCGTAAGACCCACCCCCGTTCTTGTGGTCTGGCCGCTGTTTGCCTCGTAGGACATGTAAGGAGGTATTTGTTCTCTGGGGTGAACGCACCGGCAGATGCCCTCAAGCCACAACCCTTCCTGTCGGGATGCGGTTAATTAGAAGAAAGGGGGACTGATGCAAAAAGGACTTCCCCTTGGGGGCGCGGCTAGACTAACCTCGCCCTCATAGAGTTGACCTAGGCCCCATAGGCGTGGTTTTTCGAAAGCCTTTTATGCCCGGCCACCACGGCGACTCCAACTTTCCGTGCCGTCCCTCATAGGAACCGTACCCAGCTTTCGCCAGCTTTCCCTTTTTTAGATCAATGGGCCACGTTTTACTAAGTTAAACCACCCATGTTTGTGGAAGGCGTCTGTTCCAAGCCATTTTCACACGTTCCATCCGGTCAACAGTTCCTCTCTTAGCAAGCAAGGCACTGGCTATGACCCCCCAATTACCATTCGCCCGAGTCCCGACGCTCCACCACCTGAAGCCTGCTGCCCTCGAATTTCTCTGGTTTTTCACTGGGTGGACATCCCCCCCTATGCGGACGGAAAAACAAGTGCCCCGTTATAGGCTGTAGCCTTTCTAGTAGCCAGTGATCTTCCACCTCCTTCCACACCAGCCCGGGGCCTTTTCATTAACCAGTTTTCTCCCCCAGACGGTAAACAAGCATTGATCCCGGCCCGAGGCCAAGGAAGGTTTTTCCGTTCTCCCTTTTTCGCGTGGGCGCTTTCCGTGACCGAAATCCAAAAGGCCCCGATTTGACCCCCTTCGGTCATACTTCAATCCGGTCCTTTCCTTGCAACCTTCGAGACCCGGAGGGTCTGATAAGTTCTGTTCCCCCCTCCACGAGCTCTTATCTCCGCTTTCCTGTGTGACGAGGTGTTGACGGGCAGCGCAGGAGGTCCCCCCGGCCGGCTAATTTATTCCGGGTCGAGATTTCTTCCGCCTGGGGGATGATCCACCCTTCACGGATCCTGATCGATTCTGGGGTAGAGTTTTGATCGGGTACATTTCCCCCCCCCCTAAACTGGAGGCCCCTCTTACGATCGCGGTCTTTTTTGGGGAGGTCGTTCTTTGAAGAAAATTGGATGTCCCCCTTCCCCCAAGCCGCCTAATTCTTCTTTTAAAAGATCTCGCTTACCCGGTTGGGTCCTTATACCTTTTTCCAACTAAACCATTTCCCCAGCCGTTCCCAACCTTTTTTTAGCTTTTCCGGATTAACGGCTTGTTCCTAGGATGTTGACTTGCCCTCTCTAAGAATAAAAGCTCCTCCGTGTTCCTTTTATATTACCCGGATTTATGTTCTCATCTGAACTTGTATTCCGATCGGGGGAAAGAAGAGGCCCTAAGTTTAGAAGATTAGTCCCAAAACAAGCACTAAAGCGTGCATCTTTCGCGCTTATTTCTATGAAGCCGGTTAAATCTCTCTCTGGCTGTTTAAGCGTTGAAACGAACCAGGGTGGCTTCCCTTGTTTACAGGGTCCTCGCCCTTTTTGCCCTTTTTACCCTTCTCACGAATGACTAGATCCTTGTTTTCCCCCTGAAGTCTTTAGAAATTTCGGTTGACATTGGAAGTGTCCTGACTGTCAGTGATGCAATTTTTTGTGAGCTTAGAATTCCCCAGTCGGGCCTCCAACGCACAATCCAGAAGCTCAGGACCCCCCCTTTTTTGGTTGTTCTAAGTCTTTGGGTTACCCGGAAACCCCTTGCTTAATTTCTATTACGGCCCTTCGTCTCCAGTACGTCGTTCGAACCATTTTGGGATTTTTTCAGGTCATAATAGCCGGTTGCTGCCGCTCTCACTCCCTTTCGTGCTAAGTCTTCTTCCATCCTTTTATTTTTACAGGATTGAGGTTCGACCCCTTTATCTTACCAACGTTTTGTATGCCATAAAGACATCCATGAAGAAATATCCAGCCGCTTCGTAAGGGTTCCGGTGTATTTTGCCCCCCCCGGAATCAAGACAGCTTGTTGGTTCGGGGCAATGGAACTTAGAGGAACTTTCCCCAAAAAGACTCTTCTTTCTTTTAATAGAAGGTAATACTTTCGGTACCGCTGAGAAAGGTATCCTTAAATCTGAAAGGGTTATCAATGGAAGTTTAGCACCTGCGATTCTCCTCCTCACGCAGGTCTGTTTTCAGATTTTGGAAGCTCTGGTCAATTGTCTCCACAGGTACCCTGGGCCCCGTTTTATGCGAACACCTGGTGTGACCCACCTCGCCCCAAGGTGCTTTCTTTGAGGCCTTTCTGCATCTGCTTTTGGCTTTCTAGGAGTTGAGGGGGTTAGTGAGGCCTCCCGGGGGCGTTCCCGGGTAGACATTGCTCGTCTTCTGAAAACAAATCAAAGGATGGCCTCTTTTATCTGCTTGACTCCTTGGTCTGCTGTTGGACTTTTGAATACCTTAGAAAAAAGAGCCTACGGATCCGTTTTCCTCCAGGGTACAATTCATTTGTGTTGATTTCAGACAATTTGGTGCGGCAGGGGTCCCACGATTATTCACCCCCTTCAGTCCAAGTCACGCCCAGGGTTTTCTTTCTTGACCTTTCAGCGTTGTACTGATGTGAGACGGCCGACAACCTAGTGATCCCTTTCGGCCCCTTTGTGTAAGGGGAAGGGAGGGAGGATACTGAGCCCTTAAAATAGTGTTGTTGGATGGTCTTTACGAATTCTATGTTGGTGGCCGGATGGTTTGAAGAACAAAATAAGGGTAAGGGGACAAACGTGTCAAGAATGGGCCCCCCCAGGATGCATTAGGTTGCCCAGGATCTCTCCCCTATTCCACCAGGTGGTCACCATGCAAGGATCTTCTTTAAGATGCTCAGTCACCCCGCACAATGACAAATTGCATCGAGTTGTTCCCGTCTACGGTTTACCGTCCATGTGGAGGGTAACAAATAATAATATCGAACCCTTTACAAAAAAACAGTTTCAGCCGACCCCCCCCCCATTCTCCCCACCTATTCGAGCTGATGGAATCGCGGGACTTGACGGTGATTTCACCTGATGGCATAGACCGTTCTTAAGGAGGTTCCGTATTCACAAGGCACCCCCAACCAGGCCCCCCGTGCAGTCTTTTTCGAGCCCCGTTTCGGTTGATAGGGGACCCCGTTTGACGATTGCGCCGCGTCCGATTCCCCGCATTGATGTGTTTCGTTCGGACACCCGACCCTTTCGTCTTGGTCCCCCCCCCCCCCCCCGCCGGTTTCCCCCCCCCCCCGTGACCATCTTCCTGGCCCTTCACAGACGTTTTAAGGATGCATTTTTTCTTTTCTATCCCGGGGTTGTTTGTGTTTAAAAACGCTTCCCAGCAACTGCGCGGGCTAAGATTTCTCGTTGCAGAAAGCACGACCCCCTGTGTTGATATTAACACCTTGTAACCAAGTCGGGATCGGGGAACAAACCGAAGAGGTTAAGACCGGGAAAGCTGAAAGAGGGGGTAACCACCGCTCTGGCGCGTGCTCCATCTCTGGCTGTTAACTTCCCAAAAGGTCCGGTAGTTCTCTTGAAAGGAAGGTCCCCCCGTTTTTTACTATGTAAGCCAGGGTTCCACCATACTCTGCCAGTTTTCAACAGGAAAACTTCCTTAGGATCCCTCACAATCGGCTTTCCGAAAATGTAGACAAGGGTCCACATGGGGGTTCAAACTTCATTATCTACCGACCAGGGCAATTTTGCTACGTGTCCTCGAGACTGACTAGCATTTCCACGTCCAGATATCGGGTATGGGGTTGTATTAAACGCGGGCGGGGTGAGGGCGTGGCGTTTTCCGGTTTGCTCTGGGCACGGGCGGGAATAAATTCTCCATGAAAGCCCCTCTCCCCCCGGGGTGGGTAACCTGTAGACAACCACCATACTCCTTCTCCAACTCTGGCCCAAGCATCAACCCTTCCGTCCACACAGTTGTTCAAAATTAACCCGTGCCTTGTTTCAAATCAAGTTTCCGGTTTTAGAATTTTTCGCCAGATGAAAACCATGCCGGTCTTTTCCCTCTCTTCGTACCTTTTCCCATCGTGGACATGGAGTGGTTGTAGGCTGTATTTCTATAAATTTAGGCACATCTTCGCTACTTTGACCTGGAAGGTTGATGATGGTGGTCCTTATGGGCGGCGTGCTTTCACCCCCTTCCTTCAGGAAACGACCGTGAGGCGCCTTCCCTATTTCTATTTTACCCCCTTCTAGAGTCCCGATTAGGCGCTCCTGGCTTGGACTTTTTTTGGGGCCTGAAACGCCCGCCGACTTTACCCAAACCCTCAAAGCACCTCCAGGTTTTGCGGTGCTTCCATCCATCCGGCCGAAACCAGAAAGTACCAAAACCGTTCGAAATGACTGGGACCACTTTGTTTTCCATAGCCTAGTCCCCTTGCCAATTTCTGGTTTAAAACCATTGCCAGTAGGCCCGGGGGAGTGATCCCCACCACCCTTGACTAATTGTGGATCGCCGGGGGGCCGGGATCGGGACGTGCAGCGTGTCCGTCGGAAAACACCCCTTCTCCTTTGTTGGTTGTTCACCTGCTTTGAGGGATTGGCATTTCTCCGCACTGGGCTGAACCCCATACATACAACCGCTGTGGGCCCGGCCCCACAGCTGCGCTTAAATTTCCACCCAGCCCGAAGAGGGCTTCGTTCCCCGACTTGTGGCCTTCTCTGCTGGTCCTAACGTAACCCACTTTTTTCCACCAATTGGGTGTGCGCTAGGATGGGTTGTATGTTTTCAACCTTGTTCGCAACTTCGATATGATTTGGCTTCGACTGCACTCTTTGTGCGTGTGGTAAACGAGCACCAGGCTATAGATGCACAAGAACATTGTAGAGTCCAGTTTGCGTCGGTGCCAGCCAACCCCTGCTTTTTTCACCGACAATATTCTTTTGGCACATTGGACCCGGTGGACCCTCCTGCGCCCCCCCGAATTTCCCTTTTTTTTGGGAGCTGTGGCTTTCCCAACCGCGTTTTTCTGTGTTCCCGCGTCCTTAAAAGTCTTCTTCTGAGCTGGGGTCCTTACAGTTACCCCCCAACCACGGATTCCAAGCTTCCGTAACCGTTCACTTCCAGGTTGTTCATTTTTTTTGGACGTTCCATACGTAAAGCCTCCTTTCCTTAATTCAAATTGGCGCCTCACCCACGGTTTGATGCCTTCCCAGATGGCACTCTCGGAAAGAGGGCCTGTTTTCAGGAAAACCTCTTCCAGGGAATTACCACCGGAAGTTGGTCTGGTGTCCTGGTAACCGTAAGGGCCGGCTCGTTCTCCGTCCTTCCCTTTCCAATTTCGAGCGTTTTTTGCGTGACGGCTTCAGCGGCGCTTGAAGTGGAAGATCCTTCCTTTCCATCGTCTTCCCTTAAGTCCCACTGCCTCCTTGACGTTGTACCGTCTTCCTTAGAAGTAGCCCCTTTTGACATGGGTTCCTGGTTGGATGGCTCGGTTCACAGGTTGTGAGTTTCCCAGGGGACCCCCGCCCTTGGACTCTCGTCTTTTCCCCTGACGTACCTCTGCCTTGCCTTCCAGCGTGGTCTCCCAGGCCTTTACTCCCAACCTTAAGTTTCTCCCGGGAACGATAAAAGTTGGTCGATTCCCCCCGACTTTCCCTCAACCTGGTTCAGAACCCCCAGTATACCCTTTTTCATTTTCTGCTTCCTTAAACCTAAGGACCTTTATTGAAAAACCAATCCTTTTTAAAGGGTTCAAAGTTTGGTGCTCGTCTGAAGTTGATTTGGGAAATGTTTAACTGTTATTGATCCTCACAGTGTCCATTGGGAAAAACTCTCTTTTTCCTAGGATACTCGTTATGGTTACACATTTCCCAGTCCCCCAACCATTGAGAATGGGAGCCCCGGTCACGCGCATCCCTTCCGCACCCTCGCTGATACCCCTCCCGACGCGCGCAGCCGGTGAAAAAACAGCCTACCGTGCCGTTCCCCAACACGAGGTTTCTAATGAAACCCAAACGGCCGCTTTGGAGATTGACCCCCCCCCAGTTCCCTAATAATGCGGTCCTCTCCGACTCAAGGCTTGGACTAACGTTGAAGGACTCAAGCGACCCATTTCGAGGGGATTTTTTTATGGAAAATATCCTTTACCGTGGAAAGGGAACTCAGAGGAAGTCCAAGGGGACTTCCCCCATTAGATGTCGTCATAGGGTACCCCTCCTGCCGGTAAGTTTTCGTTTCTTTGTCGTAACTCGAAGCGGCCCAGTCCCCGACCTTTCCCACGTATTCTTCCATGACCCTTAATTTGTGGGCCTCACGTTCAAGGGCCCCCCCACAATGCCGTCAGCCAGTCTGTTCTTGACGTGACGCGGGCCATTATATGAGACAAGAAACCCCAAACGGGTTGAAAACGTGGAGCGCGCGTACGACTCCAAGATCCAAATCTCCCTCGTTTAAAAGTCGGACTAGACATTTCGTCCCTTTTAATTGAATGGCATATTGTCACAATGTTCAATTAGTGTCCCTAAGCCTGGCAACAGGAATCTCCCGCCCCAGTAATCCTTGGAGGGTTTTCATTTCTGGTCCAAGTGTTTTTTAACCTTAATGTAAGGAGAAAGGACCAAACAAATGGGGGAATCATCGACGACCCCTTCCCTTTGGAGATGTTAGTTTGTTTCTGCAATTTTTCTTTTTCGCAAGGCAAGTGCTAGTAAACCTCTGACCATCCGTCCCGGTCCTAACCCCTCCTCTACGCCCATTTTTTTCCCGGTACGTTTGGCTCAAAGGTTGATCGGGACTTACGGAGTTTGCTGGTCACAGATCACTCGGACCTAAGGCGTTGGACCTGTTCACCTCGCCCCCGTCGGAACTAAATTAGTAACGATGCATCCAACTGAGAACTTAACTTTGGGGCCTTATGGTGCACGGGTGTCTTCGTCACCGCGGACATTTCGCTGTGTGTTTGTTGTTCCTGCTGCTTGGACTTGGCACTTCCCCACTGTTCAAAGCGTTTGCAGGTTGCGCGATTATCCTCATTGATTCGAGTGAAGCGCGCCCAGCGCCGGGCGTATTTTGAAGTCTGGGGCGTGTTCTTTCAATTCTGGGGTACCACCCACTTTTTTACCAGCTGCGCCAACCCCTGCTGCGGCTCTTTTACTGGGAACCCCCGAGACGTGAGCCGCCTTCA
>Ga0179593_1568355_pt1 | contig 11813 bp, 15 predicted proteins | sample CZODoug2_1_08_16_FD_185931 | JGI IMG/M metagenome (GOLD analysis project Ga0179593, IMG submission 185931) | Vadose zone soil fungal communities from Angelo Coast Range Reserve, California, USA - CZODoug2_1_08_16fungal (PacBio error correction) | ecosystem: Environmental > Terrestrial > Soil >... | reverse complement strand
CTGGTTTTTTCCACGATCCCCCCCTTCCCCCGTCTCGGCCCCCCCGCCTGACCTGTTGTAGGTGTTCGTCTTGAACGTCGCCTTGGTACAGGCAGCTGTATTATTCGATGTGAGGCCCTTTTCTTGCTTCGCCTTTCCCGATCCCAGGTCGCAAACGGGTTACTTTTCAGATCGATTTATCGTACCGTGAAGCCCCTCGCTCCCCCCTTTTTTAAAATGATCTGCCTCCAGTGTTTATGGAAGGACGGAAAATTTCTACCCCCCCCCCTTTTCGCTTCTTTCGCCTTCCAACGGGCAAGAGGGTACATACCGGAGCCGGCTTCTGGTGTCAGTATGACGCCGTTCTTCTTGGTTCATTTCTTTTTTTCGATTTTTTAGTTGAGTTAGCGATTTTTTGATCTGTTTTTCTTGTCGCGTCAAAGAACGCCAATCTTATTGTCCTCCCCTTTCCCCCCCACCATCTCCCCCCCCCCCCTAGTCATGTTATAAAGAAGGCTCACCCCCGCGATATAAGATGGCTGGTAATGGCTCGGCAATTTATCTTGAGTCTGAGGCTAACTCCCCACCCTTTTCTTTGGGAATAAATCCGATTTACAGCTTGACTTTCAGAGGGCTCTTTCGCTCCCTTCGGGCCTCGCATCCGCAGGATGTTGGTGCTGGGACGGCGAGCCTTCTTTTCCAGGAGACCCCCTCATTTATCCCCTATTTGTCAAACTTTGGGCGGTGAAGTCCTTGTTACCCCCCTTTTTGGTTCCTATGCCTTTTACATTCCAATCTATTCTTCGTCGCGCTTTCCATGCGCCGCTTTGCTTTTTTATACAGGCCTAGACTTTTTTCCTCCTTCGGCCGAGGTTCCCTGGCCGTTTTTCTGGTGGACGGCCTCACGATCGCATGGTCCTTTTCGATGCACCATCGTCCTGCTTGCCTCAACACGCCCGCCCCTACTCCTCCCCCTCCTTGTAACTTTGCGCTTCCCTTCGTAAACCCCCCGGCTTTTTTTTCCATCACTCGTAGCTCCCGCAGATTTTAATCCTAATCCTTCTCCTTTCGCCCGAATTTTCGGCATGGAGGCATCTGTCTTCTTTTAGATCTTCTCCTGTTTATAGCGATCTTGATCCTCTCGCACTATGGCGCATTCAGAACCGTTTTTATCTTGGACAAAAGCTCGTTTCCCACCCGTCCCTTCATTGTGGGCCCCTTTCGGTATGCCCTCCTCGGCAGATTAGTCTTCCACTTTGTCGCCGGCCGCAAGTCTCGATCAAACAATCTGGCCTTATTGTGGTTGCCTGCATACGTTGTTCATTTGGTCTTCGAGGTGAGCCCCCTTGCCCATCCTTCGAACCCCTCTTTTCGCGAGCTCGAGGAAGTGCGCTTTTGATATTCCTGGCTCCTTTCTCCACCCGGGCAGTTGTGGGAAGCAAGCGGAGAGATCTTCACGGGATGTTTTTGTTTCCCTTTCTTTCCCTCCCTCGCGGATCACGCCACTTGTGGAACTCATCTTTACCCCCCTGTTCACCCGCTCCTCTTACTGTTTTTTTCGCTTTTCATAGACGGGCAGTCCTTCACGAATATCGATTTCAGGATGGCCGAGTCAAATTTCCTCTTCCTGTCCGCGAAACGCCGGCGACTTCGACTTCGTGGAGCGGTGATGGGACGTCACCTACCTGCCCCTCGGAGTTTCCCCTTCTCCTCGATAGCCTTCCCCTGCCAGCGGTTTCAGATGCTGAAAATGGAAAATCGACGGCTCGCCGGCATTTCCTCGGCCTCCCCTGTTTATGGAGCCGTGTCGCCTCCTTCGAGATGCTCCGAGGAGAATAAGAGAAATACCTTGATAACTCCTCCTTTGCGCCTACCTCTACACCCCTTTCCGAGGCGATCGTCGGCTATAGTACAGATATATCTATTTTCTCCGTTGTTGTGTCTTGATCCTCCCTCCCCCCTTCTTTTTCTATGCGATCCGCGAGGAGAGTCGCGGCAGTAGTGTCCGTTCTTCTTCGCGATTTTTTCTTTTGGTGCATTTCGCCGTCTTTACCAGCCCGCCCTTGACGTTGTGTAGTTTCGTGCGCGGGCCTTCTCTTTGACCTTTTCCCTTCTCCGCGCGACAACGTGCCTCGTCTGTCGCGCCGGACCTATCCTCGAATCGCCTTTTTTTTTCCGTCTCTTTCAGGAGTGTGACGTCCATCACAGCTCAACGACGTCCTTTCCTTCTCTTTTTTCTTTTTCTCTTGGTGGCTTCTATTTCTCTGACATCCTCATAGTAACGTATTCTGATTCAAAGTCCGGCCCGTTCATCTTATTCTCCTTCCCAATGCCGAAAACGGGAACACCCTTGTGAACTGGTTCCCCGTTGGCGATTCGGAGCGAAGATCCCTTTTCCCTCCCTTCCCCCCTCTCCGTTCTCACCTGAAAATGCCCTTGTTTTTCAAGGGTCTTCCCCCTCCTTCTGGTCCCCCGAACGAATCTCGGTGGAAGACAGATCGCTCCTGATGGGATTCTTTTCTTTTTCCCGTTATTTCTTCACCCACCCCAGAGCCAGATTGTTTCTTCCGTCTGATTGCGTATTTTGTTTTTTCCCCCTTCCTTTTTTTCATCTTCCGAGTAGTAATAAAGGAAGGCCGCCAAATGACGAACGGAGGCCGATTTTCCCCTATCTGCTGTTCGGAACTTCCCCCAGCCCTTTTGTGCCGCATCGACGGCCGATCGACACTTTCTCTGCCCTCTCTTCTGCCCCTTCCTTCTGCTCTCCGCATCCGACCCCTGCCGATTGGGTTAAGGACCTGGCCCCCGACCCCCTTCCCTACGCTGCAGCTGATACGAGGTCCCCCGGTCTTACGCGGCTTCTCTTTTCTTCTGCCATAAAACGGAGCCGTGTTTAGATAGACACAAATAGCGAAAGGTCATTTTCTATTTTTTTTCCCCTTTTTTTATCGGCGTCGTGTTGAAGGCCCTTTCTTTGCGATTCATTGCCGACACCATATGAAGCCAACATTGCGATTCGGACCGCCCCCCTTAGATTTTTTCCCCCCCCTTCTTTTCCTTGACCAAGCGCCCGCGAGACACTAATCGAAGGAGGCAGACCAGTTCTGGACCCCTCTGCGACGAGATTTTATTACCCCGGGGTATTTTAAAATAGGGCCCACTTTTCTTTTGGACCCCAAAGACCGGCCGTTTTTTAAACCTCCGGTACATCATTCGGTCTCCCCCGTCATTTCTTCCCTATTTCAGAGCAAGCCCACCCCGCACTCTGAGGTGCAAAATTGTTGGAGATACGATCCCCGCATCACCTTTTCCCACCTGTAACGGACCCTATCCCCTCGATTTAAGTTTTGGGGGAGGGAGCCCTCTTAGAGAATGTTTTTAATTTTTCGCTTTTGAGTAGCTGATCTCTTCCCGGTTGTCAGAATGATCTGTGTAGAGGTGGATTCCCACCCCGGGGGAGTCTTTCAGGGGCATTGTATGTGGGGAGGGGGGTTGGGGGAATCCCTGCTGAGTCATAAAGACCCCCCCCCCCACTTCTTCAGAACATCGATACTTCCGCGCCGAAAATCTCCTTCCAGCCTGTACGATAGAACTAATCCCCTTTCACTTCCCGGGTATTGAGAGGATGCCCCCCAAGGGGCATCGAAGAAGAAGCCCAAGACGCCCGCCCTTGAGTTTGGAGAGAATTTTTCTTCTAAACTGGTTTCATTTTACCCACACACTGCATTTCGCTGACTTCACCTTAATTTTCCCCATCGTTCGAATACGGTCATGGACCTTTTTTGGACATGCTCCGCCAATTTCAAAGGGCCCCCCATCCCCGTATAAAAACATTTCTTTTCGCTCGTCCTGTTTTCCTTTAAACCTCTGGTTCGGTTGCGCGATCCCCTTGGAAGGGATCTTTCAAAAGATCCTTCCTTTCCTCTTTTGATCGATGGTGTCCGCTCCCTGCCAGTGATCGCGTTTTTTGCCCGCGTGGACAGGTTTTCTTCTTTGCTGAATTCGTTGGTACCGGAAAATCCGCTGACAGACCTTTGTTCGGTATTCGCGGCCATGTTTCTGGAGGTGCTTTTTGCCCCACCACGGAAATGGTGCTAAGATATCTTCTCCCTCCAAACAGAATGCCACAGGGGTTGTAAAATGATCGTCTCCCGTGTTTTTGGTCCCCCCCCCCACACCTTTCGCTTCTTGCGCCTGCTGATTAGATGTCTTTTTCATTCCTCAATCTAGTAGTCTCCGGTTTCCTTCGGGTCAGCGGAGAGGTTCGTATTGTTTAGCTTTTCCTTTCTTCGGAGTTGTTGGATCCCCCTCGACTGGTTACCCCCAGCCAATACGCGCATTTCGATCAGGCCCAAAATCTCACATTCTTCTCACGACGGTCAACGTCGCTCCTCTAATTTCCCTTTTCATGGTCCCTTTTCGTTACTGGAGCTGCTTGAGGACCATACACCGGATCCCCCGTGACTCGGGCCCAAATACCCTTTTTCCTCCAGGGGATGAGGCGCGGCACGTTTCGGCATCAATGTGAGCCGAACCCATTTGAGCGGTTTTTTATACCTCCTTTTTAGGCGGCTGATGACTCCGGAGACCGGAAATGATGTTTTCTGGTGGGGACATTTTGGTGTCTTGCTTTGTCCCCCCATGGACAGTCCATATGGTCAGCCGGTAAATACAATCCGCTTCCTCGCGCTCTCTTCTCCCCCTATTAACCCGATCTCTGAGGGACGCGTGGCTTCAACCCTCTCAGAGATTGCGGCCTGAGGATCGCATGTTTGGGAGTTAATAGGGGTCGATGCCCTCGCATGCTTTCCACCCTTCCCCTAGGACTCTTTTCCCCGCTTTCGCTATTGTGGAATATTCGTAACCTTCTACGCGCTTTATTTCATAGACGAAAAGTCTCCCTGTTCCTAGGATTCCCTGAAGTATTCCTTGAATTGCGACATGTTCCCTGCATGGCGGCAATTGTTTTTGAGAATTTCCCTTCCTTTCCGTATTTTTCTATTCGCTCTCCCTGATCTCTCTCTGAGGCGAGTCGAGGTCTTTTTGTCCCTTTCTTTTCCATTCCCTCGATCTCTGTTCGCGTCGTCAATGGCGGCAATTACGGTATGCCCCCGAGATGCGTATTGACCCCCCGGACCGGTTTTTTTTTTTTTTTTTTTTTGAAGGGTACGTTGCCAGTCTTCCTCTTTCCTTTTTCTATGGTTTTTCCCTCCGTTTGTGTCTGCATTCGCGATAGCCCTCCTTGAAGAAGGAGAACCTGAGGTCAGAAGATTTCCCGTCCTACCTGGTCTTTCCTCGCAGACCTAGCCCACGGGACAGGTTTTTTTTTGAATCCCTCCCGAGATTTCGACGTGAACTTTCGGATTGTCCAGACCGCGTATCACTCCCCCCATTTTTGTTTCCTTTCCCCATCTTCCCCGGAAGATTTAAACGTTCGGAAGGTCGCTTAGATCTTTCTCATCATGACGGGCAGGACTTTGTTCCGAACTTCCTCCCATGCTTTTTTCCTAGTCCCTATATACATTTCTGGCCAGGCCAAGTCCATCACCTTCCTCCTCGACTTATTTTTTTCTTTGATGTCACAAGACTGAGCGAGACTGTCACAGGGATTCGATTAGGCGCCTCGAGAGCGAAGACGCCGATTTTCCCTTCCTCCCTGGAGAGGGGAGGTAGAAGGCGAATAGCGCTCCTCAAACACCTCTGGCGTTCCCTCTGATGAGAGGAGAGAGAGGAAGTCGCCTTCCAAAGATAAGAGATAGAAGAACGTCTTTTTTTCTTTTTTTACTCCAACTATTCTTGGTTTGGGAAAGACATCCCCCTTTTTTTTCCTTTTTATCCGCGCTTTTTTTCTCGCTCGAGAGATCTTGGCTTACCCTCTCTCTATTTTCCTTCCCCTTTGTTCGATATCTGTAAGCACTTTGACTTTCTTTTCTCGACGATGCCGCCGGGCATGCTTCGTGAGTCCGTTCTTTTTCGCCATAGCCTTGAGAGGGTTCTGAGTATCCTTTTCGCGTAGTGAACAGCCCGCCCAGCCCGTTAAGTAGTGCAGCGATCCTCCGGCGAAGACAGCCTCCCGTTCTCCGGGCCCACCCTCTTGCTCTAGCTGCACGAGCTAGGACAGCCTTCGATCGAATCTTTTTTCTTCCATCCACGCTCAAAATCCGTTTCCTCGCCGGTTTCGTTTCGCGTGGCTGGGCCACGCCCTCTTCTTCCCTTCCATCCGGCCTCCTAATCGATATTCGAGCAAAGTCCTTGCCCAGTCATGCGCTCCCGATCCCCGTCAACCTTTGAACATCTCCGGGTGACTTTTTTTCGATTTCCCCCACCGTTTTTTCGTTTGATCGCGCGGTAGTCTCCGATCTCCCTGCTCCCCTTCCTGAAAGTACGCTGCGGGGTTTCAGGCCGAAACTGCCCTTTTTTTTTCTTCTCGCTTTTTCCAGCCTCGCTCTCACGAAATTCTTAGATAGACGATTTTATCTCAACGGAAGGCAAGAATGACCCCCAACAGTCAATCGGCAGACCACCAGAGCCTTGGGTGGGATGAGATCTACCCCCCTCTTCTCGTGCCCTTCCCCCGTTGTCCCTCGCATCGCCCTCGTAGTGCCCCCGGACCGCACATGAATAGCACAGCTTTTGTCCAAGATCTTGTGGACCTGCCCTCGTGCCCGCCCCGCCGCGTCGATATCAGTGCATGTCCCCTCCTCCGACCCTTCCCCTCTAGCTTGATTTTCTGCGTGCTGCCTTGCCGTGCAATGACGATTTATTTTTTCGGCCCCCTCCCAGTCCATTGCAGCTGCACCTTTGCAAAGAGGCGGTGCGTCTGGATTGATGAGACCTCCACCCCTTTTTTCCCCTGCTTCTAAAACAGAGGACATTTTTTAAAAGATGTCGTCGGATCGGTATCTTTTTGAAGTTTTCCTTTTCTTCTACTCCTACCTATTCCGAAACCCTGGCCTACTACGCGGCAGCGCTAAAAGGCTTCGGGGTGCAGCCAAGCGCCCCGCGTATCGAGGGCCTCAGATGCCCCCTTTGCGCCCCTAATGGTTCAAGAGCCGAAGAGATTCTTTGGATGTTCCCTCACGAAAACTCTGGGCCGCGTCCTGAACAGAGCCCTTCCCTTTCTCATACGTTTGTCAACCTAAAGTGACCCGTACCCCTTTGACTTTTAATCCTACGACAGCGTAGAGCACACACGCACCCTTTCCGAGGATCTTTACTCCCCCCAAGATTGCGATCCGGTTGCGAACGCTCTGAACTCTTCGGTAAGCTCCCTAGATCACCTGTGATTTGGGAGGGAGCTCCCCGATCTCCCCGCCTCCCCTCAGTAGCGTGAGTAGAGGATCGGACGTTTTCTTACTCCCCGTAAGTCTTTCTCTTTGGTCGATGGTTTTTGCTGATCGAAATTCTCGGTATCTTTTTTCGTTTTGATGGGTAAATCAACCTTATAAGAACATAGCAGAACTACACAACCTCTCCTCCTCTCCTCTCCTACGATTTAATTTCCGCGACTTCCGATTCCTCTCTCCATTCCCCCTTTTTTTCAGTTGCCTTCCCGAGGAGCACGACGCGTCCTTTTTTTTGGAGAACTCTGTGTGTCCCCTGTTGAGGCGATCATTTTACCCCAATCAGCGGGACCCTCCTTTTCTCTCTGGATTCGACCACCCGTGGTCTAGAAGTCCCCCCGCAAAAGGCAGAAGATCACCCCCTTTAATTTTACTCGGATATACCACTTTTCTTTCCCCCAGATAGACGTCACCCTCTTTTTGAAAACAAACACCCAAAACACACAAACATCCATCCCCCAAACAAAAATCAAACAAAAAACACCAAACTCAAAAATACCCAAAAAAACAAAACAACCAAACAAAAACCAAAAATAAACCAAAAAAAAACAAACACAAAACCCAAAAAAAACAAACAAAAAAAAAAAAAAAAAAACCACCCACCAAAAAAACACAAACAAAACTTCAGACTGTTCCACTCTCTTGAGGGCGATATTTGGGCCCCCCCTGGCCACCCTCTTCTTTTGGATTCGATCTGGTTGAGACGACAGTGATCGCCCGGCCCCGCTTCGTTCCTTTTTGGTTTTCTCCTAACGCGATCGCGTTCATGATGGTATACTGATGAGACCTTTTTCGGCTTCATGTGCCTTCTCCGGGGCCATCAAGGCTTCGAAAAAGGGTTTGCAGTCTTCCCATCTCGACGTTTAGTCCCAGCGGCATTTGTTTGTTTAAAATGATAGGCGTATCTGACCTTCCCCCCCAACCCCCCCTTTTCCCTCGGTTAGGGCGCCTGCGGATTCCCCCCCCCCCCTCCGCCACGTGTTGCTAGAATTGTCGAAGTATGCCTCCGACTCTCGGGTCAGCGGATTGTCCAGTTTGGAGTCTGTCTGTCTTGGGCTGAAGTGTTGGCTTTTTCCATCCCTCCCCCTTCTTTCTCCCACACTCCATTACCGTTCGCCCATCAGACAGCAAGCAAATTCCTCCCCCCTTTATTTTTTCCCCCCCGGACTTGAACGTTCCGCGTCCTATAAGAACGCTCTCTGTGCATTCTCCATTTCCAAACCGGATCAATTGATCTAGGGAATCGACCTGTTACACTGCATTTTACCGCTTTTTCTTCCGGAGGCCGCCAGTTGTCGCCGCATTTATTTGGCGTTTCGGGGATGCTTCTCCTGGAGGCGATAATAGGACAGTATGAGTCCATTAGGTTGTACAAACGTTGGTCGGTCCTTTCTATCTTTCTCATCTTTACTGAACTTCCATCTTTTTTTCGTTCCCGGGAACATAAAATACTACCCATTTTTCTTTCATTTATCTGTGATAGAGACTTTCCAAAGCAATCATATCTGGGGATCTGGCGCCAAGAGAGTTGGCTCGATGGCTGTTTTCCCCTTTCCCTGATTTCACTTGGGTCTCCTTCTTTTAGCTGCACTTCCGAAATGATGCCTTACCTCTTACCGACGTCTACCTGACCCCATTAACTTTGGCGATCAGTAAACAGGAGAGCTTTTATTCATCAATGTCTCGCACCGCCGCTTTAATCTCCCGGTTCTTTCTTTTATTTTGGCCGCCATGCATTACATCCCGGCATGGCTTCAATGAGGGAGACCTCTGATATTCAGCTACCGCTTTTCGTCTAAGATAGGAGCTGACGGCGGCACTAGGCCTCATTCAACGACCTGCATCTCTTTCAAACCCTTTTTCTCAGTTCCTTTTGTTTTTTTACGTTTTCTCTACTCTTTTAAAAATTTTGCCCCCTAACGCACGTGTTACAAGGATGAAGTGTAACTTTGTTCTACGATTTTCCCCAAACTTTTTTTGACCTTCCGTTTTGTCTTTATGGAATTAGAGTTTAGCCTCCCTGTCATGGACTCGGCGATAAGAAGTCTTTTTTAGGCGCTCTTCCCACGAGCAGAACCGGAGACCGGGCAGTTTCTCTCGTTCCAGCTGTATACTTCTCCCTTGAGAACTTTCTTATATTAGAGTAAGACCTCCGCGCTTTTAACAAGTTTCAAGACCAAAGATTCCCGGAAAATGTACCTTGTTTCGGCAGGGAGTTCGCGCCTTCCCTTCCTTCCTTTCTTCGAACCAGCTGCCTGGATGGCCGAGTCCCCCCATCCTTTATTTTTCTTTTTTCATGACAACCAACCGGACGTCGTCTTTCTGGAGGGTTGGGACCCCACACCCCCAATCTTCTTCTTACAGGATTCGCTTCGAGAAGGCCTTTTTCCTACTCTCTCCTCCTTTCATCGGGCCCTTGGGACAAATTGGACCGGTCGGGTCCCTTTTCTCGCCGACTTCAACAACGTTTTGAGGGAGGGTTCCTTACGGACGAGATTCTTCTCCGAGGGTAGCATACCAGCTAATCGCTATGCGAAGACCGTCTCACGACGCGTTTCGCTTTTCCCCTACAGATCTTGTTTAAAGATATAATAGTGTATCCCAGTTGTTTTTTTCTTTCTAAGATCTCTGCCAAGAAGAGCCAGCCACCGTCGCGGCGTGCACGTTCTTCGCACGAGTTTTTGTGCTTGGAGTTATACTGCATCTTTCTTTACCTTCTCTCCTTCTTCTTCCGAAGCTTTCTGCGACGATGCCCCGAAGCGAGCGCCTAAGTTCCAATTTTTTTTTCCCCTCGATCTACTATGCTTTCACGCGCTCTGCCTGCGCGAATAGAACCTCCTTCCTTTTTTCCTTTCTTTTTTTACCTCCCGAAGTCTTGCTCGCAGGTTCGTTATAGTGCATGGGCTCCCCACGAGCCATATGAATAGGCAAACCACTTCCTCTTCAGAGTTCCCAAAGTACTGCCATCTGAGCGCTTTTCCGACTGCGACCCCGGTAAAACTTCCGTTTTGACACTCGTCTGTTGATTTCAATTCGTGCGTCATCGAAGATCCGAACCGTGTAGACAGTAGTCACGTCCGCCTCAACTGACCTGTGTGCTATTTTTCTGAGCCTCGCTTACCGCAGAAAGACTCTGGCTCGTCAGGACGCTCGATGTTCTACTTTCTCAAGGATCCGTCCCCCTTCTCCAGAATTTTTCCAACCGTAATGCCTCCACAAACAGAAGCCCATTTTGGTTCTCTGTCCTTTCTTTCAGCCCCCGGCCGTGAACGACCAAAAAGTGTCTCACCTTTCTTTGCCTCTAATGTACCCTCCCCTCCAGCGGAGGAAACTGTTGCCAAGATCTGCTGTTTTTGAATGCCTCTCTTCCTTCGACTATAGATATCATAGGTCTTCTCGCTTGAAGACGAAAACTGAGTTCTTTTTCCCCTCCACCGCATGCCGAGTGTACTTTCAGTGGCCCCCTAAACTAAGATGAAGATAATAGGGAAAAAGCGGCGGGTCGTCATACCCCAGCCTTCTTACGCACCCCCCCCCTTAGAGAACTTGTTGGTTTTCCCACGCTTGGCCATCAGGTATCGCGTCTGTTGAAGGGCCTTCTGGCGATTTCCTTCGGGTGACCTCTTTTTCCCCTCCACACACGATCCTCCCGTGTACGCCACCAGCCACACTCGAGGCAACCTCTGGTGGCCGCCACCGCTTTCCCGCCAGTAGAGGGTCTATAATCTTTTCACCTCTTCCAAGAACTCGAGACGAGTGGCTTTTGTCTGTTCCCTGTAACGCCCCCCCTCTTTCGGTTCTAATTTTGGAAAGCTCCTTTTTTCCGGTCGCATTCACAAGTCTCCTGCTCGGAGTCATTCGGTCCGTGCCGCGTCTCCCCACGCCCCCCTTTCTTCTGCGGCGAAAATGGAGGTCCCTTTCCCGGGCGCGCCCCCTCCTCTGAAAGGTCTCATTTACCCGATTCCCATTCTTCAAACCTGGTTTGGTCTTTTCCCTCATCTCACAACACGTGGGAGCCCGAACATTCTCGAGGATGACGTTCGGCCTCGGGTAGGAAGCATTACTATGGGGTCGTCTTTTGTTTCCCTTTGGTCCTCTTATGGCTTATTTGATTTGTTCCGAGAACACTTATCAGCCATCGTACCCCATACCTGACGGCACTCTCCGCTGACCCTGTTTTTAGGGCAGAATTCGCGCCGGATACGTTTAGCGGATGCCCTTTTCACCTCAGACTTCCCCGACGCGCCTGTTGGGTGTGAGAGACTTTTTTTTTTCTCCCTTCCCCCACTGTTTTCCGATACTTACACCCTGATTAGCTATTCTTCCACGTCGCCCCTTTTCGACTTTTTCCCTTGTGCGAACGTAAGTCTCTGAACCCGCGCGACGCAACCCATTCCCATCCGGATTCTCCCCTGCCTTCGGTTCCGTTTAATTTAGACCAACCCTGCTTGACCTGTCACGGGGCGGGCCGCGCGATCAGGCCTTTTCCCC
>Ga0179593_1322825_pt1 | contig 11813 bp, 14 predicted proteins | sample CZODoug2_1_08_16_FD_185931 | JGI IMG/M metagenome (GOLD analysis project Ga0179593, IMG submission 185931) | Vadose zone soil fungal communities from Angelo Coast Range Reserve, California, USA - CZODoug2_1_08_16fungal (PacBio error correction) | ecosystem: Environmental > Terrestrial > Soil >... | reverse complement strand
TTCCCTATGTAATACGTACCTTGTCTTGCCCGAATGGCTGCTCAGTTCGATATACTTTTAGAATTACCACTTTGTCCCTCCCCCCCCCTAAATGCCCCTTTGTTCCCCCCCTCGCCCTTTACCTTACTTTTTCCCTGCTTTTAATTTCCACAGAGATCGCACCGCCCAGCTGAACTTTCATCCCCGTGATCCTCTACTCTTAGATGACCGCCTCTATGTGCTACCCCCCTTCGCTTTTTCTTCCTTTCTCCCGCCTTCAAAATCCCTCCCGCAAGCATTTGTCCCCCCAATATCCACCATCTCTCTCCCGCTCCCACCCCCTGTCTCGCCGATTATTTCTTCTTCCCCTGCGAGCCAACAACCGGAGACCCCTCGATCCAAAGGTAACACTTTCCTCCGCTTTAAGCTTGCGCTTCTTTACCCAGATCAACCCGTCCTTTTTATCGGGGTCTAGTATTTCCCGCCTTACCTCACTCCCCATTTAAGTCATTTTCCTCAAACGCGAAGGGTGACGCTGCCCTCCGCAACGGCTCTCCCACCACCCGATGGTTCGCCCTTATTCCCGGAAACAACTGTTTTGCGAGTCCCCCCGCTCGCGCGGTCTTCGTCGCATTTTTATAGGCTTTTCAATTAGGAAGACTTGTCAGACCTTCCCCTCTTACGTTCCGCCTCAAATGTTCCAATTTTGTTTCGACCTACTTTTTTGGATCGAAGTCACCCACCTATTTCAACACCCAACCGGAAAACGTCTTCAGTGGTCCTTTATCATTGCCCAAACACTCTTCAATCCCGGCCCACTAGACCCCACACTCTCGCAGGATCGCACTCCCCCTCCCTCGTCGCACGCCCAGCAACAATCTCTTTCTAATCGCTCCCCACCGTCCCCAACTCTGTTACTTATTTCCGCCGCCTCAACTGATGCCGAATTCCCTAAAATCCCCAGAATATGCCTCAACGCCGCAACACGCTCCGGCAAACAAACCCCTTCTTGGCACAAAACCCCCCCCTGTGGTTCGGCCAGAAAGACGAGTTCTGCGCGCTTCCTGTTTGCCACCCCCACCCGAAAAGAATCGGATGTTTCTTTTTCCATGCGTCCTCCGCCCGCGACAAGTGGCCGAACCGGTTCCTTCATCCTGCATTTTTTTTCCATGTTCCTTTTTTCTTAACTCCCCCTGGATGTATGCCTGGCCCCATAATCACAGCCTAGGGCCTGTTCATTTGCCCCCCCTAACCAACTCCCCCCATTTCCTTCATTCGGATTATTAGCTTCCCGTTTCGCGATATTTTTCTTTCGTTGCCACTTTCCATCGAGCTACCTTGACGGATCCCCCCCCCGCCGCACTATCGCCCCCTTGACATTCAACACAACCTCTTCCCTCCCTCCTGAAGTTGATGTTCGAATCCTGCCAATGACCTCCCCACTCCTGTTTGATTTGAAACACCGGCCCGTTTTTCAAGTTTCTCCGAAACCCTCGCGAATCGCTTGAGAGTCCCTTCACACCCTTGCCTTATATCCGGTTTTTTAGCACGTTCTCCGAACTCTCGTTCTCCTCTTTTTAACGGTGTTCGCTTGATGCCGATCTCCTTTGTCCACCTACGGAGGCCCTCTCCCGTCCTTGCCCCGGGCACGCGTTGCTCCCTCCAACCTCTCCCCAACTTCTTTTGACACACGAGTGTGGTTGGCCAATTTAGCTTTTTAGGTCCCACGCCCTTGTGACTTCATTCTGGCAGCTCTACTTCTACATCTCCCCGGAAGCCCTTTTCAGCCACTCCAGCTTTTTTTTAGATCTCTCTTCTTCTACTTTCACCTCGGAAACTGTTCCAACCGTAAACTCCTTTTATGGTCCCCCGTGGCCGGGCCATAGCCCTTGGCTGAGCCTGTGTCCCCCGAGCACACTGTATGCCCCTTTCCTCAGATAATCGTACCTCCGTCTCTTCGCCTATCCCGATCTCGTTCCCGCGCTCGCCATATGCCTTAGCTGATTTCTGACTCACCGTAAAAAATTGTCCCCCATAGTTTTTTAATCGGTTTCCTTCTAACTCCTCCCCCCTTCTCTACTTGGCTGATTGTCACCAGTATCATTTTCTTCTTGTTGTTTTTAGTATCTTCTATCAATTTTGTGCTTGGAACTCTCATCGCCATCTGATCCTCCTTTACGGGACCAAGATCATCGCTTCAGACTCTTTTGGCTCTGAGTTCCTTCCATTCTTTTTCGAATCTGGCTCAAAAGTATTGCGATTTTTCTTATCAGGTGTTAGTAAGCGTCTCTGCTTTTTGCTTTCCTTTTGCAGCTCATTTCTCCGTTGTCCTTCCCAAAAACGGTTTGATTTATATCAATTTGGGCCCACAGCTTTTCTTTTCGTCTTTTTTTTCAGAAAGTATCATGTTTTTTAGCTTTCATAAAACCTTCATAGTTTATTGTATACCTCTGCTTCCGATAAGATAGTCTCCCCTTTCCGCTTCCTAAATGTAGTCCAAGCGTTTATGCGACAATAAATTTTCCCCCCCCCGGAGTGTGTAGAGCGTTGTGTGTCCTTTTTTTTGTTTTCTCAATATCCCTCCCTTGCACTTCCGTTTCTTTCCTCTCTACAATTTGAGTCCGCATGCATTCTTTAAATCGTCAATCCAGATTTCTCCCTAGAGCACGTCGCGCCTTCCGCGTTTTGCCCCTTTCTTGCTGCGGCCTGCCCCTTTCGAGTGTCCTTCTGCCTCCTCGCGACCCCCCACTTTTTTTTTTCACTTCTGGCCCGGTCCCTCTCTGCTTTTTTTTTTTTTATTCATGATATGCTGCGAACGCTCTCGGCAACCGTCACTTAGTCGTAGATTTTTTCATCGATTATTGATGAGATAGTCGGCCCGGTGATTCGAGGAGGCCTTGCGCGCCCCATCTATTGGCGAAATATCGTATTTTCCCCCCCGAGTTCCTGAAATGATTCAGAGTGATGAGTTTTTTGTGGGGTCCACTCCGATCCCTGGCTGCGTCTGGATAGGCTTTTACCTATACCCTTCTCTCGTTTTTCTTCGCACCGCTCCCTTCCTAAGCCCCGCCACCCCTAACTTGTTCCGCTTTGCGCAAGCCTTGACTTTTTCGTCCGGCGCCCTCTCGGGCGGCGGTCGCAGTTTTACCGAATCGCTGGGATTGTTTTAAGTCCCCTGACCCTTTTTTTACCCGATGTTTTTCTTTTAAAGTTGGTTTTTGTGCCACAGACTGTGGTGCCGGCGGACTTTTCTTCGGTTTTAACGCGTGTTTGTATTCTTGTTTGGTTCTCTGCTTATCATCTTATGCCCTTTTTGAAATGATGGAGTTTTGGTGAAGTCTCCTTGAGTGGATTCTCTCAAGCGCTTTTGGCTGGTGTACGTCGCGTGTATCTCTTTTTTATTCTTGTGTTTCGAGGTCTTTTGACCTAGTGTTTTTGGATAACGGTACCTTTCTGCGTTGGCCTCTTTTCTTTATTACCCCCCTTTTCTTCTCCTTCCCTATGTCTTCCCTTTTGCACCGTCCCGTTACTTACCTGTCGTTCCGTTATTTTCTTCTTGAATGCGTTATTACCGATCCCATTCTTCTCTACTTCTTGGCTGAATCTCTTCTCCTTTTTTCTTGTCTTCAGTGCGCCTGCCAATTAGGGTGCTGGGTTTCCCTATCACTTTTTCGTCTTCCGTCGCCAGGTTCCCCCTTAAGTACGGTTCGCTTACGTTCTGGCCTTTTTAGACTTGGTTAAATAGTCGAGGACGTTTCTTCACGTCCTCCCTTCTTCAAGCGCTCTTCCTTGGAATGCTCTTTTTCGCGCTGTTTTTTCCCCTCTCTTCCTTTTCCCTTTTTTATCTAACTACTTGCTTTGATAGGGTAATCGGTTTCTTTTTGATATTGGGCATTTCCGCTTTTCGCTAGCGGACCTTGCGGAGGGTCCCTCTGTTGTCCCCATCCGTGTTAGTCCAAGACTTTGATGTCATCTTCTAGTTTTAGTCGTGGGGATGTTCTTGCATCGCTATGTGTGTTGATCGTATCTATTTCTGTCCAATTTTTTCCCTTCCCCGTATTTGCGACCCCCCTGCTGTTGCAGTTATTGTCTAGACTCCAAAAGGTGGAGCTTCTGATATCATTTCCAATTTCTTGAAGTCGAACCTCTCCTATTTTCTGTATCCTTCATCTCTTCCCGTTCCCTCGTTGTTGATAGTTTCAACCTATACCCATTTCTCCGTCAGCACTGGATGAAGTTAGCTCATAGTCGATGAATTAACCATTTTTCTTCATACTCGTCACATCTCCTTGATCCTCTTTCGTCCCGAATGGTAAATTCCATTCCATAGTCCTCTCAAACCCACAGCCCATTATTCTTTCATCCTCCCCGTTTATCTAGTTTGCTCCCTCTGATGCCCCCCCCCTTTATATTCCTACCCGTTTCCCTTGCTGTTTTCGTCCACCAACGGTCCGCGTCTACGTTCTTGTCGGTGCCCAACCCCCACACATCCTTCTTCCCGTAATTCCACCATTTGCTATTTTTTTTTTAATGCTTTTGCGTCCACCCCCGCCCCCAAAATCGCTGCCCTTTCCCTCCGCGTCTTGAAGACGATGCGTTCCCGATCCCTCCCCCCACCTTTTCTTTTCTATTAGGTCTGAATGACCGACCGTACGCCCCCCTTTTCCCCTTCCCCATTCTTGAACCGCGAGCGACTGATTTTTGCGCCGCAATGTTCTCATGCTTTCCCCCCGAACCCGACCCTGCGTCCTCCGTAGATCCGCAACCAAATTCCTTTCCCCCGCCCTCTTCCCCAATTTCGCTCTCTCTTCTCTTTCTTTCTATTTTTATCGTTTTGCTTCAACCGGATTCCTTCCAATGTCTCCGCAGCCTAACGACTTTTGCTTTACGTTTATTCGCACAGTATTCTCCCACTCTTTCCCCCCGGATCACGCCCACCCGATTCCTCACTCCCTTCCCTCCCACCTTTTTTTTTTTTTTTTCCGGGTTTTTTTTCACACTTCCTCTTCCCCTTGCCACACCTTCACCCCCTCTTCTTCCTTTCTGTGTAACAGAATCCGCCTCTTCTCCCTTCAGGTCCCCTCGCTTTTCCCAAGTAAACACCGTCCCCTCTGCCCTACTTTTCGCTCGATGAATCCATGATGATACGCTCCTCACCTTTTCCAATCAGAGACCAGGGTCTTAACCCCCCCCCCGGACTCAACGCCTCGTTCAAAAACTTTCTTTGGCAACCCCCCCCCGTCCCGGCGGCCGACTCGCTTGCCTCGCTTCCCTCTTCCTTCTCCAAAAACCGTTTCCTAAGGTTCTTTTCCCCTCCTCCCCCTCCCTGCTTCCTTACAGCCGCCTTCCCCTCAAGGTCATTTTTGCTTCCCACTCGCTCCCTTTGTTTGATTGTTGTCCTGGATCTTCCTTCTAATTTTTCAACCAAAACTTATTTACGCCCTTTTCTCAATCCGCCCCTCTTTGATTTGCCCCACCACAACACTCTTTTGACTTCTTAGGATTCTCCCTTTTTTCGCAGACTTCCACTTTGCTCCCCATAGTTGGGTCAGACTCATGCCCCTCTCCTCCCTGCCTTCCTCGTCCCCCATCTCTAACTTGCCTACCCCCACTCGACGAATTGCCTTGTTGTCTGATTTTTTCCGATTTCTCCATAAATGAGAAACCCTCCGCCTCGTTGATCTTTGAACCACACCGCCTGCCCGTTCTCCCGCAACCAGTTTTTTTTTTTTTTTTTTTCTCCCGATCTCTAGGCATTTTTCCACTTTCTTTTCTTTGTCCCACGACTTGAAAGAATGTGCGTGTCCGGACCATTTTCGCTTTCCTGCGTCCTTCCATTTTTTTTTTTCCCTCTTTTTGTCGGCGGCATTTCTCGCCTTTCATACTTTTTGTATTTTTGAAAGGGGGTTTTCGGCCACAGCCTGGCCTGACCAGGCTGCAACTTCGTCCTCCCCCCTTCCCCCCTCCCCAACCACGCTCGTCCGCGTGTCTTTTGCCAAATTCGCGTTTCCTCTAGTGACCTTTTTCCCTTCATTTAGGCAATCGCCCGATTCGACCTATTTACCTTCTGAGCGCTCTATCCGACCCATAGTCGTTCATCTCGCGGTCCTTACCCGTTCATACCTCTCCCCCCATCTTGCCTCCAACCTGCTTGTTTTTTGTGGGTAACCATGCTCCTTTTTTTCTCCAATTTGCGAATTCCCTCTTCCCCCCCACTCTCTGTTTTGACCCCTTTCTCCTCTTCCCTTTCCTTCTCCTCCCCTTCGCCGTTTCCCCGTAGATTCGCCTTCTCCACTTCCTTCCTTTTTTTTTCCCTTTGCGTAAAGCGATCGCAATTCCTCACTCTGACCACCATTGGCGTCAAGCGTTGATCGCACCACCCTTTTTGCAGTTTCCCTGACCATCGATGTCTTGTGCGATTTATTTCACAGTCCATGATAGCCCCTCTTTCTTTCCTTGTGTTTGCTTTAGATTTTCTTTTCAATGTGAACTTTTCTACTAGAACTCCTTCAGCGCATGTTCGTTCGAAGGGCAACGCGACTGATACGTCCGCCTTTTGACCTCCCCTCCTTCCCCCCTCTTCCTCTTTCCGGCTTGGGAACCAGATTCCCTTGATCCCGTCTCTCCCCGTCTTCTTTACGTTCCTAGCGATCCGGATTACTCCTTTGATATTTCCCTTGCCAAGCGCAGGAGAATTTGCGTGTTCATTTCATCCCCCTTTTTTTTCCTCCCTTTGCGCATTTTCACAGTTTTTACTCTCCTTTGTCCCTTGTCTTTCTCTCCGGATTCATGCCTGATCCATCAATTCCCCTTTTGCTGTCTAATCGTTACCCTCTTATTAAGATCTCCTTCCCTTCCTCTTTGCTTTTCTTTCCCTGAAAGTCCTCAACGAGTTTTCTTAACCGCGAAATTGCCCCCCCCCTCTTGTGTTCTGCGTGGTTTGGTAGTGTGGGTCTCCTTTCTTCTTGCACTCCTTTCCGGCCCCGTCTTTCCCCTTCTATCTAATGCCCCTCCGTGTTCGCGAAACCCAAGGGCACGCTAGGAGCCATGAGATCCTTTCCGCTCGCACATTCTTCTTTCCTCTTTCGACCTCGAAACCTTCCTTCAGATCGCAACGTGTTTCGTTTCCCCTGCTGCCCGTTCTTCCCCATCCGACGTCTTCTTTTTCTTGTCTAGCATTCAGGGACTAGACAACCCGCACCCTGTCCATTCTTCTCTCAGGTTGCCCGTCCCCCCCCTCTCTTGATTCGACTTTGGCGACCGTCCCTTTTATCTCCTCTTTCTTGAATTGCCCTTCTCCCCCCAAATTTTTCCGACCAACGACGGGTCCTCGCCACTTGATTCTCATTTCGATTCAGCTTCTGGCTTGGTACGGGGTTCAAATCCAGTCTCTTTGACGCGGTCTTTCTCCCCCTTGCGTACTCTCACAAGTTGCTCCAGTTTACTCACTCCAGAATCCCTCATCCACCTAAATCTTCTTTTTAGAGATTGCTAGTCGGCTCTTTCTTGTCGGGCGGCTCCCGTAGCGAGAAGTTAATCGTCCTTCGGGCCGTTGCTGTGTGCGTCCGCCCGGCCTCGCTTGCACTCGAGCGGCCGCGTTTCCATGGTTTTTTTTTTGCCCACAATCCCGTTTTTTTCATCGGCGTTTTCGTCGTTTTTGTTTTTCCGGGGCGCTATCTTTTTAGGATTGTTATTTAGTATAAGTGATTCTCGGCCCCCGGACCGATGTTTTCCTTTTTTACGCGTTTACGGTGTCTTGCTTTTCTCGAGTCGAGATTGTTTTTTTTTCGTCGATTGGATCTGATCCCTTCGGCTCCGCTTATGGTTGTTTTTGATTTTTGGCTGGCTTCGAAGTGGGCCGTAATCCTTGACCCGGAAGTTATTTGCTTCTGGTTTTTCTGAATCTGTGTTTCGTCTATGGTTTAAATTCCGGTGCTCCCTCTGATTTTGTCTTTGTGGTGCCGGTCCCTTATCATGTCCCAGGACTTAGCTGTAGCATTCTTCTTGAAGGCGCGTTAAAAGATCCAGGCGCTAAGCTATCCTCTCGCTGCTTTGAAGCGCGGCGATTTGTGTTGTCGGATTCTCTCTCTTTGTTCGGTTCGCATAGTTTGTCCTGCCTTCTTAGAATTCGCGGTTCTTCGAGTTACTTTGGGTGGGTAAGAGTTGTCTCCTGGTTGTGTTTTTTTGTTTGTGGGTTGGGTGTGGGTGTGGGGGTTTTTTGTGGGGTGGGGTTCTGACTCGTCGCTCCGTTTTTTCGGCCCGCATCCGTCTTAAGAGGATACCTTTTCCCCTCTTTTGGCGCGGGGTTACTCTCTCTTTCTCCTCCCGAACGCCAAACTTAATTTTCCTCTGTTTCGGCCTGTTTCTTGGTTTGTTGCACCCGACCCCAGATGCTTTTTTGCGGTTCATTTTTGCGGGTAGTCTGACACTCTCTTTCTGATGAGCACCCGTTGTACTTTTGAGTGGATTCCTTATTCGGATGTTGGATTGCTTGTTCGCTGTGTTTGATTTCGCGAGGGCGCACTTTGAAAGTGGCCCAGGCGTGCGACGTATTCTGCGGAGTTACCCTGCCGTTGGAGTTTCCACACTTTGGTCTCTAGATATCTTAACGCGACGCGGCCGTGCGACCACAAACTTCAAGTAGCGGCTCACACTTTTTCTTTTGTTGGATTAGATATTTCCTACCTCTACTCCTTTATTGCCCGGAACGAATTTGCTGCAGTTCGATATAGTTTCTTGCCTTACCCCTTTTCCCTAATACTGCCGGTCTATTTTTAACCCTCCTGATCCTTTAATTCTTTCACTTGGTCACTTTCACAATTCTCCCTAGCGAGATCAAACACCGGTCTCCCCCTTGAGCCTCGCCGACTCTCTTTTTTTGCCATCCACGTCCTTTGATCAATAATCGCTTCGGCTTCCACAACATGGCAGCGCGCACTGCATCTGTCTTCTTGCCCAATATCCCCACATCCAGAGATCCTTTCATCAGTCCAGTTGCTCTTTCCTTTCTCTTCGAACTGCTCTCTCCCACCGCGCAAAATCCTCGCCCCAATGGTAACTCGTCCCGGCCCTTCTTTTGGTATAACTCAACCAATTTGACGTATGGCAGGGTTCGTGCCTTGCCCAGCCTGTACCTTCAACCGGTTCATCGCAGAACCGCGTCCAGGCGACGATTGCATCCTCACGGCATGAGTTGACCCCACCGCCTGAACACCCGATGCGCTCCTTCGACTCGCACACAAATGCAGCGAATCCCCGACGCTACTCGGATCTTTTTCGATTTCCTTGTTCTTCTTTGTGTTTAATGAAAGTCATTCTCGCATCTCGCGGAATTCCCCATTGCCCTCAAACGATCATCGGGCGCACCTTCTGGATCGACGCTTCCCTCAATCCCAATACACCCTCCGCTTAGGTTCCTGGATCACGCCAACATGGACAATTCCCACATTCCCACAACCCATCCTTTCTGCTCCGCACTGGTCTCCTCACAACCTCCCGATTCTCCCGCAAGCAAGTTCTTTTGATACCCCGCATACACAGTCCCAAACGGTCCCTCAATCCCCTTAGCATTCATCATGTTTCTCATAAGAAACCTCAATCATTCCCCTGGACACCCAACACACGACGCCCGCCTGCAACCACCAGGTTCCTTGTCCCCACAAACGTTTCCCACGGCGGCCCTCCTCTGAGTGCGTCCTTAACACTTTCTGTTTTCCACAATCACACGTCACCTCAGTCGGATGCCTCCTCGACGAAACTTTCGCCCGTTCCGCCTGAGCCATCCTCTTGCCGACCTTCTTGTCTTATCAACTCGCTTTTTTGAGGCTTTGCTGCAGTCAGGATTACTTAAACCTATACCACTGCCTTCCTCCCTTGGCCATACTCAAACGCATATTTTTTCCTTCTCATTTTTCCCCCCCCCCCATACAATACCTCTGAATCCTTCAGTCCGCTCAGTGTTAGCACTCCCCGTATTTGCCCCTCTTGTCCCTCTCCCCCATTCCTCCATCGCTCTCCCGTTCCGGTATCCGTTCTTCTTCCCTTTCATCGCCTTCCAAACTCTTCGACTGCCTGGCCTCGGTGCCGATCGAGTTTTTTTTCGCGTCACTTCTCCATCTTACCAAAAGCCGCCCAGTAGGATATTTGCCCCACACCTTTCTCCAGTTTTATACCGCCCCCCCCTTCTGATAGTTTAAGAGGAACTTTCCCCGAAGGTCCTTTCGTCTCTCCTCATTTGACTTTGCTTAATCCCGTTAATGAGGAGACCCTTGTTTTCTTTTTTTCTGGTATATTTTTCGTATGTGCCTTTTCTACTCTACCCTTTGTACCTCCTTCTTCCTAGCCGGCCTTTCCACTTTCTCCCCCCCCTCGTATCCATACCACTCCCACCCAACCCTTCGAACACGCTTTTGGTGCCAAATTTCCGCGTTTTTTCTCCTATTTCCCCCGCTTTGTGTCCTTCTTTATTTCCCCTCTTCTTAGACTTCTTCCCCTGACTCCTCTTACGACGCCACTCTTCTTTTTAGCTCTCGAAGGCATGATACTTTTCATGACTCGAAAACAGAGTTCAAAAACGCTGTTTCCGTGCGCCTGGTTTCCCCCATCCTCTTTTTTTCAATGCCCATTGCGTGAGTCCCTTCTTTATGCCCTTCTCTTCCTCTTCCTTCCTGGGCCATATCTCACATTCATCGTTTCGCAGTATCCACCGTTCTCGGTCCCCCCAGCTTCGACCATTTTTTCCTGGTCCGCTCTCAGTTTTCCGACACCCCCCCAATTTTTTCCACAGCGTCTTCTCGTATCTTTGTCGTTTCACGACATCGAGGCATGGGCTATTTAGTCAATTTTTCCCCCCTTCCTGCCTCTTCCTCCTCCTGTTGTTTGGTGGGTCGTCTACACTCCACTCTCGCCCATTGTCTGTTCGTTCGTCGGTCCCCAGATCGATCCTCCGCTTGTCCTCAATTTTTTGTTAGAGTTCTCTCGACGCCTTTTACGCGAGTAAAATCTTGCGAGCGCTTTCCCTCTCGGGGATACGCGCATGCGATCCGAGATAGCTTGTTTTTCTGTGCAGTTTTTAAGGTTTTCCGCGTGCGCCGGCTCCTCCCCAAGGCATGCTTTTTATCTCCCTTGCGCAGGGAAAAAGCTTTGTTCTCCTTTTTTTTTGATTCCTCCCGTCTGATGCCTTTTGTCGCTACCAAGAACAGTTTTTTTTCCTCAATTGCCCTTTTTTTCTAGTCTATCGGCTCTTGCAATGCAAGGCCCGAGTGTGACCTTCAGAGACAGCTTTTGACCTTTTCACCACCACACTTTTTTCCCTAGTGTTTCGTCATGTGGAGGCTCTTCTCTGGCCTGGGATCTGCCTCCGTATGTACCAAAGGATTTCTCCATGACATCCGACCTCTCCCCTTGAAATTCTCCTCCATCGACTCTTTCTGCTTAGTTCTTCGCTCCCATTCGTTTTTTATCACATTTCTTTTTCCGCAGATGATTCGACGGTTGAGGTAGAACTTTGCGTCTTGTGTCAATCCCGACGCTGGCCTGCTTGTCGCATCTGATATGCGGAACTTCCTTGCTAGTCTTCGGTTTGAATTCGATGATTGATGGATTCGCCTGCTTCTGGCAGGTTTCTTTACGATCTTGACTTCCCTTTCGGCGCAATTGGTGTAGACCTGATTTTCCGAATGATTCAGAGTTCTTTAGTGGTTTAGGGCCAATCCTTCCTAGGATTCGTCTTTATGTCCCGGGTATACTCCCTTTGTATCCCATCTCTTCCCCTCTCACATCCCTGAAGCCGACAAGACAAACCCGTCTTTTTGTCTGTCCCGTTTTTCTGTTTT
>Ga0179593_1320876_pt1 | contig 11813 bp, 12 predicted proteins | sample CZODoug2_1_08_16_FD_185931 | JGI IMG/M metagenome (GOLD analysis project Ga0179593, IMG submission 185931) | Vadose zone soil fungal communities from Angelo Coast Range Reserve, California, USA - CZODoug2_1_08_16fungal (PacBio error correction) | ecosystem: Environmental > Terrestrial > Soil >... | reverse complement strand
TTTGTTCGCCCCACTTTTTCTCCCCCAGAACCCCTCCGCGTTCCTAAGGAAAACTTCCGCCTTTTTCCACGCGGTCTTTCTGGTTAAGGTTTTCCTTTTTTTGCTTTAGACTACCCGAGTCAAGAACACGCGAAGCTTAAGACACTGATTTTTTTTTTTTACCAGAATTGCAAGACTTCTCTATAAGCTTTTTTCCCTTTTTCCCGTCTCGATTCTCCCTTTTTCGTTTTTTTTCCCTTGCTACCTCTACGGCTGTTTAGAGCAACCTGAAGTCAATCCCCCCCAGAAAAGACGCCCCAGCACCACCGCTTCAAGGATTCCAACCAGGTTTTTTCCTTAGACGGCGGATCCCTGTCCATCTTTTTTTTTTTCTCCATGATTATTCGCACTTTTTAAATTCCTGTCGCCCCCTTCCCGCACTCTTTGGTCGTTTTTCGCGCTTTTGGTTATTCCGTTTTATTTTTCCCTCCCCTCGGTCCTCTGTCCCTTTACGCGGGCCTTTGGCCAGGCACTATCCATTACTAAAAGCGACGGAGCTCCTTGTGGTTCCCAAATATTGACCCTCACAGCTGTGCCCTCCTTCTCCCTGAACCTATAGCCCCTTTTTTCTTTCATTCTCACTACCAATCCGCGTGAATTTAAGTAACCTCATCTCCTTGACTACCTCAAACCCTTTTATTCAGGTTTTCCCTCATCCTTCAGCTCGCTTTTTTGCCAAAGATTTTCTTTACCCAAAGGGTCCCCAATGTAGTGCCTGACCTTGCCCATTGTCCGCAATAATCCCTTAGTTTTTATCTCCTACGCCAGGCTGACCCCCCCCCTCCCCGCGCTTCTTTTCCTTGCAGCCTTTTTTTGCACTGCCGTCTGCAGTACCCCCTGTATCTGTTTAGGAAGGGGGGTTTTGCGCCCAAACGGTTCCCACAGGGTTTTTGAATCCCCTAGTCTGGTTCTCCCTCCTGTCTCCTCTAAATTTTGATCATCTTCAGGGTTTCAGCAGGTCCTAAGACTCGCTTTTCTTTTAGATGTTTAACGTTTTGGCGGATTGTGTGGCTTCCTTTTTGTTGCCCCTGTTCTTTCTTTTTTCCCTCTTCCATGAGATGCGACACTCTTTGCCTCGACCACACCGTTTAAGGTCTTTAGCAGAACAAGGCCGTTGTTGACGTATGTTCTGCTTGCTTCTTTGCGGGAGCTTTCCCCACCTCCGGCAGTGGGTTCCCCCAGATCGCAGTTGCTCTCTCACGAAGGAGCCTTGCGTCGTTGTGGACACTTTCGATGTTATGAAGGGTTCGACCTCTATGAACCTTGGCGCGTCCGGAAGAAGTTGCTGGTCTCCTTTCTCAGCCAGTTTTTTTCCCTCTCCTCTTCTTCCCAAATTTTTCTTTTTCTTCTCCTCAATCACGCATGCGGGAGTTTCTTTCCCTACTCTTGACGGTCGCAAGGTGAAACGACGGAGAGCGAATTCTGATTAAGAAGGTTTCTTCCCCTCCCTGAAACATGGTCCTACCTCTTTGTAAGCTCTCGAGAAACTTGCCACCCGCGGCTGGCGTTATTCCCCCTCACTTATGGTCAGAAGGGCTGTGGATCGTCTTTTGGAGATCGACCACGCTGCGGTTTTTCCGTTGTCCCCTCCTTTTGAAGTCCCCCACTTTCTTTGGCGACCCTTTATGGGAGAAAAAGTTGGCGAGTAACAGATTCATCGGTTTTTGAACAACCCAATCCTCTTCCCCTCGAATCCTTCGTACTAGTCTTTCTCCCTCATTCCTCTCTCCTCCCACAAGAGAGGAACTGCCCCTTCGAGTTAAGTTTCGAATGCCACTCCCGGCTGCCCGATTCCCCCTCTGCCAACGGCCGAGCCACTTTTTTTACGCTTTATCTTTTCTTCGCTCTCTGTGTGTGAGTTAGAGAATTAGAAGCTTACGGGACTCGTTTCCTTCCTCTTCGATTCCGGGCAGCGGGTTTGCGTGTGTCAGCGAGTTTCCTCCCTCCTGCAGGGTCTAAGTTGAATCGATGCCGGTCGGATGATGGATAGCAGTACGGCTTTGTCTTTTTTCGCTTTTCGTTTTTTTGCCCTTTCCCGACGTGTACCTTTCCCTGCACTAAAAAAAACCCCCAGACGGGACCAGCCCCCTTTTTCTCTCTGATCCACGCCCTCCCCCTATCCCCCTGATAGCCGCGTTGTTTTTCTCTTCTCCCCTCCGCTTTCTCAGTATAGCCCTCACGTTAAGAGTGCCCCCTATTCCCGCCCAAGCGACGTTTTTTTTCTTTCTAGAGAGTTTTAAGGTTCTTCCCTGACCCCTTGTTAACGGACCCCTGAATCGAAGTCTTGGGGTCCTTTTTCCTGCGCAAGTACGGTTACTCCCCGATGGAGCCACTCCTAACCTCTTCCGACACCTAGCTGGTCTAAGATTCTGAAAACTTTAGTCCCCTGATTTCAGCTCCGATGCGCCGGTAGAACCTGATACCCCATCGGCCCTGTTTCCCATACCACAACCTAAAGTGCTCCTCTGCTCGCTCTACCCTGCTGTTCCCACCCATTCCGGCTTTTAATCTCCGGCTGGCAGATTTTCCCCACAGTCTCCGGGCTTTTTTCCCCTGGTGACCTGCATGGACCTTTTTACTCGGCCTTGCATCTTGCTCAAGTCCCCCCGGCACTCGTCACCACGGCAACCTACTTCCACCCACCCTATGAATCCCACCCTTTGCCAGCGTTTGGAACGATTCTAAACCCCCCCTATCAGTCGCTTCCTCTTCCGACCCCCTCTTTTTATTTCGAACTTATCCGGAGTAAGGCAGGATTGCTTTCACCGCCTTTGTCGTTCAAAAGTTTTCCCCCCACCCCCCCTCAGCGAACTGACTCTTTTTTACTTTCCGCAGCCGTTTTCCCTTTTTGACAACAGTGCTCCAACCGCCCTTTAAGCCCTGGGGATGTTTTGTCGGGCTGTCGATTGTCTTCAACGGGCGGAGTTCTTCTCAACCACAGATGTCCTCAGCATCTGGATCGTTTTCTTCCCGCTGATGGGGCAAGTTCCCGCCTCGGGACCCTTTCTTTCTACAGTACTCGTTTTCAGGTTTTCCAAGCTTCGGCGTTGGAGAACACACACGCCCCCTGGCCGGTTTCTCCCCAACGGTAAAAGATGTCGGGCGCTTCTGCACGGCTGTTTGCGTTCTGATTTTTTTGACCATCAGCCATAGTTTCTCTCTTCTCTTGAGTCTTTCCTGCAACCGATTTTTTTTCCTCCCACAGTTTGAGATCGACCGCTCGTTTGCAGCGATTGACGGGCCCCCAATCCTCCACCTCGATCAGCAGCTTGTTATCCCCGGTTTCTTTCCCTATGACTCCTCTCATCCCCCCCCCTGGCCTTTCCCTCGCTATTCTTTCGGTATGGCAAGGTTTCGGCTTTCCAGTTAAAAACGTCTCCCATCATCTCTCCCCCTTCTTGACAGGGATCTTTTTTCCGAACCTTGCCCGTGATTTTATGATCACTATCTCGACTGTGGATTTTTTGCTTCTTTCGTATTTGTCTTCGGTTTTTTGGGTTGCTTGATGGGCCCTCTTTCTTAAAAAGGAGCCCCGGAAGGTTTTCGCTGCAACCCCCGAAATGAACTCTCTCTGGCGTTGCCCGTCGCCCCCCGAGCTCTACTATAGTCTTTCCCCCTTCTTGGAGGCGGAAGGACCACAAATTCTTCTCCCCTTTTTGTTGTTTTTTGCCCGGGCTGATTTTCACCCCCCCCCGCATTAATTATTGCGCCGCTTTCCCCAAGTCTATTTTTTGGAGATTCGATTAGTGAAAGTTTGTCTCTCGCCCTTTTTCTCTTCAGCGTCGTCCAGAGCACATATTACCCCTTGCCTTACCCTGACGTTAGATCTCCCTTGGTGTCCTTTTGTGTTTTTCTCTCGAGATCTACCCTTCTCCTTTGAAGGAGTGTATTCTTTTCTCTTACAATCGCTGGAAGGCTAGCCCTTCTTATCGCAGAAACCGTTCCTCGTTGATTCCCCTTTACCGCTTTGGAACTGAGGTCTATTTTTAATCTTGATTGTGGTGAAATTTTCGACCCGGTTTCTTTGACACCCCGCGAGCTCATGATTGTCTTCCCATCCGTTGTCACCTTTCCCCTTTCTTATAAGATGTGGGTTTCGTTTCCCAGCGAATATGTCATTTCTTTTCCGCTACCCTCTCACCGGATGCTGTTGAGTTTTCACCACCACTCATTTCCTCAATAGGCACTCCGTCCAATCCCTAATCCACACCCTCCGCAATTCGGTTCTTGCCAACCCCCAGCAGGTGCCTTCAGGAGATTCCCCTTACAGCTTTTTTTCAAGTGTTTTTTTACTTTTTTCCTTTTCCCGCACAGCCCTCGTCCACTTCCATTGCCCCCCCTATGCCGATGTTTCCGCTGGTTCCAGTGTTTCATTCTGGTTGCTGCCCCCTTTGATTAGCGCACGCTCTATCTTGTACGTCCTTTCCAGTTTTCCTGCACTTAGTCGCCCGCTAAAAGGCGGTTCCTATCCTGATTCGGTTAACCTATCTGCACCTAAATCACACTAGCTGATTTCTCCGGTATTGTTTTCTCAAGTTACTCTCCAACCCCCCTCGGTGCAGCAGTAACTCCCCCTTCCGTGCTAACGCCCAAGTCGTTGTGTTACCCCGCCTGAGAGCTTGTCCCACGTCCGCTTTCCTGTCTCCCCCAGTTGTCCCCACTTGTTTTAGTGGCTCCAATTCCCCGCCTCTTCCTCCCCCACTCCTCTTCCCCCCTCCTTGTCTGGTGATCTTGTTCGCTATTCCCCTAGTTCCTTCCTTGTGCCGAAAAAAAAACTTCGCGACTCTCCAGCGGGTTATCCCTTCTTTCAGGGGTAACTTTTTCTCAGTACAGGTCGTAGATTCCAGTTGTCTTTCCCTTGGTGCCGTGCACCCCCGCTCCCTGTTTCAAGCTACTTGTCCCCGGCGTCAGCCTGCTGAACCTGGAGATAATGACGTTCTCGTCAAGAGAATTACTCTTCTCGGGTGTGTTTCGATTTTCCCCTGCGGCCTGGGTGTTTTATGTGCTTGCCTTTATTGGAAGTGGACCCCGCCCCCCACCACCGTCCCTTTATGAGATGTCCGCTGCGCCCTTCCCCCCCCCCCGGGTAAGTTTTTCCCCCTTTTGGAAGCCCACTTTAACTTTCGAATGTTTTTCTTACTTGAAAGAAGGCTGACCCTAAGTCCCGTTTTTTTTAATACCCCCATAGGTCTATCTCCGAAGGATCCATTGCTGGTTTAGTGTTACATTGTGGTTCTTTTCTAACAGAATCTCGAACGGCTTGCTCCCCATTACTCGCCTGATGGTGCCTCTGTACATTTTACGCTTCTTCATGCTTCCCACCCCAGATCCTTTTGGTTTGGGGGGGGGGGAGGACCTACTCATAGAGGGAGTTTTGTCGGAGAGTAAGATATTCCATTGAACTCCTTGAGTCCGCCCCCCCCCCGGCTTTGAATCACGGCCCACACCCCAGGCACCTGACCAAATTTTGTTTTTCCGCTTTTCTCCATCACCTGGCTTTTTTCGTTTCAATCCATGGCCGTGGGAAGCATCTGCTAAATGTTGCCCAACACGCTTTCGGATTGGCTTTTTTTTTCTTTTTTTTTCCCTCTTCAAGAACACCTTCCGTGATGTGGAGAAAGTGCCTTTGGATTTGTCTGATAGAACCCCCCCCCCCAAAACTAACTCGCCTTTTTTTCCCACCTTTTAACCGCATACTGTCCTCCTTAATGTCTAGGCTCTCTCAAACGCCACTTTCCTGCCCTGGACTCTCGAGGGCCTTTTTTTTAACCTTCCTACCCCCCACGCTGCATGATTTCTCCTATCTTCCAACCTCTCCCGAGGTCCATTTGCTTTTATCGTTTTTTCCCTTCCCCGTTGTGTGTTCTGCTCCCTCACCTCCGTCTCCTGTCGCGTGGCAGCAGAGGTCTCCTGCAGCGTGAGTGATTGGTCCCAGCTGAGGTCGTCCTCCTTCCAGTTTAGAGTGGTTTCTAGCCATTCTCTGCTCTGCTTGGTTAGCTTGGCATTTAGTTCCTCGCGTCTGTAGTTTTGATTCCGCTCACGATAAATCCTCAGACGTCACCCTTTTTTAACCACTTCCGATTGGCCGAACCGAAATTTGCTTCCTCTCAAAGAGCCCCTGCTTCCAGTAGAGTTTTTCCTTAACGGACCAATCTGTCGCCTCTTACCGCAGCAATTGCTCCCCCATCGAAGATTTCGTCCCTCCAGCGTTGTGTCCGATTTCTAGAGTCCCTTTTTTTCCATTGTTAGTGAGTCCATCTCCTGCTTCTCCTCTTCTTATACCTTGTCGTCGTCTGTCCCCTGGATCTTTTCTCGATCCTGACATAAACTCTTTTCGATTTTCGAACGACCCCCTGACTTGTGTGCCTCTTTCTTTCCCCTTTCTTTCGCACATGACCAGCAGGATTCCTGCTTCTCCCTTATCTCTCCCAACCCCGAATTAAACCCATTTCCCTGCATCTCCCTAAAAAAACCTAAGTCTTCTTTAGGATTTCTCCTGCGTCTTTTTTTTTAGTAGCCCCACCACCTTGGCGGATTTTCGTTTCCTATAGGGTCTTTCCCCTGCAAAACTTCCTCTTGTCCTTCTTTCCAACCATGGTGTGTGTGTCGGCGTGAAGCTTGTTTTCCTGCTCACTTTCAGTCTCCACTTCCCCTTTCTGCAACAACCGTTGACTCCCCCAACCCCCTACTCCCTTGGAAATCTCTAAATACACAGAGCGTAAATTGTTTGCTCCTTCCCGGTTAGTTGTTCTCCCCTTTTTGAGCCGCTGGTCTTCCTTAAAGCCCTTGAGTTTCGTTGTGCGCAACCCCCCCCTGCATCGCATCCACGTTCTGTTCTTTTAAGGGGACTTTTCGATCCAGCAGTTCTTCCACCCCTCTTCCGGCCTTTGTCTCTCCCTGTTTTGTGGGCTTGCAGCACTGTCGTAGGAACGGTGTCTTCTTACCACTCTCCTTTTCCCTGCAAAGAGGTCGCTGCTTTCTTTCGTTAACCGCTGCTGTGCTGATCCCCCTTTTTTGGACCGTTTTGGAAGCCTATGTTTTTGCAAAAGCTATCGGCTCCGAGGAGGTGCCCCGCCAATCCAACGTGACCTGTTTTCCCCTCGCCTTGCCTGGTTCGGTTACCTTTTGCCAACGGAGGTGGGTTGTGTGAGAGGTCTTTCTCATTTTCTCCCGGCTATTAAGCCGTATGGTTTTTTTTCGACCCGCTTTTTAACCTTTCCTCTCTTCGCCGAGTTTAGGTGACCGCTCGTTTTTTCACAACTTCCCTTTCCCATTCTGCTGCCGCAGAGGATCGAATCAGGTTTCGATCCTGAATTCTACTCCCCCCACTGCCCTCTCTCCACTCTCCAGTTTTACTTTTTGGTTTTTTTGGACATAGGAGGCTCCTTCCTTGAAAATTTACACTCTGGAATGGGCGATATGTACCGCCAGGGAGGCTCTGCCTAATATGTGATTGGTGCCACCCTATACTCGCCTTTTATTGTTTGATTTGTCTTTTTTCGTTGTTTAGTTGCTTGCTATTGTTCTATTGGCCTCTCAACAGTCCTTGGTTTTGCTCGCCCCCCCGACAGACGAATTCGACACTACTTCCCGCGTCTCTCTTCTTTCAACGGATTTTCTTTCCTTCGGACCCCCAATCTTTTTTCCTATTTCGCGTTTTTCTTCCTTGTTCGTCCTTGCACCCCCCCCCTCCAAGGCCCATAAAAATCTTGACAGCGTTTCAAAGCTGATTTCGGTGACTTTTTTATTCTCTTCTTTTTTTAAAGTTTTTCCAGCTCCGTTGCTCGCCTTCCCTCCTTCTTTTGGCCTCTCCACACCTGTCTTTCAAGGACGGTTCAGATATCTTCCTACTTGTGAGAGTCAGATATCTAACGTCCGGTGTCCCCTGGTTTTATCTGTGCTTCCGATGGGAGCTCCTTCGCTCGTTCACTATCGAAATTCCCCCCCTCTTTGCTTCCACTCCCGTTTCTTTATTTATTCTTTTGGGTTTGACTTCCTAAAAAACTCTCCTCCTGCTCACTGCTTGGTTCGCTATATCCGTTGTCCCTTTCTTCGTCTAAGATGATTTGCGACTCCTCTATATTTCATTCGGTGTTTTCTTCTGCTGTTGCTTGGCTCCCCCCACGTTCGAAATAGCAACACCCACCACCCACGTACCCCCATCTCCCGCCCTCCCCCCTCAAGCAAAATATTTTACAATCACAGTCGTGCCTTTCCTTTAGTGCTCCTTAAATGCTTTTTTTTTATCTTCCCTCGCCCAAAGCCGCCCTTATTCAACTACCGCTTTTATGACCTCTTTTTCGTAGCTTTTTCCAGTGGGTATGATCAGTAGTGCTTTCCACTGATCGATTTTATATTTTCCTTCTGAGTTGAAGTTGTGACCCTAGTCGCTTCACCCACCCCCCTGGCTTTTCGAGTCCCTTCGGTCAAACTCTTGTCCAGACTAAGTCCTTATGAGCTTTCCTTTGCTATAGAAATTGGTTATTACTCTAAGAACCAAGTTTTTTTAGCCCCCCCTTTCCCCCGCTGAGCCCTTTCCCGTTTCTTGGCCTTCCTCCTCCGCTATCTTTGGAAAATGAAGCTCTTCCCCCCCCCCAGGGGTCACAAAATTTTATTGGCCTGCAACCTTTCGACGCCCCTCCCCTCTATTTTGCGGCTTTTTTTTTTGGTGCTTCTTTCCCTCGTTCCCCTCCGCCATTCATCCCCCAAAACACACCTCAATTTTTTTGGCGCGACTCCGCAGTCCCTGTGTGGCCATTGTTTATAAGGCCCCCTCCGTTTCCTGTCGGAGCGCCGGTGGCGCGAAAACTCTTCCCTACCTTTTCCTCCATACTTTGCAGAGTTCCAACCGGAGACTTTTTCGTTAGTTGTACCTTAAGTTCCGATTTACCCTTCCTTCGGTTGTGGATTTTCTTTCCACTGTTTCCTTGGTTTTTTCTCCGGTTGTTTATTTTTTCCGGCCTAACTGATGAGTTGTCAAAGCTGCACGGCCCCTAGCCAGGTTCCGTTGTTTCCACCAGGGTTGGGATACCCCTACGTGCTGTTTTGTACTCTGTGTCTATTCTAGGTCCGACTTCTCAACAGACAGGCATCTGTGGTTTTTTCTCACCCACCGATCCGCCCCCAAGGGTCTCAGTAAGTCCGGAGCACTTGCCTTGTGGACAATGTCAGTCCTAGGTTCTTCCGTTTTTTCATGAGACGGGCGAATTCCAGCCCTGTGGTATCCGTGCGCAGTCAAGTTGTATCTTATTCACGGACCACAAACTTGGACTTCCTCATCCTCCTGATTTTGTGCCCTCTGAGAGGCTCCGAGCGTTCGGCCTAATTCCCCCTCCTTTCTTCGTCTGCATCTCCGAAGCGGCCGTTGCTGTACCCCTTCCCCAATTTGCTTTTTTTTGAAGCTCTCCTCCTCACCCCGCCACCTCCTATGCGAGCCCCTTTTAGAAATCGGCCGTTTACGCAGTGCCTGAGTTTCCCAAGGTCCTTTATAGCACCCCCCCTTGATCTGTGTTGAGGTCTGCGCTAGTTCCTCCACAAAAATTCTGCGGCCGTTTGCTTTTCGTGGTGAGGACCCTTTCCTCGGAGCATTAATTGACTTCACCCTTTCCCAAAACTCAGTCACCCCCTACGCTACCTGTCCTGTCTCGCTCCTCTTCTTACATTTCTCTCGTGCCCTGCGCAATTTATCTTTCCCTCTCTGACTCACGCAACGCTCTCTCGTCCTCTCTATTCTTCCTCCTTCTGCTTCCCGATGCCCTCTTTCTCTCCCCCCCCTCCGTTGTGTTGTTGTATTCTCTATCAATCTTTCCTTACTCTGCCGTCTTGGATACGGCTTATGCCCCTATAGGCAGCGTGGAGTTTCTGTGTCTCTCGGAAGCGACCGTGTCCCCGTGATGCGGTTTGTCTTTCTTTGATCTATCCCGGTACGTTTTTCGCAGTTGATTCAGGTCTCGTCCGTTTTTCATTTTTTTGTGTCTAAGACATCGTCTTCCTTTTCAACCATCCGAGCCGTCTGACTTTATTTCCCCGCTTTCGAAAAGCATCCATTTTCCTGCTCGCTTTCATGTCGCAGCTCCCATTTTAGTCAGCCCCGTCCTTTTCTTCCAATCTGCATTGCTAATTTAAATGCCCTTTGGGGTCGCTTTTCTTTGCCCTTCACCAGGTTTCTCCTCCTTCTTTAAGTTATTTTCTACGAGATGCGGATTTCTCCTTCTTTTTGCGAACGGCTCTGATCTTCTGGACCGGCGGTTCCCTCGGCTTCTAGACATTCCTTGTTTTGCTTCAGTTCGTAAACTCTTCGCCTTAGTTCCCAGGGCCTGTTTCGCATTCCGGTGACGCGCCCCTCCTAGATTTTTCTAACCCCTTCTCCCCTTTCTCAGTGTTCTTAAACACTCAAGTCTCCCTTCCTGTCTTCTCGCTTTTCCGCATGGTGAGTGCCAACCCCCCTGAAGTTCCCCCCTGTGTTCCATATCTGGCTTTCCTCTCTATTCGCACATACCACAGTCGGCCGGTCTTGTTCTTCCCAACATTGGTTTCCCCGAATGTGTTTCGGTGTGTAATTAGGTGTGCCTCGTCGTTCCCCCCTTGTTTTTCGACTCCATAACTTTGCTGCAACACGGTCTTCCTCCACCACACCTCTTTTGGAACCTCTATAATCACCCCCCTAATATTCGGTTCCAACCAACTGAAGACTGATTTCCTGTATCGCTGCTCCTCTGTGAGGCCTGCAAGTATCTTTCACAAGACCTTTGTTTTCCTCGTTTTTTCGCTCACAAACCCCTGAATCTCAATGACTCTCTCTATTCCCTTCCCCCTTCAGTTCCATATTGACCCACCCCTCTTCCGGAATTCCGATCCTCTTTTTTTGTGGGTTTAGTGGGCTCGTACCTCGCCGTGCTGACACAGATGCACATCGATATTTCTTTTTCTTCTCTGGACTGTTCTTGAGTCATTTGGGACCCCTTTTGGTACATTTTTTCTCGCTTTGTCCCTTTCTCGCGAGGAGGAACCGCCCCCTTCGCTCCCTAAACGTTTTTTGGTGGTAACGGGGACTGATTTCTCTTTCTTCTTCCTTTGTGTGTGATTGGAGCTTTGTTCAACCATTGAAATGTAGAAGTTGATCTTCCTCCGTCAGCAAGCTTTTTTGATGGCCCACTTAACCCTCACATGTTTCTCCCCGCCCGCCGATTTCTGGACTGCGATATCCTTTCCAAACTTCCCTCGTCCCTTACTCTCTTCCTCTTTGTGCCCCCTATTGCCTCCTGATGTACCCCAACTTTGCACCTATCTAATTGCCCTCTTTTGGAGTTCTTCTGGCTTTTTTCCGACAGAGGCGGCTTTTGTGGTGTCTTCAGGACAACAGGGAAAACTTGTCTTTCCCCCACTCCAGTCTGTTCCACCCTCTTCCCTTTCCCTCATTCTCCTTGAAAGGCACTGTTTTATTCATGAGCGATATCCCTCAATTTTTCGGGTGTTTGATTGTCTCTTGTTGTCGGTGTTTGCTATGGCCGACTTCTTGTTGCTCACTCTCCTTGATGAACTCCGCGCCCCAACGAACGACTTCTGTTTTACGTGTCAGTCCCCGAGCTTTATACCTAGCATTCTTCCCCCTTTTGTGAGTCGGGTAAACCCCTCAGTTCTCCTATTTGTTTTTTCCCTTTCCTTAGAATTACTGCACACTGACTAAAAGAGGGACCCTCTTCCACCTGTCGACATTTTCTTTCCTTCCAGTTCCCTGATACTTCCGTCCCCTTCCGACCTATACACCTCTTCAT
>Ga0179593_1260383_pt1 | contig 11813 bp, 19 predicted proteins | sample CZODoug2_1_08_16_FD_185931 | JGI IMG/M metagenome (GOLD analysis project Ga0179593, IMG submission 185931) | Vadose zone soil fungal communities from Angelo Coast Range Reserve, California, USA - CZODoug2_1_08_16fungal (PacBio error correction) | ecosystem: Environmental > Terrestrial > Soil >... | reverse complement strand
TTTCTTGTTGTTTTTTCTGTCTTCTTTTTTCCGTCCAGCTCTGTCTCTTGTCGGGATTTGCCCGCCCCCCCCTCTTTCTTTCCCTCCCTCCCTTTATTGACCTCCCCCCCCCCCCCCCCCCCCTTTTTCACACCCCCTTTCCTCTCCGAGTTTTTTGTTTCACGTTCACCACGGCCACCCAAGCCTTGCTGCCCCATCCTTTTTCTTTTGCCCTTTTCCGTCCCCCTTCCCTTTTCGCTCGAGTTGCTCTCCCCCTTGCCCTTCGCCCCTTCAGCGTTCTTTTGCGTTTTTGCTCTCTCATTGGGGATGCTTGCAGGCTCAACCTCTCAGAATGTTTTCGCATAAGCATGACCTGCCCCACCACCTCCGTATTTTTGTCCCCTTTACCTGGGCAATTCATTCCCTCGGACCAAACTTCCCCGTTTCTTACCTTTTCTTTTTTATGGCTCCTCTTTTGTGGTTATGATTTTAATCTCTTCCTTTTCTCTTTTTTACTCCTTTCTTTTTAACTAGCGCTGGTTACTCCACCCATGCGCCCCTTGAGGGTTTTTTTTGGTCAAATTGGGAAACCGTTGGTTTTAACTTGCCCCCCCTCCTTGCCCTTCCCTCCTCGGGGATGACATCAACCTTCCGTTTTCCCTCAGGAGGGATCGGTTGATTGATGCTGGCATCCCCCACCGCTGCCCGATTCTTTTTTTCTTCACGACTGAGATACTCCACCCCGTGGGGTCGTTCCTGTTGATACATTTTCCACCCAAATTCGGATGTCTTTTCCCTGCCCCTCAGATTTCCATCCATCCCTCAACGCCCCATCTTTTCAGCGTGTTTTTCCCTCAGTGTTTGGGATATCAAGTTAGCTCTCTTTTTCATTCCTTAATTCCTCCCTCAAGACACACAATAGTTCAGTGACTTTCGACTCTTTAATCTAAATCCTCGTCGCCACACCCCGATTGTTGCGGTTCTTCCCTACCCGGCTTATTTCAGCAAGATTCTTACGCTTCTTATCCACCCACGCCCCTTCCCCCGTGATAATTTCCAAATGAGGTCCCCCCCCCCCCTCCACCAAGTTTTTCTGTGTTATTCTTTCTCATTTTACGTCATCCGGATGAGAGTTTTTTTTACTTTTACTCCCTATAGGGCCTTTTTTTCCAACTTGTTTTTCTGTTTTTTAGCCAGTAAATCCTAGCTGCTCCTTCCCACCAAATAATTCTCCTTGTCTACCTTAAATTTGACCAGTGAAAGTGATTCCTCTTCCGAGTTTTTTCTCCCTTTCAATACCTTTTCTTCCTTCATGACCCTTCCCTTAGGACTTTCTTATCTCTTTTTCACTTGTACTGAAGGTAATCCCCCCCCTTCCGATTATTTTCGTTTTTCCCCCCCTTCTGTCCCTCCCTTTTGCAGGAGAGAGTATGCTTCTTGTTCCGAATCGAAATCGCCCAGTTTTCTGTTTTTCGTTCCTCAGATTGTCCGTTCCACCTCCCTTTTTTTCTTTTTATTTTTCTTTCTGATTGAACGGGGCCACATGGTTTTTTTATACCCCCGTCTTCTCCCTGTTTCGGTTTCTTGAACCCCAACTCCCCCTCTGTCTTCATATTGCCGTAGTCCGCATTGTAGTTGACGTTGAACAAGGACCCTGTTGCGTCTCCCTTCTGTTTAAAGTCCTCCCCCCACCAGTGCTGTCTACATTCCTCTTGGCGGCAAACCTGGGTCTTTCACCGATTATACATTCGGTCTCCCCTAATTTTCCGTTTTTTCTTTTTAACATTCCCTTATACCCCTTTCTCCAACCCTCTTCTCCCATCTTTTTTTCATTCCCCCTTTCTACGTTTTGCTGTCTTCTGAAGTTTTCCAGCCAATCTTTTATCCCTTGTCTTTCAAACCCCTCGTAACCCCTTTCTTGGCAAACCCCTTTTGTTGATTTTTTCACCCACTGCTTTTGAAACCACTGACACCCAATCCCAGTTTCACCTAAAAAAGCAGTCCATTCTTGTGTTTAGGAGTTCGTCCTTTTTTTTCTTTCGCTTCTTTGGTAAATTCCCCCCCCTGTTTCTTACAATTCAATGTAATTCCCAAATTTTTCATCCCTTTTTCTTGTTTCCTTCCCCCCCTCCCTTTCCCTAATCCTGTGGTAAATTTCTTTTTTTCCATTGCTTCCCTTCCAGTAAAGATCCCAGTCCGGGAACTGCGTAGTTTTTTCTTTTTTCCCCCCCCCTCTTTTGAGGTTGCACATCGAGTTACTGTACTTCGATTTCCGATTTTCTCCCCCCCCCCTTTTCATTAATTAACCCGCTTTTCTCCTTTTTCCCCTCTTTTAATCCCAGTGGGAGCCACCCTGTCAAACCCCTTCCTCTCGGGCCCGGACTTCACCTTCTACTTCTCCTTGATTCGGCAAGTGCTAAGACGATCCTCTTGAGTCCCCAGTTCCTTACTTTCCAGACGCTGAACCGCCTCTCCCTTTGTTTGTTCTGGCACAGGCCTTTGCAATGGACCTTGTTCTTACCCTGAACCCCTCTCTTCTTGTGGGTCCCTCTTTGAAGCTGGCTCGTTCATCCTCCCCCCCTCCGTGTCCCCTCACACACATCTTCTGATACTTTCAACGCTTTTTTTTTTCTCTTCTTGTTTCTTTCCCGTATTCCCCCCCTTTAAAGTTACCCTAGATCTTCTTTCATCCTTTCCCTTTTCCCCCTGCGGACCGGCTTTTTCCATGGACCTTTGACTTCTGAGCCCCCCCCTTTTTTTGTTGATGCCCTGGCTTTCGCAATTCTTTTTCCCTTTCTTGATCCTTTCGTTTTCTTGACGAATCCCCCCCCCTTTCCCCCCACCACCAAAGTTGGTTTTTTTGTTTTGAGCAGATTTTTTGCCATTTAAGAATCAGGCTTCTGGGCCTTCTGCCCTACTTCATCGCCCCCCCCATGAACTACCTTGCCCCTCCTCCCAAAACACTTAGTCCCCCACAGTCCCTTTTTTATGGAATTTTGTCCCCTACTTTTTTTGATCTTTTTTTTTTTTTTTCGGTGAGCACCCTTTCCTGATTTTTGACTTTTCTTTTCATTCCACTCCCCCCCCCACCACAACTTACTGTGAACTTTTTATTCTTCTCTTTCCCCTTTCCGACGTCCTTCGTTCTTGAAGGAGCCCCATCGTTTTTTCGGCCTTTGAGTTTTCATGCCCTTCCCCGGTGTTCACTTTCTCTCTTCTGCCAATTGCCGTACCTTGTTCCCGTCAACCCCTCTCTCCGTACCCCCCACAAAAAATAGGTGGATTTCTTCCCCGTGTTAATTTCGCCCGTGGTTGTTGCGTCCCCGATTCCCATTCTTTTTTTTCCCCCCCTTTGATTTCATCGGACCAGCACAGAAAGCTTGACTTTTTCCCTCTTTTCCCCTCCTCTGATAGGCTGGACGCATCCCCTTCCGTTACACCCAATTCCTCTTGTACCACCTACGATTTTTTCTTCTGTCATGTCTTTTGCATTTCCCCCCGCCAGCTATCCTCTTTGGCAAAAAATGTTGGCATACAACCCCCGCCTGCCCAGATGATTCTCTTTGTTTAGCGACAACATCAAGACCAGTCTTCTTTCCCGCCTCCGTTGGATTTTTCTTTCCGGCGCTCCCTCTTCCTATTTCTTGTTCCTTTTCCTCCGCGTTGTCTGGGCAACTCGCGCTTAGCCTTTTCGCCTCTTCTTTTTTGTTTTTGTTTGCCCTTCAAATTTTTTTATGCTGTTTTCCATCCTTTTTTTCTGTTGCAAGTTTGTTTAGGACTAACTCGCAAGAATGACCCTATCATGTGCCCCTGGCAGGAATTTTGATTTTTTTAGACAAACCATCGTCCCCACCCTAGGGTTCCCCCTCTTGGTAGCGCCTGCTGTACCCCCGTAGAGCCTTAGATTCTTTTGGGCCCTCTAGCCTCTACGATTTTTTTTTTACAACCAAATTCGCGGAACATCTTTTTCTTCTGTTTCCTTTTCCCCCCCCCCTTCTTCGTGAGGAGGTTCCCCATGATGCGCATGGTGGATTTCCCGGCCTGAACTTATTCTGTGCTGATTGTGAGGATGTTCCCGGGATGGATTCTTTCTCTTCCTTTTTTTTGTTTGGGGGGCCCCTTCCCCACAACCCTGCTGCGTGGTTCCGATCTCTTTTCCAGGTACGCTTTCTTCGCCTGTACTGTCCCTCTATGTAAAGCCCACTTGATCTCTTCCCTGCACCCAGGAACACCCTTGGCTTGTCCGAGTTTTCTACCCTCCCCAGCCTTTTCTTTTTACGAAGGCTTGTGGTGCCTCTGGCTGCCTTTTTTTCCCTCCAGTCCTTTTTTTTTTTTTTTCCTAGTTTTTTTCCCCACAGGTTTTAGCAGTGCCAAGCCTGATTTGGGACTTTTTCTTTTCTCCCCTTTTTTTTGTTCAAAAGGTGGTCCTTCACCCTTGGTCCCCGTTCCCCCCCCCCCTCTCTTTTTCCCTTTTCCCTACTTTTATAGATGAGCGTTTCTTGGGCCTTCCCCCCCCACGCGGCAGCTCCCTTACGGCGTCCCTTGATGATTTCTTCTTTTTTTTTACGGTCCTTTTCCCCCCCCCTTTCCATATTCTTTCCCCTTTTCCTCCCCCTTGTTGTTGTTTTTTTGATCGCATGCGCCTTTCTCCTTTTTCAGGCTTCCGCCTTGCCCCCCCATAACGTAACTTTGCGTTTTCCCGGCCCGAAACTTCCTTCTCCCCCCTTCCTATGATCGCCGGGTTTCCCTTGGTCTGTCCCTCCCTGGACTGCAGTACGTTTTTCTAATCAGAACCCCGAAATCCGCCGGTTCCCCCCACCCCTTATCTTTCTCTTCTCCCCGACCCTCTCTTTCATCTGACGTCTGTTTCCTCCCTCGCAGCGTCCCCGTTTCTTTTTTATCTTTTCGCTCATTCGATGTTTTTCCTAGCCGCCAGTTCCGAGACAGGTGTTCGACCCCCTCATCTTTTGTACGGGCCATCTTTTCATCTTTCTCCGTTCCCTTCATCGCTTGCACGTTGTTCTTTTCAAACCTCCTTCTCGTTTTCCACGCAAAGCGTCATCGGAGTTCCTTTCTCCCTCCGTCCTTTTTTTTTTTCATCTTAATCCTCTCCCCCCCCCTTCCCTCTTTTTTCCCCTCTCTTCCCCTCTTGAGGGATAATTCTTCTTATCTTTCCGGTTTTGAATACATTTTTTCGCTTGCATGACTCTGTGCCGTATCCCCCTTTCAGTTCTTGCCGCCTGCCTTTCTTGATTTTGTTTGTCGGTTGTTGGACTCCATTCCCCCCTTTTTTTTCCATTTGACCCCCCCCCCCTTCATTTTCGGGCAATGGGACCTTCCCCACGTGCGCCCCCATTTACATGCCCATCCTTCTCGTTTTGAAAAATTTTCTCGTACGTATCGGCTCTCCGCTGGACGTCCAGTACTGCTCCCCCCTCTTTTTGTTTTTCGTCCTTCTCTCATCGCTTTATGCGTGGCAGCATGCCACCTTTTCCCCAGCGCTCTCTTATGCTGAATTTCATTAATCACCATCGGCTGTTTCCCACTTATCCTTTTGACTCCCTTCAGATCCTCCACATCATTTTCCTCGTTTTTTCACGACAGTAGAGCTTTTTTTTGAAGTTGCTTTTTTTTGTTCTTTATACACCTCCTTCCTCTCGATCTTTTTTTCTTTATCCCCGGTTACCTTTTTATACCCAAGTCCTGATTTCCCAGGCGTTATTCCCCTCTTGTTTTTTGTGTGACACGTGTAACTTTAAACCCTTCTGTTCCTTGAACGAGCTCTGACTAAACCCCCGTGTCTTTTTTAGACTCGAGATGCTTGTTATTTTCTTTTCACCACTCCCTTGCTCTCGTCTTTTGCCACATTTTCTATACGACAAAGGCCCCCAAGTAGGTTCTCTTTTTTCCCTGATTAAAAATTCGGACGTTTCTCGGCCCCTCCCCATTACTACTTCGTTTCCACTGGACCCCTTTCTTCGTTTTAATTTGTTTCTTTTGTTTTTGGCTGCCAGGTATGCTTCGGCTTGGGCCGACTTGCCTCACCTCAACCGTCCTGTTTTCGCCGATCGCTCCCCTACTTTGTGTGGCATGCTTCTAGTTAGATGCGCCCTAATGAATTGGGCTTTATGACACACCACCTGCATTCATTTTTTTTGCCAACCGATTTTCTGTTCCTCCTTGCCTTGCTGCCACGTTTCACCCAAGATTTCGGGAAACGGCTTACTATCCGGTATCGAGTCGTGTTTCTTCGCTTTCTATAGGATTGTTTCTTTTTGGCCACCGGAGGGTCCTCGTAACTTGGTTTGAGCAGCTGCCCTGGCCACTACCGCCTCTCCGCATCCCCTTGTTAACGACAATCCTGTGCGACGTACTTCACGTTTGTTTTATTTTTTCTTTTTCTTGAGTTGGCTTTCTGGCCTTCTTGTTTTTTCCCATTTAAATGTTCCGCGGTTTCCCCTGATCCCAAGTAGAGGCATTTTACTTTTGTTACACCGGTTAGCGTCCCGTTGTGCTACCTTTTTTGAGTGAACCAGGTTCCCTTCTTTTGATCGAAATTCTCCCACTTAGAATCCGGTTTTGTCTCTTTTTTTCCTCTTTTTTCCGACCAGACCCCCCCCCCCTTCCCCATTTTTTAGTTTGTCAGTTATGACCCGTGAACTTTCCCCCCCTGGTATGAGAGTCCCCACTCTGTCGGTATCTGTTCCGCAATTGGCCCGCGGATTTGCCTTTTTTGGCAGCCCAGTATCCCGCACAGTGTTGACCCCTGCCTTGCCCCCCCCCACGGAAACTTCCGTTCGTCAAGATGGGGCTAAGTGTGGTCGGTTTCATGGTTCCGCGTTTGCTGAATCTTTTTCAGCGATTTCTTTTCATCGGAGACTCACCAGTTTTGGTTGTTTTTTCAGAGTTCCCATTGTGCGACATTTTCATCCCAAATCTATCCTCACTTCGTTTGTTGTTTTTGTATCGCGATGCCCATCTGGAGCTTCCCGTGAAACGCAAATGCTTTTTCCCCCCCCTTTTTTTTTCCTTGGAACAACTTTTGCTTGGCTCATCCTGTATGGATGCCTCGCTTGTTTTTTCCCCCAACTCCCCGTTTGCAAGCCACCTTGTGGACATGACCCATTTTTTTTTTTTTCACCTTAAGGTTAGGCTCCTCCATTTGGCGCTCTTTTTCTTTCAAATTTTCCCCCCCATGTCGTCTACCTTGGGCCTGCAAATTTTTTGATTCCGCTTTCCGGGAACCGGAACCGGCCGGGGCCTAGTGGGAATCGCATATCCTTCCTTCATTTCCCCGTTTTTTTTGGCGTATTTGGCCAAGAAACCAAAATGTGCGGGTTTGGTTGGTCCCAATCTGATTGGCCCTTTTGGTTTGCCGCAACCACTGACGTGCGTTCTTTTTCCAATTTGAGCTAAAGCCAGCAATTTCCTGTTTTCACCAGGCGACTTCTTGCCTGCCTTCCGGTGAACACCCACACCCCTCCTCACTGGCTCGGCCTTCAACCTTTTCCCCCCTTGTGTCCCTAGGGCGAAAGCAAGGCCGGACCCTCGCTGCTCAGCTGGTTGGTGCCACCTTGGCACTACGCTTGAGGAATTTTCCCTCCAGTTTCGCACCGGCTCTTGCAATTTTCACGGGGAAGCAAGCGTTTTCACAACGATTATGGTTTCCAGGAAAGCTTGACGTGACATTCCCCTTTTCCCCGCAACCAAAAGCCCAGATTTGAACTTGCCCGTTTTTTTCACTCGCGATTGTCCCGTAGGCCTGTCAACGCGCTTGGTTTAGTCGCAAGGAGGACCCCCCTCATTTGGTACCTCTTGACCATCGGTTTTGCTGATGCCGTTTGTTATAAAAGCATCTTCTTATTTTTCTTGCTATCCTCCTTTTTAGGTCGAAGATGGCCCCACACCAAAGTTGTTTTCCTGCACCTTCCCCTCCAATCAACGGACCCCCAAACGTAAAGGTTGTTGGAGGGAGGCAATTGGCCTGTCCGCCGAGGAAGGTAATGGCCCCCCGTCCTCCCCCACCACCCACTTTTTTTTTTCCCCCCCCCACAGGAATCTTTGGATTTGGTGTTTCCAGTGGCGCTTATTCTCGTAGCCATTACAATTTTGATGTTTTTTCTTTCCTAGAAACCGCCAACCGAAGGTTGGTCCCCTTGTCTCGGTCTTAATACAGCTATTTCGAAGGCGTGGGACCTGCCCCTCACCATTCACCTAGGGTCACTTTCCCCCCCAGCGTGATTTTCCCAGGGGAGTTGATTTTTTCAGACGGCTTCCCCCCAATTGTCCCATGCCCCGACGGTTCTTCTACCACACACGTAACGCGACCACCCCCCCTTTTTTTTCTGCTTTCTTGGATTTCAACGGGGCGTGGACTTCGAATTCCGTATTTGGGGTGATTCACTCCCAGATTTTCTTTTTTTTTCTTAACGCGAAAAAAACCCCCTCTTATTCCCTCGTCTGCTCGAGAAATTTGTGACCCCCCCACAGTATAAGAGTTCTTCCCCGTCGCGAATGGCTGTCAGGATTTCCTTTGGAGTGATCTTTTTTTTCGTGTGTGGAAGTTCTCTCGTGCCGGGTCCCAATTTTTTTATTTTTCCCAGCCGATTTTGTTGTCTGTACTGGCTGGAGGCAGCCAGAAAGCGTTGGGGGCTCCTGGAACAGTGCATGCTTTTCAACTGATCCCTTTCTTTTTCTCGCTCCACAACCGTCAACCAAAGTTTCTGCTGTGCTCTTTCCCAGCTGCTAGTCTCTCGTCCTGTCTTACGTATACATGTTCCCCGCCCCTTGCCTTATTGCCAAATCTGGTTTGTGCTCTTGTTTTCGGTCGTGGTTTCCCCATTGCTCTTTTTGATGGTTTGGTCGCAGCAAATTGTTTTTTCTCCCTTCTCTTTTTTTTTCCCCTGCTCGCCTTTTTTTTCCCTTTCTGTTTTTTTTTTACCATGTTGGCTCTTCCTCATTTAGGGGACTCATACCAGGCCGTGTGCGTGAATACCCACTACCCCTTTCTACCCAAACCTTCTCTTTGATCAGAGCTGCCCGTTTTAGACTCTGGATCGCTCCCACCAGATTTCACTTCCCTTCTTCCCTCTTTTTTTTTCCTCCTTTTTTTATGACAACCTGCGTCGGACGCTTGATTTATTACGGGGCCTCTCGTGTTTTTTTTGCACCCCCCCACTCTATTTTACCAGTGCTTTGCTTGGCCTTCGTTTTATCTTTTTGCAAAGGGTCATCTGGGTGGGCCATGTGATCGGTTTCATGAGCCTTTTTTTCTTTTGTGCTTTGCGAGTTCTTTCTGAATTTTTAGATTTTGGGATGGTTTTTGCGTTGCATCTTTCTTCCTGATGGAACGCTCCTTTTTCTTTTGTCCCTTCTTTTCTGCCCCGGTCCAAAAAACAAGTTTCCCTTGATTCATTTTTTTTCGCTTCCCCTCCGTGGAAGGTTCGTTCCTTGCTTGTCTGTTTGTAGAAGATTGTTGTATACCATAGTGATCTCAAACCTCCCCTCTCTGTTTAATGCCTCATTGCAACAGTGAATTTGGGCCATGCTCGGTTAAATTTTCTACAGGACGGTCAGATGTATTTCCGACAGGTCAGACTCGAAGATTGTTCGCTTCACGGCCTCTTACCGCGGTTTCTGTTCCCGAGTTACCTGTGTTTCCCTTGCCGCTGTCTTCGACGGTCTCTACTCTTATTTTTCCACACCTTGTGTCTCTCCATTTAAAGGACAATAGGTCGCCCCTTAGGCCATTACACCGGCTTTCTCTCAAGGTCTTCCGTTTATCCTGTGATTTGAGAGCTTTTTTTTTTCGTCCACCCTCTCCCTCTCTTTAATGCGCGACGATGGATTTAGGAGCTTTCTGAAAAACTGCGTTTTCATCTCTCTTTCTCTTTTCCTCTCTACTTTGTTGTTTTTTCTCTCTATCTCCCCTTCCCTTCCTCCGTAAAATCTTTCCCCTCATCCAACCACACTGGTCCATTCTTTTTCAATCCTGATGCGCAGTTAGGCACACAGACTCCTTGAAAAGGTCTTTCTGACCTCCGTTTCCTTTCCCGGTTGATTTCACGTTCCTGCCGTTCCCTGTTTAGCGCTACTTCCCTGTAAACCGTCCCGATCTCTGTCGGTGACCATTTTAACTCCCTTGCAAGGACCGCGCGAGGAGGGAGGGAGTCGGTAACTCAAAATATCTTTACGTTTTACCCACTCCGGACCTTCTTGTCTTCCCTTCCTCTTCTCCATCTTTTCCCATGTTGACCAGGTTGGCTCCTTTCTGCGGCTCTTGTTTTCATCTCTTAGTCCAGGCAGAACTTCCCCTTCCCAGGCTCCCTGACCGTACCTGGGGGTGGTTTTTAAGTGACCCCTCTTGTTGTTCCTTTTGTCACCATATTCCCTGCTCTCTTTACCACGCGCTGTCCCAGCCCCGCACCTCCCCTTTTGCTTTAATCCAGATGTTCAACAAGGCCATCTCCCCCCCCCCTGCGTCCAACAGTCTCTCCTGATATTCCCTTCTGTACCTTCATCTTTTTTTTCTTTTTTTCTGTTTTTTTTGTTCTCCAATTCTTTCTCGCTTCCACTTCGGTCGTGGCCTATTTTAGTTAATACTGGTGTCGGCTTTGTTTTCCTTCCCCATTCGTTGGGCTAAACGCACCCTATTTTTTCCTATTTTTCCGCCGTGAGACGGTGTGCGTGCTTAGATTTTTTCACAGCAGTAGCCTCCCTGTCCTCTGTGCGGTATATTGGTATTTTTCCCCTTTCTCTTTGGTTTCGGTCCTACTTCCGGACATCATTTGTTCAAATCAACCCCTTATGTACGCTTGGTAAGCAACGCTGGCCAATTCCCTTTATTTTCCCCCTCCCCCCCTTCTGCATTAAACCGTACCTCGGTCCCCGAGTAGGCTTTGCAGGTGCTGCCCACGAGAGACACTGTCCGTTGTGGTCGCTCGAGTCATCGTGGCAATTTGAGTTGCCAGCATGGCCAATACCTGTTCTTCATATTCCCTTCTGGTTATTCCCTCCCCCCGCTCCCTAACAAATAAATCTGTTTCACGAATGGACCAGTCCCTGGTAGGTCGCGTCACTATCGCCGGATTTTTCGTCACCCGGACCTGTTCCTCGCTCTTCCCCCCTCTTCTTTTTTATCATTTAACATTCAGCTTTTAAGTCTTCTTCGTCCACCGCGCATTACCTTTTGAAAATTCCCGGGTTATCCCCGCGATTGTTTTTGGTTGCCCCGGGTCCGTGTTGACAAAAACGTTCTCGGTTCAATTTGTCCTTTTTTATCCCTGCACCCCGCGATTTTCACTCCCTCATTGTGCCTTCGGCGTGGCTGTGTCACCCGCTGCTTGATTCGTTTCCCCCCCGTGGTCCACTCCCTTTATAACTTGACCCTTTCCCGTCGTCCTGTTGTAATCCAACCCTTTTCCCCCCCAAAACCTTTTGGACTTTCTTCGACGCCTTGCAAGAATTCTTGGAACCATCCCCCCCCCCCTTTTCTGGCCTGTGATTTTGGTCTTTTCTTCCCTTGTTTTCTTCTCGTTCCTTCCCCTCTTCATGCAACCCACTGTAGTTGTGTATGTCCCGATTCTACTTGGTTGTTGTCCTTTCGTTCCCTACCCCTTCTTGCGTCCCGACTTCCCATTTTGCTTCTTTTCTGAAACATCACTGCACCCGATGCTCACTAGTCATTTTCGCCTCGTATGATCACGCGCGTTCTGTGTTGAGCCCACCATTTTTCCGTCAATCCCCCTTTTTCTCCTTATCTTGCTATTCAGAACCTTGTTGGTTCCTTCCCCTTGATTGGGTTAAGACGTACCCCGATTCTCCAGCTCGGACCC
>Ga0179593_1644622_pt1 | contig 11814 bp, 14 predicted proteins | sample CZODoug2_1_08_16_FD_185931 | JGI IMG/M metagenome (GOLD analysis project Ga0179593, IMG submission 185931) | Vadose zone soil fungal communities from Angelo Coast Range Reserve, California, USA - CZODoug2_1_08_16fungal (PacBio error correction) | ecosystem: Environmental > Terrestrial > Soil >... | reverse complement strand
TTCCCCTGCATACGGGTGATAGTTTTCCCTCTGCGGGTCCCCCTTTTTTTCCCCAATAGCGAACGGGATCACCTTTTCCCTTCTTGCACCCGAGAGTCTGAATTTTCTCTCCTTTCACATGGCATCCACCCACTTACTGTTTTTCCTCGCTGCAGGTGCAATGGGAAATATTTGGTTTTTCCCTTCAATTTCTCCCCCCTTTGGAGAAGGTCGAAAAACACCTCCCCTCCCTGCAATATACGCCCATACTCTCTCCTCGCTTCAGCAGGTCATGGTCCTTTATCTTGCGGCCAAAGTTTTCATCCTCCCCCAGCTGCGCGAAAATAATAGAGGATGCTCGTTCTCCGTAACAGGGTTAACCGGTTCCCCTTGACCCCGCCAAGTTTTTATTCAACAGATATGTCCTTCCCTTCCACCTTTATTTCTTTTCCTTTTTTGAAGATACTGGAGAATAAGTTTTTTCTTTCCCAATATTGCCCTTCGAACTTCCTGTCAATGCCCTCCGCCTGGAAGTATTGTCGACCCCGCGAGGATTCCCCTTCAACTCTCCCCCCTTCCCCCCTTTCTTAGGCCAAGAAATTTCCTTCCGAAATCACAGAAAAAACTGGGAATTATTTGTGGATGTCTTCAACCCGATTCCCCTTTTTCAATGAGCCCTAATGTGAGTTCCCCCTCAAAGACGATTATCTCCGCCTTTTTCTTGGTTATATTATTAACTTGCTGATAGTGAGTTCTGTTTGTATCCTTCTCCACGTCTGCGTTGTGTTATTTCATTTTTTCGTATTACAATTGAAACATCATTTCCCCCCCAATCTGGACTCCACACCTAGCCGGCCGACACTCAACACTAGTCTTACGGGTTTTTTCTTGACCATTTTCCCTCAGAAAAACAGCGGTTACCTCTTCCTTAATAGGTAATTTTTCTTTGGATCACATGTCTTTGAGGTACGATTCAATTAGAACCTCCTTTCCCCCTTCACTGGAGGAAATGTTATGAAATAACATCCCCCCACATAACTCGCATGTGCAAGCCCAACATACGGAGAACCTCCCCCCCACCCGACTGTAATTTCCGTATTCGCCCCTCTTTTCAAGGGAGAAGTCCCCTCCTTTTTGATGTGTTTTTTCCTTCCTTTCTCCCCCCGAGTTTTACCTTGTTTTCCTAGCAGACCCCCCCCGACCCCCTTTTTCTTTTGGGTAAGGAACATCCTTTCCTAATTGAGGCCCCCCCCTAGTGCTCTATCCGACTCATCGACTCTTCTATTAGTCTCCCCCCCTCCTTTGCATTTCTTTCTTTTCAAAATGTTCGTCCCCTTCTTGCCCATCGTGCTTTTTCTAGGAAACTTCTGGCCTACTCCTTTCCCAGTAATCTCTTTCTTCTCTTCTCAAACTTCCCCCATTCCTTTCAATTGAGTCTTACTTTTTTTTTGACATAACATTGCATTTCCGGGTCTCGTATTCAGTGCACTACTTCAGAATAGTAAGATCCCTTGAACTTTTAAGAGTTTCACTTGCTGACAAGATTCCTCCCCTCATGCTGACCCTCCCTTTCTTGGATTTCTTATATGACGTTAGGCCCTCTGCGTTTCCTCCCCCCTTCCCCCCCTAGGGTGAGTTAGATGGATCTCTTCGTGAGAGGTTCTGCCAGACGCTTTTACCCTGGAAATCAGCCAATTCCTTTTTCGTGGAATTCGAACAAGTGTCATTAAGTTTTCCCCCTTTTCTCGAGAAGCAGTCCATCCCGTGCTGAGCTTCTTGAACTAATACGCCTTTTCTCCTCCCGCCGTCAGCAGTCTGAAAAACTTTTTCCTTGAATCCGCTCGTCTAATAGGCGATCCTTTTACCGAGTCCCCAAGTCTTTTGGAGATTTTCTCCTTTTCGCGGCAGTTCCTCTCTTAGTAAAATTACGCGAGGTCCCGTATACGCGCTCGCTTCAACAACTCCACTGTTGCGCTTCCCTTAGCGATTTCCTAACGAAGACCCCACTTTTTGTAACTTTTTTCCTCTCAGTTTCCCCATAGCCTGTTATATATATCTTTTCCCCTCCGTTGTGGTGTTTATCAAACAGACCTCCTCTTCTATGGGCAGACCCCTGTACAAAACACCCCCCGGAACTGTACGACGTCGAAAATCATTTCCCGCAACTCTTGTGATTTTGTCCCCCGCTTTTTTTTATGGGAGTTGTATACCTCTTTCTTTTTTGTAGTTTTATTCCACAGAATGATCGCCCCCCCTAATTTGACTCTTCCTCTTCGAAGCACCTATTCGGATTCCCTCTAAGGTCCTTTCTGCTGAACTCCCTTTTCCTTGACAAAGGGCCCGTTGCTCTCCCCGTGGGAAAGTATGGCTGACGGAATAATCCCTGAGGTGCGGCTCTTCCGAGCGTCTCCTTTTGTTGACTTCCAAATTATCGAACTTGGTCTCCCCTGACAACTGCGCGCTTCTTTCTTTCTGATCTTTTCCGGCCTGCAAGAGTACCTTTTTTGCCCCTCCCTCTCATCAAGGAGATCTTTCGCGCCCCCTCTTTGAGAGGTGCTCAACGCAAGCATCTCACACGCATCAAACACCCTTGGCATAGCTTTTAGTTTTATTCTACCTTTTTGGAAGAAGCCCCTATCTTCCGTCACGGTTTGGGATTTTTCCTTCTCCCCCGATAAAGATCTTCCCGATTTTTCCCTAGACAATAATCCCCCCTTACTGCCCCCCTCCCTGTGATGAAACCCTTTTTCACCCCCCTTAAGTAAGAAGTGGGTAATGGCATTTATATAATATGCCTATGCCCCAGACACCCCTTTTTTTCCCTATGACGAAGGCTTTTTCCCTCCAGTTGTTCCCCTTTGACCCGTTTTTCTTCCCTGGTATAGGCGAATTCCGCATATTTATTAATTTTTTCCCCTTCCACTATTTTGTGTTTCGGCTCAAGCTGAGGATTTTTCCTCCAGACCCTACCCTTTTTCTAGGGTCATGCTGCTAGAACCCACATTTGTGTACGCAAAGCCCTTCACTTTTTTTCTTTTCTCGCTGACACCTTCAGTCCTAGAACATTTTTGCCGAGTGGGCTTCACCGGTTTTCCTTTGAGGGGGCGTCGCGCTGTTATGAGGGCCTTTTCTGTGTTCGTGGTTGTTAAAGGTGACGCCGTTTTTACCCTTTTGGAACAGGCTTTTTCCTTTTGGAATACCCTCCGCCACTTTATCCCCTCCCACCCGTTTCACCTTCTTCCGAAGAAGACCAGATTTTTTTTTTTCTTACCGCTTTTTTTTTTTTCCTGCCAAAACAAACCCCTTATACCATATTGTTGGTTTTTTTTTTTCTTTTGTTGGTTCGTGCTAAGAGCCCCCCCCTCTTATTTTAAGGGTGTAATCGAACACTTTTTCCCTTGGCCAATCCTTCCCCTCCCTCTCTTTTCCCCCAAATAAATAAATCTCCCCCCCCCCCTCTTTCATGGAAGAGTCTTCCCCCCCTGTATTTCTCTATTAGCCTTAGCACTTTCGGGGAAGCCCCTTCCCTCTTCCGATGATCTTCCCATTGAAGAAGGGCCGGACACTGCTTGGTGACTGAGGGGTCCCCCCCCCTATGCCCCTTGTATTCGTGTAATTTTCTCTAAATTCTGGCATCATACATTTTTTTCTGCGCGGTTTTTTTGCCCCCTTTATCCCTAGGACCCTCCCTTTTACAAGACCCCCCTACCTGGTCCTTGAGGAACTTGTTCTCTAGAAAAGGGACATCCCTATTGTCCCCCCCCCCCCCCCGGAGTAGAACTTAGTAGCCTTCCAGTAGGCATCTCCCGGAAGCCGGTTTTTTGAGCATTGGGCTCAGGTTGAGACTCCTGGTTTTTCCTGACGAGCAGCACTCTTTCCTCATTTTAGAGCTTCGTTCACTTTCGCAGAACTCCTCTTTTGAAACCTTTTGGCATTTTTCTCCCCTCGATGCTTGTCGTCTTTTTCCCCCCTGTTGGAGATTTGTTCGTGTGCGCTGTTTTTCTCCCGGCGGATTTTGAAGCTTCCTCTTCAACAAAGACTTTTCCTTGATCAGGTGTTTTTTTTTTTCCCTTGCAGAACCTCCTGTTGCTGAGAACTCTTCGGAGAGTGCCAAATTACTCTATGTTGTCAGTTGGATGTTCAACAAGGTGATACACCTTTTTCTATGTTTAGGAGGAGATTCTACGCGATAAACCCCGAAGAGATCTCTTTCCTTTAATCCGGGGTGTTGTTTTTTAGAGATGAGAAATCTTCTTTAAAGTCATTTCCCGGAAGAGGCGGTTGCTTCCCTTCACCATCTGAAAGGGATCATGCACCTTTTCGTGTTTTTTAAAGACCTCAGCCTTCCTCACCTCACCATGGAGATCCCTTTTTTTATCTGTTCCCTTTTCCTCCTTCGGGAACTTTTGTGAGACGCCTTCACTTTCTCCTCCTAAGCCTTTCCCCCGCGCCTAATCCTTCCAATCAACCCGCGATGAGCCCCCCCCATCTCGATTACCGCAGCATGCCAGGTTCCTTTCCTATGGAGTTCTCTTTTTCCTTCCCCAGGCAGTATCAATCTCTCCCCTCTTTCCCTGGGATGCCCCCTTTTTCTGTGCGATGTGTTTTTTTTTTATCAACCGGACCCAGCCATTCCCCCTTTTTTTTCCTTAAGATGCATTCCTTTTCGATTTGCTAACTTCTTTATAAGGGCTTCTACAAATCTTGACTCCCCTTTTTCTCCTTTCCTTTCTCCCTAATAAAGCAAGAGGGAAGGATTGTCGTACTTCTTTCACAATTGACGCTTCCCCCCAAACCGCATGCCTTCAACCAGAGTGACCATGTAGGAGTTCCCTCTCTGAATTAGAGAAACTTCCCCCCCTCACCCTAGGTGTTTTAAGACCCTTCAGTGCTTTCATTTATCGCCCATCTATTCGACTGTAGCTTGCCCCCCCCGAGCCTCTTTGTATCTTATTCACTTTCTCTCGTGATGGATGTCCCCGAGGTTTCCGTTATACGCCTTGCGATACCCTTTTTCAGCTTGCAATCTGGTAGCCCCCCCCTGTCCTCTCCTCTAGAACAAAACCATACTCGGTTTTTTGTGTGGCTCCCCCTGCCACGCTGTTCCTCCCAGTCGTTCCTCTTCCTTGGCTTTCTTTTAAGATCGTTTTTTTCCCCTTTCCCCCTTGCTTTTCTTCTGATTAAATTCGCAATTGCCCCCTCCCTTTTTTCCCAGACTTCTTGCTCCCCCCTACCCCGAGTGCCCGCAATAGCCGGGCAAAATTTTTTTCCTTTCTATAACCTTTCTTTAGAAAACTCCCCCATTCACCGGCCGTATTCGTTGATGTGGGCAGCTTCTTTCCCTTTTCCCGTACATCTCCCCTCGAGAGTCCTCCCTTCCCAGAACATCTTGCTTGGCTGTGGTTCACGGCACCCTATACTTTTCGCCCAAACTTTTCCTCTACTTCAATCTCACTTTCTTTATCTTATCTTTTGTCCGTTTGTTCCCCCTTGTTTTTTACCTTGAACATCGTTTTTCCTTAGAGAAACTTTGGACTTTCTTTCATCTTATATAGGAGCCGGAATGCTTCCAATAGTCTCTGGTGCCGGTGGCAAAAATTGGCCCCCTTTCCTTTCGTACGCCTTTTTTTTTTTTCTTTTTTCTCAGAATAGTAAAGAAATCCCCTTCCCCTTTTACTCCCCTTTTTCAAGATGGATTGCTCTTTTCCCCCATCATTCTTCTTCAATGGGTTTTTCTTGCGTTGATGACGTTAGGGTCAACCTTTTTTTCGCCGTCTTCCCTTGTGAGGGGTGCGCAATTTCTCCCCCCAGTATCCCGGTTTGCCCGAGGACTCTCCTTGGGACATTTTCCCAGAAACTTTTTGTCGACTTGCTTAGACCTCCTTATTGTTTCGATCTCACACCAGGCTCTCCTCGCGCAACTTCGTTGATGATCCCTCCCTACTGTCACTCCCTTTCCCTCCTTCGCCTTTTTCTCCCCTCTCTTTCTCCCTTTTTTATTAAGAGATGAACATATGATACCTCTTCATCCTCCTCTGCGGAAAGAGCGTTAGCATTTTGAGTTTTTTGGCATGTTCCTTCCAGGGCTCCTTTCTAACACGACGTCGCGATTCTCCTTTTTTCTTCCGCCCGTTCTTCCCCCCTTAAAAGAGGTGCGATCTTTCCTCCTAGCGACGTTGCCCTCCCCCCAACCCTGTTTTGGGTGGCAGATAATGCGTCTTTTTTTCGGTAGATCTGTTATCTTCTCCGTTGTTTTTTTCTTTCTCCACAGATATAACGAATTTACTCTGTTCCTGAAAAATTTCTTTTCGGCCTCCCTATAGACACATTTCTGTTTTTCCTCAACTACGTGGATTTGTCAGGCCCTTTTTCCTTTGGGTGTCTCCCTTCCTAGGAGTAGTGTAAGAGTACTTCTCTCTCGAGAACCCCAACCCCTCACCTGCCTTAAACTTAGATGTTAGGCCTCCCCTTTCTATGCGGATTCAAGTGTCTCATCAGGTGAAGTATGGAAATCCCTTTTTCTCTTCAAGGGCCTTCCTGTGATTTTCCCTTTGAGACTTCTATTACTTTATAAGGTGAAACTTTGTCTTTCCGAGACTTTTCCCCTTCCCCCTTCTTCAAAATATAGAAAACCTCTCTCCGGGAGAACCCCTCTGTCTGATCCCACTTCTGTACAGAGCGGTTCACTCGCTGCGAACTTCGATCCTTACCCCTTCTTCTTTTCCCAAAGGGAAAGAACTTTTTGGGAGCACTGGTTTGGTTAAAGAACTCTTCCTCCTCCCCCCCCTTCTCTCCGAAGAAGCATTCTTTTTTGCTGTCCTCCTGCGTGGAAAATTCGTCACGTTTCCCATTTACCCTCTTCCCCCCCCCTCTTCTTGACAAGATTTCTTTTTTTTTTTCCTGTCCTTTCTCATACTCGCATGCCATCTTTCTTTGATGCCCCCCCTTTCCGTTTCGTTGGAACAATCTGAATGCATGTTGATCATCATTTTTTCCTGACTTTTCCATCCTTCTTAAAGTTTAATAAAATTTTTATTTTCCCGTATGGTACCGCCCCTTTTTTTTAAGCTCCTGACCTACCACTTGCACCCCTCTGGTACCACTAAGACTTTTCTGACGGCTTTGCTCTCTTTCCATCATTTTTGAAGAGGATTGTTCTTTTTTTCCTTATTTTGCCTGCCAAAGCAAAGCAACTTCTTTTGGTGCGCTCCCCCGGTGAAGGAGAGCGGACCCACCTTGATTTTGTACGAACAAGGCTCGGCAACGTTTCAGCTGCCCCCCTCCCACGCATCCTACGTTCCCCTCCTTGATAGTGCTCCTTTTTTTCAAGTAACAGTTTCCCCCATTGACAGCGTTCCTAGGTACTGGGCACTGTCTCTTTTCTTTGGGAGCCATCCCCTGTTTTTTCCTTTTCTGGGAAAAGGCTCCGTTGTCTTCGGGAATTTCCCCTTTACCGTCAACTCTTTGATCCCATCAAAGCTTCCTTTTTTTCCATGACTCCTCCTCCGCTTGTGGTATTTAGTAACCCGTTAGTGTTTCCACTCTGTGCCCCCCACCTTCTCACGCATAGTGTGGTTTCGGGGCTTTTTTTCTTTTTCCCAAGATTGACAAGCTTCTCAAGTCTTGGTGCTCTTCTCCCCCAAGAGACAATCGCGCGAGCCGCCGATTAAACCATCATCACTCCCAAGATTCTCCTCCCCTTTCCTTCCCAAGAAAAGGCTGGGTTTCCTATATAGTCTTCCCAAGAGGACAAGATGAGCGTGCGCTCCTTTTTGTGAAGCTTTTTCCTTTCGTTGTCCCCCCCCGTTCCAGATGAGTGTCCTTTTTATAATTCAAATTTCTTTTTCCTATGGGCACTATTTTTTTTGTGTTTCCCCTCCTTGTTTTTTTGGCAAGTTGACTCTTTCCTCCCCCAAGACTTCTTCCTTTGCCAGAAAGGCTAGTCACCAGCCATCGCCCCCCACCCCTTTTTTCTCCTCCAGGCAAATCATTCCCCCTCCTCTTAAGATAAATGCCTCGCACGGTTTGGCTTGGAGGGTCTCCTTGAGACCTCGCAAAACTTTTGGCGAAGTCTCCTCGGAATCCCTCTCTCTTTTATTCATGCAGTTTTCAAGAACCTTTTGCCCCTTTTTACCCTTTTTTGATTTTGCCGCAATCGAGACTTTCTCCATCGCTTTTTCTTCTTTCCTCCCTTCTGAGGATAACGGTCCCAACAGGCGGGGATTTTGATGATCATTGCCCCCCCCCAAAGATGGCCCCCCCGTCCCCTTTCTCGGGAAAAAGATGTCCTCCCTTAAGGGGGTTCTTTTTTTTTTGGCGGCTACCAGGCGGAGATTTAACCCTTTCGTGGTTATTTCTTTTGTTCCCGGTGCTTCCCCTTCCCTTCTTTATGCAAGTAGATGTGATCCCTTTTGATTCCTCTCAACTGATTTAGGAGAAATCCTCTTTCTCCGTTCTTTTTGTTTTTTTTTTCATGAAGAAAGGGTGATCTCTTTCCCATTTCCCTTCCGCGGAGGCACCTTTTACCGGATCACTGGTTCCCCACTCTGCACCAGCTCCTTTTCTTGCCTCTTTCCCACTTTCTTTTCTTCCCCCATGGAGATAAAAAATTAGGTTCTGCCTCTTTTCCCCCGATGAAGGATCACTTTTGCCGACAAATAAAATAGTTTCGTGGTGGGACGTTCACTCCCCCCCTTCCGATCCTCTCCCAATATTTTTTCCTTGCAACCCTTTTCTTTCTTTTTTCCATGCATGGCCCCGGCCACCGGTCATGGGCCAGATGTCCTTGCTCCTCCTTTAAAGAATTATTCACCATTGCTCTGGTGTCTTCTCCGCATTCCCCTCCGGATGTGCGATGTCCCTGAGCCCCTCCCCTTCATCAAAAAGCTCTTCCTTTTCCGATGAAATCTTTGATGCTTTTCGCTTGCTCTTTTCCTTATTTCTCTCCCCTCCCCCGAATTGCTGGCCCCCTGATCCCAGCATCTAGGGAAGGTCTTGTCCCCCTCTCAAATTGCCTCACCCCTCCTTTTCCTCACATAGTTCCCCTTTTCTAGCCACGGTAAATTTACTCTTCCCCTGACACCCCTCCAACACAATGGCATCGGTTGGGGCTTGACCATTTTCAATCCCAGCCTCCTCCCATTAAATGAGCTCCCTCCTAGAATTCTTAGTTCTAAAATCGAATTATCCCACCTGCCTCGGTATCTTTACCTTTTCTCTTCTCTAGTGTTCTTTTCCTCGTCCTTCTAGTATTGGTAAAGCTTTTTCTCCTCCTTTGGAGATTTCTTTACACTCTTTCCGAAGTCCCCATTCTCACGACCGTCCCCCCCCTATGTCTCGGGTTTGGTGTTTTTTTTTTTTCTTCCTATGAAACTTTTTCCTCCCCCCTCCGAGGTAAGCTGGCTTTCTTCCTATTTCATCTAGAACTTTTCCTAGTCAGGCCGATAAATTCTGCCCTTACCGCCACTTTCTCCCCTCCTTTATGGAGGACACTTCTCCCCCCCCCTGACACAGACTCTACCTCTCCCCATCGACCCTCTGTCCCTTTTCTCCGGTGACGTCCCCTCCCCCCCAGAGAATTTTTGATTTTTTTCCCCCTAAACCGGTCCTTTCTTTTCCCCCCAGAGCCTCCGCTTTCTTTAAAAGCAACATCTTTTTCTTTTCTTGCGATGTGTCTTTCCCTCACACCGCGCAACCCCCCCACCCATGTAAGCGAGCCACCTTCTTTTCTCCTTGGGAAAGTGATCCTTTTTGCTTCACCTTCGGCGGTCCGACCCAGCCCCGTCGGCCGAACTGTGACGCTTTTCTTGCTGCTTCTGAGTGATAAACTGTCTTTTCCCCATTTCCCCCCCCCCCACGGGTGTGTCCCCCCCCCACGCGCACACTTGCCTTTTTCCTTTTGGATGGTCCTTCGCCCTGTTTTGCAACCATTCCGTTTTTTTTCCGCGTAGAGCAAACTCTTTTTAACGTTCCGGTTAACGCTTCGCAACTTCATTTTTTTGAATTGTCTTTCTTGTGATGACTTTCTTGTTCCACATTTTCGCTTTACCAGAATGAGTGTGCGGTTTTGTTCTTCAGATTTTCTCTTTCTTTTCAAGGAGCTTTCCCCTCTCTGATTTTCCCCCAGTCCATCTACATTTTTCTGATTAGCTCGTTTTTTCTCCTAATTATTCCCCCCCTGGATAGTCCTTTTCCTTCGCCCTTCGCCTCCTGTATTTGCATAGCAACTTGCCGAATTCTTGCCCTTTTCCTCGGACATAACGAACTGAATCCTCCCCCCTTCGGGCCAATCTCCCTTTATTAGGTTTTTTCCCCTAGCGTTCGCCCGTTTCTTTCTTTACCTCCCTCCGATTCTCCCCTCCTTCCTTTCCAAAATAAAGTAGTTCCCTCTGGGATCGAAACCTCCCCCCCTTTTTTTTTCCCTGTTCACTTAGATAATGGTCAATTGCGCCCCCTTTCCCCCCTTTCTCTCCCCTTCCTTTTTTCAGAGAGATAACAGATCCCCTTCCCTTATGGGCAATTTAAAATTTGCTACGGAGGAAAATCACTTATCTTTTTCTTTGAAATCGGAAACCCCTCATCCCCTCTTACCCCTTTTCTAAGATGGGCTTTCCCTTTCCTCAGTAGCCCCTCCCCGCCTTCTGATAGAAACCCACCCTGCAAACTGATGACGTACGATCCTCTTTGCGGATTTTCCCCTTTTTAGCCCCGTTCACCTCTGATGAAATAAATTAGGCTGCTGACCTTTTTTTTTTTCTTCTATGGAACATGTGCGTTCACAGTCGGAGTGTCATCATTCCCACGGGATTGGTCCCCTTCGCACTAATCATTCACCATATCTACCCCCTCTAATTCCCCTTAACGGGCGATTGTTCCTTTTTGATGTCTCTTAATTCCTGCCCTCCCTCTCACGGAGATGATCCCTTCTGGCGAAACACCCTCCCTCCTTTATTTTGCGCTTTAAACTCAGATGTTGCCCCTAAAGTATCACCGCCTTATGAAGGTCTCCCTCTTCGTTTGCTTCCCGAATTTCCTACTCCCTATTTGCCACGCTACCGTCCTTTCTACTATTTCCCCCCTGAAGTGGCAAGTCTTTCTCGGACCCTCGTGAGGCAGTTTTTTGATGCCACCCCTGTCTAGTGAAGCGTCCCTTTTTTGATAACTCCTATATCTTCCATGGTTACCCGGCCTTTCGCGTAAGTCACGAACTATGCCCCGGGGGCATCCGATTTTCTTCGACATTTTCTTCTTTTTTTTTCCTTAAAAGGAAATAGATGGCACATTGCCTCCTCTCCTTATTCCTCTCCCGTGGCTGGAAGGATTTTTTTTTTCAAGTCTCTTTCTCTTTCTTGTGAATCGACCCTCCCCTCCCAAGAACAATAAGGTATGGCAGTCTTCAACCACTTATATGGGTACGCCCCCCGTTTTGCCCCCAAATTCTCTCCGACACGGTCCCTGCTGAAGTGGTGCGACCCCGTCCCCGTCCCTGACAGCTTTTTTTTTCTGATGTGTCTTCTCCCTTGCGATGTTGGTTGTTTTGAAACAGTTTTGCGTTCTGGGACTTCTTGGCGGGAATTTCTCCCTTCTACAGTCCCCCCTCCGGCTCTTAATGACGGTGCACGCGTATTTTATTCCCCCTTTGGAAGGGATTTTATGGTTCCCTTTTCCTTCCCCCCCCAAAAACGCCTTTTGTTTCTGTCGTCCGGTGTTGTTTCTTCATATCAAGCTTTTTAGTTTATAGCAAAACGATGCGCTTCGCGTCCCCCTTTTTCTCCCTTTACCTCTTTCCCTATCAGCACACTTTTTTCAGAACCCCCCCCCCCTTGGCGTTTAGAT
>Ga0179593_1614505_pt1 | contig 11814 bp, 14 predicted proteins | sample CZODoug2_1_08_16_FD_185931 | JGI IMG/M metagenome (GOLD analysis project Ga0179593, IMG submission 185931) | Vadose zone soil fungal communities from Angelo Coast Range Reserve, California, USA - CZODoug2_1_08_16fungal (PacBio error correction) | ecosystem: Environmental > Terrestrial > Soil >... | reverse complement strand
CTCCGTCGCTCTTCTCCCCCGGCCCCTCGATATTGCCGGCTTTTAGCCTGGACATGCTCGTTTCTCATGATATCCATGCTTTTTTTTATTGACTGTGATTTAGGGCTCCCGTCTCTTCTTTTCCTGCCTTCCAATACGGCTTTCGACTGGTTTCCCGGGGAAGCGGATGACGTGTTGTGCTGTCCTCTCATTTTGACCCTTTTTTGCGTTTAAGGAGGAACAAAAGGCGGCCCCCCTTCCTTTTCCTTACACTCTATTTTGCTTGTTTTTCCCCCTTTTCTGCTCCCTAGTGCCGGGCCCTTTCCGATCTTCTAGATGGAAGAAACAAGGCCCTTTCTGTCTTTCGGCTTTTCCTTTTTCTCTCAAATACAAGTCTCTTTTTTTAGCCCCTCCTCAAGCCCTACCCCGTCCTGTTCGCTAATCTTTTTGACCCCGACGCCGGTGTGTTTGCCCCCCTGGCCCAAAAAAAATTCAATCATCCCCCCCCCCACTAGCCCTCTTAACTTCCCCTCTTTGACCTAAGGGCAATTGCGTCGTGCCGCAATGCCATCAAAACGTCCCTTTTTTCGCCCCCTTTTTCCCCCCTTCGAAAATTCTGACCCCCTCATCCCCTCTGGGCCCTTTTCTGAGACCTCCCTCCGGCCGCCACGGTTGGCATCGGCTGATTTTCTCCCCCCGATTTGTCCCAAGCACAGTTCCCTTTTTTTCTTTTTCCCCACAAAAAGTGTGACTCCAAGGCGACTTTGCACCGTCCTAGTCCACAGCTTTAGTTGCCCCCCCCCCGAGCCCCAGAAAGGAGGGGGATTCCTTTCTTTTTGGTCCCCCCACCTTGACTCTGGAGCCGAACTCTTCTTCTGCTCCATCGCGCATTTCTGCTTTCTCTCCCTTGTTCGTATTCTCCCCCCCGCCCCCCCTCATTCCTTAATCCCTCCTCCTCCATAGAGGCGTTTTATTGCCTCAGGTCGCGATGCGCTAGGTTTTACGCGACAGTGCCCCATCACAAACCTTCTTTCTCTGGCGCCCCTAGGTCCCACCCCCCCACCCGTTAAGTCCCTTGCGCATCCTTGCCATTCGTTGCCTCCATCCGTTCCTGGCTTTTGGAACCCGCTTTGATTTTTTTTTTTTTTCTTTTTCTTCGTCTTTCTTTTGATTTCCCCATCCCTGTCGACAACCGCTTTTGGGTTTCCTGGTAATCCCCCCTCCGCCCCTTGTGGTTCTTGGATTACGGTTTTCGCGACTTTTTTTTTTCGTCTTGAACTCGTCTTTTCCACCTCTTTTTTTTGTCTAGGCCGCGTTCTGCCCCCCCCCTTTTTCCCTTCTCTGGGTTTTTTCTGATTTCACCTCCCTTTTTTTTTCCCAGCTTCTTAGCCTTCTTGCCCTGGTAGATTATCTAGTAACCTGCTGCGGGATAGCATTCATTTACTTTTTTTCTTGCGAAGGTGATGCATTAGTTTTTCCCCTTTTTTTTTTCTTTTTTTCCCTCTGGTCCCCTTCTGGTCCGACAATTCCTTTTGAGGGACACGAGGATTGGAAGGCCCCGGCCGTGTGAGTCTGTCTTATTCCTCCATCGCAAGCCTTTTCCCTGCGGAGCCTTTTTTTCGCGTCGCGACGTCGGCGTTTGTTTTTTTTGTGGGGATTGTTCTTGAGCCCCCTCCGCCCTTCATCATCCCCTTCCAGTTAGTTTGGCCTCTAGGCCCTTTCCGAAAACCTTCCGGACCTGATGGACGAGTTTGTTGACCCGATGAGGCCGTAATTTTTTTCTCTCGAGGCCCAATCCAACACACCCTCCGGGCCCTCCCATTCGACCGTGCATGCACGCCAGCAATTTTTTTTTCGGCCCCCCCCCGAAGTTTCCCTATTCGGTCACAAGGAAATTTCTTCAAATTACCTTATCGCAGAGCCTCTCTTACAATTTTGGCGGGGACCGACCTAGAATTGTCCTTTCCTTCTTCTTCACCCCGTGTCGACTTCTTTGAAACTCGGCCCTACTGGCAGGTCTTTTACTGAAAAACGTTAGACTTCCTGTTAGTCCCACCCCTGTTTTTTTTTTCAGTATTTTTTTTCGTCCGCCGTAAACTTGTACAAGACTGTGGCGCCCCCTTCTCCCCCCTTCGTGGATGGTCCCTCACCCCCTTCCCTCGACTTTTATGGGGCGACGTCTCAAAACCAACTTGGTTTTTAATGCTAGCCCCTTTTTCACTATTTCTTTTGTGACCGGCCTGACCGGGCAAACCAAAAACCTTGATTTTCCGCTGTTAGGGTCACCAGGCCCATCCAACAAGCCTTTTTGGTTTGTTTAAGTCACAACTTCATCCCCAGCCGCGGGTTGGTTTAGCACGTTTCATTTTTCCGTCCCTCTTGCCTCTCCTTTACGGGCTTGTCCCTTGGCTTCGCACACTCTAAATCCTTTTTTTTTTTTATGTCGGTCTTCCCCCGACTTTCTCCCGGCGTGACCAACGGCAGTTTGTTGGTGTGAAGTAATTGGACCCCCCCCATGTTTCTTTTTCCACATGTTCCTTTTAAACCTTTCATTTCCCCTCACTTTTTTCTTTGATACCCCTTCCACCCTTCAGGCATCCCCGCCCACACAGTGGGACTCTTTTTTTTTGGCAAAGCTTCTTTGACCGACTTCTTTAAAACTGGATGCATCCATCCTTTTTCAGAACTCCCCCGACTCCATTGTGTATCGGTCCCCCAAATTTACACGACCACCCGACTCGCCCTTCCCCCCCACCCCCTTTCTGAGTTCCCTTTCGGTTCCGCTCCCACCGGAGTCTTTTCATTTTATAGTCCCCCCATCCTCTTTCTTTCATTCCCCCTCTTTTTTGAGCGGTCTCTTTGTCCTTACCTGACCTTGGAAAACAGGCCCTGAATGTAGACCCGAACATCCTGAACCCCTCGTTGAAGTAGGTTTTTAATTTTGTCCATAGGTTTTCCCGATCTAACCCCGATTTGTCTGTTTTTCTGTTTTTATCATCAGCAACCATTTCGATCCCCGATTTTTCAACAACGTGTCTGTCAATACCCCCCACCTTTGGTCGCTGGCTTTCCTTCCTTTCGGGATGAGTCCTTTCCCCCTGTTTTCTATGGTGATGCCTGTTTGATTTGTCCCTACTCTTTGGGCAATTACGGTTTACCAAACCACTCGGTTTAATTTTTTCCATGTGGAGAGCTGTGCTTTTACGCCCCCATTTTTCATCCCCTCTTTACGTTCTCCAGTTGCGCAAGCCTTTGGAATTTTGCGGGACCCCAATGTCACCTGATCTCCCCTGCTTTCCCTCGAACCAAAAACCCCTGCTGTGTTGGTCCTTTCTTCATCTTGAATATTTTTTGTCCAACCCCCCTTCTGCGGTGACCCGGAAATTTTCCATTAAAATCCCCTCGTTTTTTGAGTGGATTGCCCTGGTCCTGGCCTTTTTCAGAAGATGAGTTGCAGATGAGGCCAATCATTTTTGACGGACGTGCCACATTCAAAAGTCGTTCTTTCAAGCCCCCTTTTGTCTTGGAAGGCTACAGATGATTGGTGGCTCACTTTTTGGGAGAAAAAATTCTTTTGGTTAATCTCTCTACCTTTCTTGAAGCCCCTGTGTGGCCTTCGCTTCGGCGACCCAAGGCTGGGACCCCTTTCCCGCGAAAATTTTCCGTAAATCCCGGAGGGGCTGGTCGCCTCGCTACTCCGTAGTTTCGAACCACCCGAAGCACCAAGGGATTGGTCTTGCCCCAAGGGCCCCCCCCTGGTTCCACATGAGTCTCTTCTTGTCCGGCAATTTTGCATTGTTTTTGAGGGCTTGTTGATCAATTGAAGATGTTGACCTGTTCCTGGATTGCCACCGGTTTTCATTGATGTGTCCAGTGTTTGAGGGGCCCACCTTGTTGATCGAAATTCCGGCCGCAATCTGTTCCCCGTGTCCTCCGGTCCTGTGTGGACTGGTACCGGTCCCCACCGAACGGCGTCCCCAAAACCGGCTCCCCCATTCGGCTGATGCAACCCCGAATGTTCCGAGTCTTTTTTTTGCCCGACCCCAGAACAAACACCCTTTTTAACACGGATCTTCCGTGGGCCGGAGGTAGACACGGTTGATTCGGATCCAAACTCATTTTTTCCCTGGTCGAGATTTGCTGATTTTTTTTTTTTTTTTTTTCCTCAGGTAAATTTTTCGGCACAGCCGGCCGTTCGTTTTCTATATTCTGCTCGGACCCCCCAGACCGCACCTAATGGGTTGCGGGCGCCTTCTTCGCAGGGTTGACCCCCTTGGACCCACCCCCCCGACAGGGCATTACGGTCTTTGTTGACAGTGTCAGAATTCTCTATTCTCATTTTAGCTCGAATTCCCACTGTGCAAAGGCGAATAGATGGCCTGCTCTTGTCCCAGGGCACGTTGTCCCCCCCAAGAACTCCAACATTTTTGGCAAGCGGCGAGGGGGCTGCATCAGTGATGTGACTGTCCCCCTGATACTTCGTCTGGATCCCTCGAGCCCCCGGGGACCCCCTCTTTCGGGAGGATGGATTCCGGGCCTCTCCCCCGGTGGATTCCCACTGTGCAATGTTCCCATTTTTGTTTAAACGGGACGGAGAAACCCCCCAAAGTCCACCATCTTGCCGGTCCGGCCGGTAACTTTTGAGGGCCGGTCCGCAAAGTCGTTTTAATTCGGAGCCCTAGCTTCCCGTTTTTTTTGATTCCCACGGGGCCTGAAAAGTTGATGCCTTCCCGGGCTACACACGTGTCCCCCCCCTCTAAGCAGCTACCTGCGTTTATCAGCAGATATGGGTAGTTTGAGTACGATCTCGTGGTCCGTGGTCTTCACCGGCAAACCAAGCCCTTTTTTTTTTCGCCTGGTCGAGGAGCGCGTTGGGAACGCCGTGGCTCCCCAAGCGGGCCGGGTTTTTCCCAGGTGGGAGCAGGCCCCCTTTTGCTTTCTTGGTTTGCGGTTCGCGCGGCTGTCCTCTCTGGGCACCCCCATTTTTGCGCGTTCACCTGAGGACTGGATTTCTTGGGGGGTTGGTGGGGGGGGGGGACTGAGAATGACCTTTTTTTTTTACCTACTTCCAATTCAGACAACAGGGAGTATTTAGCCACGCGCACCCCGTTGTCTCGCACCTCGTTGGCCGAGGCTCGGGTACGATGGTCGTCATGTGTTTGTTTTTCCTCTTGTGCTCAAAGGTTGGTGATATGAGTGTTGTTCTCCGATATTTTTTTCACCCTGTCGCATTTTTCCCTTTTACATTGATCGTTTGAAAGGTCATCCGCTCTTGAAGGTGTTTTGCAGTCGTGGTTTGAAAAAGTTTTTTGTTTTTTTCGGAGAGGCTTCACTTTCGACCCCCTTCCCGAGGGGCTGGCGTTTGGTTTTCCCCCCTTCTTTGATGATTTGAGCCGGCACCCTAAGGGCAAGGCTCCCTTTTTTTTATTGGCCCCGGTTAGAAAAATATCTATCCCGCGGTGATGGGAGTGTCGTGGCTGCCCCAAAAGGGTTTTCAAGACAGACGCTCTCCAATTTTTCTTCTCCTTTGGCCATCCCCCCCCGTCCCAGGCTGCTGGCAGGGTACATTGACAACATTTTCGCCTCGGGGTACGCTGTCATCTCGACCGGCCGGATGGATCACGACGTTGCCGTTCCGCTCAAACGGTTTGTTGGGAGGCTCCCAAGCTCTCCCCCAAATTCTTCAGGCGGAATACCTCTTACTTCCGCTTCAGTCTTTCCGACGGGAAAGGAATATGTTCGTCGGTTTGGCTTGACTGGGTTCATCATCTCCTCCTCCATGGAATGTTGTTGTTGGCTCGGATTCTTTCCCCCTACTGTCTCGGCAAAGCGATATGCAGGGTCCCCATGCGGCGGCTGAAGTAATGTGCTTCCCTTCGGAATGATATTTTTAGAAATGCGGTGGCCCGACTTGCCTTTGATCCCCCACACCGTAAGTGATCCCTTTTACGTTGATCAACCGGCGATTCATGGTTTCGATTTTGTTTGATCCAGCGTCCTGCACCTATTTAGGATTGCCGATTCCTGCTTTCCCCGCCGTCTTTAGACAGTTTGGGCGGCCGTGCCGGCCCCGCCAGGATGCTTGCCCCTTTTTCGCCACACTCCTCTTCAGCTCGTTCCCATAGATCTGATTTAGGTCCTTTTCCCCCACCCCCCTTTTTTGGCGTTGTCAGCATGTCCCGTGAAACTAGGCCTGATGGCCTCGGCCCTTTGCAAATCACGTTTTCGTATGACCGCGCGAATACCTTTGGGTGGTTTTCAGTCTAAATTGATTGCTCTCCGCGCCGTGTTGAATTGCTCCCCAAAGCAACACATTCAGTGCTTTTTTCCTTCCCCAAACTTCAACAGTGGTGGGAAACCAGCGTGCCGTTCCGTCACTTAGTGGCGGGTCCCGGCCAAATTTTGCTTTATCTTCCTTCGCCCAAGCGTGTCCACAGGCGCCATTTTTTTCAAGTTTTTCTTTCCTCGATCTGACAATCAGCCTTTGAGCGCTCTCACTTTCTTGCTCGGGAAGGGACTGTGTTCACGTTTGTTCAAACAAGCTGCCTTTTGCCCCGCCCATTCCTCCTTTCGTCGGGGGCGCGAACTTCACGTCCCCCTGTCCCATGGCCGGGAGCCCAAAGCGCGCCTTCTGCGAGCTTGAACGCCCTTTGGGAAAAACCCTTCTTCTGTACCGGACAAAGGTCGTCTGGAACTCCTTCGCTCCATTGCAGCAGTTTGATTGCGGTGAACGTCTGTTTTATGGTTTAATGCGAGTCGCCAGGCTACGAAATAGTGCGTCCCCGGAAACGGCAAGGTTCATTCCTTTCCCTCGCCTTTTGTTCGTATGGCCCGCTTGCCCTCCCCCCTAAGAAACACTTGTAGACTGGCGCGAGCCCACCAACGTGAAGATTATGGGGCCTCGACTTCCACCACCTTCTTCTGCCTCCAGGCTGTACCCGACCGATGATCTGGTTTTCGGCATAGTCATTCCCTTCCGCTTTGTGTTTCCTTTCCCCATTTTTATAACACCCTGCTTGGCGGTAGTCCCCTGGACTCATACGTTGCATTTCAGTGGTCTCTTTTTTCCGTGCTTTCCCTTTTCAGTGCAGCCGCGGAATCCGCCCACAGCTTTGATGTACCCCTTCTGGGTGCCCTGTTTTTCCCTGCACAGATATTTATGGGTCTTTCGGTTCGCTTCCCCAGCTCACTTCTTACATCCCTAAGATGCATCACATTCTTTCGCTTCCGGAGTACATTTCCTCCTTGGCCCATTTTTTCCGCCCATTTTCTTTTCCATTTTGATTGGAAGGAGACCGACTCTCTAACCCCTTCGTTTGGTAGGGTTTGGGGCTACCCCGAGCTAGAGCCCCCCGTGATATTCCCTCCCTTACTTTTTCATTGCTCCAGAGTCCCTGCCCGTTTTGATCAAGGATTAAGTAATCCCCCGTAGCCCCCCCCTCCTTTTTTAGCCCTAGCTGTCCTCTTTTGTTTTTTCTTTTTTGGCGCCCTCTTCGGCCCGTTCCTTCAGGCCGCCACTTTTTTCAAGGTTTTGGTCCCCTCCCTCCCCCCGTCTTTTCCCCTTCCCCGGAAATTTGTTTTTTTGATTTTTTGACACGATGGCGTCCCCCTTTTCCTCGTATGCCTCCCAATTTGCTGAAGAAATAGAAAAGTGTGTCTCCATCTTAGTTCCCCTCACACATTTCCCATGCGACTTCCCAACGTCATTGTAGAGACCCGGACTTGCGCTGGCAGATGGGCCCCCCCCAGCTATGCCCCCCCCAATGTTCTTTTCCCGACCCCTTTTTTCGCACGTTGGGACACCTGTCGCAAAAGGAGCACGTCGTTTCCCACATCTCCTCTCCTCCCTTCCTTTTTCTACGTCCCCCCAAACTTCTTCTAAGTCTTCCCCCCCTTTGCAGTCGCTTCCCGCCCCCCTTCAAACGAATTGGCGACCCACCCTTGACCCCCCCCAAATCTAGTTTGTCTATTCCCCCCCCCCAGCCCCTTCCCCCCGCCGCCGTTGAAGCTTAGCTCCCACGTAACCCCACCATGATTGTTCATGATTGTTCCCCCCTCCCATCTTCCTCTTATTTCTTTCCCCCCGGCTCCCTTAACCCCCCCCTTGATTGTTTGGCTGTCAAGGAACGGCCCCTATTTCCGCAAACATAGATCCAGACACCTTCCAGACCCCCCCCCCTCTTTTTTTAGCCCCCCTTCTTTCGTCAGGTTCTACCTTTTGGTCTTCATTCCTCGTACCCCCGGCATTGTTCCTTTTGACCCCTTGGTCTTTTTATTTAAGGCGGTTTTTCCCTGCGGATTCTCCTTTTTTTTGCAACCCTTGAGATGACACCGCCTTTTTCACTTCCTTTTTCCCATCGTCTTGCCATCTTTCTAACCTCTCATACCCCTTTTGATTCTCATCCCATGGTTTCCTTTCCTCCCCTGCTGCTTTTTTTCCCTTTTTTCGTTTGGTTCACGTATCTACTCCCCTTTTTCTCATGAGATAGCGACCCCCCTTCCTCCTCTCCATTCTTTTTTATCGTGGACGATGCCCTTTAACACTCTTGGCCACCCCATGTGCTGATCTTTTTCAGCCTTGCGGCTTCTCCCCAGACTACTTTCCTCGTGCAGGTTCCCCTTTATTCCCTCTTGTTGGGTTTGTTTTTTTTTTTTTTTTTTTTTTTTTTTTCCCTCTTGAAAACTGTTTTGCTGATAAATGAATGAATTTCCGTTTTTTCCAAAGTTTCCCTTCCGGTTTCTGAAACTATCATTTTGACCCGTTTTCTTTCTCGTATGGTTTGTCTCATTCATTTTTTTCCTAACCTGTTTATCTCTTTTTTCCTTTGCTGTCGATTTGAATTTCCCTCCCCCGTATTGAACTTCTCAGGCTGTCCAACTTTTTACACTTACTGTCCCCCCCCATGTTTTTGCCATGGGAACCGGGAAGCTTCTTCTTTTTTTTTTCTTTGAATTTCCTGTCGTTCCTTCTGATGGAATTTTTTGATCAGGATTTCCACTCCTTTTTCTTCTTTTTTCCCTTAAGGTTTTCTGACAAACCCCCCTTTTTTCGGTAAGGTTTACTTTTTTTTTTCAGACCATCCTTGGCCCCTTTTTAAGTTTTTTTGTCCGAACTCCCAGTTTCTCCCCGCTTTCCGGTTTCGCTGTCACATCGCTTTTTGTTACCCCCTTTCCCAAGTATTAGTCTCCCGATTTTTTTTCCTCTGTCTTCAAAACCCCCCGAGGCTGTTTTTATCCCTTTGCCGATGTCTATTTGTGCTCTCCCCTTTTTGATTCAACCCACCCCAAACCCGTCTTTTTGCTACTTTGAACGGTCCAGACCCCCTTCCCCAAAACCCCATCGTTTTTTTTGGTCTGGATGCCGGGTTTTTTTTCCTTTTTTCCGTTTCGCTGACTCGGTTCCCTCCTACCTTTGCATCATTGAACCCCCGTCTTGCGCGTCGCCATCGGTCACCTGCGCGTCGGTTGTTAGCTCCCACCTGGATTTTGGGTCTTTCCCCTTTTTTGTTTTGCCACACAATGTAGTGGTCAATGCTTTTCCTTCCCTGCGGAGTAAAGGTCGCTTGAACCCCAGTTGCCTTGCCCATTTGGTCTGCTGGAAAGGACCCACCCCCTCTTGTAAAAAAATCCCTTGACTCGGGCCGGACTGAGGAATCTCAACTACTTAGGAAGCCCGGAGGATTTCCACCCCCCTTGGCCCCAAGTGGGGGCAGCTTTCGATCTGTCGCCAAATGGAGGCCTTTGCGCCCCCCTTCCAGTTCTTGCTAATTTGATTGGACCAAAGTCGCACTTTTCGCCCCCAGGCTGGGTTGAGGTAATTTTTTGAATTAACTTTTCTTTTGCTGACCCCCCAATCGGTGTTTGATGTGCGAGCCGTTCCGGGCGCAATCCCCCCCCTTTTCTCCCCTCCCACTCTTTCTCCTAATGTTTCGGTTAATTTCGCTTTTTGACACTACGGGTAGCGTTTTCCCCCCCCAACCGGCACTGGCGGGCCTGATTAGTGGGCGAGTTTTTTTCTGGGGCGCACAGAACACCATCGCATCAAAACCTGACCTCCCGGCGGCACTCTGCTGACCCTAACCCTCGGAAGGCCAGCTTTTTGAGATTGTCAGAAGGCAGGGAACAACCTCCCTCCTTGCCTCTGATTGTTTTTTTTTCCTTCTCACGTCAACAAGTCCCACACATTTCATTTGGGCCGGGAGGTCTGTTCCCTTGTCCCCGCGGATCCCAGATAAGTGGAAACCTTCATTTTTTAATCAAAGCCTGTCCCCCCTCATTCGGACTGGGACGCCTCTCTCAGGAGCATTTTTCTTATGAGGACCCCGAATTGTAGCCGGTTGCTTTCAAATGCGCGGGAAGTTCTGCTCACATCCCTTTTTTAAATTGTTAGCGGTGGCAGGGACCCGGCGGCTGGTTGGTGCCCAATCTGTTTATTTCATTTCCGCGGGTCCTAGCCGCTGGGATCGTAGATCCCCCCCCCTTCTACACCCCCCAGGATGGTCTTTTACGGAATCTAAACTTGTGGATCCAACACTCTGTTTCACTCCCCATCGGTGGAAAACCTTCTCTTGCCTTATTGTTAACCCACCCCGTCGCAATAATTTGGACCAGGCCGGGCCCTGTGCCTACCATTTTTTGAGAAAGGCGGCGATAGGCGTTCAAGGTTTTTTTTCGCGATGCCCAATCCGCCGACCCCAACAGTTTAGTCGTTGGGCGCGGGGGTGCCAAAAAACCCTCCAGACCCCGGTCCTCCGGACTCCCCATGCGTTTCTCACCACTGGTCTCTTCCCAGGGTTCTCGGGGGGCCCGCATTATTCAACCTAGTTACCCCTTAACCCCCCCCCCCGTCGAAAATGGACACGACTATTCCGCTCGTGGCACCCGGTCCTTTGTCTTTCCCGAGTGGGGTTTTCCCAAACGTCGTTCAAGGTGCCCGCGCCGCATGGTTCGTGTTTTGCAGAATTTCTATGGGACTTTTTGGGTTGCGTTCAAATTGGATTGAGTCCATTAATGTTCTTTCTTTCAATATCACATGGACGCTTTTCTACAATTGTAATTTTTTTTTTTTCCCGGTAGTAATGGTCCCCCCCTTTCCTCCCGGTGGTTTTCGCGACCCCTGCCCCTTCCCCTCTTCCGCTTTGTTCCTCTTGTGCCTTGGTGTTTCCCCACTCTTGTTAAGGGGTTGTCTGTTTCTTTTTTTTTCGCCCTTTTGGCGTGGGTTCCCCCCCCCTTTTTTTAATTTTTGGCTTCACCTTCGTCATGGTTTCCTAATGCGGCGATATTTTTCTCCCCCTTTTCATCCCCCCTCTTCCGTTCTTATTGTAGTTTGGGCTTTCCCCCCCCCTTCAGTCTTCTTTCTTCTCTGTAAGCGAATTGTTTATGTCTTTCCCTCCAAGACCTATAGGCTGTTGACCTTTTTTTTTCCCTCTGAACTTCCCTCAGTGTTACGTCCTTTTTTCCCCCCATTTAAGCTTTTGCCCTTCCCGGATCTCGTACCTTCTTTTGATCTGATTCGTCTTTTCTTTCTGTTGCAACCCATTGGCAACTCAGTTCATACTGTTTTCCACGGCCCTCCCCTTTCTGATTCCCCCTTCCCCCGCCTCGTGGCTGTATGATGTTGGTAAGAGGCAATCCTACGGCGGTTGCTTTCACCGCTCTGACAAACCTTGCTTTGCCCAGCTTCCCGTATCACTAAAAAGTTTTTTCTTGCGCCTCAGAGAACGATCCATCTCACGCAGTTAAGGGCCCTTTTTTTTTGCTTGGACCCCTCCTTCTTTTTTTTCCTTGACTCCGCGCATGGACCGTATATTGTTCGAAATGCTAGACGGTTATAAT
>Ga0179593_1562325_pt1 | contig 11814 bp, 10 predicted proteins | sample CZODoug2_1_08_16_FD_185931 | JGI IMG/M metagenome (GOLD analysis project Ga0179593, IMG submission 185931) | Vadose zone soil fungal communities from Angelo Coast Range Reserve, California, USA - CZODoug2_1_08_16fungal (PacBio error correction) | ecosystem: Environmental > Terrestrial > Soil >... | reverse complement strand
CCTTTTTCTGACGTCCTTCTCCTCTTGACCTTGACGCCTTTTTTCACGTTCATTTCGTCACATGATTGTTTTTTTTCGGTGCAGACCAAACTCGGCTTTTTTCGGTGATATTGTCTTCCCCCCCTTTTGCCCCTGGTCGTCTGCTCCGTGTTTGCGATCATGTCTGTCCAAACTCACGTCCTGTCCTCCCGCTTTGTTTAACTCAGAGTGCCCGTTTTCCTTTTCTTTCCCGGCCTTTTTTGAAACCGAAGGACCCTGCCGAAGGGCATTTTGTTGTTCTTCTCGGGGTCCGTTTCAAATCAGCTTTGCCCCGGTTACTCCCATTTTGGATGGAATAATTGCAAAGATCTTTGTTCCCCCCCCCTGATCATTTTTTTTGCCTTTGACCTGTTCTTTTTTCTCGCCTTTAAAGAGACTTTGGTTTGGCGAACCTCCGGAATCCATTCAAGACCACCCCCCCTTTTTGTCATTTTAGTAGTCCTGTAGCTCCTCGTGTTAAAATTGTTATTCTTGCCGTGCCAACATTCCCACCCTGACAGAGTTCCTTTTCGTCCCTTTCCTTTCCTCATTCCGACTATTCATTAACCTATGCTTCCCCGTCTGAGGCGGTGTTCTTTGACTCCTCCAGTCCTCCTTTTCCTTTCCGCTCCCTGAAAGACCCGCTCTCGTTCATGCACGTTTCTGGTAAATGGTTCTCTTTGTTTACACTACCCCTCTCGTTTTACGCGGTCCAACGCGAGCTTACCTTCCGTCGACCCCCCACATTCTGTTGCCGTGCCCGGCGTCGCTAGACAGCCCGCCTTTTCATTTCTTTTTTCTGTAGTTTCCAACACGGCTTTCATCTGTTGTCGCTCCCTCATTGAGTTTGTAATTGCATCGTTTTTTCCCCGCCTTCGGCATCATACTCACCTTACCTCCCCGGTCCTCTCCCTGTCACCTGGGTGGATGCGGGGTGATATAGGGTCGCTAGTGAAACCCAGGATCCCACAGTTAAATGAGTACCCAAGACTCGGTCAAAATCATTCCCAGACTCTGTCCTTTCCGAATACCTGCTTTTAGCAACGGCTCACCCCTCCCCCTCACATACGAATACCCCCCTTTGAATTCACGCCTAGTCTGCCCCTCCGCAGAAGAAGAGTTCTCTCAACCCTCTGTCCTAACTTTTTTTTAGAGTCCATCTTGCTCAGGACCGGGCGATTGCTAAAGGGTCAAACTGTCTTCGTGCAGTTCTCTCTGTGTCGAACATGCCACATTTTAATAGCAAGTTCTTTTTCTGTCCTCCGGTCGCTCCCCTTATCATTCGGCCTTCGGGGTTTTCGCCCGGTGAGAAACCTTTGACAGCATTTCCCATAATTTGTTTCTTTTTTTTACGCCACCCTCGAAATCCCTTCTTCCATTTCTGCTTTGCGTTTTATTTTGTTTCTCATTAACTTTTTGGTCCCCCAAGCCGGTGACGGTAGCCCCCCCTTTGCATAACCCCTGTCTTAGTTTTTTTTTCCCACAGTTGTCAACTTCTGCTCCCTGGCCTATTGCCACCCCAACTGGTTGTATCGGGCGGCTTCCCGTCTCCTGAGACCTCGTTTCCCCCCTTACTTCCTGCGTGATCCCCCAGGATCTACGTGGCTCCCCTGCCCCACCCTCATGTTGTTCGCATTGCAACCATTCTTCTGACTCCCTGCAGAGGAATGCGGCGGTTTGGTTTTTTTTTTTTTTTTTTTTTTTTTTTTTTTTTTTTTTTTTTTTTTTTTTTTTTTTTTTTTTTTTTTTTTTTTTTTTTTTTTTTTTTTTTTTTTTTTTTTTTTTTTTTTTTTTTTTTTTTTCTTTTTTTTTTTCGCTGGTCTTCTTTACCTCTGCCTGCAGCGCATTTTATTGCGTGTCTTCCCCCCCCCCGGTCAGATTGCCCCCAGTTTTTTTTTCGCCTTTCTACCCGGCCACATGTTCTTCGAGATTTGCCCGGGGCAATCCCTTGCTCTTCGGAAATATTTTCACTTTTTCCCGCTTTTTTCCGGGATTTTTTAACGGCAACTTTTACCCTATAGGGAACAGAGTTGTTCTCCCTCACCGATTGCTCACCCCCCCCAATAGTAGAGAGCACTCGAGAGCCTCTCTCTCTTCCGTTTTCCCAGATCTTTAGCCCCTGTATCCCTTTTTTCTTAATGGCCTTGTCATCCACCCCTCTCTTAAAGGGGCCGAAAAAACTTTCCCCCAATTAGCTCCTGGACTTCGTTAGTCATTCCGGCACGGCGGTTACCTTTCGCCCCCGTCGATGTGTTCTGAGTTATTGCCTTTTCGTGTGCGCTTGGCCCCCCCCTGGCCAGTTTTTTACTTCGGTTTTAACGACCGCATTTGCCTCTATGTTGGTGTCGCACCTCGGGTTTGCTCCCCCTTTACCTCTGCTCACCCCCCCTCAGGTTCTTCTCCCTTTCTCTCTTTCGCAGGCCCGGTCGCCGCTTTTTGATTTAACCAGCTACTTGCGTCTTCACCAAAGGAGGCTCTTCCCCCACCCTTTCGGGGAAGACTATCCACGCGAGGGACAGTAACCCTCCTGTGACCTTCCTTTCATCCGATCATTACCTTCCTCCTTCCCCCCTCCCCGTCAGCTCCCGTCATTGATCTGTGATCTCTCCAACTTCTTATGACTTATTGCAAAGCTAGCGACGACTGCTCTTTCTGTCTCTTTTTTCAGTAAAGATTATTTTTTACCAGTGGAACCCCCTGATGTCATCCTTACCCCAAGAGAATGTGCTGGGTCAACTTAAGACATTACATGTTCCCGTACTCAATTTTCGCCGAATGTTTAGAATAAAGGACTCTTGTATTGAAGTGGTCTTATTTTAGTTTCTCACTATTGAATTTTCGAAACCCCGCGGAACTTTCCTCTGAAGATCCCCACCCTACACCATTTTTTTTTTTTTTCAATCTCCCATTCCCCCCCCCCCCCCCCCTCACAACGCGGACAAATGTCACGCCTCGACTGACAGCAGTTCTCCGTTTGGATCCGAGCCCGGCCCATCTAACCGTTTTTAAGCGCCCCCTCGAAATTCCGCATCGCAAGCGGTGGGACCTCCAACGGAGTACTTTCCACGGTTAGTCCTACCCCCCCCCCATTTTCTTTTCCGTATTCAACGGTACCGGCTGACCAAAACCGCATGCTTCTTCCGACCGATTTGATATCCCCCCCCCCCCCAATGGCTTCCCGTAGTAGAGACCAGGGTTTTTTTTGTTTGGCTTCATCTTTTTATTCTTGGTTTGCATTCCCATCCGTTTAACCTTTTCCAATCCTTTTTTCCTTTTTCTTTCTCTTTCTTTCCCAATCATTGACCATCTCTTTACTAGTTCGGACACGTTGATCAAGCTTAAACCGGTGCCCCCCCCTCACCTGTTATTTTTTTCGCCTGACCATCCATTTTTTTTGTTTCCCTTGACAACGTCGTGACTATACGCCTTCCGGTAAGGGATGGAACCTGGTTTTCTGCCTTTCTGTTCTAAAAAACCCATCGTTTTCGGATCCCTCTTCTTTTCCCATCCTTTTTTTTGTTTCTAGCCAGTTCACCCTTTTTTTTGTTCACAGACTCAACTTCCCCCCTCCCCCCAGTCCTTCTTTCGTACGTTTATAGCAATCCGTGGTGTGCCCCCTTGATTCCGACAAATCATTCTTCCGCCCAGAACCCGCGTCGTCGTTGTTCCCCGACTTCGATCTGACTTGAGCGGATAAAGGAGGCGAAGATTTTTTTTTTCATTTTATTTTTTCCGTGATCCCTCCCCCCCCGCCAGCGATCCATTCGGCCTTTACTGATCCCTCTTAACTCATTTTCCCGTTTCTACGGTAAGGGAATCCTTGGTAGCTCACATCATTCTGCTTCAGCGGTTTTTCACCCTGTCCGTTTGTCCTTGATTCCCTGGTCTGAGCCTTTCAGGACTCCTGTTTTTCTCCCCCTTCCCAGTCACGTCTGTGCGCTGCCTTCTTTTATGATTGGGAAGAAACCTCTCGTTTCATGCAGAGGGGCGCTCTCACCCCCCCAAACCCTGCTAATTCGGCATCGGCGTAGCCTCTTTGTTTCTTTGTGTATGTGGTCCTAACGATTTTTTTTCGCTCCCCTTAGACCCCGAGCGGAACCATCCTCCCCTTCGGCAAATCCCCCCTCTTTTTTGATCTGCCTTGCGCTTTCTTGGTGACATGGACCTTCGGTTTCCAATCCTACGCAACTACTTTTTCTCGGACCGAGTACCCTTCCTTTGTTCCGCTGGTCTTTTAGACTGCCCTTTTCTCTTCTACCCCCCCCCCAATCAGCCCCTCAGAATCGTTCTCCACCCCCTCAGGCCCTTCCAAAACCCCCCCACTTTGACGTCGCTTTGGCTTTTTCCAGAATAGCCTTATGCGATTTTGCAAGACCCCCTTTTTTTCTGGCGTAATGCGTGATGCCCATTACTTCCGTTTGAATGTGTGTTATCGTGGCCGCCGCATCGCTTTATAGAGCACTCCTTACCTAATTTTTTTTTTTTACCGACGAAAGCCAGTGCATGTGTTACTCCCCGTCTGCTTTAATGATGACCGTCCGCGAACTCCATCAGCCATTCCTTCCCCGCTGACCTGTCTTTTCGAAATGCCTCTTACCCCCCCCCCCTCTTTCTTCCCGAGTCGGCCTTTCTCTTCCTCCGCGTTTGCCGTCCTTTTCCCCTTCCCGAACGAGTTCGCATCGATTTTTTACCGTCCTTTTTCCCCTGTCCGTTTGACCTCATCTAGTCTCTTTTCAGGGGTAGGGCCTCTTTAAAGCTTTGTGAGCTTTGTTTTTCGTTGTTGGTCCCCCTGGCCGATTGTTTTTTTTTGTTCTTGCTCACTACTCGCCAGGTTGCGGGCGGCCTCCCGCTAGCCGATCCAATCCTACTTCACCTACCTTTTGGCCCTTCCAGGCTAAGACTATTCAGATCTCTGCTGGCTGCACTCCGGTTCCGCGACATGCTCGGGCAATTTATGTTACAGTTTTTTCTGCGAGCGCATGGAGAGACAAATATTGGCAATAGTAGACAGGGCCACTCGAGTAAATGGGAGCCACGAGTTGTTTGTCTGACGAGTTACTGCTGTGTGACTCAGGCGCTCAGGACCTCTCTCTTCATGACGGCGCCTTTCTCCCCCTCGAGACGGTCGCCCTCTGAGGGAGAAGACATCTGTGGTACGAGCAGCCTGCTTATATGACGACATCGGACTGTATTCCTGTGCTGCATTTAGTCGAAACTATTTAGAGAAAGGCTAGTAAGTGCAGATAGGAGGGAGAGAGTTTACCTCTACGGACATTCAAGAGTCAGATTAAAGGCTGAGGACAGAGGTTAGAGCAAGCGAGAGATGTTGCATCGCTCCCGGAGAGGAAGACGCTGGCCGGAGTGGACAAAGGCCATCAGCAGCCGCTCCTCTCCCCGGTATCAGATCTCATACTCTTCGAAACTTCCTAGGGTCACGGGACATAGATAGTAGAGAAATCTATAGACCTCGTAGAAGCGTAGTGGGGTCGTAACAAAATCGTGGCGAATTACTGAGACAGAGATGAATTTTCCAGCAGAGATCCGGCAACACTCGTGAGCTTCGTTAACGACCATTGCTTACTATCTCACAGACTAACGAGGGCCGTGATGAACATTCAGGGGATGATTAACATTTTTTGTCGCCCACCTATACCTTCACGCCAATGCCTCCAACTATTTACTTTTCAACCCGGCCATCCCCCTCCCCTTCCTTCCTTTCCCTTCAGTAGCATTGAGAAGTGTGCCGTCTCGGCGGACGAACTCAGGTGCCCGATCAGAGAAGACACTCCCAGAGCAGCATACAAGTCTATCGTATCTATCATCGCAATAATCTCGTGTTTGATGAAAGAGCATGCGAGCGAGAGAGCAGTCCTTAGGATGACGTCCACCTTCGAAGCCCCTCACAGTCCCCACTCGTCAGTTACAGCCGACAGCAGCAGTCCTGCTTCTTTTCCCTTTTCTTCCCCAACCCTTCTATTGAAATCCCCCACCCCCTTTTCCCCTTTGGTTATTTTTTCTCCACAGTCAGACTTGGCTACGCGAAAATCGATAGCTCTCGACCCAGAGGCCAAGGAGTGAAGAGTTAGGGTCACGCTGAGAGTGCAATTACCCCCAGCTATAGCTAGCCGCCTGCCCGAAGCTGATATGAGTCCAGAGTGAGGAGTCAGAGATAGGAGAGTAGGGACAGGGGAGGACATAGACCTCGTGGCAAGACACGAACTAACGCTTCCAGGACCGCCGCACGGCTCCCTTACACTTTTGATGTTTGTTTTGACTACTTCCCGGGTATCCGCTTTTTCCCGGCCGGGTCTTTTCTTTTCTCATAGACGTATTTTTGAAGTGCAACTTTAAGCTAGTACCTGTCCCCCCCTGGTAGTTGAAAAAAGGCTCTAAAGTACATCAGTCCCTTTCCAGACGTCCTTCCTCTGTCTATGAGGGATAGTTTCCATGATGTTTCCCATGTTACGAACCCCCAATATTCTTGCATTTTTGTTGAAGCGCGGGTATTTTTCGACCATCGGAACCTGCCTTCCCACCGCACCGTCAATTTAATTCTATATGCGGCTTCGTTATTCACGCCCAGCATCTGATCGTACACTTGCCCCAAATTTCTTTCTATGATCAATTCCTTCCGAACTACCACTTTTTTTCCCCCCCTTTTACACCCCCCTTTCTCCCAGCCACCCGCCTTGTCTCTACTTCTTCCAACAAGACGCACTAATGTGCATGATTCACGGTTCGCCAGTGACTACCTACGTCTTTTATCCTGGTTATCATTGACTTTTATCTCTTTTCGGGGCGAGAGGTCGTCTCCCGGCGTTTTTTTTGGAGTTGGTTGTCTCCGGCGCCTGTCTTACGTTTGTGGTTGATTAGGAGAAAAGGTGAGGTTGTTCTGAGCGAGCGCTGACGTGAGAAGCACGGGAGCGAAAGAGAGGTTCTACCGGGAGTGATGGACAAGAGAGGCCCCCCCGGCGGACGGAAGATTAGACGAATCCCCCGACCAAGGAGAGTATCCAAAGGACAAGGACAGGGTGAGACCAATGACCGAAGACTGTATGACCCCCCGCTACCGAGAACTATGGACAGAAGTATCCCGTTCAGAGTAACTCTGTAACCCAGGAGGGTAAGCTGTCACCCGAGAGAGAGAGGACGAGACCCGAATACAAAGTTCCCCAGAAGGAGAGTACGTAAAGAATCTCTAGAGAGATTTCTTAGAGAAAAGAACCTCAGGGAGAGCGAAAAATTTCCTCACATTATTTTTTTGTAACACTGATATCCAGATCTTGTGATCATCAAAAAATCACCTCCGTGGGTCTCCCGTCGATACCGACCGAGTCGGAGTTCCCCGCCCTCGTTGTGGGGAGTTGGGTTAATTCTTGTGGAAATTCCGAGAGTCACGCGCTCGGTATTTCCCCCCCCCATTTATCCGTCATTCCCCTCGTTATCCCCCACATTTACTTTCACCCGGTATATAGTCTCCCATAAACCGGCCTGAATTGCGATCTCACTTTTCACTCCCCCTCCCCCCTTTCGGCTGGATTCAAGGCCCGGTTTCTGGATTACCTTCCATTCGTCTCTCTTTGACGAAGCCCCTGGTTTTCCCCATTTTTACTTTTGGCACATCACTATACAACCTGACAGAGTACTTCACCGCCGGAGTCCCTGACCCTTATGGGTATTTCTGAGAACCGCTTTTCTCCCCCCCCGATACGGATGCCGCGAAGGTCAAAAGCCTGAAGACAAAAAAACCAAACCAGGCACAAAGGCTGAGAAATCCCCCTTATGAAGGGATTGGTTATACAAAAATCTATTTTACCCCCACCAGGGATCCTCCCCCCCCCACCGATCCGTGGTTCCGATTTTCTTTTTTTTCCCCACCACGGCATTCTTCTTCTGAGTACTTTGGTTTCGCCTACTCAAGCACTTCCTCCTTCTCGGGCCGGCCCCCCAGAGGGTGCTGACCTTTTTCGTTCGATGCCCCCCCTTTCGCATGACCAAACCCTTTCAGCTGGATGCCCCCAAATGCAGTATTTTTTCAACAACCGAGCCAGGCCAGAGTTGTATGACCAACTCTCCCCCCCCCAGTCCCTCTCCCAACCTTGAACCCATGATTTTCCAGACCCCCTCCCGTGTCGCGTTTAGTAAGCAACACGAGGGTGCACCTTCTAACTCAATACTCCACAGTTATGTTCCTTTGCGAAAACGTCCCCTCGTGTCACGTTAAGCGACAGCTCGGTCCGTCCGATTCTTATCCTACCTACATGACTGGTGTCGCGTCCAGACCCCCCGGCCTCTTCACGGAGATTAACCTTATTTTATAAAAATTGTTTTTCTTTGTTCGCGCACTCTGCGTACCCCCCGTTTTTTTCCTCCGTCGACGCTTTCCTGACTCCTTACTTAACAGCAGTCAGGATTTGGGAACCCGAACTACTAGAGTACCGCTTCGGTCCCGGAATCTGGAGACAATCCCGGGACCCCCGAAAGCCACTCGCGACCTAGGTACAGTCAACCTACGCGCCAAAAGTACCCATCACATTTTTGAACTTGCACGGGGCACAATTGAAACAATTTTATCTTTGCACCCCCCCCCTCTTATTAACCTCTTGGGTCGCTAGCGGTTTCCCCCCCCCGACTTCTTCTTTTTTAAGAAAGTCACCGCAAAGATAAGTCAAAGACCCAGGGACTGGGGGGCAAACCGGACCGGGTTAAAAAATACACAACAATTATTACGTTGTGGAGATTGAACGTGTCTTCCGAATCTAAACTTTTTGCAGACCCCCCATACCTTGTTACCGAGCGAGCCCCCTTATCTATTTTCCAACTTACCACGAACTTCATATTCTGATTTCGACCTTATCTTGCCTGGTTAATCCGCGATGGCGGTGGTTTCACTTACAATCTCCCCCTCAACGCATTCCGCCTGCATTTCCCGTGAGACCGATTATTCCAGATCAACGTCGGTCATGAACCCGTTGGCACTATGGTGATAGGCCGTGACAAACCTCAAAAGACTCTCTTTTCCTCGTTTCTCCCCCCCGAGCACCTCGGGGGCAACAAAAGAGATATACGCTCGGGGCATGCTACGGTAGCCCTCGATTTTTGAGGCAGACACGACGTTTCTTCGGACTCTGGGTCCCCGAGCACCCAATTCTTTTCTTTGGGGGAGTGACAGTCTTTGAACGTACTTGTCGGGCCTTTTCCATTCCCTCGACGTCCATTAAGCTTCATGCCTCTGGAGTTTTGGGCTTGTTTCTAGGGTGCGTTTTATCAACACTGGATTCACCCCGCTTCAATATTACGTCTGCCCCCTGTACCCCCTAAAACCTAAACCAGAACGTTATCATTTTGTGGACCTCCGATCTCTTCTTCTCGCGTCGACTCAGAATCCCCTGATAACTTACAACCGTCCCTTCGCACCGAAAGGGCCATGATAGGTCACCTCTCTCCGGTCGCGAAGGCTGATTTCGTTGAAAGCGGGGGGACCTCCTAGAGCTTGTTTGGGCATTTATACAACTGTCCCCCTTAATTTGTTGAAGGGTAGCAGAATTTTTAACCGATTTCCACGTGGAAATCCCCCTATTGGTTTTTTCACAATCACAGACGTCCCCCCAATTATTCTTTCGTTTCTCTGATTTCCTGGCAGATGGTCGCCTTTTTCTAACCCTATGCCATCCCTCCCCCCCTGGTAGAAACCCCAACGCAATCCTGCCAGGGATCCCTGATTCGCGTTTTTTTTTTTCCCTTTACCGCCCTGTTGTTTCCAATCCCCGTGGTTTAGGAAATTAACATTTCGCCATCCCCCCCCAACCTCAGGCTATCTTTTAGCAACCACTATCCGGAGTGTGCCCCCGGAACCGAGTGATCCCATTCCTGCCCACCAACATCAAGCGGTTCTATCCTTCCCTTTCTTTCTGGGTCTTGGCCACATCCTTACCTGACGGCCTTGTCCGATAATCAACATTTCTTTCCCGCCAGCCCCCCTCCCCCCCCGCATTCCGTTTGTTCAATAGGCATTTTATTTCTCTCCCGACTTTAGGACCTGCTTTTGTGCCGGCCTGAGAGCACTTTTTCACTGGCGTTTTTTTTTCCCAACATCCGAGTCCCCCTTTGTTGTTGCGCCCGTATTCCCCCTTTACTTGCTGTTCCACAAGGAAGACGATGGCGTGCTTTTTTTCAGGAAATCTTCGACTTTAAATTTCTGGCGTTCAGGCACATGTTTCCCCTTCATGAGCCTACTAGTTATCGATTCTGGCCACCGCCCCCCTTGGTTGAAAAAAAAATCGCCGAGTCCCTGAAAAACTGCCCCTACTCCCCCAGTCGACAGGTCCCAAGGGCTGGAGTAGTTGTGTTTTAGGGGGTCCTGCCCACGTTAGTGGGGTTTGTTTAATGTCCTTTCTCCTTCACCCCATACTTTTAGACACCCCTTTTTTTTTTTCCCAACAAATGTTTCTCCTTTGGCTCTTTCTTCCTAGGACGCTGGGTAACCAACCTCGTATCCCAGTCGATGTCGAAAGGGCCGTTCTTTATCGCAGACACATCTGCGGGACAAGCTTGATTATGCGGTGGAGTACCTTGGAATGAAGATGGCAGGCCCTTCTTTTGGTGGGCCCGGCGGCCAGATGGGGCCACCGCCCCTTCTTTTTTACCGTAGTTGTTTTTTTTCTTTTTTGTTTTTTTGTTTGCTGATTATCTGGCTTTTATGATTTCGCTTCGGTTCGCACCGTTTCTCCCTCCCTCGGTAAAACCAAATGTATCGTCGGTATTCAAACCCACACTCTGAGTCCTCTCCAAGAGCTGTGGAAGATTTCTTTCAAGCTACGCGTACCAGCAAAACCTTAATGTTTTTAATCCGCATCCCCCCGTACGCATCCGACCAGGTGCCCAACTCTCTGCTTCCTATATAGGACCCCCACGCTTCAGTCTTCTTTTTTCTTCTTATGATGACCCCCCGTAAGGCGATTGACTCCGATTCTGGAATATTTCGCTCGTCAATCCTTTTTTTTTTTTTTTTCACGGGAAACAACAACCCCCCCTTATGTCCTCCACGGTTTCTACTCCTAACAAATCCTTTCCTTACTTTAAGGTACCAATTGCATCGAGTCCGAAGCCGCACGACGTGATCTCCCGCAGGAGGGAGGACCACTCACTCCTCTTTTCTTGCCTGAATTTGAGATGTACAAACCACGATTAGATGTTCCTTTTCCACCCTAGGGTCAGCTCGATGCCCACCCGAATCACTCCACAACAGTTCGGTCCCCTTAACGCCCGGCTGCCCGCAGTATTATGTTTATCCCTCAGCTACCTAAACCTTGATCATCTTCACTGTTTTTTCGTCCGCTTAATGAAATGCATTCGCAATTTTCGCGGCCTTTGATAAATGATCTTGCCACGTGTCTTCCGGGCCCCTTGACTTTTTCGATTCACACGGTCTAGTGGAAACAGCCCTCTTACGTCCCGATTGCGCCTTTTCTCGGCCTTCCTTGTTCGCGCCCCCTTTTGGTCCAGCTTTTTCTCAGCTTTTGAACAAGTAAATGCCGGCAACATTGTCATCCCTATCGATGGCTATCCAACACCCAACATTCATTCCGAATCTTAGGACTCCTCAGCTACCACAAGGTGATTAGAAACTCCGGCATGGTGCCCAGACGACCCTGACTCATTGATTAGATGTCCTGGCGTGCCCGATATCGTTGGGCTTATCCGCAACCCCTCTCCCAGATGAAAATAAGATTAACGGATGCTTACTTTACTGGCTGCCTTTCTGAAATAGGTGATTCCCAACCCCCCATCGTTCGG
>Ga0179593_1490787_pt1 | contig 11814 bp, 15 predicted proteins | sample CZODoug2_1_08_16_FD_185931 | JGI IMG/M metagenome (GOLD analysis project Ga0179593, IMG submission 185931) | Vadose zone soil fungal communities from Angelo Coast Range Reserve, California, USA - CZODoug2_1_08_16fungal (PacBio error correction) | ecosystem: Environmental > Terrestrial > Soil >... | reverse complement strand
TTGAGACCGGCTCCCTTGAGCATTTCTTTCTTTCCCCCCTCTTCAACGCTCAGTTTAATTCTTTTGCGACACTTCCATGAGTCGTTCTCCCATGTTGCCTTCCCCGGGGCTAGGCGACTTGCCGCATCTTCTCTCAGCAGGTGAGTTATTCCCCCCACGTTTCCTCTTTTTCCTTCTTGGGGTCCTGGCCGGGCTGACTCTTCACGGAAATCCCCTCCTCTCTGACCTCGTTGGACATTTTGACGTCGCTTGCTGTACTCCCGGTACCCGGGCCTATTCTGTCCCCCCCGTCCTTAGGCGAGGCTTTTCGATATTCTGATCGGCCCTTTCTCTGCTCTCGGAGGTCCTCTCCGTTTTTGGTTCCAATTTATTTCTTACCCCCCTCCTCCGTGCGAATGGTTTTTTCCTGTCGCTATCGTCCGTTTCTGCACAGACCTCAGGTCTATCTCCCGCCCGGTAGGCGTTTACCCTAGCGTTTCGCCTTCCCGGTAGTGACCTCTTTCATTAGTATGACCAGATTTCGTCTTCACCCTCCCTTTTGCCATTTTTTTCCCCTTCTGACGGGAGTTCAAAGGTTATTTTTCCCTTGATCCTTCCCCCACTTTTTCCCCCCAGGACCTGGCGTATTTCTTCCTCCTCACAGTGCATGAAGGCAGCTTATTTTTCCACCGTAAGAAGATGAGCTCAGTCTCACTTCGTTCCCTCTCACTTCCCTCGGACCCTCCCCCCTTTGCCGCCTCACAAGATTTGGACATCAATCTGCGTATTTCGCTTCTTTTTCCTTCCCCAGGCCGTCCTTCTGAACGTCAACCCCCCATACCTTGGGCACAAAGGCGGCGACCTCCAGACTTTAAAAAAACTTTTCTAATTGGAGCGGTAATCCTCAGTTCACCTGCCCCTCTTTCCCTTGCTGTTCCTTCCACCCTCTCGAAAGCCCTTGCCACTTTCCTCTTATGTACCCCTTGGACCCGCTTGTCTCAGACCTTGCCCTTTCATCCTGTCACCAAAATTTTTTTCTTTTCGTGAAAAGACGTGTGCCCTGGTTCCGGATGTCTGCGTTTTGACGGCGATCGGGCTTCCATTTGTTTTTTTTCGTATAGCCTGCATGTACATGCGTCGGTATTAATAGGTGAATCACCCTTCCTCTGCCCGGTCTCACCCAGTCTTTTTCCCTTAAATGGTCCTCTCCCTCCTTTGGTCTCTCTCTGGCTTAATTTTTTTTTTGTTCCCGACAGCGACTCCCCGAGCCCGTGATGATCTTTTCATACCCATTTTTCCCTTCCGCTCGCAGTGTGTACTAAACGGGCGCCATTTTTCCCCCCACCTGAATCTCCCCCCCCCCCCCCCGGTATTCCTTCGTTCCAGACATGCTCACGGGACCCCCGTTTTTCTACGTTTTTCAGGGTAGGGAAACCCTCTCAACGGTTTTAATTACGGCCACGCCCTCCCCGTTTCGTACCGACAAAGTTGCTTGCATTCGGCCTCACAAGGATCCCAGGAATTAATTGTCACACCGAGGACGTCAGTCTACCCCCCCCTTCATAATCCCCCCTAAAGTAATCCACAGTCCATCCCCAGAATCTCATCTTCCATAAGGACCCCTGAGGTTCCATCGCCACTAAAGGCATGGCTGATCTCATACATCCTCCGGTAAAGGACCCCCTTAGCTCCCTCTTTCACCTCCCTTTACGAGATGTTTTCTTTTTCAGCAGGAACTAGGTTTGTGACTCACTTCTCCTGAAAAAAGTTTCCCAATATTCCTACGTTGTGCATCTTTTTTTTAGCAACCCGGGCTTGCCTTTGGTGCGGCTCATCTTTCCTCTGTTTTTTGGCTTCTTTCCCTCACTGATTAGGAGTGGTTCCCCCCATATAAAAAGGGCTCTCGATCCGTCCTCCCTTGTTAAGCTCCCTTTTCCCCCAGTTAAGTCTCATACCCTCTGCGCCGAACCAAGCTTTTCTGTCCCTTTTACCCCCCCCGTCGATACCGGCATCTCGGGATCTACTTGATTGCATCCTTCTCGCTGCTTCGGTTCGTTTCACTACCGTCGAGATTCCGCTTTTTTTTTCTTCCCTAATGCCAAGAGCCGGAAAATTCACAGACATGCATTTTCTCCGTTGGACTGTCGAATCCCTTCTTTTCCCCCCCAGTCTGCGGAGTCCCATTTGGACCCTCTTTTGAAAATACGAGAATGCTTAGAGCATTTTTCCCCCCGCTTTTTGCTGTCTGACGCCCAGTTTAGCGCTCCTACTTTTCAGTCCCCATCCTTACCCCACCTTATTACCCACCCTACGGACTGTGCTTACCCCAGGGAAATGGTTGGCGTTCTTTTGGATTTTTGGAGCACGGGGAGGGTTCTGCGACAAATCATCCCTCATTTTCAACCCCCTTTATCTGCCGTCTTTTTTTTTCTTGATCGTTCTTCCGCTGATGTTCCTGGACCCTTTCTATTGTTTAAGCCACCCCAATTCTGGTTTGGAGACATTCTTCGCAATAAGCCAGGGCTTCTGTAAAACCAGTGTTTCTCTCTTGGTCGATATTTCTTTAGGCCTTTTTCAATAGCTCCCCCTTCTTACCTCCCCCCGTTGCGCTGTTTTTTCGTCTTTTCCTGCGAATCCCTTGAATTCCCCGCATGTTGCATTTATGGCTTGCTTCCTATTCTGGACTGTCCTGCGAACAACCCAGGCACCGGTTTTTTTCTCCTATTGCTCTTCGCTTTTCCCAGCCCCTGATTCCTTTATGTTCTCGGGCACTTTGAAAATCCAGATTGACGGCGTAGTTCCTTCCTTCCTCATACTTTGGCTTGATGTCCCTCTCACCACATTGATTTATTTCTTTTGACAAAAACGAATCGATTACTTTTGGGAGCGTTTCCTGACTACTTCAGGCGTTTCCTCTGTTTCCTTTCCCCCTCGGCAGTAGAGAAATGCGATTCTCCCATTTTTGCCCTTTTCCCCTCTACGGATTTTTTATGGTCCAAGAGGTATTGGCGGCGCTTCCCTGTGTGTTCGTGTCTTCCTCAAACCCAAGTCCGCAACTGCGATTCAGGCTTCTTGAAAAACGTTTTTCGCCGTCTATTCGTAATGAAATTCTCCCCACCAGGGTACCATCATGAAAGTGATTGAGCTTCCTTTCCCCTTCTTTCCTTTTTTTTTCGTTTATTTCCGATGCCCGGACCTATTCTAGCCTTCACTGTTAAGTCCCCTCTTTGCCTTTTTTGAACCACGAAGAGTAGCTCTTGTCCCCTCTTTCTCCACTTTGAAAGCTTTGCCGTTACACTTGTTTTTTTTGTTTTTCCCCCAATCGGATTAGACTGTTCCCTCAATTCTATGGATCCTGTACTAATAAATCTGAGAGTAACACCCCTTCACCCCCCCTGCACCATCCACGATTTTTCCCCCCTGCTGTTGATCTCCCGGTCATGGCGATAAGACGTGCCCACCCTCCTGTCTTAGACCCCGCACTCCCGCTTCTCTTTCTCCACATCACCTGTTGCAATATTTTTCGAGCCCATCCCCTCGTCCTTTCGCCGACGCCTTACATTCTATCTCTTTTTTGCCCTCTTCCATTCCCTTTTCTAGTAGTAAGGATCCCACAATTTTTCTGCCTTTTTTTTATGCCACTGATTTCCTTAGCTTAATTTCCATGGCCTTTCCAGCCCCCTTGTAGTTGATTTCGACCAGTTCGCCGTGGATACACTTCTTTGGATATTTTTTTTTTTTATAGATTTTTTCGGTTTACAACCAAAGCCCTCCTTTTCCATCTGAACTAGGTTTCCCTTTATCTGGACGAATTTTCTTATCGCCACACGGTCGATTTCCGGATGCATGGAGTCGGTCAGCATGCCTCGGGCTTCAGGGGCTCTGTTAAACTCCTTTTTCTGCACGGGTCTCGAAAATTCTTGCTCACCATTCCCTTTGTGAGTATTCAGCCCAGTGAGGTACTTCAGTGTTTCGTGTGTTTTCATCTTTCCCTTCTTAGATTTCCGAGCCGTTTCCCCTTTTCCCCCTTTCCTCTATCTATTCTTTTAATATAATATTGGTTGTAGAGAGATATGGAACGTTTTTCATTGAAGGCCGATCGTCCTACCCCTTTGACTCTCTCCACCAGCAACTAAGGACCTCACGTTGAGAGGGACCTGAATTTATAGAGAAAAAATTCCCCGATTGTGTATGCGTAAACTCCACTCTGCACCCCCTTTCTCTTTTAAAATAGAAAAGAAGTCCCTGTTCTTTTTTTTTGTTTTTTTTTTTTTTTTTGGTGGTGTGTTTGGGGTTTTTGGTGTTTTTTTTGGGTTTTTTTGCCGCCTTCAGGCTGTCTCCCATGCTTGGAATTGACCGTTCCCCCAATTTTTGTCTCTTCCCTTTTTCCATCCAGTTGACAAGATTCCATCTGTGTCCCCTTTTTCTTTTTTTTCCGCAAAATAGGGCTCACCCACACCAAGCATCCGCTATCCTGTTCTCCCTGGCTCTGCTCACACCTAGTTTTCTTCCTTCTCCTTAACTACTGCTGTCTACTACAGTCCCCTTCACGCTTGCCCCCCCCAAACCTGCTTACCTTGTTTTTTTCCCTGATCTAGGCTCATCGTATTTGCCTGTGCGCACGGTCTTCTACTGGACTCCCCCTACCCTTCCGTCCTCCTTTTAGTTGCGCGAAATATTTAACTACCGCCTTTATCTTTCTCGCGCTTCGCGTATTGTATAAGATAAGGATGATTCCGCCTTCCTCGCCATGCAGACTGCCCAGCTTTTCCGCGCCGGGGGATGTTGCCGTTGTCTGACTAAGCGATTTATTTCATCCCCTTGACCGTGACAGTAGACGCATTTTTTTCTCCTTCCAGCAACAGTGATAAGCACATTTTTTCGACTCCTTTCTACCATTACAAGATCGTCTACCTGCTTTGGTGTCACCCCGGCCATCGGACTAATTAGTTTCTAATCTGTATGGCTCTTTCCTGAGCCTGAAGAAATGTCTCAGTCTCTTTCCCCTTTTGTAAAAGGTGAATTCACCTTCTCTTCCAAGTCCGTGGACTCGGCATCGCGTGTTTGAATTCTTTTTTTCGTCCCCCTTCCCGGTTCGACCCCCGCGCTAGCGCAAGCCTCCCTTCTCCCATCTTTGCAACCACTCTTTTTTTTGGCCCCACATTTCGAACGCCTTCGCGACGCGCCGTAAGGTTGGTATTCACAACTAGCATTCACTATCAGTTCCCTTCCGACTCCCCAAAGTAAGCGGATCTTTGGTTCCCCGCTTTCCCCCCCCCTTTGGGATCCGCGTCAATAAAAACTTTTTTGCACGTTCAACTTCCCTCCTCCGCAGCGTCCTTTTCCTCATTGACCGATTCACCATGCGCCTTCATTCTTGGAGTCCGCCGCTCTTACTCCTACCCTCCGATTTAATTTTTGTCTGCTGGTTCGTGATATTCCCTCCCTCCATTTTTCCCCACTTCTGGACAATCGAGCTTCTTCCTTAGAAAAACTCGAACCCTCTCGTCAGCCGTTGCGTTTCTCTGGTCTCGCTCCTTCCCCCTTTTCCTCCCCTTATTATAGGAGAGCATGCTCAACCTTTTTTGTTGAGGAGAACGTCATCTTCTCCCCCTACTTTTCTTGCCAGCGGTGCGTCACGCTGACGTTTTGCCCGCTCCTTCCCCCTGCCGTGCACTGTCCTTCTCTCGAGTGGGTCGGCATGCAACTTTTTATTGCGACCCCCCCCACTCCCACGTGACATCACACCAACTCTCGGCTGTTCTTCGAACCCGTCGATTTCCCCCAGTGTTTTTATTTTCCTAACTCCTTTTTTCTCTCCTTCCCTGTCGCGATCAGCTCAACTGTGTGGCAATTCTCTCTTTCTTCTTTTCAATGTAGAAAGCGATTCTTCCGGGACCTTCCCTCCGACTTTTGGCCTCGGAATCAAGCAAAACACACTCCTAACGAATGTCGTCTCCTTTGGCCGTTTGGCTGATCCAAAAATTCTTCATCTTTCGTTTGTTGCCACGACTTTTTCCATCAGTTGAGCTCTTCCCCGCCTTGTATTTGATCCCGATCGCCTCCAGGGGGCCCCGGTAAGTCGAAGTGCGTCGCGTTCTGTATTGCCTTTTTTATGATGCCAAGTGATTGCCTTTTCTTTTGATCGAAGCCCGGGTTTTCTCCAGCGCCCAGCCGGTATCCTCCCCCAGCGCCTCTCTTATCTTGCCACCACTTGGCCCTTTCCAACGATGCCGCTAAAGTAATGATCTTTTGAAACTTTTTTGACTTTTAATTTCCCCCCCCCCCCCCAACCCATTTTTTCTATCCGCCACACTTTTTAGATTCTTCGTTTGTTCCTCTTAGCGGGACACGGGTGAGCCCGTCTTCGTACTTTTCGGACTTTATTTGTTGGCGATTGTCTCGACGGGCTCGCTTGAGCGCCGACCTGAGTGGAATTCTGTTTCGTCTGTTTTTTTTCTCCTCTTTGTTCCTCGGTGTTACCATTCCCGTGCCGTAGTAGCCCTTGCGTCGTTAAGCTTTCCTTTCGATTCTTCTTCTTTTTTTTTTGTGTTCCGCCTTGTAGTCGTTGTGTTTTTTTCCTGGGTGGGTCTTCCCCGTAGACGGTTTTGTAACGTAGATGCCTTTCTTGAGGACGTTCCTCCCTTTTTCGTTGATTTTGTAGATATCCTTTCCTGCCTTTCTTCCAGAACCGGGGCGATTTGCCCGTCTGACATTTAAGCAACTCTTGACCTGCGGCTTTCAGGGCTGCAAGAATTACACAGGACGCCGATGACCCTTGCTTGAGAGACCGGTCCTTGTACCGGGTGAACTTCTGTGCATACCTTAGTCGTCAGTGATTTTCCACCATCGGTGGACTTTCCTCCAGGGAATAAGGCCTCGCCCCCTCTTCCCTCACCGAGCTCCTTCCTCCGCCTTGTGAAATTGATGTTAGTATGGCGTCCCTCCTAACAGAGGACACTTCCAGGGTTTTTCCCCCGTCAGGGAGGTGTTTACCGATGTAGAGCCCCTTCTCCGGCTTCTTTTTTTTAGGCCCTCAATTGCCCCTCTCAAACCGTGCTCTACTTCTCCCCGTCTCTTTACTTGTCCAATTTTTTCCAGGTATAGGGCTGTGCTCCCATCCCTGGTCTTTTTTTTGCATTAAGATCTTTCTAACTGCCAGACTGCTTTTTTTCCCCTCCTTTTTCTTCTTTTCTCTGTTGGATTATTGGTGTTATGTTGCGTTTTTCCTGTTGTTTCTCATTAATCGGCATTCCTTTATGCCCCCCGCTTCCTTCCCTTTCCCCCTTTTGTACGATGGGTCCTCGGCCGTTAAGTAGGCCAGAAGTTGGAATTATCCCGTACCCGTCTCTCAATAAAAACCCTTTCCTTTGGCCCGGATTCTTTCCCTTGCCAGTTGTCATATGTTCCCTCTCCCTGTCCTGACGGGAAGGAGAAACCTTTATTCCTTTACCTCCTACGAATGAGACTTCGTCTGTGTCACTTTTTCCCTTCATCGCGACGTCTGCGAAAAACTTCGCCGGCTTTGTGTATCTATTTGGAAACGGCTCTGTCACATCCCGCTCTCTCCTTGTTGTCAATTCTCGTGACTCCTCGCAGACTGGGGGAACTAGCAGATTTTTCCGGTTGAACGCGTCCATTCCCCTGCTTCCCTCCTTCGGATGGACAAGAGTTGTAAGGCTATTTCGAAGAGTCCTTCCGGCCCCTTCACCACCTGTAGCCGTCAACCAGCTGCCGGTCATCTACGCGCATTTATGCAAGGTCCGTCTCCTTCGTCCCAAAAGAAGTTAGGCTCAAGGGGAGGCCCCCCCTTTCCTTCATTGTCCCTCTCCCCCCTACCCGAATTTTTTTCCCCATGCGCGTTTTCCGCGTTTAGACCAACCCTGCTCCATCGCTTGGTATAACCATATATTATTTCCCCCCTCCCTAATCCGTTGTGGTGTTTTTAGCTTTTTCATTTGCGTCCCGGCTTTTGAGCGGTTGATGTTCTTCCCCTCGATCCAGTGCCGGAGTTTTAACTTCTTTGGCTAATTAGTGAGTCTGGCCCTTCCCCTGAGCGGCTCAGGCTTCTTTTTTTTCTTGGCCTTTTTTAGGCATCATATCGATCACCTTTTAGGATTCTGTTCATCTTTTTTTCATTCTCCGTTGGTTCACTTGATGGTCTGTTTAAAGACCTCGCACGCGCCCCCTCGTTCCAGTATCTTTTCATTTTCCTCCTGTCCAGTTCGGGTTCACCGGACCCCAATCTCTATCTTGAACCTGCGGCTGGATAGTCTGTTTCATCTTTTTCTACTGATGACGTCCCACTGGTTGGTAGCTTCTCCCAGCTCTTTTTTTATATTCGTCCAAACGACGTTCGACCTTTTTTGCGTTCTATTGACTTTCTTTCCCCTATTCCTCATTTCCATGGCCGGTCGTTCTGTATAAGATTGTTTTTCCCCTTTTTTTCGGACTGATCTCAGCCATCTCCTGCGAGTTTTTCCCCAGCCCTTGTTTTCCCGCAAATTCCATGTTTGGACGTCCCACACATTTTCATTGACCTCCCAAATTCTTTGCCCTGACCTTCGGCGAGACAATATTCTACGTGCGGAAGCGAAGCGGGTCTTCCCCGTCTGTCCTCGGGAGATCACTGCGGCCATATCACCCCCCCCTACAGGGAACATGATCCTGGTTCAGATATTTGAAGAAAGCGCTTTGAGTATTTCTTCCAGAGTCTTCTTCAGCCTCACCTTTTTTTATGGTGAGCCACCTTCCCGACCCTTTACCAAATCCTCTTCCTTGTCGCGTAATTAAGATGCACCCTTTTTCTCTGGGACAATTGCGTTTCCAGAATAAACCTCTGGAGAACCTTTCCCCACGTTCCCCCGGCCTGCCTGCTTCGAAGGACCCTTTCCAATTGTTTTTTCCATGAGTTGCTCCCCCCCTGAAAACGTTGTTCCGGCGGGTGTGGAAGGCGTTTTTCTTACCTTGCTTGGTCGATCTTCTTCTGTTACTCCCTTCAGCATCCCTGAGGATGACATGCACTTTATCTCACAGCCCCCTTCCCGGTACAAACCGTTTTTCCCCCCTCTTCGTAGGACTTTCCTTTCTTCCGTCCTTACCAGCGCCTGCCGATTCCTTTTTCTGTTTGTTTTATAGGCCTGGTCTCTTGACCGCTCTCCCCCCGTGTTTTGTTCCTACAAGGGCGAAAGGTAGCTCTGGCAACCCCACGCATTTTTTAGCCCCCGGTCCTTCCCCTTTGCAGCTGTCGACGGGCACCCGTTTCTACTTTTCCGTTACTTGGACAAACCACTACTCCCCTTTTATTCCCCTGACACCTCCCCTCCCCGGGATCTTCCTTGCGGCGGAATCGGCCGAAACTTTTCTACTCCTTGGTTTTTTTCCGGTAACCCCTTTTCCCCCCAGAAACCCCGAGGAGACAGCAAGTCTGAAACAGAATCACTTTCTCCCTGCTCTCTCGCCTTCCGCGAACCAGCGTGACATGCACACCTTTTACACGTGCATGACGCATCCCGTCGCCCTTACCCTCACAATCCCTCTCCTGGGTCCCCCCCTAGTGCACGCAGCTGTTTCTTTCTCTTCAGAATCCGATGTTTTTTCCCCCCCCCAAGAAAAACCTGTTTCCCCAAGATCATTATGTTTGCTCATGTTGTAGATTCATTTCCTTTTGTTTTCCCCCTTTTCCCTTTTGTTGTAGGATCAGCCCGCTTTTTGCTGGCTGGCCCCTTACAGGGCTTCCCCCTCATACCGTTTCTTACTTTCAGAAATATTCGCCAGTCGGCGCAGCTGGCTACACCGACCAGTCTTTTTGGCGTTCCGAGAGACCCTGCGGCATTCGGTCTCATCCTTTTTTTTCTGTGTCTCTCCTTTTGATGGGCGGTTCTTTGCAATGTCCCGGTACTCCCCCCCTCTCTTTTTCTTTTTGGCTCGAAGCCCTGGCCCCTCCTCCCCTTATTAAGACCAATGCATTTCGCGTGTTTTATCTTTTTACTCTTAAAACCAATTTTCCTTTTCGGTCTTTCTTTTCCTCCCTAGGGCCGCACTTCACTGCAGGCCATCTAGCATGGACCCTTCCTTTGCGATGATGAGAAAGTTAGCTGCCCCTATTTCCTCTTTTTTTTCATCCGTTTTCACCCACCCCTTCACCTTTCTTTTTATACTAGGCCGGAAGCGTGTGTTTAGGTTTTATGCAGCTATGTTCTCGGCAAACCTTCTTTTTTTTTTTGCACATTTCCTTCTGCCCCTTTTCCTGGCCGGAATTTTTTCGGCCCTGATTTTTTTTTTCCAACGTGATTTATGTGGTACCTCGCTTCCACTTTCTTCTGACATCCTCTGAGTGTGGACAAAGTGGTGGCAATTCGGTTTCTTTCTCGCTTTCTTGCCAATTTTTCAAATCGTTGGTCTATCTCCATCCCGTCACGGTCTCTTGTTTCCCGATTTTTCTTTGTTTATTTTTCCACCCTCCGGTAGTATTTTCCCTGATTTCATTTCTGCTTTGTCCTATTCGTCACTGGCCAGAGCCACACCTGACACTCTTGTGTGTCAGCGCTCGGCGCTTCCTTCCCCTAACTCGTCCTTTTCGTTTTTGCTCTTTGGTTGAACTTACGATGATCGTGTAGTCGTTATCTGAGCCTTGGATTTTACTCTTCTCTCAACATGATTTCTGGTTTGGGAACAACCGCTCTCTTCCGTTTTTTTGCTTTTCGCCCTGCTACTTTTCCGTCTTTTGTGCCGTTTCTTTGGTTTCTGCTTTCTTCCGAACTGCGTCGTAGCAACATTGTTTCCCCTAGCTTCCTTTATTGTTGGCAAGTATTTTCACCTAGGTTTTTTTCTCTAGGTGGGTCTCAGCTCCCTAGTGTTTCCCGCCAAGCCTAGTGCTTCCCGCCACCCCTTGTTCCTCTGACTACTGTCCTTCCACCTCTTGGTACCCATCATGAAGTTCTTCCTCTCCTTTCCTTCTTTTTCTTATTTCTGAACCTCTTCTAGAACGTACTTTACTGGTTCTTTCAGCCCCAAGCAGCTCTTTTGATCTGTACGATGTGCGCCATCGGCGATCATTGCTTTCCCGTTGTTCTGGTCCGGAGTCCCCCCCTATGATAGCTGTCCAATCATAGTTGACTTGTATCCTACTCTTTTCGTCTTCCCCCGCAACCTCCACGCCTTTTCTCCAGGATGTGGTCTTGCTCTTTATTGGCGATAATGCTTGAAAAATCAGCCGTTCTGACCCTGTGACTTTTTATCCCACTTCCTCCATACTTCGCGCCCACCCCCTTTTTTCTTTCTCGTCCGTGCCGGCTTTTTAGATAACTGAGACGGCCGGTTCTCCAGAGGCAGTAAACGATTGCTTCCTCCCGTCTAGTCAGGTTAACCCCCACCCTGTTTTTTTTTTCAGTGTCCCTCTTTTTTTGCCTGTTCTCCAGCTTAGTTCTTCCTTCAGCCATCGTTTTCTTACAGACGTCTTATCCAGTCTCTCTTGGTTATGCTTTTTGTTTGAGATCAGCTTTTCCGGCCCCCCAAAAGAAAGCTGGGGACCTGGCCCTATTTTTTTCACGAGTAGTTTGGTCTATTTCTCTTCCTTTTTTTTACAAATTGTGTTTAGCGGTCGATTTTCCTGATTCAGTTCTTTTTTTCACCTGAAGGGTAGGCGCGCCCTTGCCGTTTCTTTTGTGACAGATCTTCACCTGTGTTTCTACGGTGTGTTTTATCCAGTCTTCCATGTCATGTGGCTAGTCTCTTTTTCCCCCTTTCCTCTGAAGTCTTCCCGGCCCCGTGGGTGTGTTTGGACGCTTGCCCATTTTAGTCCTCTTTCCCTATTTTCCGTCTATTAAAGTTCGC
>Ga0179593_1435311_pt1 | contig 11814 bp, 8 predicted proteins | sample CZODoug2_1_08_16_FD_185931 | JGI IMG/M metagenome (GOLD analysis project Ga0179593, IMG submission 185931) | Vadose zone soil fungal communities from Angelo Coast Range Reserve, California, USA - CZODoug2_1_08_16fungal (PacBio error correction) | ecosystem: Environmental > Terrestrial > Soil >... | reverse complement strand
AAGACTAATTTTGAGACACAACACTTCTCTCCGTGTAGTTGAGTTTACTTCCTCCCTTCTCGTCAATGCTGACGTAGGAAGCAGCCCATTCTCCCACCCCAATTGTAATAAGTTTGGAACAAATGGTCTTCAACGATCCCTTATCCCTTTTTTCGTTATGTTCCACCATCAAGCAGCGTGCATAAATTTTTAGACCGTTGTACTTCAAAGTCGGTACGACGCCCTCTTCTTTGAATATTGAGCTTGGCCGTACTGGTACGAATCTAAGCTCATCCACTCCATCCCTCCTTCGTCCCCCCCTTTTCCCTCCCCTCTCAATTTCTACGGCCCCGTTGCCGACGCTGTTCGACCTGCGTGCGTGTTTTTCACACTGCAGTCTTCGTGCTGCTACAAAGCCCACATCTCTTTATCCCTTTTTTGCGATCTGATTGGCGTGGAGACCCTCCTCCCGCTTGCAATGCTCCGATAACCCTCCCCCCATTACACCCCATTCCCTCTTCTTTGCGCGGGCCGTGAGGGTCTCTGCCCTATATCTTTCGTGGCATATTTCTTTTTTCCTCGATTCCTTGATGCGAGCTCTTTTCCGGCGCCTAATGGCAGCCTCTCCATTTTTCCCGAGTTCCTTTTCGGCCTATCTGCCCCGCGAACCTTTTTTCTATTTCAAACTGCTACTCCCAACCATCTGGCTCTAGCTTGTGTTTCTAAAAACTGCCATTGGTTCCCTCAATTGGCAAGTAAGGTACTTCTTCCTATACTTCCCTGTTAAGACGTAAGAGCAAACCTCATAATGTTTTTTGCCCTTTTCTAGCCGCCCACTCCTCAGGTTGGACTATCTGGTTTCGATCCCTTGCTGCGTGCCCCGGATAGACCCCCTCGCCCCTTCAAGAGAGGTTCAGATTGACCCCCGTTTTTGCCCAGAATTCTACATCCTTCCGTAGCTTACCTTCTCTCCGGTCTTGGTATGAGATCTTCCTATACAGATTGAGGACCCCTTCTTTTTTGGAGTTTATTTGCTTTCGTGACCACTGAGCCCTTCAGGCAGTTCCCCTTCGCCCGTCCAGTTGCTGGAATGTCCCGCCATACTATAGCCTTATTTATTTAAGGAAGAAGACCTCTTTCCTTTCCACTCCCCTCTTTTCTTTGGACGTTGTCCTGATTCTTCGAAGCCCAGCGTGAGCCTCTAGTTAGAGTCCGTTCGAGTCAGTCTTTTTTCACCCCGGACATTTCTTTTGTGCTTATTTTTTCTATTCATTTTCCGTAGCGCGTATCGTTGTTCGATAGTGCTCTCGACCGTATGTCCGCCCTGCTTTGCCGCCGTACGTGGCCGGTTGTATTAGTGACCCGTTTTTATTTGCTCTTCCCCGATCCCTTGCAGAATCGGCCCGGTTGTTTTTTTTCCCAGAGAGTCGATCCACTGCCCAGCCAAATGGTTGCCCTTGGGGGGGCTCCGTAGAGTCTTCCTCTTTTGCCGTTTCTACTTTTTTCGTTCCTAATTACGATGATATCTTTTTTCTTTCTTTTTGCTTCCCTGCCTCCCCGCACTTTTTGACACCGGGCGGTGAACGTCTCCAGAGAAGGGGCAGACGGATAGCCCTGACATGCACCCATTCCCCCCGCAATAGAAACGTGAAGACGAGTTTCGCCAGATCTGAACTGCCGCCACGCCCCGAGTAAGAGGTGTAGTGGACGCCTAAATCACTTTTAACCCCCCAGACAGACATTTAACTCGTTTCCAATATTATTTAGGCATGTACCTAAGTCCTTCATTTTGAAGGATCTCCCTTGTCAAGCTGGATTCTTCAAATAGTGATTTCACGGACCATTCACCGCCCGTTTTTTTAATTTTGCTGCTGCCCCCCCCATATATCCAGAGGTCGCAGTAAAGTTGGCTTTTTTGCGTGAGACCCGTAATTAGACCCCTGGCCAACTCCGTTCCCGAATTTACCAAAAGGACCCCAGATATAGGCCGAATTTGCTACGTTAGGAGCTTGTCTTATTCCAGCTTTTCCCGTGTCCTTTCGCAAGGCCCTTCGCGTTACGTTTTTTGTTCTCCGGCGTCACCGACACCGTCTCGATGAGTTTTGCTTCCTTTTTTTTCATCCTATGGCGCTTCTACGAAAAACGTGCGGTCCCCTTAAAGAAACGGCAAGCCAAAACTGTCTGCCCTATTACCAGTTATTTTTCCATTAAAGACGGCTCTCGAGCCGCACAGCTTGGCTTCAGTTTCCTCGCTGGGTCAACCCCAATTGATTCCTCCTGCTCTTAAGGACTGTCACATGCCAGCTTTTTCCCTCGTTGAGCCTACGCTGCCTCAATAGGTCCTTGAAAATTCTGACCTGCCCTCTGAAGTCAGGATATTATTTAGTTCATGACTCCCACCAATTGAGGAATGGCCTGGAAAGCCTTCCCCCGTCCTAATACCCGCTAGAGTCTTTACTTTTTTCTTCACGTGAGTTCTCGCTTAGGTATTCACGTCGCCCCTGCGAGGATTTGACCCTGGAAACTCCTACCCAGACTCTCCTTATTGTTCTGCTTTTCCTCTTTTCACTGAGAGCTGCCGGATTCTTCTAGACATTGCGCCCACGAAGGAAGTTTCGCAGCGATCTCCTCCGGGGCAACCCCACACGACACGATAGTTCGATGTGTCTCTAACCTGTACCGCCGCCTCTGAATGTTTTTGTGACTTTTCCCTTCGAGTTCCGTAGTGTGACCGCTCTTTTTTCCAGCTCCGAACAAGTCCCCAGATCTTTTTCTCTTTTCTGACTCCTCAACTCCCCCTTCCCGAGTAGACGCACGCTCTTTTTTCTTCTTGATCAGTTATTTTCCCGAAGGTGATAAGCCTAAACTCGAGTTCCCCCCGAGTACTTGTGGTCCGGTTTTTTTCGGTGGTCTCCCTTTCTACAAATATCCATGACGCAGCATACCCGGAATTTTGAGTCTATTCCCTTTTGTTGTTGCGATATGATCCAATCTGCATGTTTATGGTCGTGATTCTTGAAGCGTCCCCCACCCCGACTACCAGTCTTTTTACGTTTTTGGCTTAAGTCCTATCAGTGCACTAGTCCCCCGATTTATTTGTTTTTTCCCTTAAGGCATTTCCTCTTAGACCAAGCTCTTCGCTTATATACGTTCTCCTACCTTTACTTTCCTTTTGTCCCGAGAAAATCTCTGTGGAACCTGCCATGTCATGTTCTGCCCGAGAATGGGCTGCCTCTGCACTACGGCCTTCGTCGGATCTTCACACGTCTAGGTGCAATGCGCTTGCCGCTGCATAATACCCCAGCCCCCGCCCGCTTTAGTCTGTGGCCTTCTCTCCATGGGCGACCATTAGTTCCCCTGCAGATTTCTCTTGCCTCCCTTTGTTTTTTGTATTTGTGAACAGGGTTTTTTTTTCTTTTTCTTTTGTTTTTTTTTGGGTTCTGCTGTATCCTCCACTGGGCGACCGTGGCTATTTCCGCGAGTAAGAAAACCCCTATTCACAACTCAGTCACCCGGGATACCAGGTCCGTTCTTGGCAATTGTCGCCGGGTGATCGCTTGATTCCAGCTCTTGCCTGTCCCATCTCCGCCCAAATCACCGACCCTCTGGCATTTTCAGATTCCCTTAGGCCATGACACCTTCCCACCCCTGTCCATCCAGGACTGGTTACGGAGCACCGAGCATTTAGACTGAACAGATTCCTTGTCCACTTTTATATTGGCACGTAATTTGAATGGAATGCGTCAACTTTTTGGTTCACAATATGTAGAGAAACCTTCGCCCCACCCTTCACTTTACTTCCTACAGATATGTGAATCCATGGACCCCGCGTTTACAATTTTCATATCTTTCTGTTCAGACCACCACTTCGGCCACCATTATACTCACTCGTATTCTCTGTGCACACCAAGTCCTTTTTTGCCGCCATTTTCTTTTCCCATTTTTTCTACACTCCCGTTTATAACCTGAAGGATTTTTGAGCCAAATTCTGCTCCACTGCTGGAAAACGGCGCCACCTTCCGCTTCCGCCGCTTCGCACAGTACTTTCTACAGAATGTCTTAGTAACAAAACGCGCCGTCTCACCATATTTTCCACGTTATTACTCTATAAGCTGCGAATTTGTCCCGTTTTCTAAGTACCCTTTTTTACTTTCCCCCTCCCCGTACATGTAGTGTGCTTGCTACCCTACTTATTGCCATCCCCAGACCAGCCCTTTTCGCCTGCCGACACTGGGTTTCAAGTCTGTCCTTCTGCTCGTATTTGTTATACAAGTTCATATCAAAGTCCTTCTGGCGTACTCCTACGCTTTCGCGCACCTTCACGATGGCCCCTTTTTTTTTTTTAAATCAACACATCCCGATCAGACATGCTCCGCCCCATTCCTCCCCGTACAGTCCCCATTGCTGATCGATACCAAACCCGTCAACCCAACTCCTTCACGTTGTCCAACGTATAACGTGCTCTAGAGATAGTGCCTTTTCAAACCCACCTTCGATAGCAGTCAGATCTCAAGATTAGTGTCCCCGAGGCGTTTTATATTCCCGCAGACCCCTCACGGGTATCCTATCCCCTCTCGACTGGCCTTCTGGTGTCCACTATCATTCCCTGTTTGCTTCTTCCTTTTTCTTCACTTGTCGTGAGAATTCTACCCTGTCTTAAGTCCCTTTTGTATTCCATTATCCCATGATTTCACTCTTCCGCCGACAGCTTGTCACTCCAAAGTGTGAAAGCCCCACCGAAGAGCACCGGAGCAGGCACTTTGTTTAATGGGTGACCCTTACCTGTTTGTTCCTCGGGTTCATCCCCCCCACTCCTTTTTGTAACAGCATGGGTCGCACCTCCTTCCCAGGGCTTATACATTTCCCTTTTTCCTGACGCGCATTTCGCCTTGTAGGTATGGCTAGCGGGATTCTCCTCTACTTTTCTTCAAACATGACGTGCATACTGAACACGCTACCCATTCCCCTTTCATAAGGTGGCGTTTCTTTTTCCCGGCGACGTCTTCCTCGCCCCACCGAGAACGCATAATCATGCAGACCTCCAGTCCCTGATGTCACACTCCTATTATAGGATGTCTACATCCCTTTCTTATCACTATTTACTTTTCAAGTATTCACTTTGTTTTCATCTCGGTCCTCCGGAGCTAGCCCCCCACTTTACTGTAACGCTTGCCGGTTCCTTAATCTTCTTAGTATCCCCTGCGTTCCAAAAAACGTACTTACCAATGCTTCATAAGGGGCGATCTATGTACTACTTCACCACCGTCGTCCTCACTACTCGCTGCCCAGCACCTTGTCTCGTCCGGGTAATCTGCGCCTTCTGCTTTTACCCCAGCTCGATGTCGCCTTAGCGTTGATCGCCCCTTACCCCGGGCACAATACCTTTTCATCGTTCCTCCGGCCAACGGTGTCACCCCCCGAATTCTCTCAAATCTCAACTATAGTGTCCTCTCGCCCTCATATCCCCCTCATCCTTCTTGTTTTCCCAACTTGGTAACGTTCAACATTACGAGGTTTCATATAAATCTTATTTTACCTAGGCGTCCCAGACTCGGACATTGCGGACAGCTTCAGTGTCAATTTTCCATGCTCTATAGTTTTCATCCCTTCATTGCAATCTCCTCGTCGAGCATTGTCTCATCGAGACGCTCGATTTGTTGTCCCTTTAACTACATTTTCTGGCACCCGGTGTCCCTTTTTCTTGCCCTTTTTTTTCTCCCTCCCATGGCCCCTCTGGTGTTCGCCTTGCTCCCCCGGCCAGTTCTTTTGGATTCTGAGCCGACTTTTTCTGATCTTGCAATGCCGATCCCCCCACTCCATCCTTTCCCGTTTGTGATATGGCAACCTGTGCTGCTGTGAGGTTACGTTCCAATCCAACTGGAGGACCAAGTTGCCTCGCCGTGCAGCCTCCTCCCAACGGCAAAACCCTTGTGAATTCTATCTAGTGCCGCCGATCATGGTCGTTTCCCTCTACCCGTACTCTATGCACGTGCACGCTGGTCATCTTTTTTTGGCCGGCCCCCCAGTCTAATTACTCTTCCCTCCCTTTTTCTCTACGTTGCCCACGACATTGTTTCCCCCTTCGTATTTTTCCTCTGCTCTCATTTGTTTATGGGCCAGGTACGCTCTCTTCTTTTTATCCTCGCGCGCCCACTTGCTGTTATGGCTTCCCCTTTACCCTTGAAGCCCCGCGACCCCGTCCCCCATTGTCGCGCCAGGTCCCCCCCCGGTTTTTTTTCCCTACGTCTCATTTCCCCTACTCTTCCCTGAGACACGTCCCCCCATACGTCCCTTTGCCAATGCTGACCCCCGAAATTAGTCGCGTTATGTCCGATCCACACTGGTTCGGTGATCCGATTCCCTCAGCCATTTTCCTGTGTAGCTTTGCTCCTTGATGCGCTCCGGTCGCTTTTTATCGCAAGTCGGCCGCGCTGTTGCGTGGCCAGTTTCGTTCGTTTTCGGGGGTCTTTATTAGAGCGCCTCCATTCCAACAATACTATGCACTTCTTACCGGAGTCAGAAGGCCAGACTCGCGCGGGGTGGTACGCTCCCAGCTCTTCACTCAAGTTAGGGATGATCCTGAGACTTTTCTCCATGTTTTCGTTGGCCGTGGCCAAATCATTGTCAGCTCAGGAGTGCTTTTCCCTTGCTTTTTTTTATAACAACTAAAATCCTCTTCCCTTCTTGTTTTTGGAGAGATGTGTGCGTTGGTTTTCTCCTACCGTCTCCTGCCAAAAAAGACTTTATCCTATGACCCCTGTCCCTGCACTCCTATCTTTTCGAGTATTGTATGTGCTACCATTCGCACCTCCGCCCGGCTTCTTTTTCCTTTTAGATCCAGTTTGTCACTGCAAGTATGCCGCTCCCCTTTTCTGTTATTTGTGTACTTGCTGCTGATCATCGCTGTATTGACGATTTTTTTCATCCCCTTCCACCTCTCCCCAATGAGAACGGATTCGCCCTACTCCGGTGTTGCCCCCGCCCCCTAGACTCCACCTAGCCGGGACAAGGATTGTGTCACAAAGTTTTCCTTCGGTCTTTTCCCGCATGGTGCCTCGAATCGGTCAAACGCTTGTCACACTACATGGATCGACGGTAGGTTGTCTCCACAGTTTTCCCAAACTGCCACGGGTCAGCTTCCAGTAAGCCAGTTCCCCCTCCCCTCCCTGATCTACGGGCGATCATTAATGGCGTTTTATCTATCGTGCCCTCAGTATGTAGCTCCCTCGTTAATCGTGTCTGCGAGCCTTCTTTCTCTTTGCGTTCCCACGCATTTCTGCTTTTGTCTCTTAAACAGGCTGCGTTAAATTGGCTTAGTCATTCTATTCTTCCTCCCAAAGGGATATCCCCCCCTCCCCCTGCAATGAGAGATTCTTTTTCACCCCTTTACGTTGTCTTTTAAATCCAACAGCTTCTTTCCAGGTCGGCTCTCCTTTGTATCCTTTTGGTAATTCCGAATCCCCACCCTCCTCCTCCCAGAACGGTCTCCTGTTTTCCTGTGCGTTTTCCTATTCTTTTCGCGCTCTGAGTTTTTTTTCTACTTGAATGGCCGTACTTGATGTGTGCCGCTCGATAGAAGCTTTTCATCCACTTTACCGTCTTGTTCTTTTTCAGACTTTGTCTGTTCACCGTATCCCTTGTCCCTTCGACGTAGTTGTTCGGCCAGGAAGACTCATGCCTGAACCTCTCGTTAACAAGCTTACGATGTGATTGTTGGACGCGCGGAAGCTCCCAGTTTATATGTCCCCTTCTTATAAGCGATGACACCGCGCTTGCCGTTAACCCTCGCCATCAACTATCGTGTCTCAGTTTCGCTCTATCCCATCCGCCCATTGACTTTTCGCTTATCGGTCTTCAATTCTTCCGCAAAGTAGCGAATTTTTGTCCCTTGCTCCAATGTTGTTTGCGCGTGATGTCAGATTTCCGATGTCTCTTTTATCTTTTACCCGCGTCTTAGATTGGTGTTTCCTTTTAACGATTCTCCGTTCCTGTATCTTCCAGCTCTGATCCCAATTGTGACGACTCTTCTCCGAATTCCTTCGCCTCTTGTATGATGGCCATTTTTCTCAGGACCCTGCGGGCCTACCTAACGTGGGCTTTTTTTTTCCACCGGGAGTGAGACGATTCCACACGCTATGACAACGCCTAGTAAGACTGGCCCCGTAGAATTTTTGTCTCCATAGAGGCGCGTCGCCTTTTCTCCCCGTAGCTTTTTTGTTTTTTACTCCACGCGGGGGTTTCTGTTCTTGTCGGATGCGTTCTTGCGGCCTATTGGACATCCTGTATGTTCGACATACCTTTGACGCGCTTTGCTTATTGTTCTCGCTTCGTAAACCCCCCCCCCTCTATATTACCCTAGTCTACGCCAGAGCGTTCCCTCCGGACCTTGTGCGGACCTCAGCCGTCCCCCCCACATGCCACAATAGCGACTCGTATGAGTCTTTGTGACGATGATTGTGTAATGGTCATGCTTTAGTTGGACTAGATTCTCAGGCCCCTACCCTCCTATCCACCCTCTCATGGTAACCACCCCCCCTCATTTTGGTAGTGGTGCGCTACAGGAGCAGTTGGGATTTCTACTGCAGTATGCATTGACCGGGGCTTCTTTTTAAGTTTCTCCCGCCGTCTATATTCCTATCTTCCTTTTTTCCCAGTCGTTGTGTTGCTTAACACTGTACCATTAAGTTTTAGCCACCAGCTCCTATTAATTTCGGGTTGGATTATCGTCTTCGTAGTGTTGTTTTTTATCTCTTTTCTCCCTTTTGTTTTTAGTAAGGATTCTTGCAAACCCGACAGACCCCCCGCCAAACCCTCTTTTTTACCATTCCGTTCTTGTTCGAACAGGTTGATGGACGTGCAGAATGGTAGGTCCTTTTTTCAGGTCTTCTCCTGATCTTTTTCGTTACTTCCCCGCTGTTCCTTGCCGCCCGCGGCCAAACAACCAGTTTGATGCTCGAGCTGCACTTTTCCTTTTGGTAGGGCGACCCCCGCTTTTAAATGCTAACCTACGGCACGATGCTCCGCACTGCCGTCCGTTTGCGTTCCCTAAGTTGATCTTCACATCCACAGCTATGTCGGCGCTCTGTTATCCATTTATTATAGGCCCTTACAGAACCAAAATGACGCTAGAAATCCCTCCTGTAGCTCTTATTTTTATTTCTATCATTTTCCTCTGTCCCACGCTCCCTCTATTTTTCTTGTCGCAAGTTACGATCCAGCTTGAGGGACCTGTTCGCATTTTCTGCTTTTTTCCGTGACACAAACACCCCATCCCGTCACCTTTTTCTCCTGCATTTGTACTTGCACATGAACTTGTTTGCCCCATTTTTTCCCTGACCTTTGCTTGCGGCATAGTATTTCTCCGGAAAGCCCCTAGAGTGCCTTTTAGGCGCTCCCAGTGCGTTCTCTCCCTTTCTGGTCTTCACGTCTGCCACAGATAGATTTGCCTTGTACGCTTTCCCTCCGCTAAGCGTCCCTAAGGGAGCGGCATACATGCGTGTCCTAGACCACACGGCTCTAGATGCAAGCTTGACCCCGAATTCCTTCCCCGTTCACATTCTAAGGTCTTAGTTAAGGTTACGAGCTCTTGGATCCATATGCAAGTAGAGGCTACCTGACTGTTAGTCCCTTAGGACGTGCCCCCTCCTTTTCGCCCTGTGGCTGCGATCTTAACCCCGCTGGTGAAGCCTCGTTTCTTGGCTTTTCTGTGTCTCCCTTGCGTCGGTTCACCTGTGATTTTTTTACATAAGAGTAGTCCCCTAGCTGGATTTCCAGAATTCTGGACTATTTGCAGAACCCCTTTCCGGCCCACGACCCCTATTTCTTTATTCCCGCCTCACGGGAGCGCGGTCGCACTGACCCCTCTCATACGCCCCCCGGTTTTCAACCCCCCCCCACGCAATCGTCACTTTTAACTGAGCTACCTGATTGCGCCTCTGCACGTTCTTCTATTCCCTGTTAGTCCCTTGCGGCTCCACGCTCCATTCCTCCGTACCTTTTCTTTGACCTTTCCTGACCTTGTGGGCCTTTACTTCGTTAGACCTCCACGACTGGCCACCTCTGGAAGCTTTCAGCAGACATGGTTTTTGTTCTCATTTCCCGTGATTATATATTTGCCCCCCCATGTTTCGGTTTCCCAAAGGGATTCCTTGCGCACACCATCCTACATATTAGCTCGTTTCCAGCATTCGTTACCTGTATCGTCGGGTTTCGACAGATTGACTGGTACTTCTTCATGAACTCTCTTTCCCCCGTATCCCCTCTACACTTCCACCTTTGTGTTCAGAAGCAGAAGCAATTCTTTGACCCACACTCCTTTGCATCTAGTCGGGTTGTTTATGTGTTGGCGCGGATCGTCTCAATCGCCCCACCACATCCGGCCCACGAACGTAGCCCCCCCCCCCCCATAGACCCATCGTTTAACTCTTTTTACGTCTGATCGACCTCTCGCATGGCGCTGGTTGTCTTCCTCTCTTTCGTTGCTTGTATGTGCTTTTGACCTCTTGCATTTCCCGTTATCGTGACTACAAGAAACCCAAGGCCTTCATTTTTTTTCTTTTTTTTCATTTTTTTTCCCCTGAGGATTTGCTTGGCCTATAAAACGACCCATCTCACTCATCATTTGTAAGCTATCAGCACCACTGTCATCTTCCGTTGGCTTCCCTTTGGATGTTGAAATGTCCTGTGATTCATCGTTGTAATTTTCTTCTCGTCCCGAATCTTAGGGCGTAAGATATGCAGTCAACTCGGCACCACGGTTTCCTTCTCATCCCTCCCCCCTGCAATTGGATTCCCAAGCACCTTGAGACGATCCTGTCTCTGTAATGACCCCCCCCCCCTCATTCTTTATGTTTTTCGTTCAACCATGTCCTCTCTTTACCAGAACTGTGTTAACATCTCTAAACGCATCCCATTCATTGATTTGTCTGTGGCTCCCGACTACTTTACGGGCACCCAATGTTACATGAGTATATCCCCTTACCGATCTGTTTCCGTATGGCCTTGCTCTCACCTCTCCACTCTCCAAGGGCTTTCTGACGCAACCAGCATTCGTTTAGTTCTTTTTTATTTTCCTGGATCCTCGCGGGTCCCAGTAGGGCTATTTCCATCCCTGATGTATTTTTTCTTCTTGCAATCGATTGGCTACAAGAAAGGTATGGTACAATCTAGTATCCTCTTCCCTACTTTTCCTTCCCGACCATCCTCTTCCTCTGCTGTTTTTCCGCGAGACACAATCCTATTACAGGATACGTACTGCTTAGTCCCCCTTCCCTGTTGACAAGAAGATCCTCTTCAGGGGGAGAAGGGTTGTTTTAACCCGTCCTCTCAGAACCCGCATCAAAACAGAACCCTGTCCCCCGAGTTTTCGTTAAGTCCATGCGCCCTGTACTTATCTTCCCCTTTTCGCCTTTCTGCGCCCCCCTCCGCCTTGTGCTGCTACTGCGACGGTCTGCAGTCATGGCTATATGAGTCAACTTGAATCCCCACTCAGTTCTGTTGCTTGACCACTATTGTTCCCGTCCTTCGCATATCGGTTCTAATTTCCTTTCCCGAAGCGCATTAGTCAAGGAACGCATGTCATTTAGCAGCCTTTCCTAGGTGCACCTGCCTTTACTTGTTCCGGAACATGGATCCGTTCCCCCACAAGATGTCAATCGGACCTGCTACATTAACTCTTTGACCGTCCTTTAATAGTACGGAATAACCCTTCCTCCTTTTCACACGTCCTTTCCTATTTTAAGGCGCTTTGTTAACTGGTTTTCCTCGTTGCTCGAGTGGCTCTCCTAGGAAATTTTGTGTTAACGTTCTCTGTGCACCCCCCTATTGCGAACTTGG
>Ga0179593_1360039_pt1 | contig 11814 bp, 14 predicted proteins | sample CZODoug2_1_08_16_FD_185931 | JGI IMG/M metagenome (GOLD analysis project Ga0179593, IMG submission 185931) | Vadose zone soil fungal communities from Angelo Coast Range Reserve, California, USA - CZODoug2_1_08_16fungal (PacBio error correction) | ecosystem: Environmental > Terrestrial > Soil >... | reverse complement strand
TCCCCCCACCACACGTTTCCAACCCCCCCCTCGCGCCAACCCCCACACCCCTTTTACCCCAGTGCGCACAGCTGTCGAACTGCCGCATGCCACGTTGCAGCCCTCGCCCCCTCTCAGCAGTCCCTCCCCTGCTTCCCTCCCTCTCGCCTCCTTAGACGTGCGCAGATCCGAGCCGGCCCACGCCCCGAAAAAGGATCCTTCCCAGTTCCGCGCCCCCACGTGCGGCTCCTTTTCCTTAGGGGGTTGGTTCAGTCCTCCCGACGAGCCTTTTGATTTCAACCTTTTCTGTTTTCAATCCGTAGCGTAGATTTCAGGACGCTGCTCCTCTCGAACCCTAGAAGGGCGCATTTTTTTGCACTAAAAGCCCCTCCCTGGTAGTGGCTATTGCTCGAGCTTGCAGCCCCGATGGCACACTCCGCGTCTCGCCTCCCCCTGGCTCCCCTTTGAGTGTACAGCGAACTCCTCCTTCACTCCTTAGGTTGACAACCGTTGCGTTTCCCCCCGAACTAAAGTTCGTCCCCTCTCTACCATCCAGCCCCTTTCCTATACTTTATTTTCTGATCAGAACCTTTTTGTCTTATCACTAGCTCTCCCTACCAGCGCTCATATTCTCCTTGACCCGCCCTTCGATTTTTTTTTCACCCTCTGCGAGATGCGCCGTCCCCTGGACACTTGCTTTGTTTTTCCCCGGCACAATGAAGCGGTCGTGCCTCCTCCAGAATGCCCGCGACTTCGAAGATTGTTTTACTGGAAAAAGAGCCGTCTCCTTCTGTCCTCTCCTCACGGTCCCGGCCCCCAGTGCTTTCTGGCGCTTTCCCTTTGCGCACCCTTATATACCATTTTAGCTCCTCGACCACGTGCTCTCTGTTTTTGATCGGTCGTCAGTCTTTTTTGACCCTGATTCCCGATTCCGCGATTACCCCTCGTGCGATAAGTTCTCAGTGATTTTTTTTCCCCCCTGTCGTCCATTTATGGACGAGTTTTGTGCGTGGTTAGGCAACGACGGTACGATTTAGCTCGAACAAACGCCTGTTTTCTGCCTCGCCCCCGAAGGCCATCTATTTTTTCATCGTGTCACTACCTCCCCCCTCTCTTGAATCGAAACTTACCTGCGTTTTATATGTCAGAAACCAGATGCCTGACCAGATTTCGCTGTTTCAGCTTTGATTTGACTCTCCCGCCATTTTTTGTTCCTCGATCCGATTTTTTAGTTAGTTCACGTTTCCTTTTTTCTCCCTGAAAAACAGATATCTCGTTCCCTCCCCCCCTTAGGTACCATGTTGCCAAATTCTTTTCTATATGCCCCTTGATCCCAGGACCAACCCCTGAGGGTGCTGGATCGTCCCTCCGGTTGAGTGTCGCTTTTTTTATATACCTCTCGTGATTTCAATCTGGCTACCTTTCCTGACATCCCTGGGGTCTTCCGTGGCCCCAGACCCAGTCCCAGTTCGCGCCTCATTGACCATAGCGCGTTCACATAGCTGCTAACGTCGTCAGGGGATCCCTTCCCCCACTGGACTTTTGTGTTGCCCGGCATTTATTTTTGTCCATGCGTTCTGTACTTTTTGCGCCTTTCTGATATTAGTCTCCGTGGAGGCCTCCGAATAAAGAGAGTCTCGGCGCCCCTCCCCAATGTCCTACGAACACCTCCTTTTTTTTAAGAAAAGGCAAACAAAACTGATCCCCTACTCTACTGGAAGAGATTTTCATCATTGAGGATACCACCCCAGTTACTATCTGGCGCTTCCAACGTTGAGAGCGCCCAATATCTCGACGTAGGCGAACATTCCGTGTTCTCGCTGACATTCGGGATCTGGCTGGCCCCCAGAGGAGCTGGTGCATCAAGCCAACAAGACCCTTAATTGATTTGGCAGTAGAATTTTTTCCCACGCCCCCCCCTGTTCCTTTACCTTTGTAACCCCCTTTTATTTTCTTTTTCTATCTGCTTAGTGGAGTCGACTACAAACATGTCCCCCTGACTATACCGAGCATTTCCACCATGTAGACTCACCTGTCCTTTTCACAATCCCCCCTGCGGAAGTCTCTCCCAAGTCTCACAAGGGACCTTGCGCTTCCCATCATACTATTGGTTCGGGCGCCCGTTCCGACTCTCGCCCCATATCTTCTATCTCTTTTAATATCCCCCTGTGGTTTCACTTTCAGTACCTTTTACTATTTAATCCAATCCGAATTTACCCCCGCCCCTCTTCCCCGCACGTCCTCGTCTCCTTTTTGCCTCTAACATGTTTTCCACTCCTGTGACTGGTCAAACCATACCTTGTGATGATCCCGGTGGACCCCCTCCCCTCATAAATGTGCCCGCAGAAGCACTGCAAGAGGTGGAACTATCAAGGCAAACCTATTTCTCTCAATCTGAGTCCCAGCTCGACAGATGTACCATCTATTTACTACATCACCTTAATGCGGTTAACCGAGGGGACGTCACACTTCCTCGGCACCCCCTCGATTTCCTGCTCACCGTCTCTAGCAACGCTCGGCCGTGTATAATAGAGCTGGCGAAAGCGCGCATCGCTGAGCCTTACGCCTTTCCATATGCTTTGTCCGCTCCTCCGTCCCCACCCCACGGCCCCAAGTCGATGGCAGAGGCTCCCGCGCGCCTTTGCGCTCCCCGTCGTTATTACGCCGATTCCAGATCCCTTTCCGACACTCACTCTGTTTCGGCACCTCCAAGTACCAGGCTGTCCTGCTCCGCCCCGACTTCTTCCCGACACCGCGGTAACACAAACTGATATCACCCCGGATAACAGGTCTAGGCCCCGCAAACGTCCATCTTCGTTTGCCCCCTTCTCCATCTCAACCAGCCCTTTTAATTCCACCCTGATACATCCCGCAAGTCAGTTCTTAGACTTTAGATTTGCCTACGTAGGTTTGCACAGGTGATCCCAGCGATTCGACACTGCATTTGAAAATCCCGACTACCCAGAAGCGTTGATCGCCCCACGCCCGCCCAGACGATACCCTTCAGTAATGTCCAGTTCCTTTTAAGGGTACCTACGTGCCTGTCGTGGGAAAAGGTGTTGAATATCCAGGGACCTAGCCGCACCTTGTTGCTAGTTTCCGCGAAGAACCCTTCAACCGACACCCTTACCTGGTACATTCCGAACGAGTTCTTAGAGCCCAGAAGGATTATTTTCTACCCTTCCCCCAGGTCTGGATGTCGGGCTCTCCTGCGCTCGCGCCGCAGTCTCCCCCAGTTCGACCACAGCTTTTGTTTACCTTGACCATCTTCGAGACGCTTTTCCCCCGCAGTCTGCTGTGCCCTCTCCCACCTATCTCCGCACAGGACCCACTATCCACGCGCACCATCGCCCTCCCCCCCACACCCCCCCCCTGGTGGGCCGGTTTTCGATGTCTCGCCCCAGGGCATGGAGAACTGCATCAACTTTTCCGACGACCTCAGTTGCCGGGCGTGTCGCTCCTGCCAGTTCTCCGTGCGACCAACCTCCCCAGTTATGGCCGCAGCCCTGGTTTTGCTCTCCCCTCTTATGGCAGCGATGCTGTCCCCTTCCACAATCTACCTGCCATATGGCATAAAATCTCTTATCTAAAAGACCTTCACTTTTCTCCCCCAACTGAACCCAAAGTGGCCCGCCTAATACCAAGTCTATTTTCTCCTTTTTATGAGACATTTCTGTAGTAGAATTCGGACGCTTTTCGATTGAGCCTCCCTCGTTGACTGCTATTCAAATCCTACCTCCTCTGGAGCTTAGTTTTCTTTGAAGGACCTCGAGGCATTTCGAGGAAGGAGTCCCCCGTTGACCCCCCTCCTGCTTTTGCGGATGACCAGGTGTTTCTCACCCCTGGAAATCTCGCGAGCGCCCCGGAGAAGGTGAACGCCACAGGTTCTGCGCTATGTCGACCTCCCCCTGACCCCCCCCCCCCCCCCGCACACCCACACACCCATCCAAAGGTGCTATTTCCGCGCAATAACAAAGTTCTGATCTGCCGTGGCCCGCCTCCCCCCGGCGCACCGTCCACCCTGGCGCTTGCCCCCGTGCATGCTACCCATAAGGTTCGTCCGATCTACTGCACAACTTTCCTGACTCCCTTCGCCATCGGTGCGCGACGCCACGTACCTCCCCCTCGGCCCGTTTAGGTTCAGTGTGTATGCCCCTCCCATTGAATTGCGAGATTTCGGAAGTGCCTAGAGGGGAGGAGTTCTCGGTTTTCCTTGGTTTGCTCGGCTGCCTCCTGCTGCAATCGTGGATCGATCCCCCCCCGCCACTTCCTCTCACACCAGGTCCGTCGTTACCTTACAACTGGCCCCCCCCCTTCTGACACACACCGCGGACAGGTAAAACATTCGTCACGCCTTCCCACACAGAGACTACCTCTTTGGGTGTTAATTTTTGTTCCGCCATTCTCTTTTCACATCGGCAACCCCGTCCCTCTCGTCGGCTGCCATATCGCGACCTCCTGTCCTGGGGCTCCCGCTCAGGGCCTAAAGACGTTTTCGGTTCTATGCTTTGCTTCGTTTGGTTTGGTACGTTTGTTATTTTTGTTCTTATATCACTCGTCTCCCCCTAAGCTAAGGCTCATCTGTGCAAGTGCGGCCCGCGTCCCCCTTCCCTCGACCGTGGTCTGGTATGCTTTCCCATTTGTAGAAGTTCTTCGATACGTGGCTGCTCCCCCCCCGACGTTGTCTGAGCCACCCTGCCTTTGTCTGCACGATCCGCCTGCTCCCCCCATAGAAGAGTGAGTTGTGCCTGCTACCCCGTTCCGATGTGCTCCGTCACTTCAATGAACGGAATTCAACAGTTATGTTAATAATCTATATAGACCCCTTTTCCTGAATGTTCTTGATAGACGCCGGGACATCGACAAGACACCCTCATACTATTTTGCTGAAGGCTCAATTCGTCTAAATTAGCCGTAACTGTGAGGTCCGCCCGGAATATTCACATATAACTTTTCACAAGACAAGACTTACCCTAGGACAAGACTTCCACCCTAGAGTTATATCCGTCCAGCCTCGGGAAAAAGCTTTCAATAAGAAATGCAGACAATCCCTTTGCAAACAAGTCCCCACTCTATCATGTGCTTTTTGAAGCGGATATAACTTGCTATGAAGCTCTTTCGAAGCATAACGAGGAAGATTCCTAGGGATTTAAGGTCTGTAGATTTGTTGGAACCACACCCCCCTTCAGTCACATCCCCCCCCCCCCGAAACCCCCCTCCGCCCCTATACGCCTTGGCCATCTGAGAAGCTTAGCCCAGACCCCGCTATCTCACCCCCATCTCATCCGTTTTCACCAGATATGCCCCCCACTCCTTTTCCCCCCCCCCCCCCTTCCTTCTCGCCCCCCCCATCTCCCCAATCATGCTTGCTCCCATGTGGACTAGCGCCATGCTACTGCTAACCGAATGTCACCCCAGAGCCTTCGCGGCCTACTCGCTTTCCCTCCCCAATAACCGCCGCTTCTCGTGTAATATAGTCACTCACATGATTTTTGCGCTTTTTGTTCCTAGCTGGTCGACTAGCGAAGTTTGCCGCTTTCTACCTGAACACGTGATAAGGCCTCGAGTCCGACTTCCCACTCCCCGCAAGTTTGGTTCCCCGTGGTCTCTTATCCCACCTTTTCCCTCTTCTCTGGACGTGCCCGCGATGCCGATTCCTTAGAAGCTGGAACTCGACGGCCGTTCACGCAAGACGATTCCTCCCCTTATTCGGTTTTTCTAATACTAGCACTAGGCATTACCCGCTTTTCGTTCCCAAGATACGCGCCACGCCGATAGCGCCCATGCTTCCCATGATTAGACAAAACTCTTTCTCCGAGAGTGCCGCCCTTCACCCGTGTCACTTTACCGTTTCCTGTCACTTTAACTGCGGATTTGCACACGACATCCCTCGCTTAGTACTAGGCATACAATCAGAGCTGTCTGCTGTTTTCCCCCTTCGACTGTCAACGGCCGAGCGGTGATATAGTCGGCGGCTCCGAGTTGACGCAGCCCTTTTTCGGGAGTTATGACCCAAGTCCCCTCCAAAGCGCTTCCCCGCTAGGTGCAGTACCCTGGCGCAATATGCCAGTTCCCCCCTTCCTACGAAGTCTCGACTTGTGCAGACCTTAGGGCAATGTGTTCGGCCCATTGCTTGTACGCTTTCATTCTCGCTGGGCTCGCAAGAGGTAGTCCAGAGCACATCCCCCGGAACCTTCGCAACCAGACATTTTCCTTTCCCAATTAACGTAGTCAGTCACTGAGCTTTAATCCCCGGAACACCACTCGCACAGGTTTTCTGGGGAACCGCGCATTCAGGAGTTACCTCGAAAATAAGTCTTTATCCTCCTTCCGTTTTTCAGTTCACACCGGTTCGAACTCGACTGGAGTCCCGAGAGTCGTTCCCCCCCCAATTCTCCCCGCCCCCCTTTCCCTTTTGCTTCCCAGCCACGCTAGGCTCACGACGGGGAGACCGTGATCACGGCCCCCCCCTGCCCGCCACTTTTCGCCCAACTTTCTCCTTATCCTTGGCCGGTCCGGTACCACATGCTAGCACGCGATGACGGCCTCCCTTCCTATTTGTTTCCAGAGAATGTCCCCCACCTTCTCTGGGTACGGCCCCTCCGAATGCCCGATCGCGACCCTACTCGAGCTGCCGCCCAGCTTTTTTAACCTTGCTCATACTCAGCGACCCGCCTTCGCCTTATTCGATCGCATCTCTCTCTGCGCTGGCTGATCCGAGCAAGTCCACTTGACATGAGCGCGATCCCGCCTACTTTTCTGCTCGTTGCATTAAAGTTTATCACCAGTGGGATTTCTCTCCCGCTTCTGGCTTTTACCCCCCCCCCAGTCCTGGCGTTGTCCCGGTACAGTTATGCCAGGAACACCTGCTACAGTTCGAAATTCGAGATTGCTCGGTTACGATTTTCGTCCATACTTGATGCCCGCCGCTGCTGCCCTCGCGCCCATCGCAAGATTCAGCAGCATCTCTGGGTTCTCGGGCGAATGTGTTTTTTCACCACGGAAGATTATTCGGGGACGACGCACGCTGATGTCTCTGTTCCCGACCGACTTTCGGTGAAGCATATTCCACTTGACTTCTTCCCTCTTAATTTATTTAGACTTCTAAGCGTTCTGCGGCCCCCCCTCAGCTGCACCAACTTTTGTATTAAAGTGGTCATGGCCTTTTTCCTCTATAGACTGTTATTGGGGCAGTTCTTCCGACTTGGTCCCGACCCGTCCTTCCCCCCGATCCCCCGAGCCTCTCTGGCCTACAAATGCGTTCACATGCCGGTCCCCATTTCCCAAACCTTGACCTTCCTCGTGCCGACACTTTTCGAGCCTTGCCCTTTTGATGGTTCCTCGGCCGGTACGACTTTGTCTGAGCGGATCCTCCAGCCTGTAGCGGCTATTTTCGGTTTTGAACATTTCCTCACTTCCCTCTGCAGCAAGCCCTCTTTGGGAACATCTTTCCCCCCCCACGTAAATTCCGAAGCAGAAGGAGTTATACCCCTCATGGCACACTGCGCGTTTTGTCCCCTCTTACGCACCCTGTATCCTCCCCCCTTCTGTTGACTCATATCGAGCGAGATGTCTCGTGCTTTTTCTTGCAGCGGACAGCGATTGTACGAGACTTTCTTGTATTATTTCGTACCCTCACTTCGCCCCCCTCCCAAATCCAGGACTTTTAGATAGGTAATTCACCCGCTTCGGCTCTCCTTTTTTTTTTCGGTCGCCGGAGCGACCCCATGCAGGGATCCCTCACTCCTGGTCCCTTTTGTCAACATAGGGGCAGATCATTCTAGTCCTTTTATGCTTGACGGTGCTGATTCGTGAGCCCCCCTCTCTTTTTCCCTTCGGCGCCCCCCCTCAACCTCCCTATGTCTTTTTCCCCCGCTTGCTTATGCGGAGAAATGGTTTAGTCCCGGCTGTGTTTTGCACTAAGCACAAGTAGGTCGGGAACGGACCCCTTCTCACACTGTATTGCCATCATATCGTTTCACCCATTTTTGCAAACCGCCCTTCCCACCACAAGTTGGGCTCAAGATGCATTCCCTTCGCTGTTCGATCATCGATTGATCCGGCCTTCCCCCGTTCATACCTTTTTTTCAAGAGCTTCCTGCGATCTTCGGAGATCTCCATCCGGATGCCCCCCCCAGACCCCCTGTTCTCCGCACCGTTTGATCGTTTGCCTCCGCTATGCACCTTAACCCCGTTTCTTTCTCGTTTCCCCATCCCCACCCATTCACCGTATTCCCTACCTTTTTTCCTGCCCACTCCCCCTCCCTCCTCCGAAGGTGCCGAAAAAACGTTTTCAAAGGTCGTGTAAAATATTTACCCCCACTTTGGGTTGCTCCTCCTAAGGTTGGATCGTTTGCCCCATACCTGCGCCTCCCCAATTCCTCGCTAATGTGAGTTCAATTGAGAGAAAACGGACGCGTCCTTTTTTTGGTCTCCCTCGCAAGCTTTTTTGACCCAGTTTTGCGTGATTAAGAACCACAATCCCTCCTCATGCAGGGTGAGGCAATGGTTGTAATCTTCCATCCCCAGAACAATTCCCCGCCGATGGAGCCCAAGTTGTCTCGTACAGGTAAAATAGACCTCCAGAAGTTTCCCCCCACTGTCCAATGTGGCCTCCTTTTGGTTCCGTCTTCTCAAGGCTCAGGTTTCGACTTGCTGATTTCCCTAGTACACGCCCTTTTCTTTTGCCGCCCCACCAACTCCCTGACGCGATACGATGGCCCCCACTAGGGAGATCTTTCCCTCCCTCCGGTCTTCTTTTTCCTTGCCCAAGGGTCCACCCAGGACCTAACAACCGAGGCCCACGGAATCCAGATGTAGACGGCTCCACTTTAGAATTAATCGACGTCTATCTACCACGATCCTCGATATCTCCCACGAATGGTTCGAGAATTTTTGGTTCAAGGAAGAACCCCTGCGTAGTAGAGCTTCTCATACAGAAAGTCTCTTTTTCCCTCCCTACCATTCATTAGGCCTGGCTTACCGGGTAAGAGTCCAGCCTCTTCCCGGTATGTCCCACTTCACGTACATGCAAAGACCCTGACTGGCCCCCGCCACTTGAAGGTTTCACAAACTTTTGGCCCCATTCCTTTTGGGCCCAAGGTCGTGCGGCACAGAGACTCGTAGTTTCCCCTTCGACCCGGTTAGACGTCCTATTTCCCTCTTTTCCACGAAATGAGCGATCATTCCCCCCTCCCCCCCATCGTGGCATTATTCCCGAAGTCAAACCATGACCTTTACCCCCTTTTTTCCCCCTTTTCCCCTTCTTGTTCCCTCTGTACTTTGGCACCGTGCCTCTTTTCCTATACTAATAACTATCCTCCTTGTGAAGCTCCGCAATTGCCCCCACCTCCATACTCACGTCTCCCATACAGCAGAAGCGGACAGTAGTTGACGGAAAGACAATCTCGAGTGCCTTCCACACCCACCAGTCCCCCGCCCCCACCCATCCCCCGGCTACACCACCCCTCCTCCTCGTTGAGTCCCCAACTTTTGCATCTGAGAGAATGGGCTTCTGGCCTCCGGTCCCCTCAAGCAACCCATTGATGGACTTGCAGTAGGGTACATCGCAAGTTTTCTCAAAGGAGATCGGACATTGCTCCGTTGATCTCCACCCCGTCGGTTCCGGTTTTTTCACGCGCAAGTTTTTGTGGCTCTTCCGTTCCTCTGTTCGCCGGCCACCACCCGAGGGCCTCACCCGTTTTCTTTTTCCGTCCCCCTCCCTTGAATCGACGCTCATTTTTCCCAAATCGCATTGCCCCGTATTTAAGTTATAGGCGCGTCTGTCCCTTCAAGGATTTCAGCTGCGCAAACCTCCCGAACAGCCCCCCCCCCCCCCCCCCCCCCCTCTTTTCCGGCTCCCCAAAGCGTGCCCCTTAACCTGTTCCATAGGCGCTTGTCTTTTCTTCTCGCCTCCCTTCCGAGGTCTACTCTATTTTCAGTAAAATATTATGCTGGGCCTTTGATCCCCTCATTATTTTAGTAGCGCCGGTTTTTAATCTTTCAGGCCTGAAGTGGATTGCAGTTCTCCGTTTTTTTCCCTCGCCTGGCGGAACTTTTGACCATTTCTTCGGTTTCATCGTTGCTAAGATCGCGTGTCTAATCTTTTTTTTTTTCTAAGAGAGAATTGGACAGCTCTCCTTCCTCTCCCCTTTTTTCCCCTTATACCCATCCGACAGTTCGGCCTCTATCAGCGAACCGACACCCTTTTCGCCCACACAGAAAACAGACGTTTTTGGCCTTCCCTCTGCCCGATCCCTCAGCCGTCTCGAGACCTCACGCGCGCTCCTCCTTCATCCAGCTCTCTTCTCCTAGATTGTTTCCCTGAGGTACAAGTTCCGGGTTCGCCAGGCCTCGTCTAACTAGGTCTTCCCATGTTCTGAAAACCCAGACGCCTGCCTGGACCTTTTTCCGTGACTTTTCTGCGTCGGTGCCACGCGGCCCTCCCAATCCCGACTCTTGCGTTTTGGTAGACTTGGTTACGGTTGATCAACCACTTTGAAGGCTGCGTGCGGAGGCGACGCCTCGACCGGGGTTTATTTACCGCGCGATTCCTGTTCAATATTGTTTCAATCGGGGTTGCGATTTTGCGCGGCTTCCACCGGCACCTCCGCGTCTCTTTTTCGCTCGCTTGAGTCTTCCCCCCCACCCCGCCCCCCTCCTAGTCCAAGAAGGTGCCCCCCTCACCTCCGGCAGCCAGACCGAACCGCCGACCACACCACGCCCCCACACGCTATACCACGACCTCCCCACTCTCCCCTCGCCCGACGACGTACAGGACCACCACCTAGATCGCGAGGAAATCGCTTTCCGGGTCCCCGCTCTCATGAAGACGTTAACCCACCATACAGGCATCGCCCCGCTCCAGCTGCTCGCACGCACCGATATCACCCCCCCCCCGACCACCAGGTCGCTGGTGTCTTGCGAGCCTTTACCTCAAGCGGCTACACAGGCGCTGTTTATGCGTCCTCGCTCTCCGCGCGCGAAGGCCCCAGCTGGAGACACAAGACTTTCCTTTTTTCTCCACACTCCGGCAGTTCAGTCCCCCGTGCCTCTTCTTCTTTTGGACCGGGTCAGAACGGCGCCGGCTCGTCGCTCTATCTTGGCGGTCTTGTTCTTTGCGAAACAATCGCCATTGTCTCCGGTTCTCCCTAACTTACCGCGTTTAACTGCCTGTCTCCCCTTTTTTTCCCGATTCGTTCTGGTTTCAGGACTAGAAGATTGGCGCTAGGGTTGTGCCCCGCTTCCCGGCCGAGAGTCCGTTTCACCCCTTCGCTGTAGTCCCAGTATCCGCGGCCCCGTCTTGTCCATCTCTTCCTTCGTTTTACATTCTCGGCGTCAGCCTCCATGCGGCTCATCTCTTTACATCCTCCGCCATCGGCTCACGCTCAAGCATTCCGAGATCGGAGTTTGTGAGCAGCTCTTTCCCCGTCCCGCCAGTTATTCTTGTTTAGAGCTCGCGGCTATCCGCCCCCCCTCATGAGTTTTTCCAGGAGACTGATACACCCTTCTAGCCGCAGAAAACGTCCACACTCCCTTATCCCCTCCTTTGTGAGTGACGCTATGCCGCCGTCCCCCCCCCCCCCCCACGCTCCCCCCCCATGCAGGTTGAGTTCACAGCGGCTCGTGCTCTTCTGTAGAATTATTTTCCTCGACGTCGGCACACGCATTCTAAGAGCGCATTACCGCGCTGTTTTTCTATCTTGCTCGACGGGGTTTACAGCATCTGGCTGCCAGATGCCCTGTTTTCTGCTTCCCTTCCCCCTCGCGTCCTAGTGAAGAAAAATATGGTTCAATGCGCCGTGGTCGTAGGATTTTCCCTTCCTTCTTCTCGAT